>Ga0256846_1000024_pt1 | contig 69835 bp, 52 predicted proteins | sample TevniametaG_FD_189098 | JGI IMG/M metagenome (GOLD analysis project Ga0256846, IMG submission 189098) | Tube worm associated microbial communities from hydrothermal vent at the East Pacific Rise, Pacific Ocean - Tevnia | ecosystem: Host-associated > Annelida > Integument > Unclassified ...
TACAATCCGGGGAAGTGGTGGACGGTATTTTCAGATATTTTTTCCATAGGACTGCTGATCATTGCAATTACCGGACTTTTTATCACAAAAGGGAAAAACGGGATGAAAGGGAGAGGCGGTTTGTACACTTTGCTCGGAATACTTATACCTCTTGCTTTCCTCTTCTTTTTATTTTAAAAACTTTCCCTATTTCTTTAATTGTAATTATTTGTTCACTCCGATAAGATCAAGAATAAATGCATATTCAAGTGCAGTATTTTTATGGCGTCTGAACCGACCCGAAGCACCTCCGTGTCCTGCATCCATGTTCGTATTAAGATAGAGAGGATTATTGTCGGTTTTCAAAGATCTGATCTTTGCAACCCATTTTGCAGGCTCCCAATACTGGACTTGAGAATCATGCAGACCCGTAGTAACAAGCATCGCAGGAAAAGCACCTCTCTTTACATTATCATAAGGAGAATAAGAGAGCATATAATCATAATACTCTTTTTTATTGGGATTGCCCCACTCATCATACTCCGATGTTGTCAAAGGGATAGTATCATCAAGCATTGTAGTTACAACATCAACCCAAGGAACATGGGCTATAATTCCTTTATACATATCGGGTCTCATGTTTACAATTGCTCCCATCAAGAGTCCGCCGGCACTTGCTCCCATGGCAAAAACTTTTGAAGGATCACCGTATTTTTCATCAATCAAAAATTTGGTACAATCAACAAAATCCGTAAATGTGTTCTTCTTCTTTAATAGTTTTCCATCTTCATACCAGCTTCTTCCCATCTCCTGACCACCACGGACATGAGCAATCGCATACACAAATCCTCTGTCAATCAAACTTAATCTTGATGATCGGAAACCGGCACTCATACTGGCACCATAAGAACCATACCCATAAACATAGAGTGGATTTTTCCCCTTTTTGAACTTATCTTTTCTGTAAACAAGAGATATCGGAACTTTAACTCCGTCTCTAACCGTAGCAAACAATCTCTCGGTCTTATAGTTTGATGAATTAAATCCCCCTAATACTTTCTCTTGCTTAAGTAATTTTCTTTTTTTGGTCTTCATGTTGAATTCGAATTCCGAATCGGGAGTGGTCATGGAAGAGTAACTATATCTTATAAGATCCGTATCAAAATCATAATTACGTGAAGTATACAATTGGTAAGCTTCCTCCTTAAAATCAATGTAATATTCACTCTTATCACTCCATCTTATTACTCGAAGCCTGTTAAGTGCATTCTTTCTCTCGTTAATAACAAGATAATTTCTAAAAATATCAAAATCAGAAAAATAGACATCATCTCTGTTAGGTATTATCTCTTTCCAGTTCTCCTTTTCTGTTTTATCTATCGGTGTTGAAACAAGTCTGAAATTTTTTGCTTTATAATTGGTTTTAATATAAAAATTTTCACCAAAATGGTCAACAGAATACTCAAGTCCCCTCTCTCGCGGATGGATCGTTCTAAATTTACCGTCAGGAGAAGATGAGTCCAAAAACATATATTCGGTTGTAAGCGTACTAAAAGACATAATCATTATAAATTTGTCCGATTTAGTCTTAAAACAAGCCAATGAGAATGTGGGATCCGATTCATGATACACCAGTTCATCTCTTTTCGATTCTCTGCTCAACTTATGCTTGAAAACCTTGTATGATCTCAACGTTTTATCCTTTGTTGTATAAAAAACGGTTTTATTGTCATTTGCCCAAACAATTAATCCCGTTGTATTTTTAATCTTATCCTTTAATTCTTTTCCGGAAACAAGATCTTTAAAATGAATAGTATATCTCCTTCTGCTAACCGTATCGACACCATAGGCAAGAAGTTTATTATCTTTGCTAACGGAAAGACCTCCGGCATTAAAAAATTTATGCCCTCTTGCAATAATATTAACATCAAGTATTATCTCTTCTTTATTGTCCAAGGATCCCTTCTTCCGACAATAGATCGGATATTCTTTTCCTTTTTCAAATCTAACGTAATAGAAGTAACCGTTTCTTTTAAACGGGACAGTCGAATCATCTTTCACTATTCTTCCGATAATCTCTTTGTAAATATTTTCCTGCATTGATTCTGTGTGTTTCATGGAATCTTTCAGATATTTATTCTCAGCTTTTAGGTAATCTATTACCTCGGAACTTTCACGATTCCTTAACCAATAATAGTTATCTATTCTTACATCTCCAAATTTAATTAATTCTTTTTTCACCCGCTTTGCAATCGGGGGTTTTATCTCTTTTTTCACTTTTCCACCTCTACCGTTACGACTTTCCGCTTTAACATATCCGGACAAAACTATTAATGATAACAATGCAATAAATATCAAAATTCTTTTTCCCACATATATCAGATTCATCTCTTCTCCTAACAAAACCTTTATCACATCCGACAACAAAATGCAAAGGGGTCAAATCTTCGTTTGACTTTTCATAAAGATTAAATATAATTTCATCTATGAGTAGACCATTACGTATCGAATATCCCGAAGCATGGTACCACATAATGAATCGGGGAAGGAGATCGGAAAAAATATTTTTAACAAGAAAAGATTACGAGACATTCATTGAATTGTTAGTGGAAGCCTCCAAATTATGGTCGGTTAATATTGTTGCATTCGTTCTAATGCCTAACCACTATCACCTTTTAATCAACACACCCAAAGGAAATCTAAGTCGCTTTATGAGACATCTTAACGGTGTATACACTCAACGATTCAATAAGAATAACAATCTTGAGGGACAGGTTTTCAGAGGTAGATTTAAATCAATTTTAGTAAACGGAGATAGCTATCTTCTACAACTTATTAAATATATCCACAAAAATCCTCTTCGTGCAAAATTGGTGAAAAATATTGATGATTTCGAATGGAGCAGTCATCAGGGGTATATATCAACTTCCAAGTATTGGAACTGGCTCGACAAAAAAAAGTTAAAAGGATACAGAGAATTTATGGAGCAGCCGGAGAAAAGGGAGACCGTAAAAATTCTTGAAGGTAAAAAATGGCCTGCCTTTTTCGCTTCCGATGAGTTCATTTTCTCAATGAAAAAAAAATACTATAAACATAAAATTGACAAGGAGATTCCGTCATCTCGTATTTTAACACCCGATATTAACCGTATAAAGGGTGTGGTATGTAAATTTTATAAGATTTCCGACGAAGAATTATATATTAAAAAAAGAAGATATTATAACGAACCGAGAGATGTAGCAATTTTTCTATCAAGAAAACTTCGTAATGATACTTTGGAAAAACTGAGTAAAGAATTTTCTTTAAATTCCCACAGTTCGGTTAGTTCTATAATGGCAAGAATGAAAAAAAGCATGTTAAATGATTCAAAACTCAAAAAAAGAATAACCAAGATTGAAAAACTTTGTTTAAAGAACATGAGATGAGACCGATCTTTTAAAATTAAATAAAAAACGGGATGATTCCAATATTGACAATTGGGGTATTTGGGATTAGACTAAGTTCGTAGGTAGAATTCAAGGGAAGAGGGATTATAACCCCACAGCCCCCGCTGCCGTGATCGATTTAGGTTATTAATAATCTAAAAAACATTTTTAAGAATACAGCCACTGCTGAAAAGCGGGAAGGCTTTAAAAATGATCGAAAGTCGGAAGACCTATTTTACCCTATAAATTATTTTTATTTCTGCGGGTGGCAGAAGAAGATTAAAGGTTCAATACTTTTTTTCTTTTGTTACCGATCTTTTATAAAAATAATTGAATGCTTTATTTAAATTATGGGAGGAATTATGTTTAAAAAAATTAGAAAAAGAGACGGTAGGTTAGTTAAATTTGAAGTATCAAAAATAACGGATGCTTTGCTTAATGCAGGTGAAGCTACCGGAGAATTCGGATTAAAGGATGCAGAAAATCTTACTTTGAGAACCTTGAATATTACAGAACAATTCATAAAAGAAAAACATCCGACAGTTGAAAAGATACAAGATATAGTCGAGGATGTTCTATTAAATTCAAATTTTAAGAAAACCGCAAAAGCTTATATTATTTATCGAGATCAACACGCAAAAATGCGTGAATTTGTTTCAAAATCAAATGTTAAAATGGTTGATCAATATCTTGACAGACTTGATTGGAAAGTTAAAGAAAATAGCAACATGTCTTTTTCTCTTCAAGGATTAAACAATTATCTGTCTTCGGAGATCAGCAAAAAATATTGGTTGAATAAAATATATTCAAAAGAGATCAGGGATGCACATGAAAAGGGAGATATTCATATCCACGACTTAAGTGTTATCTCCGTATACTGTGTCGGATGGGATCTTCAGGACCTTATTAAAGTCGGCTTTAAAGGAGTTTCAGGAAAAGTTGAGAGTGATCCTCCCAAACATTTTAAAAGTGCTTTAGGTCAGATAGTAAACTTTTTTTATACGCTTCAAGGTGAAGCAGCCGGTGCACAAGCCTTTTCAAGTTTTGATACTCTTTTGGCTCCCTTTATTCGATTTGACAATCTCTCTTACAAAGAAGTGAAACAGGCTATGCAGGAATTTATATTCAACATCAACATTCCGACCAGAGTAGGATTTCAGAGCCCTTTTACCAATATAACCATGGACCTTACGGTTTCACCCCTGTTAAAAGATGTTCGGGTTATTATTGGTGGAAAAGAAAAAGATGAAACATATTCCGAGTTTCAAAATGAAATGAACATGTTGAATAAAGCATACCTTGAAATAATGAAAGGAGGAGATGCAAAAGGGAGAGTCTTCACGTTTCCTATTCCGACTTACAACATAACAAAAGATTTTGATTGGGATAATCCCGAGTTGGATATTTTGTGGGAGTCAACTGCAAAATACGGTATCCCTTACTTTTCAAACTTTATCAATTCCGATCTTGATCCTGAAGATGCCAGATCAATGTGTTGCAGATTAAGATTGGACACCCGCAAATTGGAGAGTAGAGGCGGAGGATTGTTCGGAGCAAATCCGTTAACGGGATCTGTTGGGGTAGTAACTCTCAACCTACCGAGATTGGGCTATCTATCCAAAAATAAAAATGATTTTTATACTCGAATTGAAAAACTAATGACCATTGCAAAAAATAGTTTGGAAATAAAAAGAAAATTTTTAGAACGGCTGACCGATTCGAATTTGTACCCTTATACCGCTTTTTATTTAAGAAACATTAAGAAAAGATTCGGAAAATATTGGGGTAATCATTTCTCTACAATCGGAATTTTAGGAATGAACGAAGCTTTGGAAAATTTACTTGGTGTAAATATAGGATCAAAAGAAGGGATAAAATTTGCTGAAGAGACCATGATCTATTTAAGAGAGATACTTATGAAATTTCAAAAAGCAACAGGTAACAACTATAATTTGGAAGCTACTCCGGCAGAAGGAACGGCGTACAGGTTAGCTCGTCTGGATAAAAAACTTTATCCCGAAATAATTTGTGCCAACGATGAAAAGGGGAGTAAATACGAAGTTGAAACATCTTTCTATACAAATTCCACCCATCTTCCGGTAAACTTTTCAGACGATATTTTTAAAGTTTTGGATTTACAAGATAAATTACAGGAAAAATATACAGGCGGTACGGTTCTGCATATTTTCTGCGGGGAAAAAAATATAGATAAGGACAATGTGAAAAATTTAGTTAGGAAAATATGTAATACTTACCGTTTACCTTATTTCACTTTAACTCCGACATTTAGTGTCTGTCCGAATCATGGTTTTATATCCGGTGAAACAAAAACTTGTCCGGAGTGTAAAGAGAATTGTGAAGTTTATTCAAGAGTTGTCGGATACATAAGACCTGTTGCACAATGGAACACCGGTAAAACCGAAGAGTTTAAAATGAGAAAAACCTACTTAGTCAATAAAATCGGAGATGAATCGGTTAACTACCCAATGGAATCGGGAATAAACGGATAATGAAAATAGGTGGATTTATTGCAAGTTCACTTATTGACTATCCGGACAAAATAGCAGCCGTTATATTTTTTAGAGGATGTAATTTCAGATGTCCTTATTGCCATAACTCATGGCTTTTGGAGAAGAAGGAGAAATCAATATCCTTAAGTTACATTTTGGATTTTTTGAAAAAGCGGATCGGGAAATTGGACGGAGTGGTATTGTCGGGAGGAGAACCGACAATTCAAAGTAACTTAAAAAATGTTATTGAAAAGATAAAAAACTTAGGATATCCCGTAAAGCTCGATACAAACGGTTACAAACCTGAGACAATAGCAAAATTGTTAAATGGAAATTTACTGGACTACATAGCAATGGACATAAAAGGTCCTTTTTATAAATACGGAAAAATCACAAATTCCGACATCAAGATAGAAAAAATAAAACAGAGTATTAATATTATTAAAAGTTCGAGAATAGACTATGAATTTAGAACAACCGTTGTTAAATCTTTACTTACGGAAAATGATATCCTTACCTGCGGAAAACATATAAAAGGTGCAAAAACATACTATCTGCAAAAGTTCAACCACAATAATAATACTCTTGATAAAAATTTTAAAAAAGAGGAAACATATTCGTATGAAGAGTTAAAAAAAATAATCGGCAAATTAAAATTCAATGTAAAAAATAGTGCATTCAGGTAAAAGGCAAAGGATAGATACATTAGAAACAATCATTGACAACTACCTATTTGTATTTCTTATTCAATTATTATAATGTTGTTGCAAAGATGATGGATAACGGTCAAAACAATTTAGGAGATAAAATGAAAACCATAGGACTTATAGGCGGAATGACATCGGAATCTTCAAGTGAATACTACAATCTCATAAACAAGTTCACACGTAAAGCACTCGGAGGAAATCATTCGGCTAAAAGCGTGATGATCTCTGTTGATTTCGGAGAGATGGAACCTCTTATGGAATCGGGAGAGTGGGAAAGATTAAAAACCGAACTTTCGGAAATTGCGGTCAACATAGAAAAGGGCGGGGCTGATTTTTTGGTAATCTGTACAAACACAATCCATAAATTTGCAGATGAGATTGGTAACGCTATTAATATTCCGATACTAAATATAATTGATTCTGTCGCTTCTAATATAAAAGATCAAGGTTTTAAAAAAATCGGATTGATAGGAACAAAATTTACAATGGAAGAAGATTTCTACAGATTGAGATTAAAAGAAAAACATGGGATAGACTCTATCATTCCCAACAAAGCAGAAAGAGATTATATTCATAGAATAATTATGGATGAACTCTCAATCGGAGTTCTAAAAGATTCTTCACGGAGAAAATATATTAGCATTATTGAGGAACTCGCAAGAGAAGGAGCCGAGGGAGTTATACTCGGATGCACTGAAATCCCTCTCCTCGTCAAAAGTAAAGATTGTAACATCCCAACTTTTGATACTACGGAGATTCATGCCAAAGCCGCAGTCGATAAAGCACTTTTAAGTTAACCCGATATCTGCTATATTTCCTTAGATGAATATTGGTCTTGATATTAGATCCTTCCTTTCAGGTGAAACTGGGGTAGGAATTTATTTTAAAAATCTGCTTAATGCCATGTCGAAATTGGAGAGAGACGATGTGTTTTACCTTTTATCTTCTTCATTTAAAGAAAGATTCCCTTCCGAACTCATTCCAGATTTTAAAAACAGAAAATTTAAAGATCTCCGAATTCCGGTTTCGGTTCTTAATTTTCTTTGGTTCAGATTCTCTTTCCCTCCTTTGGGAATATTCTTTGGAGAAAAACTTGACCTTATCCACTCGCCCAATCCACTCATTATTCCCGGAGGAAAAAAGAAAATAATTACAATACACGATCTTTCTTTTATTGACACTCCAAAACTCGCTTCATCGGAAGCCATAAAATATTTTTCAGGAAAAATTAGAAAATCAATAACTAAAGCAGATAGCATAATAGCCGTTTCTAATTTCACCCGTTCAAGGATAGGAGATATTTTCGGAGAAAAAGTGGCGGATAAAGTTAAGGTGATTTATCACGGTTCGGAAATTGATGAAATTATAGAGGAGAAACCTCTGTTTGCCATCCCGAAAAATTACTTCCTATTTGTCGGAACGGTCGAACCACGAAAAAATTTGTCAACATTAATAAAAGGATTTTCCTTAATAAAAGAAAAAAATGTGGGGATGAAACTAATTCTTGCAGGGAGAGAGGGAGCTCGGTCATCTGAAATCTTGAGACTAATATCGGATCTAAAACTTGAAAAAGATATCATCACTACCGGATATATCAAGAGAGAAGAATTGAAATTTTTATTCAAGAATGCAATTGCTCTTGTCTTTCCATCCCATTACGAAGGATTCGGACTTCCCGTTCTTGAAGCTGCATCATTAGGAATACCTTCTTTGGTTTCGGATATTGAGGTCTTTCGGGAAATATTTAAAGACTACCCACTCTATTTTGAAAAAGATAATGATGAAAGTCTCGCAGATAAGTTAAACTTAATCACTTCGGATAGAAACCTCCTGAATGAGAAAAAACGGGAAGGTCTTGAAATTGCAAAAAAATTCAGCTGGGAGAAATGTGCAAAAGATACCCTCTCGCTTTATGATAAAATAGGAACATGAGAATTGCTGTTGACGGATACGAATTAAACTCCGAATTTACCGGTGTAGGAAGATTCCTAAAAAATCTTATTTTTTCCATTGCAAAAATTGATAAAAACAATTCTTACACTCTTTTTTTAAGAGAAGAATTCGATATAGGTAAAGAACATTTAAACATAATAAAAATTGTACTCAGATCAAAAAAGTCATATACCAAATGGCAAAACTCCAATTTGATAAAAGCACTGAATTCGGGGGGGTTCGATCTTTTTTTTTCACCAAACCATTCGATCCCTTTTTTTTACAAAGGGAATTCATTAATGACAATTCCCGATGTTTCATGGAGGGGAGTTCCTGAAGATTTTTCGGTAAAAGAGAGATTCACACGAGATATAAAAACAAAATTCAGTATAAAAAAATGTCCGTTAATTTTCACAATATCTGAATTTTCGAAGAGTGAAATAATAAAATATTACAATACTCCTTCAAAGAAAATTGTCCCCGTCCATCTCGGTATTGAAGATAAATTTAAACGGATCGGCAAAAAAGAGACCGATGATTTCAGAAAAAAATATAACTTGGGTAACGGCAAACTTATCGGATTTCTCGGGAGTATGTTTAAACGGAGACATATCGAGGATATTATTGATGCTTTCGATATTTTAAAGAGAAACAGAGACATCAAACTCATCTTAATCGGAGCCAACCGTTACAATCGTAAATTAAAAGGATTGAATGGGAGTAATATTATCCATCTTGATAGAATTCAGGAAGAAGAAATAAATTCATTCTACTCTTCTCTCAATTTATTTATTTACCTTTCCGATTATGAAGGTTTCGGTTTTCCACCGTTAGAGGCATTAAGTTGTAAAACCCCTTCTCTTCTTCTGAACACATCATCTCTCGGTGAAGTTTACAAAGATCTCGCATTTTTTATTAACAACACAAAGCCACAATGTTTAAGTAAAAAAATATGTGAAATACTTGAATCTGGGAAATCGGAAACCGACCGATATTTAGAAGAATTTATTAGAAGAAAAGATTATTTTTCGTGGGAAAGATCCGCCGGAGAATTTTTAAATCACTTTAACAATATAATGGATGATAATCGTTAGATACATAACTATGAGAGCATTCGATTCACTATTTTCTAAAAACATAAGCCACCGTTTCCGCATTCGTAAATAAAATTAATATCTTTAAATCCTTGACCGATATCATATCAAATATTATAATCTTACATCTTAAATACGGGAGGCAATATGAAAATATCGGTTAGAGGTAACTCAATTCAGGAATCGCCAATCAGGAAACTTTCCGCCGTTGCAATAAAGGTGAAAGAAGAAGGGAAAAAAGTATTCCATTTAAACATCGGGCAACCTGATATTGCCACTCCACCGGAATTTTATGATGCAGTAAAATCATACTCTGAAAAAGTGCTTTCATACGGACCCTCAGACGGAATAATCGGTCTTAAAGACGCAATGATAAATTACTTCGACAGATATAATATTGATCTGGAAAGAGAAAACATTACTATAACTTACGGAGGGAGTGAAGCGGTTTCATTCGCCTTTAACATAATAGGTGATCCGGGAGACGAAATTATTATCCCCGAACCTTTCTATACAAACTACAACGGATATGCAACCATGTCCAATCTTAATATCACTCCCGTTAAAACAGAAGCTGAAAAAGGATTCCATCTTCCGGATCCGGAAGAGATTGAGAAAAAGATCACAAACAGGACAAAAGCAATTCTCATATGTTCACCAAACAATCCAACGGGAACGGTTTTTACGGAAGATGAGATAAGAAAACTCGGAGAGATTGCTAAGAAAAACAATCTGTTTCTTATAGCCGATGAAGTGTATAAAGAGTTTACTTATGACGGAAGCAGACATTTTAGTGTGCTTGAGATAGAAGACATTAAAGATCATGTTATTGTAATTGACTCAATTTCAAAAAGGTATTCCTCATGCGGAGCAAGAATCGGAGCAATGATAACGAGGAACAGAGATGTAATGACTTCTGCATTAAAATTTGCCCAAGCAAGGTTATGTCCTCCAACACTTGAGCAGTTAGGTGCAGCTGCTACATATTCACTTCCTCACTCCTATTTCGATGAAATCAAAAAAGAATACCAACAGAGGCGCGACACCCTTTTCAACATACTTACATCCAATAAGGATATTATTCTGCGGAAACCGGAAGGTGCTTTTTACTTAATGGCAAAATTACCTATCAACGATTCGGATGATTTTGCAAAATGGATGCTTGAAAGTTTTAATATAGATAATAAGACGGTCATGGTTGCACCCGGAGGAGGATTTTACTCGACAAAAGGTCTTGGAACAGACGAGGTCAGAATAGCTTATGTTTTAGACTCACAACAACTTACAACAGCCGGAAATATTATTCTTGAAGCAATCCGAGAATATAATAAAAAAAGTTAGAATTTTTTTTTCTTCACTTCTCTGATATAATTTATGCATGAGAAAAGGTTTTACTTTAGTTGAAGTTCTGATAGTAGTTACAATAATAGGAATTTTGGTATCCATTGCCATACCACAATACAGGAACTATGTTATCAGAGCAAAAGAAGCCGTGTTAAAAGAGAACCTGCATCAGATCAGAGATGCAATATCAAAATATTATATGGACAAAAAAAAATATCCTATCTCTCTTGATGATCTTGTGACGGCAAAATATTTTAGAATTATTCCGGTGGATCCGTTCTCAAATAAACCAAACTGGGAACTGATAAGAAATGAACCGCTCGATTTCGAAGAAATTGATGTTGATGAAGCCGAGGGGATAATAGATGTAAAGAGCAGATCGTCAAGTCCGATTGAAGATGGAAAAAGCTACAGTGAATGGTAAAAACGGATATGCCCTGATCGTTGCCATAATAGCCATAAACCTGATTGCTATTTTTTCATTGATGGCTGCATCTGTTTGGGAAACGGAAATTGCCCGCAACAATGAACAAGAATTAATATTCAGGGCAAATCGGTATGTAAGAGCTATTAAAAAGTTTAGAATTAAATATCCGAACAATTTCCTAAAAGATCTTAAATTATTAGAGAAAGAAAAGTTCATAAGAAAACTTTATTCCGATCCTGTAAGTGATACGGGAGAATGGAACTACGTTTTTAGAAATAGAAGAGCATCAAATAAAACCCTATTGATAGTTCCTTTCAAACTTCTGAAAAAATATTTGAAAACATTCAACCTGATAGGTGTTGCATCAAGTTCCGTTGATGAAAGCTACATGATCTACAGGGGGAAAAACAGATATGAAGAGTGGGCATTTTATTATGGTCAAAATATCAATAAAGATATGCCTGAACTCAAGTTTATTAACAACTGATGAAAAACATCCTTATTATCGCTGCTGAAAATTCTGCCGAATATTACGGAGCAAAAATAATTAAGAGATTTTCCGAAAGCAGTCATAATGTATCTTTCTTCGGAATCGGAGGAGAAAGGTTTCGGGAAAATAATGTTGAACTTATCATTCACAACAAAGAGCTATCCATAGTAGGGATAATTGAAGTAATCTCAAGTATTCTCAAGTTTAAAAAAATTATGAGTAAAATCGTAAAAGAAGCTAAAAATAGGTCTGCCGATGCTGCAATCTTAATTGATTTTCCCGATTTTAATCTTAGACTTGCAAAAAAAATGAAACAATCCGGAATTCCCGTTTATTTCTACATAAGCCCCACAGTTTGGGCGTGGAGATACTCAAGGATAAAAACAATTAAAAAGTTTGTCGATCACATGTTCCTTATCTTCCCTTTTGAGAAAAAAATATACGACAAAGAGAAAATACCGTTCACCTATACTGGGCACCCGCTCGTTCCGGAGATCAAACATTCGGTAAGCAAAAAAGTTTTTCGGAGTAAAATCGGAGTAAAAGAGAATGAAAAAATTCTTGTTCTCCTCCCTGGAAGCAGAGAATCGGAAATAAAAACACTTTTACCTGTAATGATCGAAACTGTTAAAACTCTTAAATTGAAATTGGATTTTAAACCATTTATCCTCAAAGCGGAAAATATTAAAGACGAATTAATAAAAACAATTCTTAAAAATCATTCGGAAGAAAACATAGAAACTATTGATCAAAAAGTCAGATATGATCTTTTCAATGCTTCCGATGCGGCACTTACAAGTTGCGGGACATCAAATTTGGAATTAGCCGTTTCACTTCTCCCGTTTGTAGCCGTATACAAAGTCAACCCGATCTCTTATTTTCTCGGGAAAAACTTTTTAAATATTTCCCTTTTTTCAATCGTTAACATACTTTTAAAAAAAAGTGTTGTGGAAGAATATATTCAAAAAAATTTTACTTCGGAAAACTGTGCGGGGGGGATTAATCGGATTCTAACCAATCAAATGATTGTGAAAAAACAAGAATCGGAGTTTAAAAAGTTAAAAAAAATGCTATCGAATAAAACTTCTCCTTCAAGTATAATTTTTAATAAATTGGAAAATTTAATTTTCAAAAACAATTAAGTTTTCAAAATAATTATATTGACTTTTCTTTCCTCCTAAAGAAAAATTACTCCGGAGGAATAATGGGATACGGTGCAAATAACTTTGATATTGCTGTAATCGGGGGAGGAATCGTCGGCATGGCGATAGCTCTTTCAATGACAAAAAATTGTAAAGAGGATATTGTTGTCCTTGAAACGGAAGGGAGTTTAGCGGAACACCAGACCGGTCACAACAGCGGAGTTATCCATTCGGGACTCTATTACAAACCAGGTTCTCTTAAAGCATTAAACTGTAAAAAAGGTCGCGAAATGCTCTACGCATTCTTAGAAAAGGAAAATATCCCCCATGACAGGTGTGGGAAACTTGTTGTTGCTTCCGATGAGAAAGAAATCCCACATTTAATGGAACTTCTTGACCGTGGGAAAAAGAACGGCTTAAAGGGACTAAAAATTCTAAACAGAGAAAAAATGCTCGAATACGAACCTCATGTTGCAGGAATTAAAGGGATAATTGTTCCCGAAACGGGTATCGTTGATTATAAAGTCGTAACTGAAAAATATGGGGAATTGTTTTTAAACGGAGGCGGTGAAATAAAGCTTAATTCACAGGTAAGGAAAGTATCACGTAGAGGAAAAGAGATTATTTTAAAAACTAAAGATAACGAAATAACATGTAAATACCTTATTAATTGCGGAGGTCTTTATTCGGATAGGATTGCAAAGATGAGCGGAGTAGATCCTAAACTGAAAATCATACCGTTTAGAGGTGAGTACTACGAAATTAGAAAAGAATTCCACTACCTTGTAAAGAACCTGATATATCCTGTTCCCGACCCGAAATTTCCCTTTCTGGGAGTCCATTTTACAAGGGTTATAGGAGGGGGAATTGAAGCCGGTCCGAATGCCGTTACAGCAATGAAAAGAGAAGGATATACCAAACTCGGTATATCTTTTAGGGATCTCCTTGACTTTGCGTCGTATTCGGGATTTTGGAAGATGGCAGGGAAACACTGGAAAGTTGCAGTAAATGAATACACAAGATCTTTTTTTAAACCTGTTTTTGTAAAAGCACTACAAAAACTTATCCCCGAAATAAGAGGGAGACACCTCAAAAGTTGTCCGGCGGGTGTAAGGGCTCAGGCTTTGGAACCGGACGGACTCCTCGTAGATGATTTCAGAATTGTAGAAGCTAAAAACATGATACATATTTTAAATGCACCGTCACCTGCTGCTACTTCTTCACTTAGCATAGGTGAAACAATTGCAGAAATGGCAAAAAAAAACTTCGGATTATAAAATCGATACCCCTAACTGTTAGCCGATCCGAAAACTTTTCTAAGTAATGCAGTGGTTCGGGCTGCCGGATTATCTCTGATTTTTTTTTCCTCTCCACGTAATTTAAGGAATAATGCATCAAGAACTTTTCCCGTTACATATTCATCCAACCTTTGATGAAGCGGATTTATCCCTGCTATTTTTCCGGCTATTGACCTTGCAACGGAATTATACTTTTTAGAAAAGAAATCCCATGTCTTGTTCGTTGAAATATTACCGATCAACTTTTTATTAAGGGCTATTTGAACTTCCGGCATGAACAAAGCCTGAAGTTTATCAAATGTTTTGTCATGAAGATACTGTGTAGCCGCATCATCATCACCCCTTAATATATCAAATGCATCTTTTATTGTTAAGGATGTTATTGCATTAACAAATATAGGTACCGCCTTAGTAACGGCAAACTCGGCAGCTCTATTTAGTTTTAGGACCATATCGGTCACCAATCTCTTCCCACCCGGAATTTTTGTAATAAGATTAACCGCTTTAGCCGCTTCGGAAGGTAAAAAAATCTTAACAACCTTATCCATTAAAAATCCATCCTTTGATGATAAACCGGATACCGCTATCTCCGTGCCTATCCTCAGAGCCTCTTTTAATCCGAGAGAAACCTCAGAAGAATTTAAAGGACCTGAATTAAGCACTTTGTTAAAAACATCTTGCATCCCCGCACAAGAAACAAGCATAAAAAATATCAGAATAAGTAAAACGGCTTTAATATTGTTTTTCCCTTTCATTATCACTCCTTTTTTAAAATATTAAAATAAAACAAAAAAAAACACAATCCTCTTTCTTAACCAACGGGAATGGGGACAGGCACGTTTTATTTCAGACAATCATATTGTCGATTATTCTAAAAATCAGATGTTTTAAGTCTCTATTACTTATCGTTTTACATGTTTTTAACTTATATTCTTAGATTATCTCAGATAATTATAATAGAAATATAAGATTTTTTCCGATTTTTATAGATTTATATACAGAATAAAACGTCAACAAACGAAACTAATGAGTTTTATATTCATATTTTCGTCGTACTGAGAATATTTTGTCTGAAAAATCCGTTTGAAAGATATCTCTCCCTTTTTTTATAAATATTGTACTACCAAACTTCAAGTATGCATCAAGAACAAATTGTTTAGACCCGAGAACTCCACTCTCAATAAATACAGGATGTCGCGAATTGTAAACTCCCGGTGACTCCGGAAAAGCTCCGGCAAATTTTCTCTTATACTCAACAGTACTCTCATTTGGAGAGATATCTCCCTTAAAATATATGTACTCCAAATACTCTTTAATATTTCTACTATTATTATTTGCAAAAACCCCTTCAAAACTTAAAAAATCAGACTTTTTGTGATTAATCCGATATCCTATGCTACTCCATTTATAATTTTCAGGGATATCGACAATCTTAGCTCTTAGGGAATTTAGATCTATGTATGCTAGACAATTTAAAAGACCTTCACCGTTTTCTATAAGAACAGACTTGAATCTCTCAGACCAGAAATGACCTTTTCTGTTGTTCTTTTTGTTGTACCATAATGAAAAACTTTGCTTCAAAGTTTTCATAAACACAGAGAGATCACTTAATTTCTCTCTATTATCAGATATATTTATATTATTTAGGATATAGTTTTTTCCGTAATGTTTCTTTAATCTATTTCTAATATTATCATCATCAAAATTTTCACTTGACTCAATTTTAATAAGTAAATGAAAATGGTTACTCATAATCGAATATCCTATGATTTTCACTAAAAATAATTTTGACAATTTTTCAATCATTTCAACAAATTTATTCTTTTCTTTCTTCCCCAACAGAAATTCTTGTCCAACGGTTCTTGAAATGACATGGTAGTATGCATCTTCTCCGATTACTTTTAATCTCCTTAATCTCGCCATTTTGTTATCAATAATATTATGAAACAAAAAATACATATATTCAACATAAAAAACAAAAAAGTGCCTGTCCCCTTTTGGGTTAAAGAATAGTGAAATGCAAAATATGGGAGAATCTCAATAAGATTTTTCTTGACATGCATAGGATAAAAAAATATATTACTCCATTAAGGATTAATATGTATAAAAAAATTAACGGAAAAGAAAATACTGAAAATTCAAAAAAAAGAATCGGGTTTGTAGCATTGAAGCAGGCAACTCCGAAAATTTATGAATCTCTTGGATTTAAGTGCGGATTGGAAGTACATCAACAATTATTAACGGATAAAAAATTGTTCTGTAGATGCAAATCGGGAATATACCAGAAAGGGGATGATTTTGAGGCGGAAATAATCCGCCATATGCGTCCGACACTAAGCGAACTCGGAGAATATGACGGAACGGCTTTAATGGAATTCAAGACAAAAAAAAATATTACATACAGGCTTAAAAACATCAATTCGTGTACATATGAAATTGATGACACGCCCCCTTTTCCGATAAACTTAGAAGCTCTTAAAATATCAATAGAATTGGCACTCCTTCTCAAAACTTCTATTGTCGGAGAACTTCACATAACAAGGAAACAATATCTTGACGGAAGTATACCTACGGGTTTTCAGAGAACGGCAATTGTCGGGATCGAAGGAGAGATGCCGATAAAAAGTAAAAAAATCCGAATTATTCAGTTAAGCATTGAAGAAGATTCTTGCAGAGAAGTATCCGACATTGGACATGAAAGAATTTATTCCACCGACAGGTTGGGAATGCCTCTTGTCGAAACAGTCACCTATCCCGACATGAAGACACCTGATGAAGCGGCCGAAGCGGCACAATATATTAGATTTTTAACACGAAGTACCGGAAAAGTCAGAACCGGTATCGGAGCGGCAAGAGAAGATGTGAATGTTAGTATTAAAGGAGGAACAAGAGTTGAAATAAAAGGAGTTGCCAAGATAAAATGGATTCCCGCTCTTACCCATGTGGAAGCGTTTAGACAAAAAGCTCTCCTTGAAATAAAATCCATCCTTTCACAAACCGTATCGGATATTGCAGACTGGGATATTCACACTACCCCCGTTGATATCTCATCCCTCAAAAAACTTGGATTTTCTATCAGAAGCGGTTTCAAGGCATCCGGAATAAGATTACCCGGATTCAGAAATATTCTCTCCTTTTTCACTCAACCTGATAAAACGTTCAGTGACGAAATAAGTGATAGAATTAAAGTGATTGCCTGTATGGAAAAACCAAACATCATTCACGATGAGAGTCAAGAATATGAAGTACCGGAAGATCTTTTTAGCGATATCCATCAAAAAACCGACGGAGAAGATATTGACGCTTTTCTTATAGTTTTTGGGGAATCCGGAGATATTGAGACAGCGGAAGATACAATAAGGGAAAGATGCCTATTAGCATTCGGAGGTGTTCCGAACGAAACAAGAAAAGCAATTAATAAAGACGGGACAACTATTTTCGAACGTGTACTTCCGGGACCGGACAGAATGTACCCTGATACCGATTCGGCTCCTATTGCAATTAATGATAATGATATCGAAGAACTGGGTAGGAATCTTCCTTCCGATATTTCGGAAAGGGAGAAGAAAATGGTAAGCTGGAATATCCCGAAAGATACTTTCCCCTATATACATGTCAAAAATATCTTCCCCCTGATTGAAAAAATCAATAAAAATCTCCACTACGATACCTCCTTTACGGGAATAATAATAGGTCATAAAATAAAAAATATGGAAGGAAAACTCTCAACTCCCATTGATTTCAAAAATCTTAGGTTATTCGATTTATTTGAATATTGTGAGAAAGAAGGGTTAGACAGGGAAATTATAAAAATCATGCTGCCAATACTGCTGGAACACCCTAATATGGATATGAATTCAATCCTTTCCACAATTAAGTTTAAGAAAAGAAAGAAAGATGAAATAATTTCAAATATTCCTATTCTCGAGAATCAATTTGATGCTACATCGAAAAAAAATGATCCGTATGCGAAAAGAAGGTGGATAATGGGACAATTGAGACCAATGGCAATCGGGAATATATCTTTGAATGAACTCAGCACCATCATAAACGGAGGCGGTAATGGATGATCTCTATAAGGGATATAAAGGAGAAACTCTTGAGTTATTAAAAAAGTTTAACGTAAGAGTTTGGAGTGAAGTTGAAATTGAATCTTCAAGAGGAAAATTTTCAGGGATAATTTTACCAAGATCGGAAAATGACGATGAAACTCACCTTGTAATAAAATTATCTACCGGATATAACATTGGGCTTGCAACCGAAACAATTGGAAAAATTGTTGAGATAGGATTTAAAGAGGCAAATTATAAAATTCCGGAGAAAGAATTCCCATACTCCGATGGGAAACCCAACCTTAAACTATTTGGTACGGGAGGTACTATTGCATCACGTCTTGACTACAGAACGGGTGCCGTAATACCTGCATTTTCACCTGGGGAACTTTACGGAGCGGTACCGGAACTTGCCGATATATGCAACCTTTCGACTGAAAAGCTGTTTGCGGTATTCAGTGAAAACATGGGACCCGAACAGTATAAAATTCTTGCAAAATCGATAGGAGAAGAGATTAAGAAAGGTGTTGACGGAATCATTATCGGACACGGAACCGACACAATGCACCATACGGCTTCAGCCCTCTCTTTTATGGTTCAGAATTCGCCTGTACCGATAGTAATGGTCGGTTCACAAAGGTCTTCCGACCGCCCGTCCTCTGATGCCGCACTGAATCTGATTCATGCAGCTACCGCCGCTTCCATCTCGGATATTGCAGAGGTAACCGTATGTATGTTCGGACCGACTTCCGATAAGTACGCTCTCCTTCACAGAGGAACCAGAGTAAGAAAAATGCATTCGTCTTACAGGTCGGCTTTCAGGACAATCGGTGATATCCCGTTAGCCACTGTTGTCAGAGATAAAATCACACCTATCAGAAACGATTATAAAAAAAGGAGGAATGACAGGGAAGTTATGATCGCACCTTTTTTTGAAGATAAGATCGCACTTGTCTATTACTATCCGAATATGCAGCCCGATATGATTGATTCACTTATTGAGAAAGGCTACAAAGGGATAGTCATAGCGGGAACCGGATTGGGACATGTAAACAAACCTCTCTATCCCGCACTGGAAAGAGCTCAAAAAGCAGGTGTTGCCGTTTACATGACCGTCCAAACTCTGTGGGGATTTGTCCATATGTTTGTCTATGATACCGGAAGAGATATGATGAGTAAAGGAGTTATTCCGGCTGAGAACATGCTTCCGGAAGTTGCATACATTAAACTCGGATGGGCTTTAGGTCAAACAAAAGACCTCAAAAAAGTTAAAGATATAATGCTGACTCCTATCTCGGGTGAGATCACCGAAGGAGAACCGTACAACGGATATCTTATTTATCAGGGTGGCATCCCTGAAGTTGAAGAACTGTTGAAGAAGCACAATAAATAATTAAAATGAAGAAAAGTTTCTTTAAGTCCCCGTATGTGTGGACATTTACAACCTATTTCACCGAAGGTTTCCCCTATTCAATTATAAGAACCGTTTCGGGTGTTTTCTTCAGAGATATGAAAGTATCATTGGAATCAATCGGACTTACACCTCTATTAGGACTACCTTGGATCCTTAAATTCCTATGGAGTCCGCAGGTGGACAACTACGGGTCGAAAAAGAGATGGATGGTATTTACCCAAATGCTTATTGTTGTAATGATGTTTCTTGCAGCACTTTTTGTTCCTCTTAATAATAATGTATCACTAATTGCAGGGCTATTCTTTCTCGGAGCCTTTGTAGCGGCAACAAATGATATTGCCATTGACGGTTACTATATGGAAGCTTTGGATGAAGACGGTCAATCAAAATTTGTAGGTTATAGAGTAATGGCATACAGGATTGCTTGGATGTCAGGTCCGGGAGTTATTGCTACTATCGGGACAACCAAAAGTTGGGTTCTCGCTTTTCTAATAGGAGCTTTAATATATTTTGTCTTTACAATATTCCACATTTTTGTGTTGGCAGATGCAGGGGCACGGGGTGAAAGCTTTATATCCATGATAAAAAAACTTATTAGAATAAAAACATTTATCCTTCTAAGTTTTATATTTTTTATTATTATATCCATAAGATATTTCTTCACTTCAAAATTCTATTCCGACTTAAAAGAGAGTATCCCCATCCTTAAAAAAATTTATTTTTCTCATTATATAGCTCTTCTTTTACTTTTTACTTTAATACTACTTGCTATTTTCAGAAAAAAAATCAAATCTAATCTAATTGGAAATAAAGATTCCAAATATGGAAAAGCATTCTTCTATTTTATGGAGAGGGAAAAGATTTCTTTGATACTCTCATTCCTCATAATGCTCCGTGCCGGAGAATGGGCGGTTACGGTAATGGTATCTCCTTTAATCGTGGATATCGGAATAAAAACTCACTACGGATGGATAAGCGGAGGTGTCGGACTTCCGGCATCCATACTCGGTGCAATGCTGGGAGGATGGATGATCTCCCGCTTCTCTCTAAAAAAAATGATATGGCCGTTCATCCTGCTTCAAAATCTTACAAACCTTGTCTACATGTTTCTTGCAATACATCTTAATTCATTCATTACCATTAATACGGGAGCAGATACGGTAGTTCCTATAGGGACGGTGAATTTAGTAATAACAGCGGCGGTACACGCATTTGACCAGTTCGCAAGCGGTCTCGGAACAGCGGTTTTAATGACATATCTAATGAGAATATGCCATAAGGAATTCAAAGCTACGCACTACGCAATCGGAACAGGTCTTATGAACCTGAGCGGACTTTTTGCGGGGATATCCAGTGGATTTATTGCAGGATGGTTGGGATACTCATGGTTATTCGGAATTAGTTTCGTTTTTTCTATACCTGCAATGTTGATGATACCATTTCTCCCCTATCTAAGAGAAAACAAATAAATTCGAAACTTTTTTAAAACTCAAAACGTCTAAAACATATGAACGACTTTTTTTAATTCCTCCTGGGAATTTGAAGATATAAGAAAGGGGCATTGCCCGGTGCCCCTTTCAATTCCCAAAATTTATTTCATGATTATTTATATTTATATGATAAAATTATAAATCCGATGAAATGAGTAATTAAATTGATACTATTAAGCAATGTAAAAAAAGGAGTGACAATATGAAAATTATTTCTATGGTAATAATTCTTTTAGTTATCGTATCTTCGGTTTTTCCAATAACATTTAAGACTGATACCGACCAAGAGTTAAAAAGGGAGTTTATTGATGTTGTCGGATTTGCCAGATATGATTGGCAGATCGAAAATATTATGAAAAGAATTAACAAGACACAAGGAAAATATCTGAATGATGCGTTAAAAAAGGACAAGATAACCGAAGATACCGAATGGAAAGTTGTTATTTCACCTCACGATGATCACAGTTATACCGGATATTTGTATCCTGCAATATTAAAGAACCTGAAAGCAAAAATAATAATTCTTTTCGGTGTAGCACACAAAGCTAAAAAATTAAATCTTGAGAACAAACTGATATTTGATAAGTATAAAAGTTGGCACGGTCCGTATGGAAAAGTGATGGTATCCCCTTTAAGAGAAAGGTTATTAAAAGCACTCTCCCCGAAAATAGCCGAGGTCAACAATGAAATGCACAAGATTGAACACTCTCTTGAAGCATTGATTCCGTTTATTCAATACTATCACCGGAATATCAAGATAGTACCTATTTTGGTCCCTTACATGAGTTATGAAAAGATAAATCAAATAGGGAAACAGTTTGCAACAGCACTTGAGAAAATAGTTAAAGAAAAAAAATGGGAATGGGGAAAAGATTTTGCCATTGCCATAAGTTCCGATTCAATTCATTACGGAGATCAAAACTGGGGAGGAAGAAACTTTGCCAAATTCGGTGTGGACAAAGAAGGATACAAAAGAGCCGTTGAATTGGACATGGAGATTATTAAAAAATCTCTTATCGGATCAATATCAAGAAAAAAAATAGAATTGTTTACCCGTTATACCGTAAAAAAAGATGATTATAAGGAATACAAATGGGCATGGTGCGGTCGATATTCCATACCCGCAGGTCTTATGGCAGCTCACTACTTGGCAAAATTTCTATCAATCAACTTAAAAGGAGACCTGGTAGGCTACAGGACAAGTATCACCTTGCCTCCGATCAAAGTTAGTGACCTGAAAATGGGAGTAACGGCTCCGGCAAATATCAGACACTGGGTGGGATACGCTTCCATCGGATACAAATAACGGACAACCTTTTGTGAAATACCGGAAACAATTTATTATCTTTTATACTTTTTAATGATCTCTTCAGGAGGTGTCATATCCACTTTATGGTAATTATTCACCGATAATCCTTGTGGAGAAAAATATGTTCTTGTCCCGTTGTACAACCACTTTACTATACGCTCTTTAAAATCAATTCCGGAAAAATCATAAACATATTTAATAAGCTCGAATGTATTAAACGGAGCAAACGTATGGTTGGCACTCACATGTTTGAGAAAAGCGACGAAGGAATCTTTCCCGCCTATTTCGGATGCAATAGACTCGATAATTTTTGCCCCTTCATTATAAGCCCGCCTATCAAAACCTACCGATACCGGAGTTCTTCCACTTACGATGTTTGAAGAAAAATTATTATCCACAGGAGTCACACTATTTAAATCTCTGTATCCATACCACATATTAATAGATTCATCCCACCACGAATCTCTATAAGTTTTAGCAATTACGCTACAACCGTAATACATATGGAAAACTTCATGTTTAAGTGCATAAAGAGAAGTTATGGTTGCACCGAAATATTCCATACCTCCACCACGTTCGGTCAGGAATACATTAAGTCCTCTTTTCATCGGGAACTCACCGATATTGGCTCTCAATTCGGGTATCCAAGATTTAAGCTTTTTAAATGCGGATTCTATTGATGCACCGTTCTTATAAGCCATAACCCTTATTTTAACTCCGTCGATTACCTTCTCTTCTGATACAACATCTTCCGTAGGGATAAGCATCCACATAATCGTATAAGATGCCACATCTCTCTCCGAATCAAGAAGCCATTTCTGTATTTTTTTATTACTTTTGTCCTTAACTTTTCCCGATCCCATAAAAGAGTAAGGACGATCACTTTTAACCGAAAATGCAATTCTATGTTTTGAAAGATCAGACGGACAATTTATTGTCGGAAAAACCATCTCATTTCCTTCACCGCGAATATCGTTAACATTTGAGAAAAAAGATTTATAATTATCGGTATGTTCGAAGGTATAATTAATTTTGAGAGTATTAATTTCAATTCCGGAACAATCTCTTAAAAACTCCATTCCCTCTTGAGTCGTTTCGGTAAATTTAACGGTTTTAACATCTGAAGAATTGTTATGATTCAACTCTTCACCATTCAGAATAATGGAATTAATAACTCCATTATCAGCAAGGTCAAAATGTATAAGCGGCTTAACCTGTCCGGATCTCATACGGAACTTAATAATTGAATTACCGGATATCAGATCATTAGTCGGATCATACTCCAATTCAACATCCATCTCCTGAATATCTATTCTAAGAACTCTATCCATCAGCTTGTTTTCATCAATCGGTTCAATGGAGATCTCCGGTTTTTCAACAACATTTTTTACCTCTTCATTGGAACATCCGGTGAACAAAAAAATCGTAACCGCAAAAAATATTAATCCTGTTAATGTCCTGTTTCGTATCAAAACAAAAAAACGTATGTTTAAATTACTCGGTTTCATTCAAACATTATAATATTTATACAGTATAAGTTCAAAATAATGACTTGAAATCAACTCCTTCTTATGATAATTTTTTAACCTTAAGGAGAAAAAAATGAGCTATAAAGTTGCAATAAACGGATTCGGAAGAATCGGGAGAAATTTCTTCAGAACCAGTATGAACCGGAAAGATTTTGATATAGTTGCAATTAATGATATCGCACCGGTTGAAACATTGGCACATTTGCTAAGGCATGACAGTATTTTTGGGAAATTCGACGGTGACATTGAAGTTAGAAACAATAAAATGGTTGTGAATGGAAAAGAGATAAATACTTATGCACAGAGGGATCCGGAAAAATTACCATGGAAAGAATTGGGAATTAACTCGGTTATAGAATCTACGGGATTTTTTCGAAAAAGGGATGATGCGTCAAAACACCTTACTGCAGGAGCAGAAAAAGTTATAATATCCGCTCCGTCAAATGATCCGGATGTGACTTTGGTTCTCGGAGTAAATGATGATGAGTATGATAATGACAAACACAAAATCATCTCAAATGCCTCATGTACAACCAATTGTATTGCCCCTGTTGCAAAAATTCTTCACGACAATTTCACTATTATTAAAGGTAACATGACAACTATTCATTCATATACAAACGATCAGAGGATTCTTGACCTCCCTCATAAAGATCTTAGAAGAGCAAGGGCGGCAGCACTCAACATCATTCCAACCACAACCGGTGCAGCTAAAGCTATCGGACTTGTAATTCCCGATCTCGCCGGAAAAATATCAGGAAGTGCTTTGAGAGTTCCGACACCGGACGGATCTTTGGTAGATCTTGTGGTTAATTTGAAAAAAAGCACGGATAAAGATGAGATAAAAAAATTATTTAAAAAAGCAGCAGAGGGAGAGATGAAAGGTATTCTACAATATTCGGAAGAACCTCTTGTCTCTTCGGATATTATAGGTAACTCTCACTCATCAATTATCGACGGACAATTCATTACGGTAATTGAAGGAGATATGGTTAAAATTCTGACATGGTATGATAACGAATGGGGATATTCCTCAAGATTAAGAGATTTAATCTCAAAAATAACAAAATACTAAAATGAATAAAAAATTTATTAAAAACACTACAATTGATGATAAGATCGTATTTATAAGAAATGATTTTAATGTTCCTCTCTACGATAACGGAGATATTGCAGACGATACGAAGATAAAAAAATCTCTTAAAACAATTAATTACGCTATGGAAAGAAATGCTAAAATAATCTGTGCATCTCACCTCGGAAGACCGGAAGGAAAAAGGGAAGAAAAGTTAAGCCTCCGTCCGATTGCAGAACGATTATCAATACTCCTTGGGAAAAAAGTGATTTTTAACGGTCAAAATTCGGGAGAATCAATCGATGAGATAAAAAGAACCATGAAAAACGGTGATATTCTCCTACTTGAGAATCTAAGATTTGATCCGAGAGAGAAATCGAATTCTGCAGATTTTGCTAAAGAATTGGCAAAGGATATTAACATTTATGTAAATGATGCATTTGCCTCATCTCACCGTAAACATGCTTCGATAGAAGAGATTACAAACCAAGTTCCAATTTCCGTGATGGGTTTTCTTCTCAAAAAAGAGATTGAGTTCCTGAAACTGGCATTAGAAAACCCGCCTGAGAAATTTACTATTATTCTCGGAGGATCAAAAGTTTCCGATAAGATCGGAGTAGTTGAAAATCTTACCGATAAAGCAAATTCCATTCTCATAGGTGGTGCCATGGCATACACTTTTCTAAAATCAATGGGGGAGAATGTCGGGGGATCAAGGACAGAAGATGAATATTTGGATGTATGCAAAAACATACTTGAATCCGCAAGTAAAAAAGGGGTAAAAATAATACTTCCCGTTGATCACATCGCAGCTACAAAAATTGAGCGTAACGTTACAATTCGTATGATTAAACCCGGAGAGAGCATCCCTGAGGAGATGATGGGACTTGACATAGGATTTGAAACAGTTGATATTTTCAGGAAAGCTATCCTCAAATCACAGATGATATTTTGGAATGGACCTATGGGGATTTTCGAGGTTGAAACCTTCTCCGGCGGAACAACGGCGATAGCCGAAGCAATAGCCGAATCACCCGCAATATCAATTGCAGGAGGAGGAGACACAATCTCAGCTATTAACAGAACCGGAGTCGAAAACAGTATTTCCCATATTTCAACGGGTGGCGGAGCTTCACTTAAGTTTCTTTCCGGCATGCCTCTTCCTGGAATTGAAAGTTTAATGGACGATTAATGAAAAAGTTTATAATTGCCGCAAACTGGAAGATGAACAAGACGGTTCAAGAAAGTATATCTTTCATATCCAAAATTGATTCCGAATTAAAAGATTCGGATATATATTCAAAACTGGAAAATATAGAAATAGTGATATTCCCTCCATTTACATCTATTTATCCAATAAGTAATTTATCCAAACTAATATCTCTCGGTTCTCAAAATATTTATTTTGAAGAGAGCGGGGCATTCACAGGAGAAATATCAGCAGAAATGGTTAAGGACCTTGTTAAATATTCCCTTATAGGGCATTCGGAAAGGAGAAAAATTTTTAGAGAAACGGATAAAGACATTAATTCCAAGATCAAAATTTCGCTCAATTCAAATCTTTATCCTATGTTGTGTATCGGGGAAACACTTAATGAAAGAGAATCCGGTAAAACTTTCGATTGCATAAAAGGACAATTAAGAAGCGGACTGCAAGATATCCCACCCGAGGATATTGGAAGAATGGTATTTGCCTATGAACCGGTATGGGCAATCGGAACCGGAATTACAGCAACTCCGGATCAGGCACAAGAAGTTCACGATTTTATTACGAGAGAAATTAACGACATAGCCCAAAACACGGAAAAAAGAACCATACTTTACGGAGGTTCCGTTAAACCTGAAAATTCCATCGACCTTCTTTCAAAAAAGGATATAAACGGAGCTCTTATTGGCGGTGCATCCTTGAATACCGAATCATTTTTTGCTATAATTCAAAAATCCCTTGAACTTGTTTGAAGGATAGGAGGATATTTTGGAAGGATTGTTACTATTTGTTCATATTGTAGTTTCACTGTTGCTTGTTATTGTCGTATTACTCCAAAGCGGAAAAAGTGCAGATTTGGCAGGTGCGTTCGGAGGGGGTGGAAGCCAATCCAGTTTCGGACCGAGAGGAGCTGCAACTATTTTATCTAAAGTGACGACGATATTAGCTGTCTCTTTCATGGTTACATCCCTTCTCCTTTACATTATCGCTACAAACAATGTAGATGCGGATACGGTTCTATCCAAGAAGGATGCAAAGACTGCTCAAAAACTTCCGGCTACAACCGGAGATAATAAAAAGTCTGTTCCCGATAAGAAGACCGAAGAGAAAAAAGAGACAGGGAAAAAAGATATTCAAGATAATCAATAACGACAAACTGCCGAGGTGGTGGAACTGGTAGACACGCAAGCTTGAGGTGCTTGTGGTTGAAAGACTGTAGGGGTTCGAGTCCCCTCCTCGGCATTCCTAATAACAGGAGAGGTGCGAGAGTGGTTGAATCGGGCTGCCTGCTAAGCAGTTGTTCTGGTGACGGAACCGTGGGTTCGAATCCCACCCTCTCCGTTCTAAATTTCAAAGTGATGGGATGAGAATCCACATACAATGGGTTCGAAAGATTCACCTCCAAGTGAATCTTCATGACTGAGCAGAGCGAAGGAACCGAAGGTGAGTATACGATGAGTGTACGAATAATCCCACCCTCTCCGTTTTGCTATTTTAAGACTACTTATTATCTTTTCTTAGAAGCAAACCGTTTGTACAATATCGGTATTAGAAATAATGTCAAAAATGTTGATGATATCAGTCCCGTAACTACCACAACTGCCAACGGACGTTGAACTTCCGCACCTATACCATTAGAAAATAGAAGAGGAATAAGTCCGAGAATAGTCGTTAATGCCGTCATAAGTACAGGTCTTAAACGGACGACACCTCCTTCTATTACAGCTTTGTCTACCTCCATACCATCCATAATCAATCTATTGATATACGAAACAAGAACCACTCCGTTCTGAACAGCTACCCCGAACAGAGCAATAAACCCTATCGATGCAGGAACTGATAGGTACTCTCCGAATAAATACAACCCGAAAACTCCGCCTATGAGACCAAGAGGTATATTTAAAATTATCAGAAGAGCATTTCCAACAGAGTTGAATGTCAAATATAAAAGGAGAAAAATTAACGCAATTGCAAACGGGACAATAAACTTAAGTTTTCCCATTGCCCTTTCTTGATTCTCAAACTGACCACCAATCTCAATATAATAACCTGGGGGAAACTTTATATTTTCCCTGATAATTCTTTTAATATCCGAAACTACTCCACCCAAATCCCGACCTCTTACATTTGCTTGTATTATCCATCTTCTCATATTTTTTTCTCTGTTTATCTGAATAGGTCCCGTAACATTATTCACTTCAGCAAGTTGAGATAGTTTGATTATCTCTCCGTTTCCACCTCTTATAATAAGGTCTTTAATTGCTTGGACATTTTCTCTATACTTCTCTTTATACCTTAAACTAATATCAAACTTTCTGTTATTCAAATATATCTGATCAATAGATTCTCCTCCAATTGCCGTTTTCACTTTCCCGAGAATATCAGATACATTAATTCCGTATCTGGAACAGGCTGATCTATTCACACTTACCTGAATTTGTGGCTGCCCAAAGCTTTGTTCTACCGATAAATCGGCGATTCCTTCGACTTTATCTATTTTATTTCTTATCCCTATTGCTATCTCACGAAGCCTCTTAAGATCTTCACCGAAAACTTTGATTGCAAGTTCTGTTTTTATTCCCGATAAAAGCTCATCAAAAGCATTCTGAATCGGCTGTGAAAAATTCAATTGTACTCCCGGATATTCAGAAATAACCGACTCCATAGAATCAATAATAGATGCCTTGTCTTTAAAATCAATCCACTGTTTTTTCGGATAAATATCAACGTGTATTTCAGCATAATTAACCGGATGGGGATGCGATCCGGTCTCCGGTCTCCCTATCCTTGATATTGCCTGTTTTACCTCCTTAAAGCTTGTAATCTTCTTTGTAATCTTATTCACGGTTTCAACAGCTTTGTCAAGAGAAATTGACGGAGCCATAGTAACTCCGATCATAATAGATCCCTCTTCAAGAGTCGGAATAAATTCTGTTCCAAGATATGGAATAAGCAGTAAACTAACTATAAAACCTATCAAGATAAAAGAAATAACCGTCTTTTTAAATCTCAGTACGGCAACTAAAGATGACTTATAAAGTGACTTTACAATCTTAAAGAACTGAAATTCTTTGCTGTTCTTACCGGGTCTGAGAATATATGCCGCAAGTGCCGGAGCCATAACCAATGCAGCTATTACGGAACCGAAAAGAGCGAATGATATCGTGTATGCAAGAGGTGAAAACATTTTCCCTTCCACACCTCTAAGAGTAAATATAGGTATAAACACTATTATAACAATCGTTATTGAGAAGAGTATGGGCCTACCTACTTCTCTCGCAGCCTCTCCGATTAAAACTATCCGCCCCTTATCCCTGTTTAAAGGATCGGACAACACTCTGAAAATATTTTCAACCATTACAATTGCCCCGTCTCCAAGCATTCCTATTCCTATGGCAATTCCACCTAATGACATAAGATTAGCAGACAATCCGGTTACCCCCATGAAAATCACCGATATCAAAGCACAGAACGGGAGTGCCAGTATCACAATTAAAGCACTTCTTCCATTACCGAGAAATATCAGTAAAACAATAAATACAAATACTACTCCGAGAAAAAGAGCATTTTTAACAGTTCCCGTTGCCTTGGAAATCAGATCCGCCTGTTCATAATACGGTATAAGAGTAACACCTTTTGGAAGAGCTTTTTGAATTTCAGGTATTTTTTTATACAGTCTGTCAATTACTTCAGACGCATTCTCTCCGAATAATTGAAATACTATCCCCGAAACCACCTCTTCCTCACCGTTTCGAGTCACCACCCCCCTCCTTATCTCATTACCGTAATTTACACTTGCAACGTCAGATATTTTTACCGGAGTCCCTTCAACCGATTTTATATGAACATTTCCTATATCATCAAGCGATTGCAGCAATCCTATCCCTCGAACAAGATACTCTTCGGAATTCATAACAAGAAATTGTGCTCCAACATTATGATTATTCCCCTTTACTGCCAAAATAATATCTTCAATATCCAAATTGAATCTTAACATTTCATAAGGGTCAAGATTTATCTGATATTGCAGTACATGCCCTCCAATAGAAAGAATATCCGTAACACCCTTAACCGATTGCAGATGAAATTTAATCATCCAGTCATTTATTTCCCTCAGATAAGTATTTCTGTCCTTATCTCCGGTATCAATACTTTTATCAAGTGAAAGATAATATAGAAATATTTGTCCAAGCCCGGAAGATATCGGACCTAAAGAAGGTGGCTCATCCATTTCAGGTAAAGATGCCGAAACACTTTGCAATCTTTCACTAACTATCTGTCTTGCAAAATAGATATCAACACTATCCTCAAAATAGATGTATATAACAGACATACCGAAAGCTGAAGTTGATTTAATCTTAGTTACATTCGGAAGACCATTCATTGCCGATTCAATCGGAAAAGTGATCAAACGTTCAACTTCTTGAGGAGCCATTCCATGAGCCTCGGCAAATACAGGTACCATGACGGGAGATATATCTGGAAATGCATTAACAGGCAGTTCCCTGTACTGGATAATTCCACCTATAAAAACACCAAACATTAGAATTATCACAAGGAGTCTATGTTTTATTGAAATATCTATCAATTTCTTAATCATTTTTTCCTCTTGTTAGTGACCATGTCCGGCATGCCCGCTCATCTTACTTGTAATAATGTTAGCTTTTAACTCAAAAGCACCCTTACGTACATACTTATCACCGAGCTGCAACCCTTTTAATATCTCCGTAAAAGTTCCGTTATTTTCTCCCTTGACTATGTGTACGATATGAAATTCATTATTCTTTACCGGAACAAAGATTACCGGTTCATCGTCAATAATTTGGATTGATTCGGAAAATACTGTTGGAACTTTCGAAGGAGAAGTTATGATAACTTCACAATTAACAAACATCCCCGGATACCAATAATTATCTACGTTCATTAAAAAAGTTCTCGCTGTCATACACCTTGTCTTCCTACTAATAACAGGGATTATATTTGTTATTCTGCTTACGGCTTTTCTCTCCCCGTCAAGTGGAGATGCAATCACTTTCATCCCTATTTTCAGCTGTTTTATATCCTTGGGAAATACATTAATATTGACCCATACGGAAGATATATCTGCAATTACAAAGACAGCCTTCCCCTCTCCAGTGAATTCACCAAAAGTTAAATCTCTCTTAATAACAATTCCCGATACTTTTGAGAAAATACTATACACGGAAAGGCTCTCGTTGCTTTGAATTTTTGTTAAAATCTCACCTTTTAAAACTTTATCACCGATTCTTTTATTTATTGATTTAACTATACCGGGGAATCTCGGAATAACTCTGTGTAGTCGTTCTTCATTAAAACCGATCTCTCCCGGAAAAATTATTTTCTTGTCAATTCTATTTAACGTTACAGAGTCTATCACTATTCCGACAAGTTTTACGGCATCCGTTGAAATTGTTACGAAATCTTCACTCTCTCTATGGTCAAAATCACCTTCTATCATTTTTTTACCAATTTTTTTGGCAATATCATGCTTATCTTCATGTTCCCTTCTTCCACTCAAAGAACAGTTTGTTATCACAAAAACAAAAAAACCGATAAGTAAAACAAAACCCGTTTTCTCTATAATTTTATTTCTCATTTTCATCCCTTTTATTAATGATATTTAAAATCCTTCCGTTTAATCTTTCAATCTCAACCATTTTAATCCTACAGTCACAAATCATACGCAGATACTCCTCTTTGATCTCATATTCGGATTTATATACATCCATAACATCAAAAAAACTTGACTTTCCTGCCATATATCCGTCAATGATAATCTTAAATGTTTTATTGAATTCCGGAATAATTTTATTTTTAAAAACATTCAATCCGTAAAACTCGGATTCTAACTTTCTGCATTTCTCCCTCAACTCCGTTCTGATACGCAATTCTTCTCTTTTAAAATCCACAACCTTCTTATTTATTTTGTATCTTGCAGAGATTATTGCTCCCTTATTCAAATTAAAAACAGGGATGGGAATAGAGATACCGGCAGTAAATGAATTAAGTCCTGTTTCAAAATGCCTCCTAACCCCTCCTGAAATCGTAATATTGGGAATTCTCATAGACCGAGTAAGCTTCAATTCAATTTTGCTTCTAATAATATTATTCTTGCAAATAACCAATTCGGGACTCAATTCGGAAACATCACAGAACATCTGTTCTTTTGGGAATCGGTCCCACTCATCTTCTTTCGTAACAATTTTCTCATAATCAAACCTCTCTTCCCCCCAAAGAGATGCAAGATGAACTCCCATGGAATAGAACTCCGCTTTGGAAGACTTCAGTTCAACCTGTTTCCTAAGTAATTGGATATCTATACGCTGTACTTCTATTGGAGAACTTCCTCCGGTTTTAACTTTCTTCCTAACTTGTATTGCGAATTCTTTTAGCTTATTAACCCGTTCCTTTTTTAAAGCAATAATTTCTTGAAGAAGAAACAAGCTGTAAAATCTCTTTTTAGTACCCTCTAAAATATCTGCAAGTTTTTGATCTCTGAGAAAACCCGAAAGTTTTTTCTCTTCTTTAGCTATTTTTACTGATAAGGATCTCTTTGGACCTATGGGAATTTCTTGGCTTAAAACCGCCGTAATCTCCGATTGATTAAATCCACTAAATTCTCCGCCTCCGGCAAAATTTTCCATTTCAACTCCAAATTCCGGATTAGGCAATTTTGACCTACGGTCAATTTTTCCGTTTTTCGCTTTTATATCAAAACCCATAGAGATAAGTTCGGGATTATTATTAATAACTTTTTTCAATGATTTAGTTAAAGTTAATTCAAAACGATCTTTGGATACTTCGGACTGTAACGGACAATTTATTAGGAATATTGTTATTAAAAAAAGTAGAATCAATCTATTCTTTTGTGACATATTCGCCCTCCTGTTGTGGTTATGAATTATTATTAAAAAATTTTGAAAGATACGTAAATATCAAATAAGGAGAACTATATTTTCTACCATACTAAAATCCGGAAGATCATAAACAATATCCTCCTGTATTAAAAATATCTTAAAATTAAAGTTTTTGTAAATGTCTGAAATATTAAATAATGGGGAAGAAACAAATTTTACCAGCCCAGCACTCCTCTGATTAACAATTGCAATATTCTTTATCAGTATGGGAATATCAAAGCAAGTTTCACCATGAGTATGAATATAATTTGATTGCTCAACAGGATAATTATCATGTTCGTGAACCGATTCGTGATACTCGCTTGTAACAATGCTCATACTCCCGTTTACGTGTTGACAAAAAAGGAGATCGGCATGGGAGTTCATCCCCGTAATAAGGAATAACAACATTACAAATATAGTGATCAAGTTTCTGTTTTTCATATTTTAATTGTTTTATATAACATAAATCCAAAAAAAAGTTAACCTCTTAAAACAACTCCATCTGAAAGAATTTACAAAAATTACTTATTCGGAGTATTCTTGACAAAACCATTGATAATACAATAATATATCATATGCTTTTCAATTCAATTCAATTTTTAGAGTTTTTCATTATCGTTTTTACGATATTCTATGTAGTACCTCACAAGTTAAGATGGGTTGTACTTCTAACAGCCAGCGGATACTTTTACAGTATTTTGAAACTTGAATATCTACTTTTTCTATACATCCCCATAGTTATTGTTTATTTTATTTCTCTTAAGATCGTTGAAACAAATTCGGTCAAGATAAAAAGATCTCTATTCTTTATAGGAGTTATAAGTTCCACCTTACTCTTATTTATTTTTAAATACCTTGACCTGATTATCAATACACTTTATTCAACTTTTAATATTCCCGATTACATTCCGTTAGGATTTATCCTTCCTGTCGGTATCTCATTTTACACATTTAAACTATTAAGCTATTTGATTGATATATATTTTGAGAGGATCAAACCGGAAAACCATTTCGGCATTTTCGCCCTGTATATTTCCTTCTTCCCTCAACTCCTTGCCGGACCGATAGATAGAGCGGGAAATTTTATTCCTCAACTAAAAAAAAAGATTAAATTCGATTCCGAAAGGATCTTTTCAGGTATTAATTTATTCGTATGGGGTTTCTTCAAAAAAGTTGTGGTCTCCAACAGATTAGCCCTATTTGCAGATCAAGTTTTTGCCGCTCCTTCTGAACAGAGCGGTATTAATCTCCTTTTCGGTCTCTATTTTTATTCCTTTCAAATATATTGTGATTTCTCGGGATATTCCGATATGGCAATAGGGATCTCAAGAATTCTCGGTTATACTTCAATGGATAATTTTAATTTCCCGTATTTTAGCAAAAACCTTACTCAATTTTGGAATAGGTGGCATATATCGCTCTCAACATGGTTAAGAGACTATCTTTTTTTACCAATTTCCTATTCGGTTTTAAGAAAAATAAAAACTCCAAAAATAGGTGGAATAAAAGTTGAAGCCGTTGCATACACAGGGGGAATAACCATTACAATGTTTCTCGGAGGATTGTGGCACGGTGCAAGCTGGACATTTGTAATCTGGGGTTTTTTACACGGATTCTATCTCTCTTTTTCTCACTTGACAAAAAAATTAAGAAAAAAAATCCGCACGAAAACAAAGATAAAAAAGATACCGTTAATTTATAATTTCATATCAATTTTTTTAACATTTCATTTCGTAACTTTGGCATGGGCATTCTTCCGTTCTCCTTCATTTGGCAGTGCAATTACTTACTTAAAAAGAATTGGACTTTCTCAGTCCGACTCAGGAAATATTCATCTTTTATTCACACTGTCATTTGTAATAATATTAATCATTATAGAATTATTTATGTACAATAAAGAAAAATTAAAGTTTTTATCAAAGATACCATTTGAATTAAAACTTGCAGGTTATGCCTTTTTTATAATTTTTATAATTATTTTCTCAGTTGACAATACAAATGAATTTATCTATTTCCAATTCTAAAACAATGACAATGCAGATAGAATAGATTAAATAATGAACTTTATATTTTTTAATTCCAAATCTAAATTCGCAAAAATAGTTTATACAATACTTGTATCATTCATACTATTAATAGCATTCGATAGAATTTTCTATGTCGGTTACAGGTATGCGGCAGCCGGTTTTTACAGCAGGCCTCCGAAGAATTCCATCCACATGAAAGTTCACAAGAAAGAAAAAGAATTTTATGACACGCTTATCATGGGAACATCAAGAACAAAACAGGGGATTCATCCGTGGTATCTTAATAAATATCTCAACTTAAAAGCTTATAAAATTGCCGATTCGGGAAAATATCCGAGATACAACTTTCAATACTACAAAATTTTCAGAAAAAAATACAAAATTCCGAAGTATGTATTTTACGGAGTCGATTATTTTATGTTTGAGAAAACTTCCAATCTAAGGAGGATGAGAACCTTACTGGGTTTTAAAATCAAAAGAAGTCGGAGGAGTAAATTTTCATTCAATCTGAAAATATTTAACCCGTTGCAAGGGATCTCTCTTACTTTAAAAGAGAAAGAAAAAATCAACGGATTCATTATTGATTATCTTGATAATAATGCCAAGCAACAGAAAAGAAAAAATGGGAAATCTTTGATTTCAACAAGGAGGGGTTCAAAAAAAACGGCTCCTCCGCAAAGTATTATCGAACCTCCTCACTGGGAAAAGATAAAGTATACAAACTATCCCGGATTGGAGGGGAATTTCTTAAATATGCTTTTTGATGATTTAAAAAAAGATAAAGTAAAGGTATTTGTAGTGATTCTGCCCGATATTATAAGTGTTTACAAAACAAATTATGAGTATAAAAAATTTGAAAATGACATAAAGACAATAACTGAAAAATACAAAAATATAACACTCCTTAATTATAACTCTTTAAAAAAATTTGACCTTAAGAATCCAATTCTTTTTAGGGACGGTAGTTACGGATCCAAAGTTTCACATCTCTCCTACTACGGAGCCGAGATTTTAAATAAAATCCTCTGTAAAGATATTAAATCCAAATTGTAAACCAATACCGTCAATCTGTGTATCGCATCCTGCTTTCTTATCTGTTCTTTTGATTCCTTCTAATTTCCTTTTTATATATTAAAAATTTTTCAAGTTTTTTTTGATCAATTTCAATTCCGGAACCGTTTCCATCGGGGACACGAATATAACCTTCTCTATCCAATAATGCAGGTTCCGTTACTATGTCATCCTTAAAATATCTGCTTGATTCGGAAATATCTCCAGTATGATCAAACCCTTCAACAGTTTGCAAATGAAGGTTGAAAGCTCTCCCGATTCCAGTCTCAAGCATCCCTCCGCACCAAACTTTAAAACCATTCTCAATGCAGTGATTTTTTAACCTGATTGATTCGATGAGCCCCCCTACCCGCCCCTGCTTAATACAAATAAAATCACAACTATTAAAATTTACGGCTAACGACACCGAATGAAAATCCGTTATGGATTCATCCAAACAGATAGGTGTTTTTATCTCTCTTTTTAGTTCCGAATGATTTAGAAAATCACCTGCATCAAAAGGTTGCTCAATCATTCCAAGTCCAAATTCATCCAGAGATTTTAATAAGACAAAATCATTAAAAGTATACGCTCCGTTTGCATCTACAATTAGATTCAGATCGGGAAATGCGGATCTCACAACGGAGATAACTTCCACATCCCACCCTCTCTTTATTTTAATCTTTACCCTATGATATCTTTTCTTGACCGCCTCTCCTATTTTCCCGAGCAACGAATCAATATTTTCAGTTATCCCGATACTTATTCCGCTCTTTATACTCTTTCTTTTTCCGCCAAGGATATCATACAGAGGTTTATTCCGTTTCCTTGCATAAACATCAAGAAGAGCATTTTCTATCATGGCTTTAGCCATATTATTTCCATGAACTCCCGAGAAAAGTTCTTGGGTTAATTTAGGACCCAAACTGCCGGCTTCAAACAATTCAGGCAAAAGGAAATCCATTGCTGTCTGAAGAGAACTATCAATTGTTTCATGGTAATACCAAGGGTCTTTAAAACTTGCACATTCACTCCATCCGACACACCCTTCGGAAGTGATCTTCAACAATAAAGATTCCCTGTTTTTTACAACTCCATATCCGGTAACAAAAGGAAATATTAAAGGGATATCCACAACAAATAATTCCGCTCTATCAATCTTTCCGATATTATCTGTTATCCACATAAAACTTGATTTACAAACCCTTGATTACCGTTCCTTTTTCTTGTATTCCTCCTCCGTTAACACTTTAAGTTCTCCCACTTTGTAATTATGGAGAAATCTGTTTATTTTATTCAAATCTTTTTTTAGAAAAGTTTTAAACATTATCTTAATTTCATTTAACTCTTTTTTAAGAGTTTTTATATATTCTAACTGGGAATTCGTCGGGCATCCTCCATACGAACTGATAGCAGAATAAATTTGGATCATCTTCCCCTGAAGCATATCGTTTGAATATATGGAAGCCTTTTTGTCAATTATTTTACCTTTAATCGATCCGGCTTTTTTAATTCCACGTTTAATAACTCTTATTACTCCGCTTGGAATCTTATCAATTTTAAGCTTCTTCTCAAGATCATTTACAATATTACCCAAAGTATCCGCAAGATATGCCATATGTTCAAGCATATAGTACACTTCCCATACTTTCTCACGTTGAACCTTCATCTCCGCTTTACTATGATTAGTATAGTGATTCGGTTTTAATTCAATGACGGATTCATATACTTTTCCATTTTTTGTAAGTTTGATCTTGTATTCACCAGGATCAACCATCGGACCGCCGAAGACCAAACCCGTAAGACCCGGTGCTCTACCCGCCTTGGGAGCTTTTAACCTCATGCCCCAATATACTCTGTTTATCCCTCTCCTTTTTCCAGTCGGTAATTTCTTAACAAGCTTTCCGTCTTTATCAAATATTTCAATATAAAAATCACCGAATATATGACGCTTTTTCAGATAATAAGTAATAGTTGCACCGGTTCTCGGATTTTCTCCGAAGAACTCCGTATCTCCTGTCATTCCACCACCTCCACCGCTTAATGAAGTTTCCGAAGGGCTTGCAGGCAGTATTACAACCTTCTCTTCAAGCATATTATCATTAATGCTTCTTAGTGGTGTAATATCATCTATTATATAAATTCCCCTACCGTGTGTTCCTAAAATAAGATCGTGAGTAGTAGGGTGTATCCGGATATCTCTAATGCCTACACGGGGCAAAGTTTCTTTAAAATGTACCCAAGTTTCACCACGATTAAAAGATACGTAAAGTCCGAATTCGGTACCGAGAAATAATAAATCTTTATTTAGGATATCTTCCCTAATAACATGAGAATAGCCATTAATCTCATTGGTCGCAAGTGATATCCAGGTCTTTCCGAAATCTTCGGTTCTATAAACATAAGATTTTTTGTCTCCGGTTCTATGACCGTCAAAAACCACGTAAGCAGTCCCCTCTCCATATTTTCCCGATTCAACAGTCGGACACCAGGTGTTTTTAGGAAGTCCTTTAATATTCTTTACAACATTCTTCCATGTTTTTCCGAAATTCCTTGTTACTTGTAAATTTCCGTCATCCGTACCTACCCAAATAACCTTATCATTTATAGGAGATTCGGAAATAGAGAGAATCGAACAGTGATTCTCAGCAGTTGTATTATCAATAGTTATACCTCCGGATTCATTCTGTTTCTGTTTGTCTTTATCATTTGTTGTAAGATCGGGAGATATTTTCTTCCAAGAATTCCCCTTGTTCTCCGATACAAACAAGAATTGAGCACCTACGTAAATCCTCTTTTTATTTGTCGGGCTCAACGCCATTCCCGCATTCCAATTAAACCTATATTCGGGTTCATTCTTGGACGGAAGAGGCTTAATGCTTGCAGTTTCTCCTGTTTTTTCATTGTACCTCTGAAACATACCACCCTGCCATGAATAATAGATTATATTTTTATCCGAGGGATCTCTAAATACATAAAATCCATCGCCACCGCCGACAGGGACCCAATCACCGTTTCTAATGCTTCCCGAATTAATTTTCCTTGAGGGTCCATACCAACTGTTATTGTCCTGAAGTCCTCCATATACATTGTAAGGATCTTTAAGGTCAAAACTTACGTGATAAAACTGCGAAACCGGCAGATTGGAAACATGTCTGAACGAACCTCCTCTGTCATAAGAAATATATACTCCGCCATCGGTGGCAAGGAGAATATATTTCGGATTCTTCGGATTAATCCAAAGTGAATGCTGGTCAGGGTGTACTGTCATACCCATAAATCCTCCCATGGAAGAATCGAAGGAAGTCCCCCCGTTTTTGCTCACGGACAATGAAAAACTATGGTTATAAATACGATCGGGATCTTTCGGATCAACTTTAATACCTGCAAGATAAAACGGTCTTGCTTTAACTCCGAATCCGGTACCCCTTTTTTCCCAAGTCTCTCCCGAATCATTTGATTTGTAAATAAATGTCTTTTGGGCTTCTACAAGAGCATACACAATCTTGGGATCAGCCAAGTGAAAATCGACAACAATACGTCCAAGTTTTCCTTTCGGTAACCCTTTTTTCAATCGTTTCCAAGTTTTTCCACCGTTTACGGATTTGTACATTCCGCTTTTATAACTCCCTGCACTAAAAAAATAAGGATATCTCCTGAATTTCCACATGGATGCAATAATCACGTCGGGATTCTTCGGATCCATATCAACATCAATACATCCCGTATCTTTATCAATGAAAAATATTTTTTCCCATGTCTTTCCTCCGTCGGAAGTTTTATAAAGACCCCGATCCTTATTTGAATCCCACAAATGCCCTGGAACCGCTGCATAAACAACATCGGAATTTCTAGGATCAATCAGTATTTCACTAATCCTTTCCGAGTCAGGCAAACCCATAGATTTCCAATTTTTTCCTCCGTCTATTGATTTGTAAATTCCTGTTCCTATGGAAACGGTATTCCTCATATTCGTTTCACCCGTTCCGACCCATACCGTTTTAGGATTCTTTTGATCGACGGTAATACAACCTATAGACATAGTATATTTATCAAAGATAGGTTTAAACGTGATCCCTCCGTCTTTTGATTTCCAAACTCCTCCTCCGGCAGTTCCTATGTAAATTATGTTAATATCACCCTCAACAACAGCAATATCGGTCGTTCTCCCACTCATTACTGCAGGACCGATACTTCTTGCTTTTATATCACCGAAAAGCGATGAATTTATTTTTACTTTTCCAAAACTTAAAGGTGTGGAAATAATTAACACCGATAACAAAAAAAGATAACTGTTTTTTATTGACATAAAGCCTCCTTGGAATAGAATTTAATTATAAAAGTAATGGAAAAAATAAACAAATTAATATATACTAAAAAAAATAAAATAGGAGAAGTTCATGAAAAAAAATTTAATATTTTTATTTTTGTCAGTTTTCTTTTTCAGCATGATTCAATCTCAAACTGTCGATGAAATCATTAACAACAATATCAAGGTAAAAGGTGGAAAGGAGAAACTTGAATCTATAAAAACAGTTACTATGACAGGAAAAATGGTCAGAATGAATTTGGAAATGGAATTAAAAATGAGTTATAAAAAACCATTAATGTCCAGAATAGAAGTCAACTTTTCAGGCAAAAAAATCATATATGCATACGATGGAAAAACCGCATGGCAAATCTCACCTTTCACAGGTATTGAAGGACCGCAGATATTGACAGGCGAGCAAGCAGACGAAGCCAAGGAAACCGCCGAAATGTTTGAGAACCCGTTAATTGACTACAAAAAGAAGGGAAGTAAAGTTGAACTTCTTGGCAAAGATGAGGTCGAAGGGACGGAAGTATTCAAGGTAAAGTTGATAAAAAAAGATAAAAAAGAGATCATATATTACATTGATACCGAAACATTTATTGACCTTAAAGTTGAAATCACAAGGATAAGAAAAGACGGAAAAGAGATTAAAAGTGAAAGTTACATGGGTGATTATAAAAAAGTTAACGGAATAATGTCAGCTTTTTCCATAAAGAACAAAGTGAACGGTGTAGACACTGGAAATATTTTAATAACTTCAATAAAATATGATGAACCTATTGAAGATTCATTTTTCAAGATGCCGGAGACAAAAAAAGAAGAAAAGAAATAAGTTCACCAAAAAGGACTCAAATACTCTATTATAGCAATAATTGAGGTTCATACCTCAATTATTGCTATAGTCTTCTAATGATTTTCGATCTATTTAAATGTGCTGTATGTTACCGTTGCATCGGAATAGATATCAATATACGATCCTGCAGCCACATTTTGAATTCTGTCTATTCTTTTTTCAAACTTACTTATACGAAAAGTATACACTCCGTTCGGCGGAACCGATCTGCGGGGCATACGAAGTTCCATACCTCTTCCGGTTCTATTAATTTTTTCAAAAACTATCTCACCATTCGAATTTATTATAGCAAAATTAAACTTCTCGTTATTTGATCCCGAACTGCTCCAAGAAACATTTACGGGACCTGTCAAATTAACCCCCCTTCTTTGGACAGGAGAAATGCTTATGCTAAGACGCTCAAGCATGTTTGCATTTATTTCTATCGGTAGCTCACCTCCGAGATGTATAAGAAGTTTTATATTCCCCCCACCCCCATAAGTTTCACCGGCGGAATTCATTACGGTACTGCTTCTACCCAATACGGCTCTTGCGGTACCTGTATAATTTCCCGCTGCTCCTTCCACTATCGGAACATTGTTAAGGATTATACGAGCTCCCCGAATGGGTTCACCTCTTTGCGTACCTGAATTTAAGGATATATTTGCATTAATATCATTTTGTTCAAGATTAATTGCAATAAAACCGGAGATATAAATACCGCTATGTATTTGGTTCCCTGAAGGATCCATAGCTTTAAAAATATCCTGACCGTATCCTATAATACCGTTGGAAAAAAAGGACAAAACAAACACCACCGAAAAAATCACAAAAAATTTTGAAATCATTTTACCCTCCCCGTAACCTATTTTATACTAATTAAGATCATTAATCTATCTTTGTTTCGATCCTCTTCCCGTCCGATGACCTCATTTCCACTCTCTCATCCTTAAGAAAAAATCTAATCTCTTCACCGGAGAATTGTCCGCTACTATCTTTTACCAATTTTGCATTTGTCATAAAAGTAATAACTTTTTTGGCAAACATCCAAATAACTTTATCACTTTCTCCCGAAATACTTTTACGTTTAAACTCAATATTATCCGTTCCTGAAATCATAGTAATCAGCTTGTTTTTGTCAAATTCAACCACTATCGACTCTCCGGAAAGCGTATTTTCTTTATCGCTGATACTACCCTTTCCTGAAATATTCAGAGAATTTGTTTCAGGATCAATATAAAGTTCTTCTCCGCGAATAATAATTTCCTCTTCTCCATTCTTAAAATTCAAAACAGTACCCTTTGATATTGATACTTCGGTATTTCCACCTACTTCAATCTTTCCTGCATTTAAAGTGGTTTCGCCTTGAAATAATTTAACATCGTCTTCATAAATAACTATACCGGTCTTATCATTGATCTCCACTCTCTTCGAACTGATAAATACGGGTGATTTTGAAAATATGGAATTTTCATTTTTCAGATAGAGTGTTGAAGAAATTTTATCTTTTGAAAATAATTTTTTTTTATCAAGATCAACAGTGAATTTTGATGAGACAAATCTATCTTTCCCTTTTTCTAATGTGGAATTCTCTCCCGCTATGGATATCATCTCTTTTTTAGGATAATATGTTGACAACATTGAGTCTGTCCTAAATTCCCTGATCTTAAATTTACTTCCTCCTTGATTATAACAATAATCAATATCGCCTTTATCATCGAACTTAATTCTTATCCGAAAAGCAGATAGTGAAAACGATCTCCTTCCCGTTGCCGTTATCACCCCTTTCTTCATTAATTTAAGAATATTTAACTTACCGGCATTTTCTTTAAATATTAAATGGATAAGATTTGATTCCGCAATAAGCTTATTTTTATTCCGATTCAAAATAAGAGTCCCGTCATCAACTATATCAATCTTATTAATCGTACCCTTGTGCAGTTCTGCAGTAATCAGTTTGCCCCTCATCTCCCTAAATTCACCTTTTCGCTTGCCTCTTGCATAAAAATATCCGTTTCCAACAATATCCGATTTTATCAGGTTTTTAAAATCCTCATTAAAATGCATAACTATCTCTTCCCCTTTCATTATCGAATCATCACTTTCAAGATGTACCTTTCCATTAAAAACAATACGATTTATTTTTTTAAAAACCATCAACGTTTTACATTTAAAATGGTATTTTTTACCCGATCTTTTATAAATCCCCGAAGCTTCGAGAAAATTTGTTACTCCAAAATTAAGGTGGTGATTTATCCCTCTTTTTGCTATACCTTCCATATTCTTTAGTTTGAATTTTGTCGGAGTATCATTTGAAATAAGACTGTTCCCCTCCATAAAAAAATGGTCGCTGTAAAGAGAAGCTTCTTTAGATTCAATTTTGGCATCGTCCTTCAAAAGAAAATTTTTATATCCGTTCTCAACGTAACCCGACTTACTGGAAAATCGAACATCACTTTTAAATTCACCTTTTTTATATATAATCCCTTTAATATCTTTTAATAGTATCCTCTCTCTCTGTGACGGTATTCTGCTCTTGTCAAAATCTCTAATGCTGGAACTTGAAGTCACTTCGGCAGAGAGCTTATTAAACTCATCGTAAACTTTATACTTTAACCCGATTCCAATGATTTCATCAACAGAATTTCCCGAATTCGCATTTCCCCGAAAACCAAATATTATTATTATAACCGCAATAATAAGTGCTATCGGAATTACAATTTCGAGTATTTTTTTAACAAACATTTTTATTCGGGAGAATTATTGAACATTTCTCCCCACGGTGACTCCTTGATCCACTTGGAGACAACCTTTTTCCCTTTAACATTGTACCAGACCTTATCATGATACAATTCGGAGGCAAAAATGAATAAGTTTACAAGGGGAGTATGAAAGAAAAGTTTTTGGAGGTACTTTAACGGAGTATCATGCCATAGCACTCTTCCCGTTCCAGTTGCAAAATTAACACCCACCTCAAAATTCCAATTCTCTTGTGCAGCGTCTACATCTCCTACAATTTCTATTTCAAAAGGATCACCGATACCAAGACCGTTTTCGTGTGAAAGAGCTATGCAAGGGAGCTTCTTCCAATCAAATCCCATTATCTTTGCGGCAACCGAATCAATTGCAACCTGATCCGCCGAAGCAAGGATAACATTTTTATCATGAGGAATAACCGTTCTCGGACCCGGTCCCGAACCTGCCGTCGTTCCATCCATAGTGGCAAACATACCTGAGTGAATTTCACGTCCTATTGCAAGAAGATCTACCAAAGTTTCATGAATCCATGTATGAGTATAGTGACGATGATAATTTAACAATCCGCCGAAAGCATTCTTCAACGCTCCTGTATACGTTGTGTAAGAATGGGTTTTCACAGTCGGCATTTGAACAATATTTTTTCCGATAAAGTAGTCGGGTATTCTGATCCCGTCCGGAAAAATCTTATGAAGAATGAGAGTCTTGAATTTCGGTTTATACTCGATCCATTTCATATCGGAATCTTTGAAATTGAATAGTATCGGGATATCATATTTTTCATAAACCGGTTTGAACTTAAGATCTCTTTCCCCCTTTTCAGGAAGGGTAACTACGGTATGATTATGAACCGCAACAAGATCGTTAAATCCGTTCTTCTTTAATCCGGACACAGTACCCTCAAGCTGCCACGGAGTTGTATTTACACCAGGAAAAACATTATGCCACGTTATATTATCCTTAAGTATGGTTGTTGATTTGGGGTCAAGACTATTTCTTATATCCGCCAGATCACAAAGTCTTTCATAATCTTCAATAACGGTTTTTGGTGATGTCTTTAATATTGCAACCTTTGCTTTTTTCATTATTCCCTCACTTATTTTTGATAGATTTACATTATAGCACAGGACATTATATAGATGAAAACAGGGACGACACTTTAATTTCTCGACAAATAATATTTTAGGAACTATAATCGTAATAAAATTTTTGGAACATAAAAATGGTTAAATTAAAGATTATATTTGCAACAATGTTTACAGCCCTCTCAATTATTCTGATAGAAATCCTCTACACAAGATTATTTTCTGCAATATATTTCAGTTCATTTGCTTTTTTTATCATTTCTCTGGCACTTTTCGGAACCGGACTAAGCGGTCTCCAGTATTCTCTTACAAAAGGCACACAACGATTTAAAATTAAACATTATTTATTATCCTTTGCCATATCTCTCCCTCTGGTATTAAAAATAAGTCTCACCGTAAAAATAGATTTTTTCAATATTTTTACTTCGCCTGAAAATATTCTTTATCTTATTATTAACTTTTTAACTCTGTTGCTACCTTTTTTTTTAAGTGGAGCAATACTTGTAAGAATATTTGCAGATCATTCTCAACAGATAGGAAAATTGTATTTTTATGACCTCGCAGGAGCTTCTGCCGGAAGTATTATTATTATCCCACTCATATCAATAACCGACCCCATAAAGGCAATGCTGATTATTTCCATTCTGATCATGATCACATGGTTTTTATTTTTAGATGAAAAAAGGTTTAGGCATTATGCAATCACGATTTCGGCAATAATCGCTCTAATAGCGGGGATCTGTTTTTCGGGAAATTTTTTTAAGCTTATCCCTAAGATAGAAAAGAGGGATTACATTAACGATCTGAAAAAAGATAGGATAGAATACTCAAAATGGAGTCCGATCAATAAAGTAGATGTTGCCCCCTTCATTTTTAACGGTAATAAAAAAATAGTCTGGTTAAACTGCGGCACTCAACAGACTTGGTTTGTAAAAACACCGGAGAGTGAATTAAGAAAAAAGGCTATTAAATGGTCTCATGCCGCAATTCCGTATCAACTTACGAAAAAAGGTTCCGCTCTTGTGATAGGTTCCGCCGGAGGATATGAGGTCCTTTGTGCAATATCAAATGGTTTTAAAAGGATTTTTGCCGTCGAAATGGACCCTGAACTCTGTAGATTGGTTAAAGGAAAATACTCGAAGTATATAGGTAATATTTTTAAAAAAAAGGGAGTTTCTCTAATAAACGATGAGGGGCGAAGCGTGCTAAAGAGGCTCAACAAAAAATTTGATGTCATACAGATGGTAAATTCCCATCCGAAAGATACTCTTCTCTCCGGCGGACTAAGTATTTCCGAGACATACATATATACAATTCAAGCCTTTAAAGAATATTGGAAATATCTTTCACCAGACGGTTTCCTCTCAATTGTCCATGTTTACGGAGAAAGAATGTTCGCAACCGCATTTGAAGCTTTGAAGGAAATAGGGATAAAAAATCCGGAGAAAAAATTTTTCATAATTCAGATAAAGAACGGATTTAATTACTTTTTTATGAAGAAAGGTAATATAAACCCAAAAGATATGAAAATTCTAAAAAGATTTGCAGGAAAACATGAGATCATGTTCCCCCGAATCGGAAAATCGGATAATATATATTCAATTTTGGCATCTCCTCAATATAAAGATATTATAAAAAAATCTTCGGTCGATATATCTCCTGTAAATGATAACTCACCATACTTTAATCAACCGAACAGGATCGGGCAATTTAAGTTTGATAACAATTTCATTAAAGGGATGGCTCGAGAAAAAGTTAAAAGGATTTTGAAATATACAAACTCGGTTTATTTGTCCATACTCCTTTTTTCAATTTTATTTTCTATTTTGTTCATTTATTTCCCCTTGAAAATAAAAGGAGGTAAAAGAAAAGGAAGAAGTATTTTATTTTTCTCAATGATAGGACTCGGTTTTATTATTGTTGAAATCATTCTTATAAAAATATTTCAACTTATCCTCGGCAATCCGTCATATTCAATTTCAATGATAATTTTTTCTCTATTGATCTCTGCAGGTATCGGAAGTTATTATTCCGATAACATATTTGCTTTTTTCAGGGGAAAGCTGATTTATATTTCAATTTTCATTGCAATTGTCCTTTTTATCTATTCGCAACTCCTTTTTCCCGCTATTTACATGACGATCAGTCTTCCCCTTATTTTTCGGGCGATTATAACACTCTTATTAATAATGATCCCCGGTATCCCTATGGGAGTATATTTTCCACTCGGACTAAAAAAGATATCATCAATAAGTCCTGAAATGACAGGATGGGCTTGGGGAGCAAATGCATTTGCAACAGTGTTAGGGTCAGTTATAACAGTAATAATATCTATTAACTGGAATTTTTCAGTCGGATTAATCCTTGCTGCTCTGTTCTACCTTATTGCCGGAAAAATATTTATCGGATGGGAAACTAAATGTTCTCTGTAATTCTTGAACTAAAAGGCTTTATGAAACAAGATATAAAGTAAATAAAAAATAAAAGAATTGTTTAAAAATTGTTGGTATGATGCTATATATTAGTTATGAAAAAAATTATTTTATTAGGAATATCCATAATCATGTGTTATCCACTATTGGGATTACACAAATCGGATTCAGAAAACTGTTTTACAATAATTGCCGGAAAAGATGCAACGGTTTCAGGTTCGGTAACAATTGCTCACAACGAAGATGACGGAGGAAAAAACTTTTTTGTAAATATTCATAAGATAGGAAAAAGCGGTGAAAAAGGTAGAACTATAAAATTAAAAAACGGAAAGCTATTGAAATTATCCAATAGTCATGGATTTTTATGGATTGAGATAGCCGGAACCGAATTTGCCGATTCCTACATAAATGAGAAAGGTGTTGTTATAGTTTCCAATGCCTGCCCGTCCAGAGAAGATAAACCCGAACTCACCGGTGGGGGAATAGGAATGGCATTACGGAGAATAGTCGCCGAGCAAGCGGAAAATGCTCGTGAGGCTGTAAAGATAGCCGGTCAATTAGTTGAAAAATACGGGTATTATTCATCAGGTAGAACTTATGCCATAGCAGATTCTAGGGAAGGTTGGCTTATGCACATTGTAAAAGGGAAACACTGGATTGCCAAAAGGATACCTGACAACAGTATCGCTGTCATTCCCAATTACTATACAATAGGTAAAGTTGATCTGAACGACCGCAACAATTACATGGGGTCAAAGAATATTGTCAATTATGCGATAAAAAGAGGTTGGTATAAGCCAGGAAATGGTAGCAAATTCAGTTTTAAAGAATCCTATTCGGACATAAAAAACCTGAACTCGGATAAAAATACCCTAAGACATTGGAGAGGTATTTCAATGCTGTCCAAATTAAAAATGAAATCGCAAAAAGGACTTCCGTTCTCATTTGTTCCATCTAAAAAAATAAAACCCCAACAACTATTCAAAGTTTTAAGAGATCATTATGAAGGTACGGATAAAGATTTGTCCAACGGATATAAGGACGGATCACCAAATTCAACTCAGAATCGTACAATTTGCACAAAATCTACAAGATATTCTATCGTAGCTGAACTTAGAGCAGACCTTCCTGACGAGATAGCACCATTGATCTGGATATCGCTTAGGAGACCGGATTCAAACGCTTATTCTCCGTGGTTCCCTTCCATCAGATCGACTCCCTACGGATATACACTTGGAGATTCGGAAACCGCTTTTACAACTCATTTAAAAAAGGAGGATAACTACTTCAAATATAATGAAAAGTATGCATTCTGGAGTTATGCAAAATTATCCGAAAAGGTTGATAACAACTATAAAGACAATATTAAGAAAGTAAAAAAGTTTTGGAAAAATTTCGAGAATACTCTTTTTAAAAATATAAAAAAAAAGGAACGGGAATTTACATACCTGCTTGAAAAGAACAAACAACTCGCTTTGAATATAATAACCAACTACTTGCACATGATAGAATATAAGAAATGGTTCAATTCTATCGATCTTTTCCGTGCTATTCATTAAAAAAACCGGACAAATTAATTAAGTGACTGTTGAATAAGCCTGTCTAATCTTGCTTTTTCTCTTTTCGGAAGATGTTTATAAAACTTATCTTTGCAAAGTTGGAAATACTTATAGGCTGTTATTTTATCTCCAATCTTCAATAGATAAGCAATACCGATACTAAAATAAGAATCAATAAATTCAGGTTCTATTAAAAGAACCCTCTTCCAATCTGATATTGCACCGGAAATGTCTCCGGCAAAGTATCTGGCGGCACCTCTTCCGTTAAAAGCGGAAAATAGCTTATCGTCAATTTTTATCGCTTTATTAAAGTTTAAAATAGCATCATCAAAACTTCCCCTTTCCTTTGACCTTTGAAATTTTGATAGATATAAAGACCCTATGTTGTTATAGATAGCAGCATAATTAGTATCTATTTCAAGTGACTTTCTATAATTCAACATAGCCTTATCAAAATCTCCGATTCTGTAATATGCCACCCCAAGATAATTGAAAATCTCAGGATCGTGTTTGTTGAGAAGAGTACACTGATTCAATGAATCAATTGCCAAACGATATTCACCGTTTTCAACAAGAAATATTCCGAAATTTGACAAAAGTAAAATATTACCCGGATTATTCTTTAAACCTTCCTTTAGGATGGAAACCGATTTTTGAACTTGTCCGATCTCCTTATAAATCTTTGCCAAATGAGAATAAACACTTGTATAATTAGGGTTAATTCTAATAATTTCTTTGAGTTCTTTTATTGCAAGATCAGTATTTCCTGCCTGATAAGTCCCCAACGCATTAAACATTCTAACATGAATATGCAAGCGAGTTTTCAGATCATCCTTTTCGGTATACTTTTTTTTCTTTATTGAAACAGTTTCTGACAAATATCCGAGACTTTTTAATTTCCTTCTGGTTTCAGAATCAAGGTTTCCCGCTCTTTTTATTTTATCTTTGTTTGTTAATTTTGCAATAAGTTTATTTAATTTATACTTTAAATCACCACCCTTTTTTTTTGCAATTAAGTTTTTCAACTCAAACATATCTTCGGATATATTATAGAACTCTCTTATCGGTTGATCTATATATTTATCATTTCCATGAATAAAGCCCCTCAATGGAGCCATATTTCTGTTCAAATGTGGTGTCAAAGATTCAAAATATATATATTGCTCCTTTCTCTTCCCTCCGTTCATTACCCTGCCAAGTCCCTCTCCCTGAATATGACTTGGAATTTTAATATCCAATATTTCACAAATTGTCGGAAAGATATCAATGTGAGCAACATTCTCATCTATTCGCCCCCCTTTCGAACCCGGAACCCTGATAATGAACGGTACATGAATTGTATTATTGTAGGCAAAATAGGCGTGAGTCTCCTCTCCTTTTTCACCGAGAGCCTCTCCGTGATCCGCAGTTAAAATAATAATTGTATTATCATATTTATTGAGAATCTTTAATTGATCAAATAGCTTCCCCAAAGAAGAATCCGTATAAGCAACTTCAGCAGAATAGAGATCATTTGAATACCGACTATTGTAAGGAGCTGGAGCATTATAAGGTTGATGCGGATCAAAAAGATGTATCCAGCAAAACCATTTCCCCTTTTTATCCCCTATCCACCTCAATGCAGGTTTAATTACTTCTTCCGCCTTTCTTTCAACAAAAAAAAGATCCTGATTATTATGAGTTCCATAGTTATCATCATATACATCAAAACCTTGATTAAGACCGAATCTGGAATCAAGCGGAAATGATCCGACAAACGCTCCTGTCTTGTAATCATTTTTTTTCAATAATTCCGCAACAGTTAAAAATCTATCCTCAAGCACAAAACCGGAATTATCACTTATACCATGGTATAGAGAAGTTGTACCGGTCAATATGTTGGTGTGAGAAGGAAAAGTAACGGGATTATGTGAAAACCCCCGAAGGAATACAAATGAATCGGAAGCAAACTTATCAATATTCGGTGTTTTTACATATTTATCCGAATAAATACTCAATCTGTCAAATCGGAGAGTATCAATTGTAATAAGAAGTACATTGTACTCTCCTTTATTTATTTTTAAAGTTTTTCTACCGGAATTTTTATTTCTATTACCATTGCCACATGCAACAAAGATAACAAAAAACGGAATAATGAAAAAAAACTTCCGCATTATTGGTTGGAAAGTGCTTTTACAATTTCACTTGCAGTTGTAAAGTTGGGTGAATCGGGAGAAAGTTCCATGAACTTTTTTAAAGCCGTTATTGATTCCTTTATTTTATTGATTGCAACATAAGTCATTCCCAACTGATAATAAGCTCCCCCGAAATCATCTTTAATCTCGGTAGCACGCTTGAAATAATCCAGTGCTTTACCATACTTCATTGCGTTGTAATAAGTAACACCTATATTATAAAGCGTATCTGGGTTATTAATATCTTCATCCGAAAGTTTTTTAAACCACTTCATTGCTTCATCCGGCTTTTTTAAATTTGAATAGGAATTCCCGATTGAAAGAATTAATTCCGCATGCTTCGGGTATTTTTTGATAGCTTTTTGAAAATATTCAATTGCTTTCTCATATTGCTCCAACATTGCATAACAATTCCCCAGATAAAGATTAATAATTGCAATACCCTCTCTATCTTTATACTTTTCAGCTATTTCAGTAAATCTCTTTATTGCCTTCTTCGGTTGTTTATTAACCAAAAATGTATTCCCCTCTTCAATTTCTTTAACAATACTCTGTTCGAGTGCCGGTCCCTCTATCTTCTTCATTTTAATTCTCAAGACACTTTTCTTATCGCCACGAAAAAAACATTGGTATTTTCCACCACTATATACATATTCCACCGCAATTTTTTTCGGAGCATAACCTACTTTGCTAAAATCTATATACCACTTCCCACTCCTCATAAACAAAGATTTCCATTTACCCTCTTCATCTGTAACAGGAGATATTTTATGATCCGACCTGGCTCTAAGGCAATAAAGTTTAATCTTAACTCCTTTAATGGGCTTACCGGTATCACTGTCAACAACAACCCCTTTCATTCTTACCTTACCTGATGTTGCCTGGGAAAATATCGCAAATGACATTAATAATGCTAAAACAAGAAAAACAAAAAATTTCTTCTTCATATCCCCTCCTGCTCTGTTAATTAGATATAAATTATAGCACTATATCTCAAAAAATCAACATTATAATTATTCATATGGACAACAAATCATAATCATAAAATATAATCAAATTATATTCTGCATCATAAGTGTATTGATTGTATAAACATCTGAGCTATTTTACAATCAATTCGAGATTTCCGAATAGTTAAGTAGAATCAGATGTATTTATCAATTTGTTTACATGTTGAAGTTATTTTTGTTGACAATATTAGATTTTTCATTTATAAGATGTTTAAAGGTAAAACAATGAAAAAAATATTATTTATTATATCAGTGTTAATAATGCTAATTATATCTCCTGCATGTAAATATAACAGAGAAGCTACGGTGTTTGTAACAAATACGGGAGAACTCACTGCCGCAATTAAAATTGAACATGCTCAATCTACCCTTAAACCGGGTGAAAGAGAAAAATTCGAAATCACATGGCCTGCTACAGATAAAATGAACTTGAATCTGTCTTCATTTGCCACGGCATATCCGGAGAAACTTTGGAAAAATGTTAATTTTTGGATATCAAAAGATGAAGTTAAATACATGGAAGTGGCATACTACAGACCAAAAAAATCCGGATCTACCTCTATTGACTAAAATAAGAATTTAAGTTATCATAATACCAGTGCCGGGATAGCTCAGTCGGTAGAGCGAGGGACTGAAAATCCCTGCGTCGGTGGTTCAACTCCGCCTCCCGGCATTTTTAATAAAAAAATTTTTTTTGAGATATAATTACGATTTCTTTTATTTACTAATATGAGGAAGTTCATACTAAATTCAATAATTTTTATTATGTTTGCAGGGATTACTCTCTTGGGAAAACCTACCCTAAGATTGCTAAAACCCAACGGCGGAGAAAAGTTTATAGCCGGACATACAATAACATTGAACTGGGATTATAGAGAATCTTCCGATCAATATAAGGATGTTGTAATCATCCTTTATAAAGATGGGATTAAACTTAAAATAATTGCCGAGTCAGCACCAAACTCAGGAACGTTTAGTTGGAACATACCAGCCGATATTCCGGTTAGCTGTAACTACAGGGTTAGGATACGCTTAAAAAAAGATCTCTCTATAAATGATTTTTCAGACGGAAACTTCTCAATCTTTTCAAATTAGAAAAATTAGTCCTCGCTAAGCAACATATTTATTTTGTATGTTCTTTGAACCAATCATGAACTGTTTTCCACCAAAACCTTGCATTCTTGGGTTTCTGTACAAAGTGGTCTTCATTTGGGAAATATAACATCTTTGATTTTACCCCTCTTCTCTGATGAGCCGTAAACAACATCATACCCTGAGAAACAGGAACTCTAAAATCTTTCTCTCCGTGGATTATTAACATAGGTATTTTAAATTTTTCTACGAACCTTACAGGATTATACTTTTCATAAAGTTTACTATTCCATGGGGTTCCGCCGTGTTCCCACTCCTCAAACCACAGTTCCTCGGTTGAATAATACATACTTCTCGAATCAAATATTCCGTCGTGAGATACCAAACATTTAAAAGGATATTCAAAATGATCATAATTTCCTGCAATCCAGTTTATCATGAACCCGCCGTATGAAGCTCCGGCAGCTACGATTTTATTTTTATCAATAAACGGATAATTTTCAACCAAATACTTCTGACCCTTCACAAGGTCAATAAATGGTGCTCCGCCCCAATCTTTTGATACTGCATCGGTAAATTTTTGACCATATCCTCGACTACCGTGAAAATTAATGGCTGCCACAACATAACCGGGGGAAGCAAATAAACTCATATTCCACCTGAAATGGAAATCGTCTACCCATGCACCCTGAGGTCCGCCATGGATAAGGAATACCATGGGATATTTTTTGTTCGGGTCAAAAAAAGGGGGCTTGATTATCACTCCCTCCACAATATCTTTTCCCGATCCCTCGAAAGTAAATCGCTCTATGGAATTCATCCTAATTCCTTCGAAAACGGATTTATTAAAATTCGTTACTCTGGAAAACTTCCTACGGTTTATAGAAATCTTAAAAATCTCTTTCGGATATGTAACGCTTTGATTTAAAAAGACAAGACATTTACCGTCTTTTGAAATATTTATATCAGAAGCACATATGTCGGGAGAAATTTTTTCTACTCTTTTATCTTTTAAACATACACGAAAGATCGGGACAAAAACACTTTCCGAAGCGGTAAAATATATATAGTGCCCATCAGGTGAAAATATAAATTCTTTTACACTGTATTTAAACTCTGAAGTAAAATTTTCACGTGATTCTGTCTTTAGGTTATAAATAATGATATTATGTTTATCTGCTTCAAAACCTCTCCGCTTCATTGAAATATACGCAATAGAATTTCCATCAGGTGAAAATATCGGATATGCATCACAACCGGAATTCTCTTTTGAAATATTTTTCTCTTTATCCGAATTTATCTTTTTCACAAAAACATCATTATTTGTTGAAATTGCAACCATCTTGTCTTTATTCTTAACAAACACAAAAAGTTTTCCATCCGGGGAGAAAGAGAAATCTTTCTTCCCTCCCAAATCCAACGGAGGGGTATCAAAATTTCCCGGAGTCAAATCTTTCCCAGACTTCCCATCCTTATTTGCAAGAAAGATATGTGATCTTTTTCCGTCTTTCCAGTAGTTCCAAACCCTGTACATGAGAGAATTCAAGACTTTAACATCTACACCTTTTTTCTCTATAAGATTCTCCTTTTCAATGCTTTTCTCTATTGAATCCGCACATGGATAAACATCTTTTTGAAAAACAAATTGAGATTTTCCCGGTAACCATAAATAATCTCCGATACCTCCTGTTACATCCGATAATTTCTTCTCTTTCCCGGAAACAATATTAAGGCTGTACAGCTGAGCGTCTCCTCCTCTTGTCGAAACAAAAGATATAATTTTATCGGAAATAAATTTCGGAGAAATATTATTGCCCTTGGAATCGGTCAATTTACGAATTTTTCCGGTTTTTACTTCCGAAACATATACATCCGTTTTAAAGCTATTTTTTTCAAGATTGGGAAGCTTTACTTGAAAAAGAACTTTCGAACCGTCCGGAGATAACGATAGAGAGCCCAACCTTCCGGCTTTGAACATATCTTCAAATTTTAATGCTCTCTCTTTAGTCATGGTAATTGATGGAACTAAAACAATTAGAATAAGGACTAATATCTTTCTCATATATCTCTCCTTGATCATTAGGATAGAAACTCCCAATTATCATTAATTGAATAAGAGAAAACTTTTAACCATTTTTATTTTTCTCTTTTATTGAAATGTCAGGCGGGATTTTACTCCCGCCTCTGCACAAAAAATATTTATTTCTTTTCTGTAACTTCCGGCTCTTCCGTTACTTCTTCGGTACTTTCCTGCTTTTGGGAACTTCCCTCAATAAATTTTGCATAATCTTCTGCTGTCATTATCTCGGTAATAAGATACCTATTCCTCGGCAACTCTTTTTCATTCAGCTTAAGAACATATTTTTTCAGTAAAAAAACATAATCAACTATCTCTTTGCTCGGAAGTGTAATTTTAACATCAATTTTTGAGGTATAACTGTCACCTGTATACATATCAATATTTGGCATCTTTGCTCTTCCCGATGACATTTTCATTAAATTACGTTCAAGTTCTATCCGTTTTTCCAAGTCCTTTTTCTTTTTAATAAGATTCTTGAAACGCAAAACAATTTCCCCTTTTTTTGCCTTTGCATCTTCTAATTTTTTATTCAATTCTTTTTTCTTTGAAGAACTTCTTGCATCGGCAATTGCATCTTCAATATCGTATACAGCATCATCAGCTTCCTGTGCAGAGAGTCTGGTCTCTTTTTTTTTCTTATCTACTTCCAGTAACTGTTTGTTCAATTCCGGCAAGATTATCGGTTCAACAACAGGTTCGCCTATTGAAACTATCTCGTAGGAATCAAATTTGATATACTTGGGATGAATAGCCATTGAAGTCATAGTATCCCTATCACCCTCATCGCCTACATTCATAGCTTGGAAATATTTTGAGATTGTCACTTCCTCGGGTTTGGAACACGAAGTAATAATAATTGCTACACTTAATAAAACAAAGATTAAAAAGGTTTTTCTCATTTTGTTCTCCTCCGGTTTTCTAAGTTATATTTTAAATGATTTTCTTCTAAATTTAAACATTTTTCTCAAATTTTTTAAATTTATAGTAAAAATTTCACTAACTATTAATAAAATCCATCTATTTCCTGCTTGAAAACAACTTTCTTCTCTTTTTTTTAGGGGAATACTTTAATTTGAAAAGATCCTTGGCTGCTTCAATATTACCGGGTTCAAGCTTGACTGCTCTTTCAAAGCATTTTCTTGCACTCTTGATCCTTTCAATCTTAAGGTATAAACGTCCTAAGGCATGAACCGGAGCAGATTCGGATGGTGCTTTTTCAATTGCTTTTTTTAAATTAAATTCGGATTCATTGTAAAAAAAAGAGATATTTGATTGACACAATCCAAGATAGAGATAGTTTTCATACGTCGGATCTCCAAACTTGGAAACTTCCCGCAATAAGATCAAAGCTTCATCAAACTTATTCGCACGATATAATTCCTTTCCTCTTTCAAATTTGTCAAATCGTTTTTCATATTCGCTGCTACCGGAATCTTCTTTATCTGAAACTATTTCAGAGCCACTGTCAGTACCTTCATCAACAGGTGGAATAGGTGCTTGAATATTCTCAATCTCAACATTATCCCGCTTTTTAAAGTCGGTTATCTCTTTAAACGCCTGACCCAACTTATACGTTATTAATTGAGCACTTCTCTTTATTTCAGAAGATATCTCCGAGTCGAACCTATCGGGATTATACTTCTGTGCAAGCGTAACATATGCTCTCTGAATACTTGCAATCGAATCCCCCTTTCTCAGACCCAAAATAGAAAAGCTATCGTATTCTCCGCTATCTATAAGACTCTTTAATTTTACCAAACTTACAATATCCTCTTCGGTGGGCTTATCTTTCTTGTCCTTACTAAAATCTATAATTCCAAGGAGAAATAGAACCGATATCCCTTCCCAATACTTATCTGAAGAGAAATCCATTTTTGAAATAAGACGTGCATTGGACAACTCAGCCGAACTATCAATTATCTCCATCAACTCTCTTTCGGTATCATTTAGAAGATTATGAAATTTTTTCTTCTCCAAAACCAATCTTGGTGAATTAAAATAATACTCCCTGCTAATATAATTAACCACCTCAACCCTTCTCCCCCCTCTATAAATAATCTCCTCAATTGGAATATTTACATATGGGACAGATAAATCCGGCAAAAGCCCTTCATTAAACTCAACACTTCCCGATACAATTGAGAATGCAGAAACAGCAATCCTCATTACTCTGTACAAAATCGAATCCTTTAACTCACTCTTTGAAATAATTCTATTTTGAACTAAAATCTCCCCTACACGATTATCCGCACTATGGATAAGTCCGCTGATATTATCATACTGAGAATCGGAAACTTTACCCGTAAGATTAAGAATCACTCCCAATTTTTCACAAAAGAAATCACTCTCTCCATGAATAAGACGTCCGTTTTTAAAATATAATTTTTTAGAGTTCTCCTCTTTTAAAATCTTAAGTTCACCGGAAAGATCATTCTGAAAAATTTTTTTAAACTCAAGCGGAATTAGCGCATCAAAAACCAATTGTCAATTCTCCTGTTTTTTTATGCTTTATTTACAACCTTATTATAGTTATTTCGAGTATAAATTCAATAGCAATTGAAAACAAGGAGTATTTTATAATAATTTTTGTGATGTAAACGACAAATGGGGTTTTAAACCCCATTCATCATTAATTCTTTAAACTATCTTACTTCAATGTTAATCTTTTTTGCCTTGACCTCGTCGGCTTTACCGATCTTCAGTTCAAGTATTCCGTCTTTTAGATTTGCTTCAATCTTTTTCGGATTAATATCCTTTGGAATAGTGAACGATCTGCTAAACGAACCGAAGAAACTCTCAACTCTGTGATAATTCTCCTTTTTGACCTCCGCATCCTCTCTCTTTTCACCTCTGATATTTAACACATTCTCCTTTAGATCAACCTCAATGTCATCCTTTTTTATACCGGGAATCTCAATTTTAAAAACATAGCTGTCCTTAGTCTCGTAAATATCGGTAGCAGGATTCCAATCCGTAAATCCTTCCGGTCCCTTGAACCCTTCACTCAGCAAATCGTTTTCAAACAATCTATTTATCCTGTCACTCAACCTGACAAGATCTCCGTAGGGTTTCCATTTTAATACAGTCATAATAGCCTCCTTTATATTTTCCGATTATATTATAGTATCAAATTCACTAAATGTCAACTTTCTAATGATTCTTTTATCATATTTTTCTTAGCCTGCCAATATCACATTTCTGAACGTATACATTATTTGGTAAATTAAACGTTCGATATATTGATTTTTACTTCTTGACATTGCATAATTCTAATAACCAAATTAAACTGTTTTTGGAGGAAAAATGATCGAAGTGGATGGAGTTAGTAAGAGATTTCGTCTCTCAAAAAAGCAGCGACAAGAGATTGGAGAGGATCATAGAGTTGGAAAATATATTCAATCCGTATCGGATGTTTCTTTTAAATGTAGCCCTGGGAGAGTATTTACTCTTCTCGGACCAAACGGTGCGGGGAAAACCACAACACTTAGAATGCTTGGGACCATCTTAACCCAAGATAAGGGCTCAATAATGATAGCAGGATTTGATACTTTAAAAGATCCGGACAAGGTTCGTTCAAAGATCGGATTTCTAACCGGAACTACCGGTTTGTACGCAAGATTAACACCGGAAGAGATGGTGAAATATTACGCAAACCTTTACGGGATCACGGGAGACGCATTTAAGAAAAAACGGGATTCCGTCTTTTCCATACTTGGGATAAATAAATTTAAAAATATGCGGATCGGAAAACTATCATCGGGGATGAAGCAAAAAGTATCAATTGCAAGGACACTTATTCACGACCCTGAAGTTGTTATCTTTGATGAACCGACCGTTGGTCTTGATGTTATAACCGCAAGAAGCATAATCAAGCTAATAAGGGACTGTAAAGATGAAGGAAAGACGGTTATATTTTCAACTCACATAATGGGGGAGGTCAACATGCTTAGCGATGACCTGGCAATCATGAATAAAGGAAAGATCGTATTTGAAGGAACTTACCATGATTTCAAATCCGGTATGACTTCCAATACCATTGAAGATGAATTTGTTAAAATTGTCGGAGGGGAAAATGAATAACATCATAACAATATTTCTAAAAGAGATGAAAGACATACTTCGAGACAAAAGAACTCTTATTCTGATGATAATTATTCCTCTTGTACTCTTGCCTTTACTCATAAACATGAGTTCAAAGTTTATGATAAAAATGAAAAGAACAGCTTCATCCAAAACACTCAAGGTAGGAGTTATACTAAACGGTAACAAAAACAATGTGATAGACAGCATAAATTCCAGAGATGACATGTCATTAACCCATATCGAGGATGAAACTTCCATTAACCAGATGATTAAAGCAAACAATCTCGATTTCGGTATTGTCTTTGATAAGGAGTTTGATAAAACCGTGAAGAACCTTCTCCAAGGTGAAATACGACTCTATTATAAATCATCGGCAAAAAACAATATCTCAAAAAAGAGAATCGACAACATATTGTCTACATACAACAATCAACTTCTTGAGGAGAGATTTAATAATTTGAAACTGAGTCCCGAAGTCGTAAAAGCGGTTAAAATAACCGATAAAGATATAGCATCAACAAGAGAAAGATTCGGAGAAAAGATCGGAGGATTTATTCCGTATCTTTTTGTAATATTCTGCTTTATCGGAGCTATGTATCCTGCAATAGATCTTGGTGCCGGAGAAAAAGAGAGAGGGACAATTGAGACTCTTTTGGTTAGCCCTGCTACGCGATTTCAAATTGTGATTGGAAAATTCATAGTTGTTACTCTATCGGGGATCATAAGTGCTACGCTCACTTTTGTAGGTCTTTATGCGGCAATCAAGTTAAATCCTGAGATACCGTCGGAAATATTAAACTTAATACTTAAAGTCATAGATGTAAATTCAATAGTGGTTATTTTTACACTAATAATTCCTGTCAGTGTTTTCTTTGCCGGAGCTTTATTGTCATTTTCTTTTTTTGCAAACTCTTTTAAGGAAGCACAAAGTATAATGACACCTCTGAATATCATAATTATCATACCTGCATTTATAGGAACTCTTCCGGGAATGAAACTAACCGCAACAACTGCATTAATTCCAATTCTCAACGTATCGTTAGCTTCAAAAGAAATAATATCCGGAACAATTAATTACGGGCATCTATCATTAGTATACGTCTCAATGTTCGTACTTGCGGCATTAAGTCTCCTGATCTGTATAAAACTATTCAACAGGGAACAAATTATTTTCAGGGGCATATGAATCTGAAAATCGTTGCAAGATTTTTATATATTTTTACAGGATTATTTTCTCTATATCTGACACTGATTTCAGGAGGTGTTTCATCCACTCTTATAATGCTCATTGCCGTTGTCATAATTTTTGCAGAGTTTTTGTTCGGATTTACCCGATCAGAGACAACGCTTCCATATCTGTTGCTTATAATCTCTCCGATAACACTTATTTCATACTCAACTCTTCCTGATTTCAGAATCAGGATAATTACAGTTATGTTTCTTGCTTATATAGTTACTATACCATTTTGCAAGAAAAATCGCCTGAAAAATTTATTAATTCCTGAAAATAATCCTTTTTTGATCTGGATCATACCTTTCATACTATTTATCGCTCTTTCAATATGGCTTGACTATAAAGGTGTCAACCTTTCAGGAGATGAGCCGCACTATTTAATGGTAACTCAGAGTATGGTCGAAGATGGAGATATACTTTTAAAAAATAATGTGGAAAATAAAACTTACATGGATTTCATTCCGGTTGAGCTTCCCGCCCACATGATAATACACAACGGGAAACATCTCTCTTTTCATATGCCGGGTCTGTCTCTCCTTCTGATACCTTTTTATCTTCTATTCAAAATAACGGGAGGGTTAATATCGCCTCATTTGTTCTTCAGAATTTCAATTTCCGTAATAAATGCTTTTTTCCCATTTGTCCTTTTCTATCTTGCAAAATTTATATTTCCCGAAAAAAAAATAATCCGTATATGGATACTCTCAATTCTTACCGTACCGGTACTCTTCCATTCCGTCCATATCTTTCCCGAGCTTCCGGCATCAACACTACTTATAGGATCTTTCCTGCTTATGCACAGAGACAGAACAAATCCGTTGCTTGGAGGATTTCTATACTCTTTAACCATATGGTTTCACGTTAAATACTATCCCCTACTTCTCCTCTTCGGATTATTTATAATTTGGAATCTTTTTAAAAAGAGAGATGATAAGGCACTTATAAAATTTCTTGTATTTCCCGTAATAAGTTCAATCATCCTTGTTCTATTCAGCAAGATTACTTACGGGACATTTAACCCAACAGGAATATTTCCAAGTGAAAATTATTTAACCACCCCGCTATTACTTAAAATAAAAGTTTTTTTTTCCTATTTTCTTGATCAGAGAGACGGTCTGCTTTTATATGCACCTACTCTATTTTTATTTATAGTCGGATTAAAAAAGATGAAGCATTCATTAAAATTACCCGCAGCACTTTTAGCAATCTATACCGTATTCCATTCGATTACCACCGTAAGAGGAGCATATTCTCCGGCGGGAAGACCCCTTATCTTTGTGTTGTGGATATTACTGCTTTTTGCATATAATCACTATTTCAACTCGGATAGGAAGTATCTTTTTATACTACTGAGTGGAATAAACTTTTTCATATTATTCTGGATACTGAATTACCCGCAATTCATTTATCAACCTGTTTTCGCATCCACTTCATCGGGAGCTTCATCTGTTTTACAATTCATGAGTAGCAACCGTATTAACCTATCTTCTCTATTCCCTTCATTTCTTACAGTACGAACATTCCTCTACCTGCCAAATGTAGTATGGATTATATTGCTTTTTGTAATTTTTTTAACATACGACTCAAAAGGGAAAAACAAAATTTATAATTCGGAAAAGTTAAAAAAAAGTATCAGTGTTATAATATTCGTTATTTCAACACTGTCACTTTCTCTGTTCCCACATATTAAAGTTTCGGGAAAAGATAATTTTAGACAAAACGGAATATCCATGTTTAACACATCGGCAAATTTTATCTGGATTGAAAACGATAAGAGATTCAGAGTAAAAAGCAACGAAGAGTATTCCCTTTATTTCGAAGAGAGAAAATGGAAGAAAAAGATATGTTTTGAATTTACAACCCCTCCCGAATCCTCTTTAACCGTTATGAACGGGAAAAAAAAAATTTTTAGCAGTAACGGTCAGGGTACACATCGGCTCAAAATTGACCTCTCTAAAATGGACAAAGTAACAACAAAAAATAAAAAATTAATTCCGATATGGATAAAAACCGGACATTGTCAAAATTCAAGTTTTTTTTATTTAAAAATTACAGGGAAATGAAAGAGAAAAGAAGCAATCAGATAAAAAAAATTATCGATGAAAGATTGTACCCCCCGGATAAATTCCCCAGATCTTTATTCCCCGATTTAGTACAAATTTTAACAGATCTATGCAAAAAGAAAGGAGTTGGTACTTCCGGTAGATTAGAAGAAACAGTAATTAAGTACGTGAGCTTAAAATCTCTTCTTTATAAAGAACCGGGAACTCTAACGGTCATTTACCGTAATTTAATTCGTAGATATGTCAACAAAAAACATTCTGAGAAAAATGAAATAGAAGAGATAGTTCAAGAGATAATAATGCGGCTCCTCAACAGCAAAATTAAAGGGATTAGAACACATTTTGATTTCGGTAATCCGTCTTTTCCGACATTTACATCCTATTTTATGGTTACCGTTCGTAATACATATATAGACATAGTAAGGAGAGAATCAAAGAGAAAGAAAATATTTGATAATAATATGGAAATCGAAAATTTCAAAGATTCAAAAAACTCTTTAACAATTAATTCATTAATTATTGAGGAAGAGATCAATAAACTTAACATAATCATGAAACTTTACCACAGATCATTTCCCAAACTTAATCTTGCTTTAAAGGTAAAATACAGAATTGCAATTGATGATTCGGATATTATTGCCTGTTTCCCAAATTGTTCTAAAAGCGATATGAACCTTTTAAGAAATGTAACCGGTTTTTTTTTAAAAAAAAAGATGGAAAGAGTGGCATTAATTTTTAATAAATACGAAGGGAAGTCAAACAATCCTGACTCATTTAGAAAATGGACATCAATAAAATTGGAAGAGATTAAAAGACATATGAACAACATTCACCCGGAATCGCCATACAATAACGCTACTATTTCCGACCTTATTGTCCTCTTCTACAAATGGAGGGAGAGGGATGGAGAATAAAATGAAAGAGAAAAACAATATTCGCAGTAATAGTAAACACCTTAATGAAACAATTATCGCAATCTGCTCGGACAGACTGCGAGAAGAGAGGGAATTCTTAATACCGGATGAAGTAAGGGATCACCTTGAAAATTGTGAATCATGCAGAGATGCCGTACTTGAAATTTATGTTGCTACAGAAAATGATAAAAAGGTAAAACCCATACCACCAATATTTTCCGGTTATATCTCCGAACAAAAATCATACTCATACAGGTTGCTGTTAAAAACAGCGGCAACTATAATTATACTAGTTTTTATTTCAAGCATTTATTTGATGATAAACAGAGAAGGACCAATAAATATGAAACTTAAGGAAATTCCCGAAAAAACAACTCATATAAATAAAATGCACGATAATAAACATAAAAACCATCCAAAAAAAATTAATCCATCAAAAAGAATCAAACCTGCCCGAACACAAATAAACCCGTTCAAAGATAATCCGAATCTGGAATATATGGTTGATAGTCCTTTAAGGGGAAAATTGATTCATATCATATCACCTGAATTTAGGATAAATGAGAGGGGGAAGATAATCTTTAAGTGGAAAAACCATATTGATAAACACCTCATATTGAAAATATTAAACAATACAAATGAAACTATCTATACTCTAAAGACCGACAAAAGCAGAGTTGAACTTAAGGAAAAATTGTCTCCCGGACTCTATTACTGGAAATTAGAGGATTCCGAGAATCTTTACCATGTAGGGAAATTCATTATTGAAAAATAATTTTTATTTACCAAACAGAATAAAACTGCTCCAATACTTTGGAAATGCAGTGTAAGGATCCGAAATCAATTTAAGTTTTGCATCTCTTAGAGATTCGGAAAAAGCTTCTCCGTTTAGAATATTTTTATAAAGTTCAACCATAAGTTTTGAAGTCGACCTGTCCTCTACCGTCCATAATGAAAATATTATGTTTTTTGCTCCTGAAAAGAAAAACCCTCTGTTTAGTGACAAAATACCTTCCCCCTTTGTCATTTTCCCCATGCCACTTTCACAACAGGACAAAACAAGCAAAGATGTTTTTATTTTAAGATTGTAAATTTCTTTTGAAAAAAGGATACCGTCCTCTTCTGCTTTTCCATCCGGATCATCGGCAAAAATCAATCCGGAAAGGACAGGATTAATATTATTCACAGAATGGGTTGCTACATGTATGAATCCGAATTCCTGATCACTTAAAACTTCTTTGAATTTTGATTCGGTAGCATCGCCGTAAAAATATCCGAGAGTACCTATCCCTTTTGAATCAAATAAATCCATGATAGACCTTACTTCTTTTGCAGTACCCGGAAGTTTTGGAAGAGTTTTCCTTTTGGACCCTAACAAAGCTTTTGTCCTCCATGTAAAAACAGGTGCAAAACCAAGAAAGTGCCTGTTTGAATAATTACTTATATTTGTACTATTATTTTTAAGAGCCATTGAATAGTGGTATGAGAAAGAGTAATCTTTAATTAAAAAATCAAGATCTGAAAAAGAGTCAAGATTATCCCTACCGGGTATTAGTGTTTCAAACGGGATAAAATATAACTCACTGTCAGGAATAATAACAATTCTTTTCTTGCCGATGATATATTCATTTACGGGTCTTATAAGTTTATCATAAAGCAACGGTGAACACTTCAAAAATTCGGATTCTTCAATTTTAACAATCGACCTATAAAAATTCCTTATAACATCTATGAAGGTGGAATCTATTTTAACACTTTTTGTGATAAACTCTTTTTCTGTAATGAGAAAAATGTATATCATGTCATTTGTCATAAAATATTCAATTATTACTTTGCCATTGTTAAGGCTTTTCTGAATTTCAGATATATCGGGAGACCAATCCTTGAACTTAAGGTTGAAATATTTCGGATATTTTTTTTCAAGATCACCGATGAGTTTCTGGTAGCTGTTCCGATTCTCATAGTATGAATTCTCAAGGGCAGACCTTCTAATTCTGGATACCGTTCTCGTACTTAAATAGTCCCTTTCAAGGAGTAATTCAAGCCGAAAGATCTCTTTTTTCAAATAATTCTCTCTTTCTAAAACCTTCTTTGGAATCCCTGCAAATTGTTTTGCTCTTGAATCCGAGATCATTCTCCTAAGGAGAGCCGATTTACTTTTTTCGGAGAAACCGAGTGCTTTAAGCCTATAGCTATTCTCTCCTGTCAGATAGTACAACTCCATTGCTACAATAAGTGCATTATTATAAGTTTTACGGGAAATAAGTTCAAATCTCGAATTATATTCATCAGGTTTAAAACGGTTTCTCATTAAATTTATCAATTCCAGCGATTTCGTATATGTGGATAGTGAACACTGTAAATCCCCAATCATATTTTTATTCTGAGAATACTTTTTTGCAAATGCTTTTGCTTTTAAATTTAGTATTTTCAGGAGATCTTTTTTTAGATACAGTCCATCACCAAGGATAGGATTATCACAAACACTACGAGGTTTAAATCCTTTTCTCAAAGAAACGAGAGCATCCTGCAGAAATCTGATTGCGTTGTCATAATCCCCCTTATTAAAAAAAAGATTCCCTAATTGATAAAATGTATCACCTACAAACAGATGATCTTTTCCCAATTTCAGCACCTTGATATTTAGAGAATCCGTAAGAAATTTCTCAGCACTTTCATACTCCCTCTTCAATATAAGTGCCGTTCCGATGTCATGATACGTATCCGCCACTTCAAGACTCTCTTCTCCGAACAATTCGATTCTAATCTTTAATGCTTTATGGAAGTTACTCATCGCCCTCTCAAAATCACCCTCCAATGTATATATTATCCCGATATTTTCATAAATAATTCCGGATAGATGATGTGAACCTCCGTAAGTCTCCAGATATACCTTTAAAGATTTTGCAAGGACCCGCTTTGCTTCGGCATAGAACTGTTGTTTTATTCTATTGCTGTCAATAAACTTAAAATTACTAAACAAACTCTTATCTATTTTTTCAAATCGTCTCAATTTGATCAAAAGTGATTTGTAATAATATTTGCCTGCTTTATTTAAATCTCCCATGTGCCTATAGACAAGGGCAATGCTGTTATAACTGCGTGATACTTCCTTGTTGTATTTGCCGAATGTTGCAATTCTGATAGCAAGAGCCTTTTTGTAAAGTTCAATCGCCTTTTCATAATTCCTGCTGCGTAAATGCTTGAAAGCAAGTTTATGATAACCGCTCGCAATTTCAGCATACTTATATCCCGAATGTTCCAATGCAACTTCAAGCCCAAGATTCAAATATTTTAAAGCTAGTTCAAACTCTCCTTTCATACGATAATTATTCCCCAGTTTTATATAATTTTGAATTACCTTAACCCAATTTCCATTGGAAGAATAACTGTTAATAGCCTTTTTTAGAAAATAGTTTGACACATCATATAACGCTTTATCAGCAAGCTTTTCAGCTTCCAATTCTTCAGTATTTTTATGAGTCTCGGACAGTTCAAGATTAATTACCGGTTTTACTACACATCCTGACAAAAAAACAACCGCTATGAAAATCCGGAAAATATATTTCATCTTATTTTTTGATAATTCCATGTCAATATATTGAATTATAACCTATTTAAGATTATAGTATAATTCCGTTTTTATTACCAAGTATCGTAATGACTTATATTGGAGATTACATGGTCGCAAAAATTTTAAAAATTTTTCTACTTTTTATATTGATTTATTCGATCTTTACTTTTAATGTCCTATCAGGAGAAGAAGTTGCTATTCCCGGAAATCCGACAACCCTTGCCAGATACCTTGACTTTTTTTATAATTTTCCTTCAAGAGATTTTATTTATCATCTAAATGACATGTTGATATTTTCTGAAGCCCCTACAAAAAAAATATTTAAGAAAGGTATCAGGAGTAAACTTTTAAAAATAATTAAAATGGGGAACAAAATTGAGAAACTTATCAAAACAAAGTTTCGGTTTGAAAAAAATATGTTCACTATCAACACCTCAAATGGAAATGGATTTTTCTATGCAGTAAAACTCCTCAACTATCTTGGTCTCAATATTGAAAAAAATGATTCTGGAATTTATTCGATCACAGAAGACACCTCTTCCGGAATTGTTGACTATCATAGATTTGCAAACATCAAAATAAAGGATATTGAAAGTTTGATCAATAAAACCAATCGTCTTTTTTACAATCATACTAATTCAACAATGGAGATTCCGTTTAATTTCGATTTTTTGAAAAAGTGTTCCGGATTGGATGTAAATAAAGATAATTTCTTGAGTCTGATTACAGACAATAAAAGATTCTCAATTCTCATCGGGATACTTTACCGGCTTTCAAATAATGAAATAAATTATATAAAGAAACTGCAACCGGATGGGGATACATGGAAAACAATCTATTCCGATAAACAATTTCTTCTCGGAATGTTCAATCTTTCAACCGCTTTTAGAGTAAATAACGGAAAACTTTTACTTCCCGGCGGGGAAGAATGGTCTGGATTTTGGTCTGCTCTTTCCGGAGTAAAGTATACAAATTCCGACATCTCCTTTATTAAAAGTATTGCAATAAAAGATGATGGGAAATTAAACTATTTATTCTCATTTTCATTTTTTCTCCCCGAATCAAAATTAAAACCACTTCTCTTCAACAAAGATATATCCAAGATGAAAGAGATTTTCAATTTGATAACTCTCGGCAAAAACGAGAAATTATCGAAAAAACATTTTGCAAGGTTACGAAAGCAAGGATTTTTTAGGCTGTTATTTGCATTAAATGTAAAGAATGGAAGCGTATATTTTCCTGGAAATATTAACAACTGGATACATATGCTGAATGGGAAACGATTTTCTAAAGAAAAAAGAGATAATTTCACTCCAAATGAACTCTACTTTGAACTTGTCAAAACATTGCTTAATAAGAAAAATACTGATAAATCCGCTATTGAAAAATTTATTTCCATATATTCAAAGTTTAGTGATCGGGCTGAGTTAATTACAGATGAAACCTTAAATTTATTTTATAGCAATTACAACAAGTACTGTATCCTTAATGATTTTATTGAAAAAATTAATTTAAAAAAAAGTAATTCCGTTACAAAACTATTTGAATGGGTTAAAAAGACTGCAAATATGAAGAAGAATGAGAGAATATTCTACACTGCCGTTTACCAGTCAATGTTTGAAATATTATCTTTCTCCTCAAGGTACAACCCTACAGGATTTGATTTCGATAAACTGACTACGGAACTAATTTCAATTCCTCTTGAAAAAGATAAATTTCTTGAAGAATTTTTTAATTTTTTGAATAGAAATATAAAAAATTCACTAAGAAAAAAATCTTTCAACGATATGTTTTTTGATTTCCTTCTTGGCGGTATAGAGAACAACATGATTATTCTCTATAAGTCTGAATTCGAACTAATGGGAAAAAACATGCTTAAAAGATCGTTAAAAAAAATTATTACTTCACAAGAAGCTATAAATCTTTCCACAATTTTTAAATTCAATGATCTTTTGAATAGACTGCTCTCTTCAAATAAAGCAACCAAAAAATCCAGATTCCATAAGATTGTCAACTTATTTCAAAAAATTTCTCATCCGGAAATAAGCGAAGAAGCCCCGATATTTATAAAAAAAAGGGTGATGTTTTATAAAATATCCGAACTGAATAAGGACTTGTCAAAACTACAAATACTGATAGAAAAGAAAAACTCGGATAAGAAACTAAAAAAAATCATTGATAAATTTAAGAGTAAATATATATTCCCACGCTTA
>Ga0256846_1000025_pt1 | contig 69389 bp, 64 predicted proteins | sample TevniametaG_FD_189098 | JGI IMG/M metagenome (GOLD analysis project Ga0256846, IMG submission 189098) | Tube worm associated microbial communities from hydrothermal vent at the East Pacific Rise, Pacific Ocean - Tevnia | ecosystem: Host-associated > Annelida > Integument > Unclassified ...
AATCGGTGTTGCAGAGGTTGAGAATCGTGGTGTTCTCGAAGATTTATTAAAAGTTGACGAACTCAAAAATCAACATTACGGCATTATTCATTTTGATTCCCCCGATCGTAGGGGAATAGATGTTGCAATGCTCTATAAAAAAGGAGTGTTTCTTCCCGTAAATTTTAAAAAATATCCGTTATTGATCTATGATAAAGACACCGGAAAGAGAATCTATACACGTGATCAATTGGTTGTCTCAGGTCTGCTTGACGGAGAAAAAATCCATATTATCGTAAATCACTGGCCCTCTCGTCGAGGTGGAGAAGCGCGAAGCTTGCCTAAAAGAATCAAAGCGGCACGACTTGCCAAAAAAATTATGGATTCTATCTACAAAAACGAACCGGAGGCAAAAATTGTTTTTATGGGAGATTTGAACGATGACCCCTCCAGCCCGAGTGTAAAAAAAGTTTTTCAATCTAAAGCCAAAAAAAGTGATGTGCAAAAAGGAGGATATTACAATGCAATGGAGCATTTTTTTAACAGAGGTATCGGGACGCTCGCCTACAGAGACAGTTGGAATTTGTTTGACCAAATCATTATTTCTTATGATTTATTGAGCAATTTTAAAAAAAGCACTTATCGATATTGGAAATCAGGTATATACAGTAAGGAATTTATGAAAAACAAAAAAGGTCGATATAAAGGTTATCCGAAACGCACATTGGTTGGCGGCAAATTCATTGGTGGCTATAGCGATCATTTTCCTACTTATATCATTCTGGTTAAAGAATTTTAAACAAAACAAACGGCTTGGACTCAAATCAAGCCGTTTGTTTTGAAATATCGTATAATCGCATCTTTAATGAGTTTATCCTGCTGTTCGGGTAGCAGAGCGCTCATCGATTTGAGTTGTTGATAGTGCGGCCAAGCTTCATGGTCTGTTTTCTCAAATTTGTAATAACCAAAAGGTTCCAAGAGCTTGCAAGTTGCCACATGCATCAGATTAATTTTGTCATCCCTTGTGAATTGTTTTTTTATTCCGCCCAATTCTTGTACCCCAATCAAAAAAAGAATAGTATCCATATCAGGGTGTTCTCCATCTGTAAATTTGCGTTTAAAAAAACCGATTACCTTTTTCCATTCAACTGAAGATTCTGACATAAATAGAACTCTAGAAAGATGTTGAAATACTGAATGTCACTCCTTTGCTTGGCGGCACATATCTACAAACTCCTCCAACACATAATAAACCGCCACGCTGACGTCCATAATTAAGACTTAGGCGTGTTGAATTTTTGGTATAAGTGGTTCCCACATTGAAGTAATGTATCTTTTTATCCGGATTACCATAATTATACATATCCATCAGATAAACACCTAAATTATGATTAAAATTAAATTCAAAAGTTCCGGCTGCCCAGCTTTTCACGTCTTGTTCCGTATAAAGATGCTGCATTTCCAATCTCACGGACTTCTTATTCGGCAACTTATATTCCATATCCACAACTCCTATTTTTGCCTTGACATCTTCTCCTTCTCCTTCAAGTTTCAGCTTGTTATAGATGATATCTATGTATGAAATCACCGTTTTGAAGTTTTTGCTGATTTTTTTTCTCAATTCTACATTAACATCTTGAAAATAGAGCTCTCCGGGTTTGGCAAAATCTGCCCTATAAATTTTCTTGTTATGATCAAAATTTGCATTCAGCCCATGCCAACGAGAAAAATTAAGCGCAATCTTAGCACCATATTTTCCTCCAAAAAAGGTTTTTCTTTTAATTTTATAAAACAGATCAATTTGTCCACCAATTTCTCCGACCTTTTCTTCACCGAAAGAAATACCGGGTTGTGCTTGATACACATATATATTTGCCAAGCTGAAATCGTGTTGTTTGGTTAGACCGGGAACGAAATTCATGATACCGGCATTATAGAAATTGCCTTCCAATTGCCTTTGTCCATACATTTGTATATTTTCCAAACGTCTGAAAGTTGCATTGATTCCTATTCCTTTTTGTGAATAGCCGACATTCCACAGCCAAGCATTTCCGTCAAATAAGACCTGATCCAACAAGACATCATTAGAAAACCTGGCATCCGGTTCTTTATAGACATATTCAAAACTTGAATAGAATCCTCCTTTTGAGATATCTAATCTGCTTGAATAATTTCCAACAATATCAGAGACTTTAGGATTTGCGCTTTCTATATGCTGATATCTAGCCATATAGCTAAATCCTGCTTTTGCCATAAAACCATCGAAATTGAATAAATTATTAAAATTTATTTCAGAGTTTGCACCGTATATGGTCGCATCTGAAAGTTTGAAACCGAGTCTTTGATTTCCAAAAACTCCGGTCAATTCAATAGCTTCATCAAAATTGTATTTTGCTCTCAAACCCCTTACGGCATTGTTGATTCCCAACTGACGGTCTTCCCATGATCTAAAAACCAATCCGCTTCCAAACTGATCATAAAAATATCCTGCAGTGACATCAAAATTATCTTTTTTGAATCTGGCAAAATAAGTTGCCAAGCCATTGCCTTTCAAGTCAGGGTTATAACCCAAGAAAGGCGCCGGCAAGAAGCCTTCATATTGAATACCTGCAGAAAAGGCATCATAAGCATAGTTTGCGCTAAAAAAATTCATAGAACGCAATCGGTCTGACGGAGCATCAAAACGAGTTACGGCATCAGATTGGTAATATTGAAGATAACCTTCATAGCCGCCGGACAGTTGCCCTTTTTGTGCTTCTAATTGATAAAAAAAGAGTACCCCGAGCAATACTAAATATTTTTTCATTTGAGTTGATTTTGGTTTATTTTTAAAAATTATTTTTCAGAAATAATTTCATAAATTTCATCTTCACTTCCGGGCGTATAGCCTGACCTTGTATGAATAATTTTTCCATCTTTGATAATCATCATAAAAGGAACACTCGCAATGTTATAAGCTCTTTTCAACTCATTATTGTAGTCACGATAGATTTCATAATCCCAAGCTTTCCCATTCACCAAAGGTTTCATTCTTCGTGCTGTTCTGTCATCATCAACGGAAATTGCAATCAATTTCACTCCGGTTTCTTCTTGCCAGTCAGGATATACCTCACTAATTGCATCCAACTCATTGATACAAGGCACACACCATGTTGCCCAAAAACTAACAATTACAGGTTTTTCAGAATCTACAATGTCCTTGAAATTTACTTTTTTTCCGTTGATATCAACAATACTTGCTTGCTGAACTTGCTGAGCAAATGATGCAGAGAATGCCACCAACATTAATAATAGAATAATTTTTTTCATATCTGTTTTTTTTTACGTTAGTTGTTCAAATTTCGTTCCAACTCCGACAAAAGTAATATTTTTTTATAATCAGACAACAAAATTTGTCATCTTGTTCTGTGTTAAATCTTTATAATCTCATCAAAGTTTTTAACCATGAATTGTTAATAAAAACTATCTACTGCCTTATTTACGCCTATTGCAATATGCTATATTTGTATGTTACACACGAGAATAACTAATTATTATGCAAATTCGTAGGGTTTTTTCACTCATTTTATTTTTAACAATATTCACGGGATATGCTCAGTCACCGAAAACGCATAGAGCGGATAAACTGTTTGATCAGTTCATGTATCAAAATGCTTTAAAAGAATATCATAGGTTGTTAAAAACCGATCCAAAAGATAAAGCTTATATCATCCAAAAACTAGGTGATGCCTATAATATTACCGGAGACTCTGAGAATGCGGAAATCTGGTATGCTCAGGCTGTCTCTCAAAAAAACATTAATCCTTCATACTATTACAAATATGCGATGGTGCTTAGAGAAAACAAAAAGTATAAAGAATCTCTTGAATGGTTGAAGAAATATAAACAATACAACAAAATCGGTGATAGTAGGGTGCAAGAGTTTTTTAATGAAAATGATATTGTTGAAAGAATTAAAAAAGATGGCGATAAAGCCGAAATTTGGAACATTGCTGTCAATTCTCCTTATACGGAATACGGCGCAGTATATTTCAAAGATGATCAAATTATCTATACATCAAACAACCACAAAACCATTGGAAAAAAAGTTTCTTCATGGAACAACCTTCCATTCACGGATCTTTATATTGCGAAAATTGTTGGTGACAGTATTATTGGAAACAGCTTTGTTAAAAACGGCAAATTCTCTAGGAGAATCAACACGCGCTATCATGAAGAATCACCCACATTCAATAGCGACTACACCGTGATGTTTTTTACGAGAAATAATTTAAGACCCGGAAGGACAAAAAAGGGAGCCAGAGATTATAATCTCAAAATTTACAAATCTTTTTTCAAAAAAGGAAAATGGACAAGACCCAGAGAAGTGCACTTTGACAGCAACAAATACAATTGTGCACATCCTAGTCTCAGCAAAGACGGAAAAACACTCTATTTCAGCTCCGATATGCCCGGTGGATATGGAAAATCTGATATTTATAAGGTTGCTGTAAATGACGATTGGACTTTAGGAGAACCCAAAAATATGGGAAAGCTCATCAACACTGAAGGCAGAGAAACTTTTCCTTTTATTGACAGTACAGGAAATTTATTTTTTTCATCAGACGGTCATGCCGGTTTGGGAGGACTGGATATTTTTGTTGCCTTCTTTTCAAAAGGAGAATTGTTTATGCTTCGAAATGCCGGATTGCCTTATAACAGTTCTAAAGATGACTTTGGTTTTGTATTACATGAAAGTAATGATGTAGGACTGCTTTCCTCTAATAAACCCGGGGGGAAGGGAGATGATGATATTTACTATTTTAAAATTACATCGCCACCCATCAAACCTTTAATCCTACTGGAGGGCTATGTCAAAGATAAAAGCGGACAAATCTTGCCTGAAACTGAAATTTTATTATATCGAAATCAAGAATTGGTCGACAAAAAAACAGTTAAGGAAGATGGAAAATACAAGTTTTTGGTTGATATCAATAAAGATTATATGATCAAAGCGAATAAACCGGGCTACGGTCCAACTGTCGAAAAATTCCACACATACAATCCGAGCTCTGCCAAGATTAATAAAGATATTATCCTAAGCAAAATAACCGAAGTGGCAATCAGAGGGCGTGTTGTGGATTATGCCACCACAGAACCCATCAACAATGTAAAAATTTCCGTACGTAATGTTTCCGACAATAGTGAGAAAGTCATCTATACAGATCCGGAAGGAAGAATAAAAATTCCGGTTCCAAAAGACAAACAAAATATTGATTACGAATTGGAATTCAGAAAGCCCGGATACTTGCCCTACAGAATACGTTTAAAAAGGGTTGCTGATGCATCTGGAACGTATTATGTCAAAGAAAATGACGATGATGTGAAACTTATCAGAATGGATTTGGAACCCATCTATTTTAACTTTGATAAATCAAATATCAGACGTGATGCTGCCGTAGAATTGGGCAAAATCACCAAAGTGATGAAAGAACACAAAAAAGTTGAACTTTCTTTAGAATCTCATACTGATAGCAGAGGTAGTAAAAAATACAATCTTGCATTATCTGAAAGAAGAGCCAAATCTACTTTCAACTATTTGGTCAAACGCGGCGTGGAAGCAAGAAGAATGCAATATAGAGGCTTTGGTGAATCAAAATTGGTGAATCATTGTTCCGATGGTGTCAAATGCTCTCGTAAAGAACATCAGCTCAACAGACGCACCGAATTTATTATCATCAAAATGTAAACACATATTATTTCTATCAAAATTTATATCTTTACAGCCTCCGAAAATTTCGGAGGCTTCTTTTTAATGCTATAATCAATTTATGAAAAAAATTATTCTTCCATTTATTCTGAGTACTCTTTTGATTCCTGTTGGGTGTAAATCCACACAACCGATGGAGACAATATCGGTTAAATCAGACACCGAACCCGAAAAAAGAAATTATTGGCAACAACACATAAAATATATCATGGATATTGATATGAACGTGAACAAACATCAATATTTGGGCAAGCAAACCTTGTATTATACCAACAACTCCCCTGACACGCTTCACAAAGTGTTTTACCATTTATATTGGAATGCTTTCCAGCCGGAAAGCGGGATGGATTGGCGCGCAAGAAGCATCAATGACCCCGATCACGGGTTGGAAAAAAAAATACAAAACTTGAAAAATAATGAAATAGGATTCATAAAAATAAAATCTCTGACTCAAGATTCTACCAGTATAAATTATCAAACACAAGGAAGCATTTTGGAAGTTGAATTGAACAAACCTATCTCACCGCATCAAACCGTTGTTTTTCAAATGAATTATCTGGCACAAATTCCCAAATTATTGCGGCGCTCCGGAAGAGACAATATAGAGGGAATAGACTATTCCATGGCACAATGGTATCCTAAAATGGCAGAATACGACACAAACGGCTGGCATACAGACCCTTACATCGGAAGGGAATTTTATGGCGTTTGGGGCGATTTTGATGTCACTATACATATTCCCAAAAAATATACAATTGCCGCTACCGGACATTTGCTGAATCCTGAAAACATCGGAAAAGACAAAGGTTACATAAGCAAAAAACCATTAAATCTCCCCGATGGAAACACGCTGACTTGGCATTTCTACGCACACAATGTCCATGATTTTTCATGGGCTGCAGACCCCGATTATATTCACGATATCTATGAAGGTCCCAATCAAGTGAAGTTGCATTTTTTCTATCAAAATGACGAAAAGATAAAAGAAAACTGGAAAAAATTACAAAAAGTTACGGCACAAACAATGGTTTTCTATAATAAATACATAGGCAACTATCCTTATGACAAATATAGTGTCATTCAAGCCGGTGACGGCGGAATGGAATATGCCATGTGTACTTTCGTTTTGGGAAACAAAACATTTGGAAGCCTGCGTGGCACCACACAACACGAGCTGGGACACGCATGGTTCCAATTTTCTTTGGCTACAAATGAATCTCTATATCCTTGGATGGACGAAGGTTTCACATCCTTCATTCAAGACATGGCAAACATTAATGTGAACAACAAAAATGAAGCAAATCCTTTTCTTAATTCATACAGAAGCTATGAATATCTTGTCCAACAGAAAAAAGATGAACCTTTAAGCACTCACTCTGACCATTATAACACCAATCTAGGCTATTGGATCGGCGCTTATGACAAGGGAAAACTTGTGCTTACGCAACTGGGATATATCATGGGATTCAAAAAACTTAATTTGGTTTTAAAAGAATATTATAAAAACTGGAAAATGAAACATCCTCAACCGGATGATTTTTTCAAAATTGCAGAAAAAATATCAGAAATGAATCTGAAATGGTTCAAAAATGATTGGATTGAAACCATACACCATACAGACTACAGTATAGATCAAGTGGTGGAAGAAGATACTCAAACAAAAATCATTTTGAAAAACAATGCTGAAATGCCAATGCCCGTAGATATTCTTATTATCTACAAAAACGGCAACAAAGAACAATATTATATCCCGCTGGATTTGATGCGCGGAGAAAAAGCCAACTCTTACCCGAACATTGAAAGAAAGATATTGAAAGACTGGGGGTGGACAAAACCTACTTATAGTTTTACAATTAACAAAAAAAAATCTGAAATAAAGGCTGTTCTTATCGACCCTGTCGGATTAACTGCCGATATCAACAGAGAAAATAATATCTATATCGGTGAAAAAAAATAAAACATTCGGACTCCCCAGAGCCAACAGTCTAAAAAGCGAAAAGATTATTGAATTTCTTTTCAATGAAGGAGCTTCAATGGCAAATTATCCTATCAGATTGGTCTATTCAGAATTTAATTTTCCAAATGATGTTGATTTTTTGGTCGGCTTTTCCGTTCCCAAAAAAAAGTTTAAAAAGGCAGTGGACAGGAATCGAATAAAACGTCTGATGAGAGAAAGTTTTAGGTTGCAGCAAAATCAACTACAATTAAAACAAAAAACAGTCATGATGTGGCTTTATACGGGAAAAGAAATACCTGATTTTGATTTGATTTATCAAAAAACAGGCAACATCATTAACAAATTAAACCACAAAAAAATAAAAGATCGAAAAAATGGCACAGCATAACGAACTCGGCAAACAGGGAGAAAAAATTGCGCAAGATTTTCTCTTAAAAAACGGTTATCAAATTTTGGAAACCAATTGGCGTTTTCAAAAAGCCGAGGTGGATATCATTGCCCTGAAAGATGAAGTTTTAATCGCAATTGAGGTCAAAACAAGAACTTCCGAACATTATGGAAAACCGGAAATATTTGTCAATCAAAAGAAAATAAGACTCTTGGTCGGTGCCATAGATCATTATGTGCAAGAAAATGATATGGATGTTGAAGTCCGTTTTGACATTATATCAATCATCAAAAATCAATATGCCGAAAAAATTGAACATCTTGAGAATGCTTTTATTTGGTTCTAGTGTCAAAATAAGCAATATTATCATCATACCAAATCTTGTTAATTTTATCTTTCAACAAAACTCTTTTCGACTTAAGCTGTGTAACACATCCTGCTTTTGACACTCGCTAGTTCAAAAATATCCATCTCAAGCCAAATCGTATGGAATAGTCTCTATACGGATATGATGGTGCACTGAAATATGTGGGATTTCTATAGCTCAACAAAGAATTTACATGTTCCAATTTAAAGAAAAATCTAAAACGCTTCACTTTAAAATTAACAAAATAATCCACCAATGGAAAAGCGCCTATCTTCTGTGTTTCTTGCAAATGGAAATCTGCTAAGACGGGATTATAAGCATTCATATAAAAAGCATCAAAATATTTTGCGGTGATGCCGGTTTGAATGAACAAGTTTCTTTTATAAAAATAGTTTTCATAATAAATCGAAGCGCGAGCCACATATTTGGGCAGATGCAAAATCTCAGCACCTTTTGGAACTTGTTGCAACATCAAATCTGTTGAAAAGCCAAACTTCCCAAACTTGAAATCATTTCTGTATTGCAAACCCACAAAGGCAATTCCGCTTGCACTTTGCTCCGGCAATGATTGCAGATTGAAATAAAGGTAGTTATTAATCAAATTCTGTTTCAAACTGATACGTCCCCATTTTTGGTGAGAAATACTTCCGGACAGTTCTTGAATCAGTTCATTTTTAAAATCGGGGTGATACCAATTGAATTTATTATAGGCACTTTGAAATCTGATATATTTATAGTCCGGAGGCTTGGAAGCACTCAACAGACCTGCTTCCAAATCGAAACCTCCCGGCAATTTATATTTCAAATCGGTTTGCAAAAAATATCCTCTGGACAATCCGTTGATTCCCAGATCCAGCTTTGACTTAAAATCTATCTTCTTCCAACTGAATTTTATATCCGATGCCAAAATCAAATCATTATTTATCAAAATTTTTGGATACGTTGTTCCGTTTATCTCTTTAATTGAATCCAATCTATAGTCACTATGAACATAGTTTATGCCGGATTGAATCAAAAATCTTTTATATGTAAACCGCAGACCTGAAAAATTTTCAAAGCGTTTCAGGGCAATACTATCATTGATTTCTCCGATTGCCGTAATGTCTCCGAATATTGTAGTGGCAGCTTTTTTTTGGTGATACTTGCTATAAATTTTGTGATATTTTGTGTTGTTAATCAGCTCGATGGCTTTTCCTTTTAACAGTTCATATTCTTGTCCTAAATAAAAGCGTTTTCCTTTCAGCACATTATCGGCATCTTCAAAATTAACCTCTATTCTACCCCTGTCTTTGTAAGTATCTCCACTGTTTATAAACTGGTTGATATTTTTAATGCCACCGTTTTCATCATTCGATACGTCATGTGAAACAAAATAGGCTTTGAGTGCGTATTGTTTATTTTTTGAAAAATAGTTTAGTGTGCTTGACAATCTTCCCAGACTTGTGGTTGAATGTCTATAAAACCCCAAAGAAGTGATTCCTTTATATCCTATTGAAAGATTCAGATTTGAATTGATATTCACCGCGATTAATGCATCGAGCATTTGTCCTTGTCTGACTCCTTTTTTATAGACCAACTCTGAAAACGGTGTAGGGGTATTATAAAAATATATATCATTGTGTTTCAAATAATTGAAGTGTTTTGCGGAGGCTGCGAACTCAGGCAGAAGTGTTTTAATTTTCCTTTTAAAACTCAGTGAATTATATGGCTGCCCCATATTTTGAAAGGGCAAGCGGAGAAAATTATCTTTTCTGACATAATTGAAATTATAGTCTTTTCTGATGTTTAAAATTGTATCGACCGCAATTGTATCTCCAACAGTATTAAACATCTTATATGCCGTGATAGGAAAATTGATATTTATTTTAATACTGTCTTTTTTGTCATTTGTCATATCCGTTCCTCTCACATCCGCTCTTCCAATTTTAGGATCTACAATTTGAGCAATGCCATTGACCAAAATAAAAAATACAAAAAAGACAAGTGATTTTTTCATTGTTGACTAATAATCACCAAATATAAAATAATTCGGCTGAATAATAAAAAAAGACTGTCTTTTCAGACAGTCTTTAGAAAATTTTGATTTTATTTCGAGCTAGCCTAAGGCCAGTCTTTGAAATCCTGTAACAGTCAAACCTGCATGATGAGATTTTACATAATCTGCAACAGATGTCTTATTGTCTTTGATATACATTTGGTTGACCAAGGTGTTTTCTTTGAAGAATTTTTTCAATTTTCCTTGTGCAATTTTATCCAACATATTTTCAGGTTTCCCTTCATTTCTCAGTTGTTCTTTTGCTATTTCTATTTCTTTTTCAATCACATCTTTGGAAACACCATCTTCGTTCAAAGCAACAGGCGCCATTGCTGCCACTTGCATTGCTATATTGTGAGCAACTTCGTCTACGCCATCAACAACTTCAGACAACCCTACTAGTGTGGCTATTTTGTTGTTTGCATGTACGTATGATCCGACGAAACCGGCTTCCAAGGCTTTGAAATCTCCAATTTCAATCTTTTCTCCAATCACGCCGGTTTGCTCCATCACTTTATCAGCAACCGTTCCATTTTCAAACGGAGCTGCCATAAATGCGTCTTTAGAGTCATAGTTCAATGCAACATCACCCAACTGCTTGGCTAATTTGACAAAGTCATCATTTTTTGCCACAAAGTCGGTTTCACAATTCAGAGAAATCACAACCCCTCTTGTTTTATCATCGTTAATTTTTGCAACACTAACACCTTCAGTGGATGCTCTGTCTGCTCTTTTCGCTGCTACTTTCTGTCCTTTTTTTCTAAGAACATCAACTGCTTTTTCAAAATCACCTTCAGCCTCTACCAATGCTTTTTTGCAATCCATCATTCCGGCACCGGTCATTTTTCTTAACTTATTTACTTCAGCGGCTGTAATCTTTGCCATAACTTATATATTTTTTAGTATTAATTATTTTTCTTCCTTTTCCTCTACTTCAACTTCTTTCTTTTCAGCTTCAACTTTTTTCTTCGTTGTTTTCTTGGCTGTTACTTTTTTTGTTTTTTTCTCTACTTCTTCTTTCTTTTCTTCTGTAGCTTCTTTTTTATCTTCTACTTCAACTTCTTTTAACTCTGCTTTTTCAGCCATCAATTTTGCAGCTTCTTTTTCGGCCTTTGCCTTTTCTCTCTCTACCTTTCTTGCATCAAGACCTTCAACAATTGCATCGGTCAAATAGCTCAATATTTTTTCAATTGATTTTGATGCATCATCATTTGCAGGAATAGGAAAGGCAATATTAGTGGGGTCTGTATTGGTATCGACCAAAGCAACAACCGGAATTCCTAATTTGTTGGCTTCTTTCACTGCCACATGTTCTTTGTTGACATCAACAATAATCATGGCAGCAGGCAAACGAGTCATATCAACGATAGAACCTAAGTTTTTTTCCAGTTTTGTTCTTAAACGATCTGTTTGCAAACGTTCTTTCTTTGAAAGTGTATTGAAAGTACCATCAATTTTCATTTTGTCAATTGCAGCCATTTTTTTCACGGCTTTACGAATCGTAACAAAATTGGTCAGCATGCCACCCGGCCATCTTTCACTGATATAAGGCATATTTACTTTTTTAGCATACTCTGCAATGGCAGATTTTGCTTGTTTCTTGGTAGAAAGATAAAGAATTTTTCTACCGGTTGATGAAACCTGTTTTAGATAGTTCTGCGCTTCTTCAATTTTAGCAGCAGTTTTATATAGGTTGATAATGTGAATACCATTTTTTTTACCATAAATATATGGAGCCATACTGGGGTTCCATTTTCTGGTGAGATGCCCGAAGTGTACGCCGGCATCTAAAAGTTCTTGAATGTTTACTTTATTTTCCATTTTTATTTTTAGTTTACGTTCCGTATGAAATTAGCAATGTATCAATCGGGACACATTTGGATGCTAAACTAATGCTTCAATTAAGAACAAGTTATTATTAACGTTTTGAGAATTGGAATTTCTTGCGTGCTTTAGGTTGTCCGAATTTCTTACGTTCCACCATGCGAGGGTCTCTGGTAAGTAATTTTTCTTTCTTCAACATCGGTTTGTATTCCGGATTAACTTCTACAAGTGCTCTGGCAATTGCCAAACGCAGTGCCTCTGCCTGACCGGTAATTCCTCCTCCTTTGATTGTACATTTAACATCAAATTTTCCGACAGTATCGGTAATTTGAAAAGGAGTATTAATTAATTTTTGGTGAGCCGGAACCGTGAAATATTCAGCATAATCTCTGCCATTCACCACGATTTGACCTTTTCCTTCGGTCAAGAAAACTCTTGATGCAGATGTTTTTCTTCTTCCAATAGTATGAATCGTATCCATTATTTAAATTTGTTTAAGTCTATTTTCTTAGGTTTTTGTGCTTCTTGTTGATGCTCAGCACCTTCATATACGTATAGGTTTCTATACAATTTTGCGCCTAATTTATTTTTAGGCAACATTCCTTTCACAGCTTTTTCCACCAAACGAGTTGGATGTTTTGCCATCATTTCTTCTGCTGTTCTTTCTCTTCTTCCTCCCGGATATCCGGTGTGACGAACATAAACTTTGTCGGTCCATTTTTTACCGGTCAACACAATCTTTCCTGCATTGATCACCACAACATTGTCTCCACAATCTGCATGTGGCGTGAAGTCCGGTTTGTGTTTTCCCCTGATCATCTTCGCAATTTTTGATGCCAAGCGACCCAAAGTTTGTCCTTCTGCATCTACAAGAACCCACTCTTTATGAGCAGTATTCTCATTTGCCGAAATTGTTTTGTAACTTAGTGTATTCACTTTCTTCTTTTTTCAATTAATATTTACCTTCCTAAAACGGTCTGCAAATTTATGAATTTTATTTTGAATAACAAAACACAATAAACCACATATTTATTAACAATCTTTTGTTTATCAAAAAGCATAAATCAGGAGCTTAAAAAAAAACTAAAAATAGATATATCTCAAAGCTTTTTTTGGACAAAAAAAGCTTTGAGATTTGTGCCTGATTTTATCTCTTGGATATCGGTTAAAGAAAAATAAATTCTGGCAGCGTGCACCCCTCCAAGCCTATGGTTTGTTCCGTCAGATTCTATCCAACTTCCTTCACGCAACGCCACGACAGGAATTTTATTAAAATGCAGATATTCCTTGATTCTCGTATCTCTGGTTTCACCCATATGTTTCAATAAGTCGGGAGCAGGATCTAAATAATGCGGATTAATATTAAACGGCACAATGCCTAAGGTCTTGTAAGACGGCACAAAAACTATCGGCATATCATTGGTGTTTTGCATATTTTGTCCGGCAATATTTGAACCGGCACTCGTGCCAAAATAAACTGTTCCGTTCTTGATGCTTTGACGAAGTGTATCCATCAAGTCATTTTCATACAGCTGTTTGACCAATAAGAATGTATTTCCTCCACCGGTAAAAATTCCTTTTGCCTGCTCTATTGCTTTTTTTGCTTCTTTGAATTCATGAATTCCTTTGACATTTATATCGATTTGAGCAAAAGCCTTTCGAGCAACATCAGTATAAGCATCATGTGTCATACCACTCGGACGCGCATATGGAATAAAAAGAATTTCATCAATATTTTGAAACAATTTTTGCAATTCCGGTAAAATATAATCCAAATATTTTCCACCGTATACCGTCGAAGTGCTTGCCAAAATGATTTTCATATGTTATTTGAGTTTTTGCATCAGCATTTCTCTGGCTTTTTTCAAAGCTTTTTCAATGCCATTCGGGTTTTTTCCTCCGGCGGTTGCAAAAAACGCCTGTCCACCGCCGCCGCCTTGGATTTCTTTAGCAATTTCTCTAATCATATTTCCGGCATTCAAGCCATATTTCTCCACAATTGATTTCGAAATATAAACACTCAAAATAGCTTTTGCTTTATCTTGAGTAGCCGCCACTACGACAATATCATCCACTTCTTTTCCAAATGAAAACAATAAATCTTTAATTGTTCCCGCATCCAAATCCAATTTTTGGGCTAAAAATCGGATTCCTCCCAAATCTTCAAACTTATTCTTGAGTTGCGCCTGAATAAAACCCGCTTTTTCTTTCTGCAACTTCTCTATTTCTTTTTTTGCTTTCTGATTTTCCGTCTGGAGTGTTTCTATTACTTTGATTGTATCTTGCGGATTTTTCAATAATTTCTTGATTTGCATCAGTTGTTCGTCTTGCGACATAAAATATTCTTTTACGGCATCTCCGGTAATGGCTTCAATCCTACGAATTCCAGATGCTATTGCACTTTCACTTAAAATCTTAAAATGCCAAATTTCCGCCGTATTCCGTATGTGAGTTCCGCCACACAATTCTGCATGATTCCCAAATTTTATCAACCGAACCGTATCTCCGTATTTTTCTCCAAACAGCGCCATGGCTCCTTCATTCATAGCCTGTTGAATCGGTATATTTCTTTTTTCTACCAAAGGTAATTCTTCTCTAATTCTTGCATTCACAAATTGTTCCACCTGCTTGATTTCATCTTCAGTCATTTTTCCAAAGTGAGAAAAGTCAAAACGTAGATATTTTGATGATACCAAAGAGCCTTTCTGCTCAACATGATTACCAAGAACCGCTCTTAATGCCTGATGCATCAAATGTGTTGCGGAATGATTTGTTGCTGTTTTTTTTCGTGCATCACCGTTCACCACCGCTTTGAAAGTTGCTTTCAAATTTTTCGGCAAGGTCTTGGCATAGTGCACAATTAAATTATTTTCTTTTTTCGTATCCAGAATATGTGTGATATCTCCATTGACTGCTTCAAGATATCCTCTGTCTCCCACTTGCCCGCCGCCTTCGGGATAGAAAGGAGTCAGATTGAGTACCAATTGAAACATTTCTCCTTCTTTTTTGGAATCTACTCGTCTGTATTTTGTAATTTTCACTTGTGTTTCCAATAAATCATAACCCACAAATTCTTCTTCATCGTCTTCTTGTAATACCACCCAATCATCTGTGGTTATTGTAGCAGCTGCTCTTGAACGGTTTTTTTGTTTTTTCATTTCTTCATCAAAACCTTTTTCATCAAAATCAAAACCTTTTTCTCTCAAAATCAGAGCAGTTAAATCTTTAGGAAATCCATAAGTATCATAGAGTTCAAAAACTTTTGCTCCGGATATTTTCTTGTCTTTTGCCGTCTCCATAATTCTGTCTAACAATACCAATCCTTGAGACAAAGTTCTTAAAAAAGAATTTTCTTCTTCTTTAATCACATTCAACATTAAGTCTTTTTGTTTTTCCAACTCGGGGAAAGCATCTCCCATGATGTTGACCAGAACCGGAACCAATCGATGAATAAAAGCTGTTTTTAAATCTAAAAAAGTAAAAGCATATCGAATTGCCCTACGCAAAATCCTACGGATGACATATCCTGCCCCCGTATTAGACGGCAACTGCCCGTCTGCTATCGCAAAAGCAACAGCTCTCAGGTGATCGGCAATAACGCGCATGGCAATATCCGTTTTGAGTTGATCAGCATATTTTTTGCCTGAAAGATTCTCTATCTCTTTAATGATTGGAGTGAAAACATCCGTGTCATAATTAGATTTAACATTTTGCAACACCATTGCCAAACGTTCAAATCCCATTCCTGTATCAACGTGTTTATCAGGAAGTTGCTCTAAATCTCCATTTGCTTTCCTATTAAATTCTATAAAGACCAGGTTCCATATTTCAATCACCTCGGGATGATCTTTATTCACCAACTCCGCTCCGGAGAGTTTTTCAATTTCATCTTCTGATCGCAAATCAATATGTATTTCAGATGAAGGGCCACACGGACCGGTAGTCCCCATTTCCCAAAAATTGTCTTTTTTGTTTCCCAAAAGAATTCGATCTTCAGGAATCCATTGCTTCCAATAGTCATAAGCCTCTTGGTCTTTTGCCAAACCATCATCCTTACTGCCTTCAAAAACCGTTACATAAAGTCGATTTTTATCAATCTTATAAATTTCTGTCAAAAGCTCCCAAGCCCATGCAATAGCTTCTTTTTTGAAATAGTCTCCAAAACTCCAATTTCCTAACATCTCAAACATCGTGTGGTGATAAGTGTCCAAGCCCACTTCCTCCAGGTCATTGTGTTTTCCCGAAACTCTTAAACATTTTTGTGTGTCAGCAATTCTGTTGTATTTTGATTTTTTATATCCTAAAAAAAATTCTTTGAATTGATTCATTCCTGCATTTGTAAACATTAAGGTGGGGTCGTCCTTCAATACAATAGGCGCAGAAGAAACAATTTCGTGTTTTTTTGATGCAAAGAAATCCAAGAAGATTTGTCTTATCTGTTTAGAGTTTAACATTATATATTACTTTTTTTTGTACTTTTGCATTTAAAATCGAATCGCTTTGATTTTTTCAGTTCACAAAAATAACACAAAATATGTCTAAACAGAAATTTATTTATGATCCGAAGACACTTTCCTATCAGCCGGCAAAGTCTTCAAAATTAAATTTCACGTTAGTTTTTCTGTCAGGATTGATTTTGGGCATCATTGCTTTCATCATCATTCTTTCTTCTCCTAACGATTTTTTTCAAACTCCGAGAGAAAAAACACTTGCCAGAGAAAATGAAAATTTGAAAATTAATCTAAATTTATTGAATAAAAAATTCAACAAAATTGAAACCGTTCTGAATGATATTGCCGAGAGAGACAACAACATTTATCGTGTTATTTTTGAAACTGCACCTATTTCAAAAGACATCAGAGAAGCCGGATTTGGTGGTATTGATCACTACAGCAATCTCGAGGGCTATGACAACTCCGACCTTATTAAAAGCGCTACAAAAAATGCCGACCAACTGGAAAAACAATTGGTCATTCAATCCAAATCTTTTGATGAAATCGTAAAATTAGCCAAAGACAAAGAAAAAATGTTGTCACACTTGCCTGCTATTCAGCCTGTTGAAAATAAAAACTTGAGGCGCATGGCTTCCGGATACGGCATGAGAATTCATCCTATTTTGAAAAGACCCAGAATGCACTACGGTATGGATTTTACGGCAAAAACAGGCACACCCATCTACGCTACAGGTGATGGAATTGTGAAACACTCCGGATGGAAAGCCAACGGATTTGGTAATCATGTGGTTATAGATCATGGTTTTGGCTATGAAACTCTTTATGCGCACATGTCTAAGGTTGCCGTTAAAAACAGGCAAAAAGTGAAACGCGGACAAATCATCGGATACGTGGGCAATACGGGGTTGTCTGCAGGTCCTCATTGCCATTATGAAGTTCATGTGAATGGCAAAAAAGTCAATCCGGTAAATTTCTATTACAATGATTTGACCCCTGAAATGTATGCCAATCTAAGAAAATTGGCATCTGAAGAAAATCAATCCTTGGATTAAGAAGATGAAGGAACTTCCTGATAAAATATATTATAGAATCAAAGAACTGGCAAATGCGTTTGATGTGAACACATCACTGATTCGTTTTTGGGAAAAAGAATTTTCTTTTTTGCTCAAACCTAAAAAAAATGCCAAAGGCGAACGCCTTTTTACCAAAAAGGACGTTGAAAATCTGAAATTAATCTATCATCTGGTCAAGGAAAACGGATACACACTTGATGGAGCCAAAAAAAAACTTCGTGAAAAACGTCAAAAAGTGAACAGAAATCTCAGCGTCATCGAAAGATTGGAAAATATCAAAGATGAACTAAAAAAAATAAAAAACGAACTTTAATCAATACTCAATCAAGCACTTGAATTGTATAAAAACTTAAGTGTTTTTACCGGGTTATTTCAATACATCTTATCATTCACGATTGATCGTTCGTAATTCATAATTTTTTATTATCTTTACACCTAAATCAAATTAGTTATTATTATGAAAAAAACACTTGGAATCATAGGTGTTCTGGTCTTAATCGGAATTTTCCTATACCAATTTTTTGTTGGTTTTTATAACAACGGAATTGAATATCAAGAAAATGCAAAAACAGCATGGTCTGATGTGGAAAGTGCCTATCAAAGACGTGCCGATCTAATCCCTAATTTAGTTGAAACCGTGAAAGGCTATGCCACCCACGAAAAAGAAACTTTAGAGGCTGTGATCAAAGCAAGAGCAAGCGCCACACAAACAAAGATTGACCCGACCAATGTCACTCCGGAACAAATGGCAAAATTTCAACAAGCACAACAAGGTTTAAGCGGCGCCTTAAGCAGACTGCTGTTGACTGTTGAAAGATATCCGGAACTAAAAGCCGACAAACACTTTTTAGAGTTGCAAAGTCAATTGGAATCTACAGAGAATAGAATCAATGTATCCAGAGATCGTTTCAATGAGAAAGTGAATATTTTCAATAAACATATCAAAAAATTCCCGGGCAACCTTCTGGCAGGATGGTTTGGATTCAGTAATATGGCTCGCTTTGAAAGTGAAAAAGGCGCAGAAAAAGCACCAAAAGTTAAATTCTAGACCGATGAATCCCGAAGAATTTCTAAATCAGGAAGAAGAAAAACAGATTATCGAAGCCATTCGAAAAGCTGAAAAAAACACTTCAGGAGAAATTCGTGTTCATCTGGAAATGAATAATCAAAAACCTTCCATTGAAAGAGCATGGGAGGTTTTTGATTTTATCGGAATGGATAAAACCGAACGAAAAAACGGGATTTTGTTCTATGTTGATGTGGAACAACATGTTTTTAGTATCATTGGCGACACGGGAATCGACAAGCTTGTGCCCGAAGATTTCTGGGATAGCATCAAAAATCGTGTTGTAGAAAAATTCAAAGATGCTCATTATGCACAAGGTCTAATTGATGGAATTGAAGCCGTCGGACATAAACTCAAAAAATATTTTCCTTATCAGTCAAATGATATTAATGAACTACCCGATGAAATCTCTAAAAATTTTTAAGATTTGAAAAAACGTCTTTTTCTTTATCGTCTGAGCTTTATAATCCTGTTGTTGCAAGCAGGGCTTAACATCAACCTATCTGCCCAAGACAAGGAATCTGTTCCGGTTATCGAAGAAGACGGCTTGCCTAAAAAACCGAGCTTTCAAACCGGTCTATATGATTATGCAAAAATGCTGTCTCCCGAAGAAAGGCAAGCATTGGAACATAAACTTATCAAATATTTTGACTCCACATCCACACAAGTTGTTGTGGCAACCATCGACAAAGTGAATGACGATATTTCCTATTACGCCACTAATTGGGCACATAAATGGGGAATTGGCGGAAACGAGGCACGAGACAACGGTGTTTTTCTGTTGGTTTCCAGAGACGATCATAAAGTAACCATCAGAACAGGCTATGGCATTGAACACCTGCTCACCGATGCACTTTCCAGAAGAATTATTGAAAATGATATTATTCCCCATTTCAAACAAGGAAATTTCTATCTGGGATTAGATGCCGGAACCAATAGCATTTTCAAAGTGCTCGCCGGAGAATATAAGAATGATTTGTCCCGACAAGGAGAAGAAATCCCCTTTTGGGTAATTCTGCTTATTTTTTTCATTGTTTTCATTTTGATTATTTCCATCTCAAAAGGAAATAAGAATTCAGGAAATTCCGGTGGAAAAAAACGCTCCGGTTGGGGTGGTCCTATTATTTTTTCCAGTGGCGGGAGAAGCTCCGGCGGATTTGGAGGCTTTGGTGGAGGCAGCAGCTTTGGCGGCGGATTTAGCGGTGGATTCGGCGGCGGTGGATTTGGTGGAGGCGGTGCCACAGGAGGATGGTAAAAGAAAAATTCAAAGTGAAAAGTTTTAAATATGAAGTGGACTGATTATTTCGGCAAGGCTAAACAACGCTTATACACCATTTCGGAACATCAGAATTTTCATCGTTCCGAATTCCAGAAAGATTTTGATCGAATCATATTTTCTTCAGCTTTTAGAAGATTACAAAATAAAACACAAGTTTTGCCTTTTCCAAAATCTGATTATGTCAGAAACAGATTAACCCACAGTCTGGAAACTTCTTCCGTAGGCAGAAGCATTGGAAATATTGTAGGAGATGCTATTGTTGAAAAATATCCGGAACTGAACACCAATCTGCAAATCAAAGCTTCAGATTTCGGACATTTGGTTTCTGCGGCATGCCTTACTCATGACATCGGCAACCCGCCTTTCGGGCATTCAGGAGAAGATGCCATCGGACAATATTTTAAAAGCGATACCGCCGCCAACTTTCTTAAAGAATTGAATGATAAAGAGATTGCCGACTTACAAAATTTTGAAGGCAATGCATCAGGCTTGCGTATCATTGCACAAACCGCCAAAAATCAATCGGGCATTCAGGGCGGATTAAGACTCACATTGGGAACTTATGCCTCTTTTATCAAATATCCGAAAGAATCTCTTCCAAAAAGAAAAACAGAAGGACAAGCCAGTTTGAAAAAGTTTGGAATCTACCAAAGCGAAATATCTGTTTTTGAACAAGAAATCGCCCGAAAACTAAACTTAATCCAACAACACAATGCCGAGGGAAAAGCATGGAAAAGATTTCCCCTAACTTTTTTAGTGGAAGCCGCAGATGATATTTGCTATCATATCATTGACTATGAAGACGGTTACAATATCGGATTTATTGATTTTCAAAATATTGAAAAGCATTTTCAGAACTTGATTCAGTGGAATGAAAAATTTGAAAAACGTTATCTCAAAATCATCAGCCAAAGAGAAAAAATAAACTATTTGCGCAGCCTTTCCATCAACAAATTAGTTCAAGATACCGCACAAATTTTCATTGAACATGAGATTGATTTTATAAACGGAAATATAGACACTCCCCTACTCAATCTATTGCCGGAAGAAACAAACAAGCATCTTAAGCTCATCATCACGCAAAGCATTGAAAAAATATATCAATCCGAACCGGTTCTAAAGTTGGAAGCTGCAGGCGCCGTGGTGATTCCCAACTTGCTTCACCGGTTTATCAGCGCTGCCATTAACCCGAAGACACATCGACAAATCTATAAATTGATTCCGGAGGAGTATCGCTTGGGGGATTCTGCTTATGAAAAAATGTTGAATGTCAGTATGTTTGTGAGCAATATGACCGACCGCTACGCCGTAAGCTTATATAAAAATATCAATGGGATTGAATTGGCAGGGTATTAATTTGAAAAACATGAATACAATAAAATTAAAACAAGCTAATAAAAAGTCCTTAAAAGGAATTCTAGGTGTGCTCCCCATACTTATCGGAATGTTGCTATTGGTGAGCATGGTTAACATACTGGTGCCTAAATCTTTTTACGGAAGTTTATTCAACGGGAATCTTTTTAGAGATGCACTAACGGGAAGCATCCTCGGTAGTATTTTAACAGGGAATCCTGTAACCGCCTACATCCTTGGAAGCGAGTTTTTGAAAAACGATGTAAGTATAATTGCCGTAACTGCGTTCATTGCAGCTTGGACAACCGTAGGGGTTATACAGCTACCTGCAGAATCGCTGATTCTAGGGAAAAAATTTGCAATGTACCGAAACTTATCTGCATTTTTTATGTCTATTATCGTGGCAGTTACAACTTTTTTTATATTTAAATTCTTATAATATAAAATATTCATGACCGATAAATTGAATGACAATAAAACATGAAAATATAAACACATAAAAAGACGAATGACAATGAGTCTAAAAGGGAAAGGATGTCTCGATATGATGAAGCTGAGCTTCATCACTCGATGTAACAAACATAAAAGTTCAAAGTTTTTCCTTTTTTTTATACACGCTGAATTATGATTTAAGAATTTTTTTTCACGAATGCACGAATTTTCAAAGGCAAGATTTACTTCTAAAATCTGAAATCATTTCGCCTTTCAACTTTACGAACTTTCAACTTTAAACTAAACTATAAACACATGAAAAGCGATAAAAACAAAGGAAAATGGATCTTTTTTATAGCGGTTGTGATGTTATACCTCCTTAGTTATCTCATTTCAAAAAAGAAATTTTTTCTAATTTCAGATTTATTTATCAAGCTTATTATCCAAATAATGCCGGTTTTTCTGTTGGTATATGTTTTAATGGTGTCGGTCAACTATTTTGTCAATAACGAACAACTCCAAAAACTTATGAAAAACCAATCGGGTATAAAAATATGGCTTATTGCAATTGTTTCCGGAATCTTATCAATCGGACCGATTTATATGTGGTATCCATTGATGAAAGAATTGCAAAAATCAGGCGTAAAAAACAGATTCATTGCAACATTTCTTTACAACCGAGGCATCAAACTGCAGTGGCTCCCCATGCTGATACTCTATTTCGGATGGAAATATTCCGCCACCTTACTGATTATCATGGCAATATGCTCCATACCGCAAGGCATTATCACGGAAAAATGGATTGGAAACAAAGTCAAATAAGCACCTGAAAAATAAAATATTTTTTTATTTAAAATTATTCCAAATAAAAGAAAAAACCTTACTTTTGTCCCCTCAATTGAAACAAACTACATGAAAGTAGATCAACATACCAAAATTTCAAAAATTCTTAAAGAAAAACCCGAGGCTATTAACGTAATTGCCAATATAAACGTCAATTTCAAAAAACTGCAAAATCCAATCTTGCGCAGAAGTCTGGCAACACGTGTGTCTGTGAAAGATGCCGCAAAAATTGGAAAAGTGAAGGTTAATGATTTTTTAAAATCTCTTGAAAAAATCGGATTTGAAGTTGAGTATATACAAGCTGTTGATGAGAAAAACCTTGAATTGCACATCATGCCTCCCGATTTTTCCGACAAAGAAATCATCACTTTGGATGTCAGACCCATTATTGCCGAAGGAAAAGACCCTTTCGGATATATCAACAAAGCTGCCAAACAGATTGAATCCAATCAAATATTGCTGATTATCAACGACTTTGAGCCTATTCCATTGATTGAATATCTCATTGATAAAAGTTTTGTGCATTGGATGAAACAAGACAAAGACGGTAATTATCTGACCTATTTCAAACTCAATTGTCCACAAAGAAATTTTTTTCAACGACTGTTTGGCAAAAAAATGCCTTGCCAATTTCACACGCTCAATAAGCCCGATCAGAAAAAAGAACAAAAAAGAAAACACAAGCATCAGACAGTTGATGTTCCGGAGCAAGACAAAAAACAATTCAACAAAATTGAACAGCAATACAAAGGCAATTTAAGAGAAGTGGATGTCCGCAATTTGGAAATGCCCATGCCCATGCAAAAAATTTTAGAAGAAATCGAACAATTGAACAATGGCGAAGCTTTGTTTGTTCACCACAAAAGAATTCCACAGTTTTTATTGCCGGAACTCAAAAAACGTAACTTCAGTTATGTCTCAAAAAATATCGACGCCGACTATACTTATTTGATAGTTTATCGCGTTGAAGAAAATAAAAATTAGAAAAAATGGCAAAAAACCTACATACAGACAATGCACCTGATCTCAGTGTGGTCAAACCACATTTTTTGTTTGCCGCATTCGGACTAGCCATACTAGGCATTTTGATGTTGCTGAGCGGCGCTGACTTTTTTGATGTCTATTTCAATCATAAACTTCTGGCAATCACACACACTGCCGTGTTAGGTTGGCTGATGATGCTGGTTTTCGGCTCTTTATATCAATTGATTCCCGTTGTTTTTGAAACAGCTTTATTCAGCGAAAAATTAGCCAAATTCACTTTCTGGCTCACCGCAATCAGCATTATTTTTTTGGTCTATACTTTTTGGATTGGAGATTATACAGAACTGCTTCCTTATGCTGCAACCTCCATGTATATTTCTTTGTTTTTCTTTGTTTTTAATATCGGGATGAGCTATAAGAATGCCGCACTAAAAAATATCAAATCCGTATTTATTTTAGCAGCCGTATTTTGGCTCCTAATGGCAGAAACAGAAGGCTTGCTGATTGCATTGAATTTCAAATATAATTTCTATCAAGCCGGACACCTGTCCCATTTGCATACACATGCCATCATGGGATTGACAGGCTTTTTCCTAATGATGATTTTTGGCGCAGGCACCACTCTGATTCCCATGTTTTTGATTTCACACCAACTCAATGAAAAACACTTATATAAAACTTTCTATTTGATGAATATCGGCATTGCAGGATTGGTGCTGACCAAATATCTATCTCCCGACAAATACATCGAATTTTTATTTTGGAGCATTATTCTTATCGGTATTATATTCTATTTTTTATACATCAAAGATTCCTACAAAAAAAGAATGAAAAAAACGCTGGATGTCGGCATGAAATATACCATGATTTCACTGGTTTTTCTGTTATTGCCCATTGTTCTGAGCCTGATTGTTATCTTTCTGCAAAATAACCAAAATATATGGTTGGAAAGAATCACTTTGCTCTACGGACTAAGCATGATTTTCGGTTTTTTCACCACCATTGCCTTAGGACAAACCTACAAAACACTGCCCTTTATCATTTGGTTGGAAAAATATCAAAAATTTGTCGGCAAATATCACACACCACTTCCCAGAGAACTATATTCCGAGAAAGTGGCAAACGCACAATATTATCTCTATATGAGCTTTTTGTTTATCATGTTTTTTGCCATCGTTCTGCAAAATATTTGGTTGGTGCGAACCGCAACGGCATTGTTTTTGGTCGTCACCATTCTATACAACTATAATGTGTGGAAAATGTTTTTCCACGATTCAGATAAATATATTCATGAAAGAGAAAAAGAAATTTTAAATTAAGGGCGTTCGGGCGGGCTTTCGTTTCTCGCTCTTTTGACAAGCAAAAGGAGCTCAGACAAACACTCAATCCCTAACGCAATTTCAAATATAAACAACTAAACAACAACAATATGACTAAGGACTTGACAGAAATCAAAAAAGTAGAAAATGATATCTATGAACTACTCAAAACCGTCATGGATCCCGAGATAGAAATAGACATCATCAATCTGGGACTCGTCTATAATATTTTGTATGACGGAGACAAAGACATACGCATTGAAATGACACTTTCAACACCGGCTTGTCCGCTCGGTGATGCCATCACGGACAACGTAAAAAACACCATCAAAAAACAATATGAAAATTTCAATGTAGACGTAGATTTGGTCTTTGATCCTCCATGGGATGCTTCCATGATTAGTGAAGAAGGAAAAATCAGACTGGGAATGTAAAACCCGCAATATTGTTTTTGATATCTTCACCGCGCAAAGCAATCTTGGAACTGAAATATATTTTCAGCAAATCATTTTGAACATATTTAACAAAAAAATTCCGCTGAAAAATTCAGCGGAATTTTTATATCCCTTTATATCATTTTTAGATATAGATTATCCGAAAAAATATAACGCTAGACTATTCCTTGCGCAAGCATGGCATCCGCCACTTTCACAAAACCGGCAATATTGGCTCCTTTTTCATAATCAACCCAACCTCCCGGGGTCTTACCGTACTTCACACACATTTCATGTATATCATTCATGATTCTTTTCAGTTTATCATCCACTTCTTCTCTAGACCAGCCGTATCGCATAGAATTTTGACTCATTTCCAAGCCTGAGACAGCCACACCTCCCGCATTTGATGCTTTTCCGGGAGCATACAAGATTTTGGCTTCTTTATAAACATGAATGGCATCGGGAGTAGATGGCATATTGGCACCCTCGGCAACACAAATCACACCATTTTTTACCAATGTTTTAGCCTCTTCTTCGTTCACTTCGTTCTGAGTGGCGCAAGGAAGTGCAATATCAGCCTTCACCCCCCAAGGTCTTTCTCCTTTAAAATATTGCGCTTTCGAATATTTATCCACATATTCATAAATACGTCCGCGTTTCACATTTTTCAAATGCATCACAAAAGCAAGTTTTTCCGTGTCTATTCCGTCCGGATCATAAATATAGCCGCCGGAATCTGATAGCGTGACCACTTTTCCGCCCAATTGTGTGGCTTTTTCCGTTGCATATTGTGCTACATTTCCGGAGCCAGATATGGCAACTGTTTTTCCTTCAAAAGAATCACCTTTTGTTTTGAGCATATGATCGGCAAAATAGACCGTGCCATAACCGGTTGCTTCAGGGCGAATCAATGAACCGCCAAAAGAAATTCCTTTTCCGGTCAAAACGCCCGTAAATTCATTACGCAATTTCTTATACTGACCAAACAAAAAACCGATTTCACGTCCTCCTACACCAATATCTCCGGCAGGAACATCAGTATTTGCTCCGATATGGCGGAATAGTTCACTCATAAATGCCTGAGTAAAACGCATCACTTCCGTATCCGATTTTCCTCTTGTATCAAAATCAGACCCTCCTTTTCCGCCACCCATAGGCAAAGTGGTCAAAGAATTTTTGAAAGTTTGTTCAAAACCTAGAAACTTAAGAATACTCAAGTTAACCGTTTCGTGAAAACGTAATCCTCCCTTGTAAGGGCCAATTGCCGAGTTAAATTCAACACGATAACCTCTGTTGACTTGTGTTTTTCCTTTATCATCAACCCAAGGAACACGGAACATAATCACTCTTTCCGGCTCAATCATTCTTTCAAGCAACATTTTGCCACTATATTTAGGGTTCTCGTGAATAAAAGGAATCACGGCTTCAACCACTTCTTTTACTGCTTGTAAAAATTCGGGTTCATTGACGTTACGCGTCTTTGCGTATTCCATAAAATCATCAATCTGTTTTTGATATTTGTTTTTCATTTTGATACGTTTATTAGATTAATGTCTCGAATTTAAGATTTTTTCCAATAGGGACATCTGAAAAATGTCGCAATTTTTCAAACCAAATAAACAAAGATGAATTTATTTTTAATAAAAGTGACTTTTATCACAATCAAAACGCAAAAAAAACAAATAGATAACCCTGCAAAACAGACTAAAGTTGCAAACTTTGCGCAAAACGGACTATTTTTTATTCCCACGCGAATCGCACACCGGACACTTCGATACAAATTTCATTCCTGCCGTCATGAAATTCACTCAGTGACCTTCTCTTATAATACAAACTTCAACACCTACACAAAGGTTGTAACCTTCACTAAAAGGGTAAGGCTACAGAGGTAGAATAATAATGTTTAAAAAAATAAAAAAATTTGGTAAACCCATAGAATTCAGTGCGGGTTTTATTGCACTTAATTTCCAAACCGTTATATCGTTTATTTTTACTCATTATTTTCAATTTTAGCACTTTCGCCCGCATTGCTTATAGCCGTTGTTGTAGGTAGTTCTTTTTTTATTATTTCTTCAAATATTTCACTTTTGCAAAATGCTTTTGTTTTTTTGTTTATATCTACTAAATCCAGATATCCTTTATCTTTTAACTCGTATAAATCAGTTCTGGCTGTTTGATTTGAAACACTAAATCTATTCTCTATTTCTTTAACCGTAAATAGAATATCAGGTTCTTCATAAATCCATTTTAAGATTAAAGCTTGTCTTTCGTTTATTCCTTTTATTTTTTGAAAATGGATATATCGTTTTTTTTCTTCTATTTTTCGTTGGATATATTCTCTTAAACTTTCGAAAGCTAACTTCATCATTTTTATTTTGTAATTAATAAAATAGGTAATATCATTTTCATCAATTTCGCTATACAGATAGGCTAACGCATATTGTGTTTTGCTTTTTGCAATTAATCTTGAAATTGATAAATATTCAGTAAGCCAATATCCGTTTTTCAATAAATACCAATAAAATAATGCTCTTGCTGTTCTTCCGTTACCATCAACAAACGGGTGAATATATCCAAGCATAAAATGAATTATACAACCTTTGATTATTGGGTGAATAAATTGCTCGTTATTGCTTTCATTAAAAAAAACAAACAAATTATTCATTAAATCTTCAATATTTTTATAATCAGGTGGTGTATGAACAATTTCTCCATCAACAACATCTACTACATTTATTTTATTATGTGTTCTGAATTTTCCTTCATCGTCTTGATTATCTAATGTTTGGTAGGTTATTAATTTGTGTATTTCAAATAAGGTTTCCTTTGTCAAAGTTTTATTTTTATTTTCGACAATATGTTTTATTGTTATAAAATTATTTAAAATCATTTGCTCAGATTTTGTTCTTGGTTTTTTATTCTTTCTGAGCATATCTTTTGCCTTTTCTCTTGTAGTAACGGCACCTTCTATTTGACTTGATGCAATAGCTTCTTCCATTATGGAACTTATCAAATATCTTTTCTTTTCATCTTCCGGGATAATTGATTTTGCTTGTAATTGTCCGCCAATATTTAGGTCAAAATTATGTAGTTCTTTCTGTATGTGATTGGTTAGATTGTAATAAAACTTGTAATTTTTAAAAGTAATTTCTTTTGAGTGTATTGTTCTGCTAAATTTGACAGCACTCCATAAAATTTTTGAATCAATATTTTCTGGTGTTTTAGTGTATTTTACTTTGTCCCAATACAGATATTTATCGTTTATTTTATCAATAATTTCTTTATAATCATTGTTTATGAATAATTTTAGACCTTTATTCAATATGCTATTATCTTTCCAACCTGGTGCTTTTTCAATTTTTTTCATTCGATAAATCTTTTTTACAAATATATGTAAATATTTCCTAACTTATCAAATATTTGGAAATATTAGGTCTTTTTTTGAATTACCTACAACGGCAGTCCGTCTAAAAACGTTTATTTATTTTTTTCATGCTAATAATACAGCATTGTAGGACAAAAATAACGATTTTCAAGCGATTTTTAGTTTTAGTTGATAAAATATTTCATAAAAAGATATTGATATAAAATCGGCGAAAAATTCTGAATTGCTATACTCCACTTTACAAACTTTCAACTTTACAAACTTTCAACTTTACAAACTTTAAACTTTTTCCTTTGAACCCACACTCAATCCAAATACTTGGCAACGATTGGCAGTCGCCTTCCCATTCCAAAGGCTTTAGGGCTTACCCGAAGAACAGGGGCGGTTTGATAACGCTTAAATTCATTTCGATTGACCATTTTTAAAATCCGATTGACCAGTACGGCATCAAAACCCAAATCAATGATTTCTTTCGGACCTTTTCGTCCTTCAATATACAGTTTCAAAATTTCGTCTAAAATATCATAGTCCGGCAAGCTGTCGCTATCTTTTTGGTCGGGACGCAATTCTGCAGAGGGTGGTTTTTGAATGGTATTGATTGGAATAATTTCTTTGTTTCTGTTGATATAATCAGCCAAATCATAAACTTCTGTTTTATAAATGTCTGCTATCACGGAAATACCTCCCGCCAAATCCCCGTAAAGCGTTCCATAGCCAACCGCCATTTCACTTTTATTGGTTGTATTCAACAAAATATTTCCATGCTTGTTAGACATCGCCATTAACAAAATCCCTCTGATTCTCGCTTGAATATTTTCTTCGGTTACATCGAACTTTTTGCCATCAAAAAGCGACTGTAGTTTTTGTTTAAAAGCTCCAAATACATCTTCAATTTTTATCAAATCATATCGAACACCCAAATTTTTGGCTAAATCTTCTGCATCTTTGACGGAATGATCTGATGAAAATTGAGAAGGCATCAACAAAACACGAACATTGTCTTTTCCCAAAGCTTCTACTGACAGAACAGTTGTCACGGCAGAATCCAATCCGCCGGACAGTCCAATAATGGCATTCTTAAAGCCAATCTTTCCAAAATAGTCTTTAATGCCCAAAACCAATGCATCATGAATCAAATCAATCTTGTTTTTTTCTCTTTCACGATCTTGTTCTCCTTTCAATACTTCATCAAAATCTATCACTTCAACCGCTTCCTTAAAAAACGGCATTTCCTTGAAAACTTTTCCATTGGGCGAAATCGCCAAGGAGCCTCCATCAAAAATAATATCTGTCTGTGCTCCTATGTGATTGACATAGAAAACCGGAATTCCATATTGCTCCACATTCTCTTTTAAAACACGAATGCGATCTTTTGCATGAAAATAATCAAAGGGTGATGCAGAAACATTCAAAATCATATCCGGTTGGAATTTCATCATCTCATCCATCGGGTTGATAGTATACAGCGGATTTTCATTGCCCAAATTCCACAAATCTTCGCAAACGCTAAGGGCTATTTTTTTGCCTTTAAACTCCACAATATTCCACTGACGAGCTTCTTCAAAATAGCGCGCTTCATCAAAAATATCATAAGTAGGCAATAAAGTTTTATGTTGACGATATTTTTCTTCGCCTTCATAAAGAAATACAGCAGAATTATACAAATCTTTTCCTTCAATCACAGGGTTTATCGTTGGTGTTCCCACAACAATTGCAATATTTTTTGAAACTGCTTTCAGCTTTTCAATACTTTTCTCCGCTCTGTGTATAAAGTCTCTGAATTCTAAAAAATCTCTGGGCGGATAACCCGTAGTTGCCAACTCCGGAAAAACAATGATATCAGCTCCTTGCTGTTCCGCCTTTGCCACGGCATCCAACATCTTGCCAAGATTATATGCAAAATCTCCAATAATAAAGTTGAGTTGTGCTAAGGCTATTTTCACATGTCCGAATTTATCTAGTAATTTATTGTTTATCCGTTGATTATGTTTTGTATTGCTATCAACTCTCGCTTTCCGAGTCCCTATTTTTTTATCGGTTATTTTTCAATCTTCCTTTTTTGATTTTTTTCAACCAAATCAGCCTCTCATTCTTTTCATGTATTCGTCTCCGATACGTTTATATATTCCTGATTCCAATTTTTCTCTGATAGCAGAAAAAGCGGCAACGGTTTGATCTATATCTTCCTGCGTATGTGATGCTGTTGGAATCAAACGCAACAGAATCATTCCTTTTGGAATGACCGGATAAATTACAATTGATGTGATAATTTTATATTTTTCACGCAAATCTTTGACCATCACCATTGCTTCCGGCACGCTTCCTTTCAGATATACGGGCGTGATTGCCGTATCGGTCAAGCCCAAATCAAAGCCGGCATCTTTCAAACCTTTTTGCAGTGCATTGGCAACTTGCCAGAGTTTGTCTTTGAGTTCCGGGCTTCTGCGAATCATGTCTAAACGTTTTAAAGCGCCCTCAACAAGCGGCATCGGGAGAGATTTTGCAAAAACCTGTGAACGCATATTGTATTTCAGATATTGAATCATGTCGGGATTTCCGGCAACAAATGCGCCTATGCTTGCCATTGACTTGGCAAAAGTGGCAAAATAAATATCTATTTCGTCTTGCACGCCTTGCTCTTGTCCGGCTCCGGCTCCTGTCTTGCCCAAAGTTCCGAATCCGTGCGCATCGTCAACCAATAATCTGAAATTATATTTTTTCTTTAGCGCTACAATTTCTCTGAGCTTGCCCTGTTCTCCACGCATTCCGAAAACACCTTCGGTGATCACCAAAATTCCGCCATTATTCTTTTCTGCCACCACCACTGCTCTCTCCAAATTCTTTTCCAAACTCGCCACATCATTGTGCTGAAATGTAAAGCGTTTTCCTTGGTGCAAACGACAACCGTCAATAATGCTGGCATGCGAGTCACTATCATAGACAATCACATCATTTTTCGTCACCAAACTATCAATAATCGACACATTCCCCTGATAGCCGAAATTGAGTAAATACGCCGCCTCCTTGCACACAAATGCCGCTAATTCTTTCTCCAACTGTTCATGTTTCTCTGTTTGCCCTGACATTGCTCTAGCACCCATGGGGTAAGCCAAACCCCATTTTTCCGCCGACTCGGCATCTGCTTTTCTCACCTCAGGATGATTTGCCAAACCCAAGTAATTATTAATGCTCCAAGTGACCATTTCCTGTCCGTTGAACATCATCCTATTTGAAATCGGACCGCCAAACTTCGGGAATACAAAATAGCCCTCCGCCACATCGGCATAGTTTCCTAGTGGTCCTTTATCTTTTTTAAATTTTTCGAATAAATCTCTCATTCCAAGTGTTTTCTGAATTACGAGCACAAATGTATAAAATTTTATGCATAGATTTATTATGCACGCATAAAAAAATTAACATCTCCGGCACAAAATAAAAAACACATTCAATCAACTCAATAGTCCCATAAAAATTTTAGTCAAGCTTTTGGTTAAAAAAATTACGATTTATTGTACCTTTGCAAAAATTATAAAAATACGCAATGCTAACAGTAAACAATGTATCCATTCAATTTGGAAAAAGAATCTTATTTGATGAGGTAAACGCACAATTTACCAAAGGAAATACCTATGGAATCATCGGTGCAAACGGAGCGGGGAAATCAACTTTTCTAAAAGTATTATCGGGAGACTTGGATCCTACAACCGGAAATGTTTTTCTGGAATCGGGAAAAAGAATGTCTGTCTTGAAACAGGATCACAATGCTTTTGACGAACATAGCGTATTGGAAACCGTTGTGATGGGCAACCAAGATCTGTTTGATATTCAAAAAGAAATGGACGAACTCTATGCCAAAGAAGAATTCACGGACAAAGAGACCAATCGTTTGGGAGAATTACAAGAGAAATTTGAAGAAATGAACGGCTGGAATGCAGATAGTGATGCCGCCATTCTTTTATCAAACCTTGGTGTGAAAGAAGAACTTCACTACAGCTTGATGGCAGATTTGGAATCGAAAATGAAAGTTCGTGTGTTGTTGGCACAAGCACTTTTCGGCAATCCTGATGTTTTGATTATGGATGAGCCTACAAACGATTTGGATTTTACGACCATAGATTGGTTGGAAAACTTCTTGGCAAATTATGAAAATACGGTTATTGTAGTTTCTCACGACCGACACTTTCTGGATGCTGTGAGCACACACACGGTTGATATTGATTTTGGCAAATTGAATTTCTATACCGGAAATTATTCGTTTTGGTATAATGCCAGTCAGCTAAAAGCCAAACAAAGGGCTCAACAAAACAAAAAAGCAGAAGAACGCAAAAAAGAATTGGAAGATTTTATCAGAAGATTTTCTGCCAATGTTGCTAAATCCAAACAAGCAACCGCTCGTAAGAAAATGATTGAAAAATTAAATATAAACGATGTAAAACCTTCCAGCAGACGATATCCCGGAATTATCTTTCAACCGGAAAGAGAAGCCGGAGATCAAATTTTTGAAACGAGCGACTTGTCAAAATCAATAGATGGAGAATTGCTGTTTTCTCAAGTGGATATCAATTTGAACAGAGGAGACAAAATAGCTCTATTTTCCAAAGATTCCAGAGCTATAACCGCTTTTTATGAAATCATAAATGAAAACCTGAAAGCAGATTCGGGTGATTTTCGTTGGGGTGTAACTACCACTCAATCTTATTTGCCTGCCGACAACGCCGAGTTTTTCAAAGAAAAGATGTCTTTAGTAGATTGGCTGAGGCAATTTGCCAAAACAGAAGAAGAAAGAGAAGATGTATATCTCAGAGGATTTTTAGGAAAAATGCTGTTTAGCGGAGACGAAGCGCTTAAATCCGTAGAGGTGCTATCCGGAGGAGAGAAAGTGAGAGCCATGCTTTCCAGAATGATGATGAAAAAAGCAAATATTCTGCTTTTTGACGAACCTACAAATCATCTGGATTTGGAATCTATCCAAGCCTTGAACAATGCACTTATCAATTTCCCCGGAACAATTATTTTCACCACACGGGATCATACTTTTGCACAATCTGTCTCCAACAGAGTAATTGAAATCACTCCAAAAGGAGTAATCGACAGATATTTGACCTTTGATGAATACTTAAATGACAAAAAAGTCAAAGAATTGAGAGAAAAGATGTATGTCTAGCCCTTTGGCAAAGATTTTGTATCATTGATGTAAATGTTATTCAAAAAATAAGCATATGAAAAAAACGATTTTTGTTCTGTCCATGTTAATAATCGGTTTTTTGGGCTCTGCACAAAATTCATTGGTAGTTAAGTTTTTACCTCGAGAAAACTATCCTTGGACTATTCTTTATAGAATTCAAGATGTCAAACAAACCTATATTCAAAATAAGCAGCTCGGAAAAGAGCAATCTGAATTTATATATGATCTCAGTAAACAAAATACCGGAGAATATTTATTGATGTATGATACCAACCCTAAAAATTTCATCTATTTTATTTATACCGGAACTTCCGTTCATATGAAAGTTTTTCCAAAAGAAAACAATCGGGTGGAATTTATCGATTCAAAAGAAAATGAAATTCTATATGCTTACAGAAAACAACGAGATTCTTTGGTTGATTTGTTGAACAAAACAGAAAGCAAACTCGCCCGAGATCAAAAACTTACGGAAACAGAAATTGCTCAATTCAACCGAAATAGAAAAGAACTGAAAAACATCCAAAAAAAGTTCAGAAAACGCTCAAAAAAACTTTTTGCTTATAAACTCATCATAAACCTGTCGGAATATTATCCTGAATTTCAAACTGATAAAAGCAAATATTTCAACGACAAAATGCAACATTATTTGGATGACACAAACTGGGACGATGTTGATTTGATGAACACCAACGTATTGATTGGAAAAATCAATCACTACGTGTTCAATATAAATCCACCCGCCGATTTCAGAAAAAAGCACAAAGAGTATATTCAACGTGTTGAAAAAGTTTTGACAAAAATCAAAAATGATAACTACCGTTACAATACAATTCTTTCACTGATTTCGTCATTTGCACAGACAGAAGGCAAGACCGCAAAATATCTCGTTGAAAAGTATTATCACAACATGCCTGAAAAGTATAAAACACAAATCAATCTGAAGACGCTTGAGCATGAAATAGGTTTTACTGTCGGCGAGAAAGTTCCGGATTTTAATTTCAAGGATTTAAAGAAAAAGCACCATTTGTACGAAATCAATAAAAAGCCTTATACGCTACTTATTTTTTGGGGAGCTACCTGCTCACATTGTTTGAAAGAAATGCCTAAATTTCAAAAGATTATGAAAGCTCATCTCAAGAATTTCGATGTGGTTGCCATTGGTTTGGAAACCGAAGATTATCCTTGGAGCAGCGAGCATCAATATTATCCTGAATTCTATCATGGTTTAAAACTCCAAAAATGGGATAATCCCATTGTCAAACAATATCATCTCAAATGGACACCCACATTATTTGTTTTAGATAAAAACCACAAAATTATTGCTAAACCATACGATTCGGAAGCTTTGAAAAACGTGCTGAAAATTATTGATAAAAAATAAGTTCGAGGAGGTTTTTAAACTCCCCCCGAACTTCAAACTTTTTTTAATTCATGGGCTTTTGCCTGTTTATAACAAGAATTAATATTACTTTCCAAGTGTAGCCACCATCACTGCTTTGATGGTGTGCAATCTGTTTTCCGCCTCGTCAAAAACAATGGATTGTTCACTCTCAAACACTTCCTCGGTCACTTCCATGGCGCTAATACCATATTTTTGATAGATTTCTTCACCCACTTTGGTATCTCTGTTGTGAAATGCCGGCAAGCAATGCATAAATTTAGTATTTACACCGGTTTTATTCATCAAATCTTTGTTGATTTGATAGGGCAAAAGTTTACCGATTCTGTCTTTCCATACCTCTTCAGGTTCACCCATGGAAACCCATACATCAGTATAGACAAAATCAACGCCTTTCACACCCTCGTCCACTTGATCGGTAATCATGATTTTAGCACCGGTTTCTATGGCAATCTTTTCTGCTTGTGCCACCAAGTCTTCTTCAGGTTGTAAATCATTCGGAGCAACCAGTCTGATGTCCATTCCCATTTTTGCAGCGCCAATCATCAAAGAATTTCCCAAATTGTTTCTGGCATCGCCCAGATAGGCAAATGAAATTTGATGCAATGGTTTATCAGAATGTTCTTGCATGGTCAGAAAATCTGCTAAAATCTGTGTAGGATGATACTCATTGGTCAGACCGTTCCAAACGGGAACACCGGCATATTTTCCAAGCTCTTCAGCAATATCTTGCCCAAAGCCGCGATACTCTATTCCGTCATACATACGTCCCAACACCCTGGCAGTGTCTTTCATGGTTTCTTTGCTACCGATATGTGAACCACTAGGACCCAAATAGGTGACATTGGCTCCCTGATCATGCGCAGCAACTTCAAAGGCACAACGTGTCCGGGTTGATGATTTCTCAAATATCAACGCAATATTCTTATTTTTTAATAATTGTTGTTCCGTTCCCGCATATTTTGCTTTCTTTAGATCTGCAGACAAATCAATCAAAAATTTAATCTCTTTCGGACTGAAATCCAGTAGTTTCAAAAAATTTCTATTTCGTAAATTAAATGCCATAATATTATCGTTTTAAATTTTGTCAAATTTAGAAAATAAATCATCATAAAATCAAAATATCAATTGGTTTTTTCAGCTGAAAAAAGTTAAAAATTTTAGCCCGAAAAAGTACTAACCTATTTCAATTTTCTCCCCCAAATATTTAGGTTTTACACCAAACAATAAATCTATAAACATTTTTACACGAGCCAACTTCTCTCTTAACTGTATTCTCAGTCCGTTATAACTCTTCACATCTTTTGCATTGTATCCAATCGCATCTATATTCTTATTGATTGCGATAAATATAGCTCTTTGGTTATGGAATTCTTGAGAAATAATTGTTACTTTGTTTTGCCCGAAAATCTTTTTAAGTCTAACCACAGAATCCAATGTTCTGAATCCGGCATAATCTAATATGATTTTTGACGCAGGAACGCCGCCTGCAATCAAATCGTTTTTGATATCGGTAGGTTCGTCATAATGTTTATTGCCATTGTCTCCACTGACCAATATCACCGAAATTTTTCCTGCCTTATATAACGCAATGGCTGCATTAATTCTATATCTGTAATAAGGGTTTTCATAACCACCAAAATACTTTGCCGTTCCTAACAGCAAACCTACCTTATTAACCGGGATTTCAGAAATATTAGTATAAATTTTGTTTTTTGTAGTGTTTATAACAACTCTGTCCGACAAAAGAATCAGAATCAAGAATAAAAAAACAATCTCAAAACCCGTAATAAAAAATTTCGCCAAGATTTTCATAAATCCATCCAATCAATAATCTCTGTGTTCAAAATCATCTTTTTCATTCACTCTTTTAATAATCAGATAAATCAATATAACAGCGGCAATTAATGCAATCATAATATATAATCCTATAGCAAATTTTTCCATTATCAAAAAAGCTTAACGCAATTTTACGGCAGTTCCAAAAACCAAGATTTCAGAGGCTCCCTGCATAATCATGGAGGTGGAAAATCTGATGTTGACTATGGCATCGGCATTGAGCTTATTCCCCTCATCTATCAATCTTTTCAATGCCTGTTCTCTGGAACGAGATTGCAGTTTAGTGTACTCACTAATTTCGCCTCCGACCAAATTTTTCAATCCTGCCATGAAATCAGAACCAAAATTTCGCGCCCTGACAGTGTTGGCACGAACGACTCCTAAAATTTCTGATATTTCTTTTCCGGGAATAGTTTCTGTTGTTGTAATAATCATAACTAAATATTTTACGGGTTACTTCAATACAACGAATGTACGAAATATTTGTTACATATTAACAATAAATACCCATGATAATTAAATAATAACTTTATTTTTTCTATTATACATGATAATTCCGTAAATAATAACATTTAAAACAAAATATCAATAATTTATTTAATAAATTTATTTATATTTGGGTGTGTTATAAATCGTTTATGACAAACTACGAATGCTCAAAACAAAAGTTTATTCGTGAATATTTATCAACCCAAAAAAACATATTATGAATCTGCTTACTTTTTTACAATCAAACTCACTTAATGAAGTTGCCGGCAGTGCTTTAAATCCTGTAAACAACCTTGTCTCCTCCATCATGGACGCCATTGGTCAATGGACTCCAAAAATTCTAGGCGCTATTGTTGCCCTTATCATCGGGCTTTGGATTGTCAGCTTGCTAACACGACTGTTCAGAAAGACAATTTCCCGTACTAAAATGGACGAAACTCTTATTCCTTTTCTGACAGCAGTTATCAATTTCTCCCTCAAAGTTATCCTATTTTTAGGAATTGCCCAAGTACTTGGGTTTGGTGTAACTTCATTTGCCGCTATTTTGGTTGGTGTCGGTGCTGCCATTGGCGGTGCTTTCAACGGATCGCTCGGCAATATAGCATCCGGGATTATGCTATTGATTTTCAGACCGTTTAAAGTTGGAGATTTGATTGAACTACCCGATAAAACTTTTGGCTTTGTCAAAGAAATTTCTGTTTTTGTAACCATTTTAGAAACTTTTCAAAACAAAACTGAAATTGTTCCTAATGCAACAATCACAGCCGGAAAAATCACCAACTATTCCACCTTGGGAAATCTTCGTGTTGACATGCCTTTTGCCATTCGATATGGGAGCGATATCAAAAAAGCCAAACAAATTGTTGCCGACGTACTCAAAAATGATTCTAAAGTTATGAATTCTCCGGAGCCTAGGGTTGCGGTAAACAATTTGGGGCAAAATTCCGTTGAACTTCTAGCTCTCCCCTACGCATCCACCGATGACTATTGGGATGTTTATTGGGATACCCGACAAAAAATTGTGGAAGCACTCGGTGCTGCAGGATATGAAGCACCGCTTCCTCAAAGAGTGATAACTATGAAAAATGCTTAGTTATTTTGGTTATTAATTTTAAGAACAGGCTCTTGCGCATGCGCAAGAGCCTGTTTGTTTTATGCGAGTCATCGTATCACTACCTCAGCTAACAGATGCTTGTAAAATTATCACTCGCTTTAAATCAAATTAAACTCAATGTTTTTTCATCATTTCAAATATTATACTACTTTTGTGCGTTATTAACAACACAACTTTCTGTCTATCAGATTGAAAACATGAACATTATGAAAATTCTTCTACTCGACACCAACCATGCGCTGCTCAAACAAGGCTTATTGAATCTGGGCTTGCAAGTAGATGAAGACTATTCATCACCAAAAAGACAAATCGAGGAAAAAATTGCCGAATATGATGGAATCGTTATTCGAAGTAGATTTCCTATTAATCAATCCTTTTTAGAAAAAGCCTCCCGATTAAAATTCATCGGGAGAGTCGGTGCGGGAATGGAAAATATTGATATTGAATTTGCCAAGCAAAAGAATATAGAACTTTTTAATGCTCCGGAAGGAAACAGAAATGCTGTTGGCGAACACACGCTTGCATTGGTACTCAATTTATTTAACAAAATTAACTCATCCGACCGTGAGATAAAAAACGGGGTCTGGAATAGAGAAGAAAATCGTGGTGTTGAGCTGGACGGAAAAACCATTGGCATTATAGGCTATGGAAATACCGGAAAATCTTTTGCAAAAAAATTACGCGGTTTTGATGTGGAAGTAATCACTTATGATATCAAAGAAGGCATTGGCAATCATAACGCCAAACAAGTCGACTTGGAAGAACTTTTTGAAAAAACAGATGTATTGAGTTTTCATGTGCCGCATACCGAAAAAACTTTCAAAATGTTTAATAAAAATTTTATCGATAAATTTCATAAGAAAATTTGGCTGATCAACACTTCCCGAGGAAGCGTTGTAGATACCAAATCTCTCGTAAAAGCGCTGGAAAGCGGAAAAGTGCTTGGTGCCGGACTAGATGTCTTGGAATTTGAAAAATCATCTTTTGAGAACATGTTCGAGCACAATGAGCTTCCTGAATATTTTCAAAAATTGATTCAATTTAATAATGTCATTCTCACACCGCATGTCGCCGGATGGACAACAGAAAGCAAAGAAAAGCTGGCACAAACCATTGTGAACAAAATCAAGTATTGGATAAAAAGAAATACTTAAAAATCGTGATAAAACATAATGTCTTTACACGTCTACCGGTCAACTGACTCATAATCCTATATTCAACAATTCATTTTTTGCTCTCGACTAATTTATTTACTTTTGCATTTCATAAAGCAAACACAATGAATCTGGAACTACTCTTAGAAGAAAAGACCAAGCAAGCCTTAAAAAAAATATACAATCTCAATGCTGAAAATGTGGAACTACAAGCCACCAGAAAAGACTTTGAAGGAGATATCACCTTGGTTATCTTTCCTTATGTGAAACAATTGCGAAAAAATCCGAAGGAAATAGCAGAAAGAATCGGGCAATTTCTTCAGGAAAACATTCAAGAAATTAAAACTTATAATGCAGTTGGCGGATTCCTGAATTTATCAATTGACGATGCTTTTTATCTGAATTTTTTACGAGAAATCTTCCCTCAAGAAAAATATGGTTATACCTCTGAAAAAGAGAATCAAAAAGCCCTGATGGTAGAATACTCATCACCCAACACTAATAAGCCTTTGCACCTGGGACATATCCGAAACAATTTGTTGGGACATGCCATCAGCGAAATTTACAAAGCCACCGGAAAACCCGTGTTAAAAACGCAAATCATCAACGATCGAGGCATTCATATTTGCAAATCTATGGTTGCATGGCAACAATTTTCTGATGGAGAAACTCCGGAAAGCAGTGGATTGAAAGGAGACAAGCTTGCCGGAAAATACTATGTCAAATTTGATCGAGTTTATAAAGAACAAATCAAAGAATTGGTGACCAACGGCAAAACCGAGGAAGAAGCCAAAAAACAAGCACCTATCCTGCTTGAAGCTCAAGAAATGCTCAGAAAATGGGAAGCCAAAGATTCTGAAACCATGAAACTTTGGAACAAAATGAACAATTGGGTATATGAAGGCTTTGACGAAACTTATAAAAATCTCGGTGTTAGTTTTGATAAGAATTATTATGAGAGCAACACTTATTTGCTTGGCAAACAAGTGGTTGAAGAAGGATTAGAAAAAGGTATTTTCTTCAAAAAAGAAGACGGTTCGGTTTGGATGGATTTGTCTGATGAGGGTCTGGATGAAAAACTTTTACTTCGAGCAGACGGCACTTCTGTCTATATGACACAAGATATAGGAACCGCTATCAGTAGATTTAAAGATTTTGATATCGACAGCCATATTTATGTGGTTGGAAACGAGCAAAACTATCACTTTCAAGTGTTGTTTCTTATTTTAAAAAAATTAGGCTATGAATGGGCAGACAGGCTCTATCACTTATCTTATGGCATGGTTGAACTACCTCATGGAAAGATGAAATCTCGCGAAGGAACTGTTGTTGATGCAGACGACCTGATGATTGGCATGACAAATACCGCTAGAGCAATTTCTCAGGAATTGGGAAAACTGGAGGGCTATTCAGACACAGAAAAAGAACGTCTATACCGCATCATCGGGCTAGGCGCTTTAAAATATTTCATCCTCAAAGTAGACCCTAAAAGAACTATGTTATTTGACCCTGAAAAATCTATTGATTTTCAGGGAAACACAGGTCCTTTTATTCAATATACTTATGCTAGAATTCAGTCCATTCTAAGAAAAGCAGGAGATTTAGTCGACGAAGATTTTAAAAACCTTTCACTCAACGAGAAGGAACGAAATTTAATAAAGCAATTGGAACTTTTTCCTCAGATTATTTTCAATGCTGCAGAACAACAAAATCCGAGTGTGATTGCCAATTATACTTATGATTTGGTCAAAGACTATAATTCTTTCTACCAAAGCACCCCTATATTTGGTGCCCAAAATAAAAATGAAAAAATTTTCCGAATCAAATTATCCAAAAAGGTAGCAGACAATATCAGAAATGCCTTTTATTTGCTGGGAATTGATGTTCCGGAAAGGATGTAATAAACGATAAGCAAGTTTACATCTTACAAGCCCTGTGATAATTACGCAACGCATCAAACTTATGAGTTTATGAAAAAGAAAATCAAATCAGAAGATGAATGGGAAAAAATACTCACACCCCAACAATTTCATATTCTTCGAAAAAAAGGAACCGACTTGCCGGAAACGGGAGAATACACCTATCACTTTGACAAGGGCACCTATAAATGTATTGGTTGTGGCGCAGAATTATTCAAATCAGACAATAAATATGAAAGTTACTGTGGCTGGCCTTCTTTTGATGACGCACTGCCAAATGCCGTTATTTTCCGTCCGGATTACAGCCATGGCAGAGTCAGAACTGAAATTATTTGTGCAAATTGCGAAGGGCATCTCGGACATATTTTTGATGATGGTCCTCAAAAAACCACGGGAAAACGATATTGTGTAAATTCAACCTCCCTCAATTTTGAAAAAAAATAAGGTTTACTTTTCTTTCTTTTTGATAAATCTATCCAAATCCAATCCTAGAGAAAACACATGTGAGAAAAATCCGTCAGAACCGATATTGGTCAATGCATAATCCAACCTGACACCTTTGTATTTAAAGCCTAAACCTGCATTCGGCTGAAAAGTGATTTGTTTATCATCAAAATATTGTTGTTCTTGAAAATTATTGACTCCTAATCTGAGAAAGGCAATATCATAATAGTTAAACTCCAATCCTAAAGCCGGATCAAGACTGATATAATCACTACTAACCAATGTATTCATTTTAAAAAAGCGCATGTTTAAATTGACCTCTGTTAAAAGATTTAAATGTTCTTTCAAGCTGAAATTTCCGGAAACACCTAATTGCAACTTTGGCAAAGTCAGCTCTATATTGTTTGGCAAATCTTGATTCTGATTTGGAATTGTGGCTTGGATATCTGCAAAAGCTTTCTTATCGATACTCCAGTAGTTGAAAGTGGTTGTAATGTCTCTCGCCATCAATCCGAATTTCCATCTTTTTAGCTGATATTGTGCTCCGATGTCAAATCCAAAGCCAAAACCCTGTGCAAATTTTCCGATATGCCTGTAAATAAGTTTGGCATTTATGCCCACATCTATATTTTTCCAAAGATTTTTTCTTCCCAATGAAAAATTCAAAGCATAGTCTGCAGTAGAAAAATAAGTAATCCGGTCATAATTGATATTTCCTTGCCCGTCTATCAGTTGAGTTGTGTTCATAATATTATCCACACCAAAACGGATCAAAGAAACAGACACGGCAGTCTTTTCATTGATTGGCCGGACATAACCCATGTAATCAAACTGCGCAATATTGGCAAAATAGGCGGCATGCATCAAGGATATATCTTGATTTTTGATGTTAGACAATCCTGCAGGATTCCAATAGCCTGCAGTGGCATCAGACACGTTGGAAACCACAGCACTCCCCATTGCCAAAGCTCTCGCATCTACACCTATATTCAAAAATTCATTAGAATATCTTCCGGAGGTTTGAGAAAAAACATTGAAAGCAAAAAATCCAAAAATAACAATTAAAAATTTTATTTTCATCTACTGTGTGTTAGCGTTGTTATCCAAAACGATTTCTTTGGCAAAATATTTTGTTTTTCCCAACCAAAATACGCCCCAAAACCGTTCGATATATTTGATTTTAATTGTTTTTCCTTGATAATCATTCATTTTTTCAATCACCAAAGCATCTTTATCTTCAACTGAAAAATCCCACAACTGATCATGCCCGACACCATAACTTAATTGTCCTTCATAAGTCTTAATCAACACACCTTTTCTACTGAATTTAACTAGTTTTCCGGCACGAACGCCTTCACTGTAGGGCACGTAATAATCAAAAGCGTAAAGCGCAGCAGCAATTACGGCAATGAACATAATAAACAGAAAAATATATTTTCTCATGCTAATAAATTTTATACGGGTAAAGTTAGTAAAATAATTCTGAACTATTTATAAATCTTGATAGAACAAACTGAATATCATTTGTTCGATTTCAAAATTACTTTTTCATCGTGTTTTAAGACAATTTTATTAAAAAAATCTTTTATCTCCCTATACCTTATACTTGGAATAATTGATGCATTTATTTTGGTTTCAACAATCAAAAAAACTTTGTTGTTCTCCTTCTTAATATTATAAGAAAAAGAACCTAGATCATCCGGAAGAGTGTAAACCGTATTCTTTGGAATTTTTTCAATGCTCAAAGAACTTGGAATATCAATAACAATTTCATATCTATCCATTCTTGGAAAACCAAAATATATCGGATAATGTCTTATATCGGATTTGAATATATTTTCTTTATCTTTTAAAAATAATAATGGTGAAAAAAATATCTTATCCCCAACTTCTTCAATGGTATTTTCTAAACTAAATTGCGCTACAACTTTAAGTGGCTTTTCTAACTTATTAGTATTACTAACTCTTACATTTTTAACCAAAAAACCATCATACTTTTCTTCAATTTTTTTGATAATTACATCTTTTGATAAATCAGAATATTTATTTCTAAAAATCAACGCATAAGAATTTAAATAGGTTTCCATCAACATTCCACTAATTTCATAATTGTCTGATAATTTCACATTCACTCTCTTATGATTCAAACTATATTTTTTTGGGAAAAGATCAACTTCTGCGGACGAACCATTTTTTCTGATAATTCGCCCCATCCAATTCATTGCCCTGCGAGGCAAAACATCAGGCTGACTATATTTTTCAGTGGCATCAAGTAAAATCACATCATCTAAAACTTCTACTCCGGAAATTACATAATTAAAACCATCAAGAGTTGGAAAAATAGGGATACCATGATCTTCTGAACTAACGAGAATGGGGTTTGCTTGTAATCCTGCCTTTCTAAGCATCGCCGTCAAAATCAAATTAATTTCTGCAACATTTCCCTCTCCTTTATTATACGCCTTTTTGACACCAATGTCTGTATATTTTCCGTACAATCCATTCCATTTAATTTTATTTTTGACAAAATTGAGTATCAAATTTATTTTCTGCTTTTGTGTATGAGCGGGTTTGACCAAGCCCGATAAATCTTCATCAAAATATTTAGTTTTGTTGAGCTGCGATCCAAACCCTGAATTTTCATAAATTGTTTTAGTTACATCATCCCAATTTTTTGCAAAACTTTTACGAACACTATTTGGATATTTGACTCCCGAGAGTTCAAAATTAATCTTTCCTATATAATTTTGAATATCGTTCATATATGGCTCTTCTTTTATTGCAGGAATATCTGTCAATTTTGCTTTATAAACATTCTCATTAAGCTCTATATGCTCTCTAGTCACATCTGTTCTTGTCGGCACCCAACCACCTCCACTCCTAACTTTATTACTAAAGCTTATTGTTCTTGGGCGGGTATTTATTTCTACCCTCGCAGAATAATATTTACTCGCCTCATACTGAAAAATAAAATATTCAGGAATGACTATCTTGGCTTCAAAATATTTTATCGGGATGGTTTTTTGAAAAATCACATCACTTATATTGCCAATATACGGTGATGTTATTGTATACTCCCATTCCACAATACTTCCTTCGGAAAGATTTGGCATTGTGAACTTCTTTTCAAACCAAAACTTATTTATTCTCTCCTTAAAGATATCCTTTCTAGACAGTTTTGTTTTTTTTATTTTTCCATTCACCAAATTATAAGTATATGCTTTTATACTCACTTTTTCATCTCTATTTCTCTTTGTAAATAATTTTATCTTCTTGGTCGCATGTTCAAATCCATCTTTATTTTTCAAAAGTACCCTCTCATGCACCTTAGTAACAAGTCGCCAACCTATGCTTTCATCTGCGGTATAATATGTTTTTCTTTCCTTAAACAGAACAACGGCATCACTTTCTTTATACTTTTCAGAATTTTTTATTTTAAATTCATCTTTTGAAATTTTTCCAATTTTCTCGATTTGAGCATCAGATATAAAATATCCGACAAAAAACAGTATAAAAATACAAATAGTGCTTTTTTTCATGATTAATTATTTTTTAAAATTATTGATTTTTTTACATCTTGTCTATTCACATCCTTTAAAAACTGAAGAAAATCATCATAATCTTCTTTCGGATATAAACCCTCTTTTAACAAAAAATATCTTCTAAAATTGATCTCGCTATCTGAAACTTTATTATATGCAACCTTATATGTCCCAAATTTTGAGTTAATTATTGTGTCTTTAGGAAAATAGGAAAATATATACTTTGGCGGTAGAATAATTTTTAATTCGGCTTTTTCTAAAAAACCCTCTTCAATATATAGAGGCTGTGTTCTTTTTGGATTTCTTCGTGGCACGTCGCTAAAAACATTCAAAACATTAGGTCTCAAGACATATTCTTTCCCTTCTAACTTTTTGAAATAATTATCAGCACTAAATTTTAGTTTTTCTATGAAAAAAATATTTGTTTTATCATTTTCAAATCCAACTTCCTCCAAATGCAAATTCATCAAATCTGAAAATCTCTGCTTATAATAATCTTCCTTTTCTTTCTTATTTAAATAAGCTTTCTCATATTTCCAATCATAAGCTTTTCCATAACTTTTTATGTATACATTTGCATCTAACCCCTTGTCATCCAACAAATTGATTTGCCCCGTGGTCTCAACCAAATTATCAAAATCATTATATTTTTTTGTTCTGGAAATTTTGCTATCATTCTCTTTAACAATTAATACATCTCTATCGTCTGTAAACCCTCCAATATAAGAAAAAGGAATTTTTTGATTGGTACATTCCAACCAAATTGTATCTTTCTGACTTGGCAATGCCAAAATAGCATGACTCCCTTGAATTCCCACTATGTTCTTATCTATGTCTTTTCTATCTCCGGCATAAACAATAGTATAATATGATGGCACACCGGCTACATCCAGCAATGACTTAGTATAATTCACCAAAGCCTTACAGTCTCCATAGCCTTTCTCATCTACTTCATTCGCAGGAATAGGGCGCCAACCACCCACACCTATTTGCACACTGACATATCTTGTTTTTTGTTGCATATATTGATAGATTCGCCTGGCTTTTTCAATATCATTATTTGCCCCCTTGACCAAGTTTAAAATCTCTCTCTTGGTTTTTTCTCCTAATTTTTTTCTCCCCTTTAACAGATTGTTTATCATCCAATCCCCCAATTCTTTCCAGCTTGAAGCTTTTCCTTTTATTCCGGCTAAAGAAAATTTATTCACCGAAAAATCAACATTCGCAATAATTTCGGAAAAAGGAGGGGCATAAGGCTCGCGTTTTATGGATTTTGCCTGCTCTAGCCAATAACTCATCATATGATCTGAAGCTTGTTTTTTTACATTAAAGGCTTCTAATTTTTTTTCATGATAAAAAAGTTTCATCTCATTTGGAAAACTTATTGTATAACTACTACTCTCAACAGACAAATAATAGTTGTTTATTGGAAAATATCTCGGAATAAAAGCAGTATTTGACGTCCTTATTTGATAAGACATCTCAATTGTATAAGGATAGTTTTTAGGAATATATCTATAAAATAATATCCGATTATCATTATACAAAGAAAAGCCATCAGATGCCGAATAGTCTTTAATTTCCTTACTTTTTACACTTTTGATCTTTCTTCCCAAAGCATCATAAATATTGATTTTTATTTTTTTTACTTTGTAAAAGTCATTGTATTCAACCATAAAATCTCCATAGTTATCCCCCTTTGAATTTAATATCGTAATAATTTTCTTTCTATCAACCAGCATGTCATTATCTGACTGAATTTTTACATCTGTCATGTCTTTCCTAATGACAGCATTTACATCTTGCTTCAATTCTTCAGAAATTTCAAGCGAGCTGTAGGCAATATTCTGTGCGCCAAGTAAACTAGGAAGTGAAATCAAAAAAAACGTGAGAAACCTAAACTGGTAAAGTGAAAAAACCATAAATAAAATTTAGATAGACGTCATCTATTAGATACATCCAGGCAGCAATTTAACAAAAATATTGGAGTTTATCACTGATTTTTTATGGTTTAAGTGCTTTTTTTGAAACATCTTTCTTTTGAATATCACACTAATCCGGCTTCTCGGCGTGCTGATAAGCACCTAAATCTGGGCTCTGCGTACGATCAACACCTAAAATATCTAGCGGAACTTGTTGTGCCGTGCTTATATCTCCTTGGTTAATCGCAGTGGAACTGCTACCTATTTGCAAAATATTTTCTTCAGGATTCCAAAAATCCATATTTTGGTTTAGCATCACATTCTGATAGTGTGCAATATCAGAAAAATCTACCTCCGGCACATCGGCAAATACATGGCGTGGATCATTGAACTTGATGGCAGAATTCCTAATCCGGTAGTTGAAATCCGCGTTGGGATTTTTATCGAGGAAAAATTCAATACTGTTTGAGCCGTCTACAATACAATTGCTTAGATTGAATCGTTCCAAATCAAAGACATAAATTTCATCCTTCGTTTTTAAATAATTATTTACGTAGACTGCGGCAGATTTTTCGTTCCTTATGCCATTGGAGAAGTTAACAAAAGTGCAATGCTTAAAATCATATTTTCCACCTAGCGACAGATTGATTGCCGAAAGTCCCGTATTGTTTATCACCAGATTTTCTCCTTCAATGTTTGTTGCCAGAGCATAGATTCCCACTAAACTATGGTTGAACAATTTGGTATTTTTGATGCGAAGCATCGGATTGGCATCATTGCTCGGATGTGCTATAATTCCAACTTCGGCATTTTTGATAAACGCATAGTTTATCTCATTGTTTTTGCTGTTTGACATCAGCCAAATATAATTCCACATTCCTGATTTGTGCTCAAATGCTTCTTCCATTCTATCGTCTTCAAAAATCACCTCGTGTCCTAAAGTTCCATTCACCTTTAGTGTAGCATTTTTCCAAACAATCAAACCGGAATTGAAATGAAAATAGAGATGCGCATCTTGTTCAATCGTCAAGGTTTTTCCGTCGGGAACAGCCACATGTCCGTAAACCACAATAGGCTTTGTTGCGGTGAATGTTGTGTCATTGTTTAAAAAATAGCCCGCTACTTTTGATTTTTCTCCCGTATCCGGATCAGTATAAACCGTCAGAGAATCTTTTCTGCCGTCAGGAAAACGTTTCGGATATAAAAAATAAGCATCCTTGATAAAAGAAACCAACAAAATCTCATCGGTCTTACCTCTATCCTCCACAATGATTTTATCTTCATAGATCGGACTTGAAAGTTGATCGATGTCTGCTGTCACTTCAATAAAAACATAGATGCTGTCTTTGGCATGAATCATCACATTTTTCACGGATTTTCCAGCTTCTCCATCCACATTCAGACGATAAAAAGAATTGTTTCCTTGCTCCAAATGAACACTCTTCAGACTGATATCATTATCTGAAGTATTATATATTTTGACATTGTACGTGCGTGAGGAAATGTTTGTGAAGACAGAATCCATCAAAACCGTGTCTTTTTCAACTCTAAAATCAGCATTCCCCGGAATAACATCAAAATTTTTCCGACAAGAAAAACTGAAAATAACAAGTAAAAATATAACTGAACCGACAAATATTTTTTGCATAGTTTGGTGCTTCATATATTATTCTACGATTTCATGTCTAACGACAAGAAACAAATATGTTAACGATAAAAAACAATAAATATTACTTGTTGAGCAACTCTATCTCAAACATTTTATCCCATTTTTTTCCGGTCACGAACAGATGTTTGCTCTTGGCATCATAGGCAATTCCGTTCAACACATCCAATTGTGCATGTTGGGTTACCATTTTATGCAAATCTGATAAATTAATGATTCCCTCAACCGCTCCTGTCTTCGGGTTAATAATTGCCAAGGCATTTTTCTGCCAAACATTGGTATAGATTTTTCCGTCGACCCACTCCATTTCGTTAATCCTCGTGATTTTATGCCTGTCTGTATAGATATTGATATAATCCGCTTCTCTCATTGAATCCGGATTGATAATCCATATTCTCTCTGTTCCATCAGATTTGTATATATTTTTTCCATCATTGCACAATCCCCAGCCTTCTTTGCTTTGGTTATATTTAAATTCTCCCGTTTTTTTTAAACTATTTTTGTCATAGATAAAACCCATGCCACTTTGCCAAGTCAATTGATATATTTTGTCTTTTAATATCGTGATTCCTTCGCCAAAGTATCTTTTATCTAAGTCAATTTTTTTCAACACTTTTCCTGTTTTTACATTTACGACTCTCAATCCGGATTCTCCGTTTAAACCCGTTCCTTCATATAAAACGCTGTCAGAAAATTCCAGACCTTGCGTAAAGGCATCTATATCATGCGGATAGGTGTTGACAAGTTTATATTTTAGCATCTTGGGCTTGCTTGGTGCAAAAACAGTAATGCTTGTCGGTATGCTTTGAAGCAATTCATCATCTGTTCTAAAATCAAATTTCATTTGATGAGTGCCCAATTTATATTCATCTCCTATATTCAAAAGAAAGCTATCGGCATAATCAAGAGTTTTCAGTTTTTTCTCATCGATATAAATATCTATCTTATCGACTTCAGAATGATTGATATTGTTTATGATTACTTGAAAATCTTTTCCTTGATTGACGGGTGTTTTAATATTCAACCGTAAATCCACCTCTTTCCGGCAGGAAAAAAATCCTAGTGCCAGAAAAAGTAAAATATATTTTTTCATTTTTCTGATTTTATTCTGATTTCACCAAATCTCTCACCGGCTTGTTGAGAATGAGATCTATATACAAATTGATTCTATCCTTCAGATTCTTACGATGAGAAATAAAGTCCAAAAAACCGTGCTCCAAAACGAATTCAGAACGTTGGAAACCCTCCGGCAGGTCTTTTCCCGTGGTATCTTTAATCACCCTCGGACCGGCAAAGCCTATCAATGCATTAGGTTCAGCAATATTGATGTCTCCCAACATGGCAAAAGATGCAGTTGTTCCTCCGGTTGTAGGATCTGTTAATAAAGAAATGTAAGGCACTTTTGCTTTTCCCATTCTTGCAATGGCTGCAGATGTTTTTGCCAGCTGCATCAATGAAATTGCAGCCTCTTGCATTCTGGCTCCACCTGATTTTGAAATCATCACCAAAGGAATTTTGTGCTCTACGGCATAATTCATTGCTCTGGCAATCTTTTCTCCGACAACTGCCCCCATGGAACCGCCAATGAAAGAAAAATCCATGGCAACAACAATCAAGTCTTTTCCTTTTGATTTTCCAACGCCCACGCGCACAGCATCATTTAAATTTGTTTTTTTATAAGCCGTTTTCAAACGTTCAGGATATTTTTTGGAATCTTCAAATTTCAAAGGGTCTTTTGAGCGCATGCCTGCCCACATTTCGTCATATTTTCCTTTATCAAAAAGTATATTGAAATATTCTTCGCTGCCAATCCGCATGTGATAGTCATCTTCAGGACTCACAAAGAGATTTTCTTCCAACACATCTTTGTTCACAATTTTTCCCGAAGGGGTTTTATACCAAATTCCTTTGGGCATATCTTTCTTCTCCGATGTGGGCGTCATAATCCCCTTTATTTTTCTTTTAAACCAAGACATAAATCTATTGTTTTTGTTTTATTTATTCATCTATTTCCAAGCAAGACATACTCGTTTAAAATATCTTTTTTTTATCATATCGATTCATCAATCTCACTTCAATGTATTTATATTATTTAAATCTTCAAATGCTTGCTTCAGTCTGGCTACAAATGTCTTTTCTCCTTCTCTCAGCCACTTTCTGGGATCATAATACTTTTTATTCGGTTGATCTTCTCCATCCGGATTTCCAATTTGTGTTTTGATATAGTCTTTATATTTGTTGAAATAATCACGAACTCCTTCCATAAATGCATACTGCGTATCCGTGTCGATATTCATTTTGATTACACCATAGCTGATAGCATTTCTAATATCTTTCAGTTCGGAACCACTGCCTCCGTGAAATACAAAATTGACAGGTTGTTTTTCTGTTTTATATTTTTTCTGAATATATGCTTGAGAATTTTTTAAAATGTCCGGACGTAAAACAACATTTCCCGGTTTATAAACGCCATGTACATTTCCAAACGAAGCGGCAATTGTGAAATGATTGCTTATTTTCTTCAATTCTTCATAAGCATAAGCAACCTCTTCGGGTTGTGTATATAGTTTGGCATTATCTACGTCAGTATTATCTACTCCGTCTTCTTCTCCTCCGGTGATGCCCAGTTCAATTTCCAAATGCATCTCTAAATCTTTCATCATCTTGAGATATAACTTACTTATTTCAATATTATCTTCTATTGATTCCTCCGAAAGGTCAAGCATATGTGAACTGAATAAAGGCTTTCCTGTTTCCTTATAGAACTTAGCACCGGCAACAAGCAAACCATCTATCCACGGCAATAATTTTTTTGCTGCATGATCTGTGTGTATAATCACCGGAACTTCATATAGTTCCGCCAAGTCATGTATATGTTTTGCACCGGCAACTGCGCCGGCAATTGCAGCCTTTTGATCTTCGTTTGACAGTCCCTTTCCTGCATTAAAATGAGCACCCCCATTAGAGAATTGAATGATAATTGGAGCATTCATTTCTCTTGCAGTTTCTAGTGCGGCATTGATAGAATCAGATCCTATAACGTTCACAGCAGGAATAGCAAAACTCTTTTCTTTAGCATAAGAAAAAAGTTTCTCCAATTCCGCTCCGTATAAAATACCCGGTTTGAATTTCATGATTTAAATATCTTTATTGTGATGTAAAATTAAGAAAAAAAAAGAACATGGTTTCGAAGAAAATATGATTTAACATTTTTGTTTGTAAGGCTGCAGAATACAGCTTCAACATTTTGCAAATTTTTTCTTCTAAAACGGATAGTTTATCCCGAAATTGAATACTGATTTTCTCAAAGATTCTTTGTTAAACCATCTCCCGCTCAAAGGTTTAGAAGGATCATAAGTTTTAAAGGCAAAATCAAATCTAAAAATAAAATAATCAAAATCAACTCTGAGTCCCACTCCTGTTCCCGCAGCTATATCTCGCAAAGATTCAAAGCCCTTGAAATCACCTCTGGAATCCGTGGCATTATTGTTCAAATTCCAGATATTTCCGGCATCGACAAAAACAGCACCATGAAAATATCCCGCAAGAGGAAATCTATATTCCAAATTGGTTGTGAACTTCAAATTGGCTTCGTTAAATTCATTCAATCCCGCTGTTGTTCCCGGTCCTAACGAATAGGCTCTCCAAGCTCTGATGTCATTTGAACCTCCTCCAAAATAGCTGGAAACAAAAGGTATGGAACGTGAATTACCATAGGGAATCGCAACACCAAAAAATATTCTATATGCCAGCACATTTTTGTTCTTAAAGTCCCAATGTTTGATATAGTTAAAATTGGTTTTAATATATTCTGCATAAGGAACATTGTTAATCGTTCTTTGACCTAAATCATTTTTTGGCAAATTAAAAATCCTACCCAAAGGAGATAAAACGCTTCCGGCAAGTTCAAAATAAGTCTCGAGCAAAAAGAAATTATTATCTAGCGGGTTTACTCGGGTATCTAACAAATAGTCATAAGTGTTGCTAATAATAAAAATATTTTGAGTAATTCTTTGCTCTCGTTCTTTGATATTTCTTAAGTCTGTACAAATATTCGGATTAGCTGCACAAAACGAGGCATCATTTAACTGATTTACAATAAATTGGTTGGCTGTTTCAGGTGCAATTGTTTGTCCTAAGCCTGATGCTATTGCAGACAGTCTGTCATAGGTATTACTATATATTTTATAATAATTTTTTGCATTTAGATTGGTAATAAATTCCAAATTCAACAAATCGATTTTATGTGTTTTTTCCTTGGCAGGCTTCCATTCATAACCAAAAATTCCCGCATACTTTCTCCTGTCTAAACCAATATTGGTTTGTGTATTCGTCAAGAAAGTCAAACGGGTTTTTGGCATCATATATTTGGGAATATATCTGTTCAGATACGGGAATAATATTCTGGGAAAATTCAAGGTTGCTGCAAGTTCCAGTTCTCGAACGTCAAAAAAATTATCTCTTAGGCTCATACTTTCTTTTGATGCTGCAGTCATCACAGAAAACGACAAATTTAAAATCTCCGCTCCTCTGAACAGATTCTTAGCGCTAACGGATGCGCTGGCTTTAAGTCCCAGATCATGAATATTGGAATGTGTAGCATCTCCGGAACCTTTGATGCCATATCTTTTTTCCGGAATCAAAAAAATGTTGGCAGTGAGCGTTGTATCTTTCTCATTTTCAATATATTGAACATAAGCCTGCTTGAAATTTTGCAAACTCATAAGTTGCCTATGTGTTCTCAGTCGTGCTAAATCACTATACAACTCTCCTTTTCTGATGAAAATGGATTGCGTCAATGCTTTGGGTCTATATCTCAATTTTTCATTGGTTGAATGCAAATGTATGCCTTCATATTCCACAGAATCTCTCATCATGTTTAAATTCGGATTTTTTTCTCCGGAAATATATACATTCACATTTTTTATTTGGTATTTCAAAAAAGGAACAACTAGAGTTGAATCTCCTTTTTGAATATTTCTATCGGGAATTTTTAAATGTGCTTCTAAATTTCGTTGTTGGTGAATGGAATCAAAAACCAAATCAAATTTGATGTATGAGGGTTGAAAATGATATATTCCATTATTTCTGAAAAGCCGAGAAAGTCGTGTTCTTTCAGCTACAAAATCTCTTCTTTCATATTTTTTTCCAACATGAATTTCATTCTTTTTCTTATGCTTTTTATAGAGTTCTTGAAGAGCCGGAGATGATATCTTATATCCGAACTTTTGGAGCGTATAAGAATTTTTTCTATCAATTTTATAGATTACATTTGCCTTATATTCATCAATTTTCTCTATTTCATAATGCTGAGTTGCATCGAGATAGGAGTTGCTGATATAGTGAAATTTAAGTCTCTTTGCTGTTTTTTTTATTCTACTGCTATCGACATAGACAGGAGGCTCTCCAATCTCCTTAATCACATTGTTTATCCCCTTATAATATTGTTGTAACTGTATAACTTGTTTTCGAGAAAATGCTTTTCTCAAAAAATTATAGGTTCCTTGATGTTTTTTTATCCATTTATAATAAGTCAAATCCGGATTTTGATCGGCAATCGTATAAATATCTGCAAGAATCGGGTAACCAAAAACCGTTGTGTTGGGCGTTTGCAATATCAGTGCTTCAGCTTTTGCTGACTTTTCTTTCTCTCCGTTGACAATAATTTTATTTCTTCTCAACAAATATTTTCCTTCCGGAATTTTTCTATATATATTGCAAGACCCCAAAGACAGGATTAAAAAAAATAGTGATATTTTTGTGACTAGATACTTGGACATAATTATCTCACAAAAGTAAGTTATTAAATTCAAAAATAATAATTCAAAATGATTAGCATCAATCAAAAGAAATACATCAAATCCTTACAGCAAAAAAAATACCGAAATCTTCACAAGGTATTTATTGTTGAAGGATTGAAAAGTATTCATGATTTTCTCAAGTCTGCGTATCCACTCGATATTGTTTACAGCACCAAAGCCTTGGATGCTGTTGATCAAAACAAAACGGTATTGGTCAACCAAAAAGAACTCAAAAGCATCAGTTTGCTCAAACATCCGAAAGATGCATTGGCTGTTTTCAAGATAAAAGAAAACAAAATACTTCCCACTTCAGGGTTTATCATTGCATTGGATGATATTCAAGACCCGGGAAATTTGGGCACCATCATCAGAACGGCAGATTGGTTTGGTGTCAGAGATATCGTATGTTCTCAAAACACGGTTGATTGTTATAATCCAAAGGTTATTCAAGCATCTATGGGCTCCTTGGCTCATGTGAATATTTTCTATGTAGAACTTGAGAACTATCTTGAAAAAAGTTCTATCCCGACATATGGCGCTTTTATGCAAGGAAACAGCATTTATAAGGCTAGTGTCCCCAATGACATGATTTTGGTTGTCGGGAATGAAGGAAATGGAATTCGCGAAGAAATTGAAAAGAAAATAGGCAACCGATTGCACATTCCCGCACACAAAAACTCAAAAGCAGAAAGTCTGAATGCTGCTATAGCCACATCGGTTATTTTGGGTGAATTGCACAGAGAAAAATTGAGAGCATCTTCACGATAAGTTTTTAAAAAATTATTATTCGAAAGTCAGATTAAAATAAACTCCTCTTGTTTTGACAGATTCTATATTTGATGTCCAAGGACTGTTAGGGTCTTTATCTCTAACCAGTTCGTTATCTAAAGAAAAAATTCCTTTTACGCTTGTGGTCAACTTGAAATAATAAAGATACATTTCAAAACCCGCTCCCACTTCATACATCCAAGATTGCTTCTTCATTCTGAATCTTCCTGCGGAGTTGTCATTGGCAGAATCTTGCCACGAAGAAACATTATAGGAAAAAACAATCCCTCCTATCACATAAGGGCGAATATTTCCATATCGAATGGTATTGAATTTTATGGCAAGTGGTAATTGTACATAATTAGATGAAATTTCTCTGATTTTATCTTTGTTTTCCGTAAAGTTTTGAAAAATTAATCTTCTGTTTGTAAAATATACTCCCGGTTCACTTCTCAAACTAAAATTATCATTCAATCTGATATTTCCGATTAAGCCCACTTGAAATCCCGGATTGCTTTCAGATAAAATATGCTCGTTTTCTGTTTTATAGTCTATTTTGAAATCATAGAAATTCAAACCAAAATAGTATCCCCATGTCAACGCATCTTTGTCAAACAAAGGAATGTTTTTCGGAATATCATCGGTGAACTGTGCTCTTGCTCCAAAAGTCACCAACAACAAAATTATTAGTATCTTTTTCATTTGTTTATATTTTCTTATTTCACTGTTAATCAGCTGATTGTGTCTGTCTTTTGTTTAACAAACGCATGCAATCAATAAACAGGCCTATTTTCATTTTCTAGATTTATATATGCTTGCAGCGCCAAACATCAGAGGTGTATCTTCTACAGAAATAAACTTATTTTTTCTCAAAATATTGTTAAACGCCTCTCCATAAGGAAATACTTTTGCTGATTCCGGCAAATAATCATAGGCTCTTTTATCTTTTGAAAATAATCCTCCTAAAGCAGGAATAATATATTTTGTATGAAAATTATAAAGTTGTTTGAAAGGGAAACGGCTTGGTTGTGATGTTTCTAAAACAACAAAAATTCCATCAGATTTAAGCACGCGATATATCTCACTCAAACCCTTGTCCAGATTCTCAAAATTCCTAACTCCGAATCCAACCGTTACAGCATCAAAACTATTGTCTTCAAAAGGCAGATTTTCTGAATCACCCAACACCATTTCAATCAAATGTTCCAATCCTTTTTCTTTTACTTTTTTCTTTCCCACACTCAACATTCCTTCAGAAATATCCAAGCCTACAATTTTCTCAGGCTTTATTTCAGCCAACATAATAGCAAAGTCTCCGGTTCCCGTTGCAATATCCAGAATTTTCTCAGGCTTAACGGCTTTTACCATTTTTACCACGTTTTTTCTCCATCTGACATCGACTCCAAAGGTCATCAAACGATTCATCATGTCATAATTGCCTGAAATATTATCAAACATTTCTGTCACTTGCTCTTTTCTTCCGGTTTGTTTTTCCTTATATGGTTTTGTGTCAATTCCCATGCAATTTTTATTCTGCTGTTAATGCGGCTTTCACTCTTCTGATTGCCTCAATCAAATCTTCTTTAGAAGTGGCATAAGAAAATCTCAGACATTCCGGATTTCCAAAAGCATCTCCGGTTACGGTTGCCACTTTTGCTTCTTCGAGCAAATACATGGACATATCCGTGGCATTTTTAATTTTATATCCTTTGATTTCTTTGCCGAAATAAGATGAAACATCCGGAAAAAAATAAAAAGCTCCTTCAGGCATATTCACTTTGAAACCCGGGATATCACTCAGCAAATCATAAACCAATGCTCTTCTTTCGTTAAAGGCATCAATCATATATTGTATGTTTGCTTTTCCTCCGTCCAAAGCTTCGATAATGGCTTTTTGTGCTATTGAATTTGCGCCTGATGTGACCTGACTTTGAATTTTTGCACAAGCTTTGGCAATTGTTGGATGTGCAGCCATGTAGCCCACACGCCAACCGGTCATCGCAAAGGCTTTTGACACACCATTCACCGTAATCACTCTATCATAGATTTCAGGAATGGCTGCAAAGCTGGCAAAATTTCCTGAAAAATTGATATATTCATAGATTTCATCTGCAATCACATAAACTTGCGGGTGGCGTTCCAACACTTTTGCCAAAGCTTCCAATTCTTCCTTATGATAAACAGAACCACTCGGATTAGTCGGCGTGTTGAAAATCATCAGTTTTGTTTTTGGTGTAATTGCCGCTTCCAACTGCTCCGGTGTAATTTTGAAATCATTATCAATTGTTGTGGTAATCGGTTTAGGAATACCGCCAACCAATTTTGCGATTTCAAAATAGCTCACCCAATATGGAGAAGGCAACAGAACTTCATCGCCCGGGCTCACCAGTACCATTGCCGCATTGAAAATGGACTGTTTGGATCCGGTTGAAACCACAATTTGATTTACGGCATATGTGATATTATTATCTCTTTTCAACTTTCTTACAATTGCTTCTCTCACATCCTTGTATCCTACAATCGGCGGATATTTAAAAAACTTCTTGTCCATGGCTTGCTTTGCTGCCGCAACGATATAATCCGGCGTGTTGAAGTCGGGCTCTCCCAAGCTTAAACTGATAATATCTACGCCTTCAGCTTTCAATTCTGCAGCACGTTCTGCCATGGCAATTGTTTGTGATGTGGATAAGGTTTTTATTCTCGAAGATAATACGGGTTCCATAATCGTAAATTAAGACTTGTAAATTTTATACATGAAAATTAACCAATTCTTCCAAAGGATTCTTAATAATTTTTCCGGGAATTAAATTGTGTTTTTGAATCACTTGAAGCAGTTCTTCTTGAAAATGATAGGCAATTGAACCATTGAAATGCAAAGGTACATCCTTGTATTGCTCATAAGCGCTCAACTGGTAGCCTATCAAAAGTTCAAAACCCTTGGTCAATAGTTCTTTTACATATTTACTTCTGTAATATCTTGACATAAAAGGCGCAAATGATGCCAAAAACGTGTTGGGTTGCGGGCTATGATATAGATCTCGAGTCAGTGAATCTTCATTGAGATTATAAGACTTCTTGAATTCTCTTCTCAAATTTATCGGCATTTTATTGAAATAATAATCTCGAAGTAATTGTTTTCCGAACCAATTTCCCGATGCATCATCCATCAAAAGATAGCCAAAACCGCCAATCGATTTCACAATCTCTTTTCCGTCATAATAACAGGTGTTGGATCCGGTTCCCATAATTGAGACAATTCCTTTTTCCTTGCCTGCTGTTGCTCTGGCTGCCGCCAAAAGATCATTATACACTTCAAGGCTTGCGTGATCAAATATCTCTCCTAAAACTTTTTGCAGTTTTTCTTTTGCAGAAGGTTCATCTGTTCCGGCGCCATAGAGAAAAATCTTTTTGATAAAAGCGGCATGATTTAGAAGTTCAGAACTTCTGGCAATATTTTTAGTTAAAGTTTCCTCATCGAAAACCGTTGGATTTAGTCCTCCCGATTCAAAGTCGCCAACAAGCATTCTTTCATTATTGACCAATCTCCAAGCAGTTTTGGTTGAGCCTGCATCTGCAATTAAAATCATTTGTTCTGTGTTATATTTATTAAATTTGTCAAAAATACAATAAATATATTAATCATAATTGTCAAGCTTGTGAAAATGAATAAAACCAAACAACAAATCATAGAGAAAACCAAGGAATTTGTTTTAAAAACCCTTGAAAATGCAGAAGCAGGACACGATTTCTGGCATATCAAGAGAGTTGTAAAAACATCTATGGAAATTGCAAAGAAAGAAGGAGGAGACATGTTCATTATCTTACTTGGAGCTTATCTTCACGATATTGCCGATTCAAAATTTCATCATGGTGATGAAAGTATTGGGCCTGAAATTGCAAAGAAATTTTTAGAAAAAAACAAACTTGATGCATCAAGCATTGATCATATAATCAAAATCATTGAAAATATTTCTTTCAAAAACACTTTTGAAGAACAGAAATTTACCAGCAAAGAATTGGAAATTATCCAAGATGCAGACCGTTTGGACGCTATCGGCGCCATCGGAATTGCCAGAGCATTTGTCTATGGCGGCTATAAAAACAATCTTATTTATGATCCCAACTTCAAGCCTAAAGAGAATCTTTCAAAAGAGGAATATAAGAAAGGTAAAACAGCTACTGTCAATCATTTTTACGAGAAATTGCTCAAACTCAAAGATTTGATGAACACAAAAACCGCCAAAGAAATGGCAGAAAACAGACATCAATTTATGCTGGATTTTTTGGAACAGTTTTATCTGGAATGGGGCGAAATTCCCGGTTAGATTTTACTGAACCTGAACCAAAGACTTCCTGCCCGAAACGACATCCAGAGCAAAAAAGCAATCCAAATTGCATAAAGTTTAAAATCAAAATAATCCAGAACAACCAATGTAGGGATAAAGACTAAAAAAGTGGCTATCAACTGGATATTTCTCAAATATTTTGCCCACCCGATTCCTTTAAATATCCCGTCAAATATAAAAGCTATTGCTCCTACGGGTTGCATCAAAATAATCAACCAGAAAAAAGTATCGAAGATGTTCAATACGCCTAATTCTCGAGTAAATATTTTTCCGATAAAGGGATAAGAAATAATATAAACAGCCGATAGTATCACAGCTACAAACAAACCATATTTGAGCAACTTTTTGCTTAATATTTTCATATTTACAAAATCTTTAGAGCCAAAAAGTTTTCCTGAAATCGAATTTCCGGCATTGGCATATCCATCGATAAAAAAAGCTGAAAACAACCAAATATTTGTAGCAATCACGTGTGCAGCAATATAGTCTTTGCCATATGATGTTGCATATCTATTTGAAAGATAGATGGCCACATTCAATGCAATTGTTCTGATAATCAAATTGCCGGTTAATGACAAGAAATAGCGTATTTCCGGATTCAAATTTAATTTTAAATTCAATCTGAACGGCGTTTTATTTAAATAGTATCCGATTGCTAAAAGCATCATCACAAATTGTGCGATCAAACTTGCCCAAGCAGCACCTTGAATGTGCATTGCCGGAATGATATCTCCAACACCATAGACCAAAACATAATCTAACAACACATTCAGCACACCGCCAATCAAACTGATTTTCATTGCCCATAAGGTGTTTTGCAAACCTCTGAAAACGCCAAAAATCAAAAAAGTTATCAATGTAAAAATAAGACCGAAAACCCTGATTTTATAATAAGAGACTGCATAATCCAAAATGATTTCTTTGGCACTGTATAGCATAAATATTTCTCGAGCAAACCAAAAACTAAAGCCGGAGAACAAAATGCCAACCGTCACATTAAGAAGCATTGTTTGCGGAATTAATGTTTTTATATCATTGATTTGATTGCTTCCTAATTTTTGAGACACAATACTGGAAATGGAACTTTTTGTCTGAGCAAGAATCCATATAATTGCAGAGAGAAACGAGCCCACAATTCCAACAGCCGCCAGACTTTCTGTAGGATTCAATGTCACATGCCCCACGATTGCCGTATCACTTATTGAAATGACAGGTTCAATGATTCCTGCCAATATGGATGGTATTGCCAAGCGGTTAATTGATCTAAGTGAAATTTTTTCAGACATTTATCTCAAATTGTTTTGCAAAGAAAAGAATTTTTTTACTACTTTTGTTTTTCTTAAAACGGGGCCGTAGCTCAGTTGGCTAGAGTGCTTGACTGGCAGTCAAGAGGTCGAGGGTTCGACTCCCTTCGGCTCCACAAAAAAATCAATCTGTTTTCACGGATTGATTTTTTTTATCAATACGGATCTACATCAATATTTACTCTAACAGACTTATATTGTGGAATATTATTGAAAGTATGAATAATTTTTAAAATCATTTTTTTCTGTTGATCAAGTTGTTTATTTGGTTTGAGTTTAATCACTATTTCTTTGATGTATTTATTTCTTATTCTAGGAATCAAAGGGTCTGAAGGACCCAAAACTTTTGAAAAATAATTCTCAAAAGATTTGGCAAGCCATTGTGATGCTTCCAGAACCTTTTGCGGATTTCTGTCTTTCAGTTCAAATCTGATTAATTTACTAAAAGGAGGATAATATAAATTTTTTCTTAGCAACAACTGTTGATCATACATCTTCTGATAATCGGCACTTTTGACCATTTTCAAAACGGGATGCCTCGGATTGAATGTTTGAATCAACACTTTTCCTTGCTCTTTCTTTCTTCCTGCCCTGCCGGCAACTTGCAACAACATTTGAAAACTACGTTCATCTGCTCTGAAATCGGGATAATACAGCAACTGATCTGCATTCATCACCAAAACCAATCCTACATTCTCAAAATCCAAGCCTTTGACCAGCATTTGTGTACCCACCAAAATATCTGTTTCTAGATTTTGAAAATCGGAGATGATTTTGGCAAAGCTGTTTTTGGCTTTTGTCATATCGCTATCCATTCTTCCTACCACTGCTTCAGGAAAAATCTGTTGCAAATCATTTTGAATCTGCTCTGTCCCTATTCCCTTATATGAGATAGACGGGTTTCCACAAGCCGGACATAAAACAGGTTGTGACATTTGATAGCCACAATAGTGACATTTGAGCTTTCGTTTGGACTTATGCAGTGTGAGGCTCACATCGCAATTCGGACACTGAATTACATGACCACAATCCTCACATTGTGAAACCGGCGCATATCCTCTTCTGTTTTGAAAAACAATAATTTGTTTTTTCTCTTGAAGATTTTGCTCAATTTCTTTCAGAGCAAAATCTGAAAAATTGCCTTTATTCCTCTTTTTTCTCAACTGTTCCTTTAAATCGACAATTTGAATTTCTGGCAATTTCACATCCTTGTATCTTTTATCAAGTTTGACAAAAGTATATTTTTGTTTTTCTGCATTCTTACTGCTTTCAATTGAAGGGGTTGCAGAACCCAACAACACCTTTGCTTGGTGAATTTTTCCCAGTAAAACCGCCATGTCTCTGGCTTGATAGCGTGGTGCCGGTTTGTGTTGTTTATAAGAAGATTCGTGTTCTTCATCTACAACGATTAAATCCAAATTATTAAACGGCAGAAAGATCGCCGAACGTGCACCCAATATAATCTTTGCTTGATTATTTCCCTTCAAAACATGCATCCAAACTTCTCTCCTTTCCTGTTGTGAATATTTGGAATGATATACGGCAATATCATTGCCAAACACCTTAACCAAGCGCTGCACCAATTGTGTGGTCAAGGCAATCTCCGGCACCAAATAGAGCACTTGCTTTTTTTGCTTTATCAGGTCTTTGATGATGTGAATATATATTTCTGTCTTGCCACTGGAGGTTACCCCTTTGAACAATTGAGGTTTTTCCGTTTGAAAATTCTGTTTGATCTGTTTCAAAACTTCTTGTTGATCTTCAGACAAGGTTTTGATTTTTTCAGAAGATTTTTCAAAATTAATCCGGTCAATGTTAGTGATTCGTTCTTGTAAAATATCTTTTTTTATCAAGCCTTTAAGAGATGAAAGACCTGCCGAACTTTCCATTAACAATCTCTTTTTCAATACGGGAATATTATTTCGTTGTATTGCAAAAAACTTCAACAAAAGTTCTCTCTGTTTTTCTGCATTTTTGGCTAATTTCTCAAATAATAAATTAATATCCTTTCCTTTCCATTGCTTATGAAGCTGAATATAATGTTCTGTTTTGGGTTTATATTTTTCATTGACTTCTTGGAGACTGTGTATCAAACTTTTTTTGATAAGTCCGTTAACGATGCTTATTACATTTTTTTTATCCAAAATATTTTGCAAGCTCTTAATATCTATACTTTTTTGAAGCTTTAGCGCTTCGATCAGCATAAATTCATCATCATTCAATTGCTCATTTTCAACTTTCACGTCTTGGTTCAAAAGAAGATAAGTATTGCTTTCCAACATAAAAGAAGCCGGCAAAGCTGCCTTCATCACCAAACCTAAAGGAGTGAGATAATAATCTGAAATAAATTGCCACAACTCCCATTGCTCTTTAGTCACAATTGATTCATTATCAACTATATGCGATATGTTCTTGGTTTGATAGTGTTTTGGCGCATCATGATGTTTTTTAAATACGAGTCCTGTTTGGACGCCACTTTTTCCAAAATTAACCGCTACACGCATTCCTTTGTGCAAGAAATAAAACTCATCTTCTGAAACTCTGTAAGTAAAACTATTCCACAGATTCAACGGAAGTATGACATCAACATAATATGTCTGATTTTTTTTTGCCATAAATAACAGTGTAAAAATAGTATTAAATTTATAACCAGCGCAAAAAAAAGAGACTGCTCTGACGAACAGTCTCCTAAATATTTTCATGCCAATGACTAAGAAGGTCTTCCTCCCTTAAGTTCATCTTGCCATTTCTCCAGTTCATCCCATTTCCCTTGTGCTGCTAATTCTGCTTGTTTTGGCCAAGTTGCAGGGTTATGTACTTTATAATTTGGTCCCGCATTGTCTAATATTTTCTGAATATAAGACACATCGGTTTGAGATAGTTGTTCCCAAGTATATACACCTCCATCAAAAAGAAGCTGTTCAATTTTCGGACCTATCCCCTCCACCTTTTTCAGATTATCTCTCTCTTCCGGTGGCACGGCGGCAAAACCCATCTTCGTGCCTTTATTGCACTCATCAAGCTCTGTTTTCAATCTTTTATTTTCTGTTTCATAAATGGAAAGTTGATTGGTTGAAAGTGTGTATTTATGGTCTAGATCTTCATATTTAACTTTCCAATTTACATCATCCGTGGACTTACCACCCAACAGATAACGCAATAGGTATCCAAGAATAAATGCTACGAGAAGCATTAAAATAATTTCAAATATAGCAGTGTCTTTCCCATAAGAATCTGCTGCGCTGAATAAGCCGCTTACTAATATATTCATAGTTGTTTTATTTTATAATTGATATTTCTACTCTTCTGTTTTTACTTCTACCTTCTTTGGTATTATTATCTGCAATAGGATTGTTTTCTCCCTCTGATGATATGCTGATTCTGTTTTTAGCAATTCCGTTTTTTGTTAGTATTTTCCTGATTTTCTTGGCTCTTATCATGCCTAAATATTTATTGACATATTTTTTTCCTATATTATCTGTATAGCCTATAATTGAGAGCTTCTGATTAGGATTGGCTTTTAGCTGTTCTTGCAAACCGCTGAGATAGTTCAAAATTTCCGGTGTCTTAATTTCTTCTGCAGAATTGAAAGGAAAATGAATCAGTGTTTTTCCGTTAATCTCTTTTACAAAATCATTTCTGACAACCCAATGTACGTATGACTTATAACCGCTAAAAATATTCGGATGTGTTGTGCCTGCTTCAATTAATTTTGCTTCTGTGACAATCAATTCCGGATCGAGTTCTTTAGCAAAAAGAGCTTTCACTTTCGCCGCTCTTGCTAGTCCCAGATTTTCAAAGCTTGTATTGTTGGTCTCACCGGCGTAATACGGGCCTTGAACTAATAATTTTTTTCCCTCAGCTTTTAATTGAGCAATAGATTTCACCTCGGCTGTCCATTCATTGTTATCACGAACTACCGGTTTCTCGTCTGACCAATTGAAGGACAATAAATCAGCAAGTTTTTTCTTAGTTTCTTGTTTTGTTTCTGTTTTCTCAACTGATTGCTCCGGTGTTTTCACAAGTTCAGTCTGTGTGCAAAATCCTTTGATTTTACAAACATACCAATACGTGCTTCCCGCACCCCAAACCAAAAAAGAAATCAGAACTAACCAGGTTTTTGATCTCATAAGTTGTTGTTTATTAGTTGTGTATCATTCTAAAAAAAGTGCAAACTTCCATTTTGGAAAGATTTGAACCCAATTTAAATTATCGTATAAAATTAGCACAAAATTTTAAGAAATACAAATCTAAATAGCATCTCATTAAAAATCAACAACTTACAACATCTAACCAATTAGAAAAAACAATAAAAGAAATAATACAACGCATTGATTGACAAGTTAAAAAAAACAAAAACAAGAAATATCAGTCACAAACCGTTTAGATGAACATAAATTCTTAATTTTATTTCTCTACTGTTTCTATTATCTAAAATTTATACTTTAATATCATTTTTTCTTTTTCCTGAAGGAAGTGTTCAAAATTATTGATATTTTTGTTCACAGATATCGAAAAGATGTATAAAATCAAAGACAAATCTTATGAATTTCCTTCGGTTGAACTGTCCGATCCGGATGGCTTGCTTGCCTATGGTGGCGACTTGAGCATAACTCGACTAATTGCAGCATACGAAAATGGCATTTTTCCTTGGTATGACAACGAATCTGAAATTTTATGGTGGTCTCCGGATCCGAGAATGGTGCTTTTTCCGAAGAATATCCACATCTCAAAAAGCATGAAACAGCTCATGCGTAGGCATAAATATAAAATAACTGAAAATCAAGCGTTTGAAAAAGTAATTCATGCTTGCTCCATAGCTCCTCGACAAGAAAAGGGAACCTGGTTGGTGCAAGAAATGATTGATGCTTACATCCGATTATATCATAACGAACTGGCATACTCAATAGAGGTTTGGAATCAAAAAGACGAACTGGTCGGCGGGCTCTACGGCACCACAATCGTTCCACAAGTTTTCTCCGGTGAAAGTATGTTCAGTTTGGAAAGCAACACCTCAAAATTGGCTTTTATTCATTTGGCACAAATTGCCATAGAAAATAATTATAAGATAATTGATTGCCAATTATATACTCCTCATCTAGCCAGCTTGGGTGCAACAGAAATTCCCAGAAAAGAATTTCTAAAATTTTTGAATAAAGAATAATTTTATCTTCTTCTTTTAAACTGGTATAAAAGTGCCGGAAACAAAATAAACAATAGCAAAGGCTGAATCAAGAATCTGCGCACATAAAACAGTCTTAAATATTCCCCGACATGATAATTGGATATTTCATAAGAAATGCCAATGACCAGAATGATGTAGACAATTCCATAAAACAAAAATAAAAACTTAATCAGGCTTTCATTTTTGAAAAAAATATATAAAATCGAAATTGAAATGAAAGCATTCAGCCAAAATCGTACACCGTCCTTCAGAAGAAGTGAAGCAAGATTTATTTCAGGTAAATTTTGAGTGAGATAATCATTATGGAAGAAAAAGATTAGACCATCGTCAAAAATTGATTTTTCATACAGTCTGATAAAAAACAGCAACAGCAACAAAAAGAAAATGACGATATACTTGATTGGTTTATTGCTCATATTCTATCGTTTATTTTTTTGATAAAAACAATCCACAACACCACCACATATCCATAGATTATTGCGGGAAAAATAACCCGATGAGAAAAATCTTTTATTTCAGGAAACGCATAGAATATATATCCCAACATAACAATTCTGAATATGTTAAACACAAAAATTGACAAAGCTGCCGGCAGTGCAAAAAACAAAGCTTTTTTGATGGAATCGGCAAATGCCAAAACAAAAGAAACAAACAAAATAATAATGCTGACAGCAGTGCAACCTTCAACAATTCTAGCCACATAATCTCCATTGATAATCAGCTTTAGAGAAGCCTCGGAAGCAATGGGAGCTGTCTGCGCATCAATATGAAACCAAGAGAATATTTTTGTAACGCTTTTTCCCACAAAATCAGTCAAAAAATCTGTTTGTTCAGCATGTTGAGATAAATAAAAATTATAAATTGCCACCAACAAAACATAAATCCCTATAAATTTTATGATGAAAAATAGAGTTGATTTATACTGAAGAAATGTTCTATAGATGGTCTTCACTAATTTCTATGGTCGTTTTTATAAGAACCAAAAGTACTAATTATTTTGACATGTTGTTATTTTATCCATTATGGCAAATGATGCAATAACACCATAATCGGCTATTTTTCCAATTCAAGAGCTCCCGATTCAAAAGTATAATGAAACGGAATTCCATACTTTTTTGCAGTCTTTCTCCAACGCTTTACAAACGAAGGATAATTGCTCCCGTCTGCTATGATTTTTTTTGGTTTTAAAGTCAACAGCATTCTCTCAAAATTAATTTTAGGCGAATAACTCATCAAAACAAAATCGGGGTATAAATTTCCATAATTATAAATACCTAAACTGTCAATGACGAGAATTTTTTTATTGTTGAAATCATATAAAAAGCCGGCACGTTCAAAATGCGTTTGAACATTGCCCAAACTCTTTTTGAAATCGTTCAAAATATATCGACTTATTTTTGCGGAATCTTGATAGAAAATAAGCTGTCTTGACTGTTGAAGAGCTAAGACTTCTGTCTTATATTGATGTAAGATATAAAATTTATGTGTATGGCTTTGCCTATATTTTTCAAATAAGATTGTCAGTTGAAAAAGCAATATCCAAGACAGCATCAAAAATATATATTTGATATTATTCTTATTTTTTAAGAAGGTGTATAGCACAAAAATTCCTATAGTAACCATCACAAACAACAAATCGGAAAATCTGATATGGTTAATGATTGAAAATTTCAAAGATGCAATTTCTTGATTGACAAAAATCAAGGATTTTAACAGAAACGAAAAAATTGAGAAACCACTTGGAATCACTATGCCCGACAGTCCTGAAAAAATCAATGCAAAACCAAACAACAACACGACAAACAACAGAGGAATTGCAAAAAGGTTTGTTAGGAAGAAATAGATAGGAAATTGATGAAAATAATATAATGTAAACGGCAAAACTCCGATTTGTGCAGCCAAAGAAACCACAAACAGGTCTATTGTCCGTTTTAATGCGTTATGTTTTATGTGATATAATTTTGAAAAGATCGGATAAAAACTCACGATGGAAAGTACCGCAGCAAAGCTCATCTGAAAACCAATTTCAAAAACCATATTAGGCTGAAAAACCAACAATAGTAATGCTGCGGCAAAAAGCGTATTATAAACATTTGTTGCGCGCCTGAGTTCCAAACCTATTTGCAAAAACGAAAACATCATAACCGCACGCAAAACCGATGGCGAAAATCCCGTGAGAAAAGCATAGAACCATAAAAACAAAATTGTCAGGAAAAGAAAAGTTGTTTTGCCAAAAAATTTTTTAATCGGATGGAAAAGAAATCTCAGAAAAATCAATAGAATTCCGATATGCAAACCTGAAATTGCCAAAATATGAATGGCTCCCGAATTCTGAAATGACTGCTTGATTTCATCAGACAAATATTGTCTTTCTCCAAGAAACAAAGC
>Ga0256846_1000026_pt1 | contig 65929 bp, 56 predicted proteins | sample TevniametaG_FD_189098 | JGI IMG/M metagenome (GOLD analysis project Ga0256846, IMG submission 189098) | Tube worm associated microbial communities from hydrothermal vent at the East Pacific Rise, Pacific Ocean - Tevnia | ecosystem: Host-associated > Annelida > Integument > Unclassified ...
TTTATATTAATATTTCCTGTTGTAAATGAATCTTTCTCGATAATTCCTCCTATTGAATTAAATGAAAAGAGAGAGTTGGCGAAAAAGCCTTTATTTGAAGAAACAGAGATTATTTCTTATCTTAAAAGATTCGGGAAATATTTTTCAGATAATCTGATTATAAAGAACTATATGGTTCGTATCAATAATTATATCAATATTAAATATTTCGGATTGTCTCCGACACCTAAGATTTTATTAGGCAGAAATGGATGGATGTTTCTTGCTGAGGAGAATAAAAGAAGGAATCAGATAGATTATTTCAGAAATTTACATCGATTTTCTATAACCGAACTTGAGAATTGGAGAGTTAATCTGGAAAAAAGGTATTTAAAATTGAAGAAGAGAGGAATTGAATACTATATTATATTTGCTCCGAGTAAAATGACAATTTATCCTGAATTTATACCTCGTAAAATAAAGAAATCCGGTCTGAATTCCAGACTTACTCAGTTAATCAACTATTTGAATAAGAGATCTTTTATTAAAATCATTGATGTCAGGGAACTGTTAATAAAAGCTAAAAAACTTCATCGGGTCTATTTTAGAACCGGTTCTCATTGGAATGATTTCGGTGCTTTCATTACATATGAAAAAGTTATTAATCATCTGAATGAAAACTTAAAAAATATAATTCCTTTGAAACTTGAAGATTTTTTATTAAAGCAGCGTGTTTCCGAGGGAGATGATTTCCCGAAAATGCTTTCTTTGGAGAAGATAATTACCGAAAGAAATATACTTTTAATTCCCAAAAGTTCATTTACTGCATATCTCAGCCCATATATTTTAGAAGGAAATTTGATAAAACATTCATTTTCAATATGTAAAAAAGGATATCAGACAAAGATATTATATATTCACGATTCTTTTATTTCCGGATTTAAAAAATATTTTGCCGAAACGTTTTCCAATATTGAATATTTTTGGGATTATTCTCATACGTTGAATACAGGCTTAATTAACAAGGTGAATCCAAAAATTGTGATCGATGAAATGGCTGAAAGGTTTTTGATGGATTTTGATCCCGGTAAACTTGAAATTTCACTTAAATAGTCTTGGCAAAGCCGATTTTTATTGTGAACTTATCATTGACATTATTTCAGAATACAACTATATTTTTATTTAAAATATTTTTCGGGAGATTATTATGAAAAAAAACATTTTGATTTTATCATTGATATTATTAATGTCATCAACATATTTATTAAGCTCGGAGCAACCTTTTGTAAGATTTCCGGCTATCAATAGTTCCGGCACTCTGATATCTTTTTCATTCCAGGGTGATATCTGGACTGTTCCTGTAAATGGAGGCAGGGCATTCAGGGTTACTATCCATGAGGCTTATGACAGCAATCCGATTTTCAGTCCCGATGGGAAAAGAATAGTTTTTTCAAGCAACAGATATGGAAATAATGATATATTTGAAATAGGAATAAACGGTGGACATCCTCTCCGGCTTACATATAACTCTTCTGCAGATCTTGCTACAGGTTGGACAGAGAAGGGAGATATTATTTTTGAAAGCACAAGAAATTATAAGCAGGTTGAATGGGAGAAGGAACTTCTTTCCGTTTCTTCAAACGGAGGAACTCCTTCACTTTTTTTAAAAGCACTTGGGACTGAAGCGGTGGTTTCACCCGGCGGCAGATTTGTTGCTTTTGTGAGAGGAGCTTGCAGGGTCACAAGAGAGAGATATAAAGGTTCTGCAAATAGAGATATTTGGATATTTGATACCAAGACAAAAAAGTATAATCAGATAACAAAATTTGAGGGTCAGGATTTTCACCCTTGTTGGGATAAGAGCGGACTATTCTTTATAAGTGCAAGATCCGGCAGATATAATATTTTTAGAGTTAATATTGGCACTAACGGAATGGTTAAGGGGAAACCGTCGGCGGTAACAAAATTTTCCGATGAACCTGTGCGATGGGTTTCTGTTTCAAAAAATGGAAATTTGCTTGTATTTGAAAAGGGAACGGATATCTATACCGTAAATAAAGATGGAAGCAATCTTTCAAAAGTAAATATTCTTATTGATCCGGACTATAGATTTGATCCGGTTGAGAGGAAAACAATAAGTTCGAAAGTAACAGGTTATGATGTTTCCCCAGACGGAAAACTTATTGCATTTGAAGTACGGGGTGAAATTTTTGTTACTCAAAGTAATGAGAAAAAATCACGTGCCGTTAATATTAGTAACAACCCTTATCGCGATAAAGATGTTGTGTGGTTAAACAATCAATCGCTTATTTTTTCCTCGGATAGATCCGGTGCGTTCAATCTTTATCTCGTAACTTCGGATGATAAAAATGAGAAGGATCTGTTTAAATCTCTAAAGCATAAAATTGTGAAGCTTACAAACAGCAATGAAGAGGAAACCTATCCTGTTATATCTCCTGACGGGAAGAAGATTGCATTTCTAAGAGGTAATGGAAAGCTTGTGGTGGCTGACATCGATAAAAAAGGAAAGTTTTCCGGAGAGAGATTACTTCTAAACGGTTGGGCAACACCGGACGGTATCACATTCAGTCCGGACAGCAGATGGATCTCATATTCTCTCGATGACCTTAATTTTAATTCTGAAGTATATATCCAAAAAGTTGATAATAGTTTAAAACCGGTCAATGTCAGTATGCATCCCCGGGGGGATTATTCCCCTTTCTGGAGTCCCGACGGTTCAAAGCTCGGATTTGTTTCCGCAAGACATAACAGCAATATGGATATATGGTTTGTCTGGTTAAAGAAGAGTGACTGGCAGAAAACTGCCGGAGACTGGGAAGAAGAATCGGATGAAATTCATTTCCCAGGTATAAGTGATAAAAAGAGTTCAAAAAAAAATGGAGTTTCATCTTCAAAGGATAAAAGTGATAAAAAAGAGATAAAACCTTTAAAAATTGATCTTGATAAAATATTTGAGAGGATTGTAAGGGTAACGGATCTTCCCGGAGATGAATCGGATTTTGTGATTTCAAAGGACGGAAAAAAATTCTTTTTTACTGCAGATAATCCCGGAGCAAAAGGGAAGGTCCTTTTCAGTGTGAAATGGGATGGAAAAAAGATAAAAAAATTGTCCGGTAGTGCTACAAATCCGAGAGGAATTATTCTGGAAAAAAGCGGGAAAAATATATATTTTGTTTCAGGAAGAGGAAATATTGCAAAAGCGGATACTAAGAGCGGGAAGATTAAATCAATTCCCTTCAAAGCAAAGATGGTTGTGAATTACAACCGCGAATTAGAACAAATATTTGACGAAGCATGGAGAATGCTCAGAGACAGTTTTTATGACCCTGAGTTTCACGGAATGGATTTCGCTTTATTGAGAAAGGAGTATAGAGCAAAATGTCTTAAAGCATCGACGGTTCAGGATTTCAGAGATATGTTCAATGTAATGTTAGGTCAGTTAAATGCGAGTCATATGGGGATGTATGGCAGTGGAAGAGAGAGTACTCAGAAAGAGTCGATGGGGCGAATCGGTGTAAGGGTAGAGCCGTTGGATATAGGAGTAAAAGTAATTCATGTTATTCCGGATTCTCCTTCCGATAGGGTAGGGAGCAAATTGTATAAGGATGATGTTATTCTGGAAGTAAACGGATTGAAGGTTACCGGAAAAAATAATTTCTGGTCATTTCTTACCGACACTTCAGGAGAAAAAGTTTTATTTAAAGTTAAAAACAGAAGTGGAAAGATCAGAGATGTTGTGATAAGACCTTCTTCTTCTCTGAGAAGCGAGTTATATAATGAATGGGTTGATCAACGAAGAAAACTGACGGATAAATATTCCGGAGGGAAACTCGGTTATTTACATATTCAGGGTATGAATATGCCGAGTTTTGAAAGGTTCGAAAGAGAGCTTGCTTCTGCAGGATACGGAAAAGAGGGAATAGTTATTGATGTGAGATTTAACGGTGGTGGATGGACAACGGATTATCTGATGGCTGTTTTAAATGTGAAGCAGCACTCCTATACGATTCCGAGAGGAGCCGTAAAATCTTTAAAAGATCATAAAAAATTCAGAAACTTTTACCCGTTTGCCGAGAGACTCCCATTCTATGCATGGAACAGACCTTCCATAGCTCTATGCAACGCTTCAAGTTATTCGAATGCGGAGATATTTTCTCATGCTTATAAGACTTTGAATATAGGAACACTTGTTGGGAAGCCGACATTCGGTGCTGTGATTTCCACCGGAGGTTTGGGGTTGATCAATGGGATGTATGTCAGAAAACCGTTTCGTGCATGGTATGTTAAAGCAACTGATAAAAATATGGAGTGGGGACCCGCAGTTCCCAATATTATTGTTACAAATCCTCCCGATTCAAAATCAAAAGGTGTGGATTATCAACTGAAGAAAGCGTGTGAAATCCTGTTAAAACAGATTAAATAGAAAATAGTAGATTATTGATTTTTAATCTATTTGAGATTTTATAGGTTCGCAGTTCTCAGCCTACAGCCATTAGCTGAGTTCACAAGATAAAAGAGATTAAATCCGAAGTTCGAAATTCAAAGCACGACAAGGTGAATCCGCTGTGGCGAAGAGAGGGTAGCCTGGGCTAAATCAAAGCAAATTCAAATATCAAAATATGAATGCTCGAAACAAAAGAAGTTCACAGTTCTCCCCTCTAACCTCTTAATTAAGAATTTAGAATTCAAAATTAAGAATTTATAATTTCTCTGTGTAACTGTGTGACCAGAACATAGGTAACACTTTAGTGTCAATACATAGGTAACACATTTATATTTTTTATTAAAGGAAAATACAACTCTGGAACTAACTAAAATGGAGTTTTCTAAATTGTTGGATCAATTGGAAGGACATCCTGCAATGAAAGAGTTTAAACTATCAGGTAATTTTTATCTTGATAATAATTGCGGAGCAGGTTGGAAAAGTTGTCTGGTACAACCGGATTTAAAATTACGACCTTGCGGTATGTTCCCACCTGAATATAGTAGTAACATTTTAAAAAACAAAGAGTTTCGAAAAAAAATGTATCTTTTATCATGTCCTAATAATGAAGTCTGTGATAATTGCAAATATCTTTATTTTTGCAAAGGATGTATTTTCCGTGGATGGATCAAAGCACAAGAGATTGGATTAATAAATTGCAAGTGGGTTATGGATTTTAATGTAGAGAGATTGATGAATGATTTGTTGAAGAGTCATTAGTGCAAAGAGCAAATCTAAAATATGTTATAATATTTTTTCATTATTTGAAGTGGAAGTTAAATGAGTAAATTGTTGAAATTCAATAAGATATCAAAACGAATAGCTGGCAAAAAGATTCTTGATTCCATTACTTTTTTTATTAACTCCGGTGAAATTTCAGGTTATGTAGGTCCAAATGGAGCAGGTAAGACTACCACGATTAAATTGATGTTAGGTATTTTAAAAAGTGATGAAGGAAATATAAAGATTTTTGGTAAAAGCATTTCAATTCTACCTCTTGCATATAGAAAAAAGATTTCATGCGTTTTTGATTACGATGGGCTGAATTCTTTTTTAACCGGATATGAAAATCTACAATATTATTGCAATATTTATGAAATTCCGGATGCAGAAAAAACTATCAAGTATTGGGTAAAAAGATTAAATATAGATAATGATTCTCAGAAAAGGGTAAAGATACTCTCGAAAGGGCAACGTCAAATAATTGCTTTAGCAAGAGCTCTGATTGTTGATGCGGAATTGATTATTATGGATGAACCTTTCAATAGCCTTGATCCTTCAGCTCGGAAAAATTTGGCTCGGATTATCAAAGAAATTTCTATAGAAAAAAAAAGAAGCTTTTTTATTAGTTCCCATGATCTTACTTATCTTGAAAATATTTGTGATACGGTAGGATTTTTAAAATCAGGTAAATTAAAATTATGGGAGAGGTTGGATACACTTCAGAATGAAGCATTGAAAGATGGGATTGTCATAAAAGGTAAATCGGATGAGATTTTAAAATTGAAGGATATTCTTGTAGGGGATAAAATATTATCTAACGACTGTCTTTTGATTAGAGATCAACTGCATATTTCGGGTGATAATAAGCGTCTTTTTAAAGAGATTTCTAATATCATATATGCTAATAATATAAATATTGATAGTGTGAGTAAACAACAAAAGAAATCTCTCCAAGAGATATATTCACAGGTGATGAATGGGTAACAATTGGAGAAAGATTCTTACAGTAGCAAAAGTGGAGCAAACAACCATAATAAGGTATAGATGGGGATCTTTTTTTTCTTTAGTTTTTATTTTTATTTTTGTATATTCTTTCGTATCCCAAGTAAAAGTTTTTCCTATCGAATACATTAAATTTTCTCCCGTGGTAGTTTCATTCGTAGTTTTTTTGATTTATGGAGTTATTGCGATTTCCGCACGATTTCATCAACAACAAAAAGATTATAGTCTGGAGTCTTTATTAACTACTCCGCTTACAGTAAGTCAAATTATTTTTGGAAAAACTTTGGGTATAATTTCCATCTCTTCAATTTATGCAGTAATTGCAAATATTCTATTTGTTATTACTTTAGTAATAAAATTGGAAGTTTTTTATTGGGAATTCTTTTATACTGTACCATTATCCATATGTGTATGGTTTATTTTTTATTTTTGTTACCTGAATTTATCCCTAATGTTGCAGTTTTTATGGAGAGAAACGGAAGTTTCCAAAATCACTTTTTTTGGTTTTGTAGGGCTCGGGTTTTTGATTTTTACATTTATAGATGATTATCTTCATAAAATGATTATTCTATCTTTTATCTTTGTTTGTTTACTACTTTTTCTTATAGTTATCCAATTTGTTGTATTTAATCTGTTTATCAAAAAGCATTACATTAATCGGTACTGAGAATTCATATGAAAAGTTTTATATTATTATTAATATTCTTTTTATTTAATTTTTTAAAGAGATTACTTTTACTTAATACAAAGGCTATGGATATAATCAATTTAATTTGTCTTTTTCTAGTTTCTAACAAAATAGAGACAAAAATATATTTAGTAGATATTCACAAGTTCGATAAAATTCTAGTTGGAGCATTTTGATATTTTTTATAAATATATTTATGCAAGAAATGATTTTTACAGGCGAAACTATTAAATATAATAGAATTAAAACTAAGTATTAAAAAAATTGTGAATTTGGAGAATAAATGTTTGACAATAGTAGAGAAAATTTTCGGTTTATTAAGCCGTATTGGAGGAAAGGAGTTGTTCCTATATTATTTTTGTTGATATCGACGATAGCTTCGTTTATCTATCCTCTCTTTCCCAAATGGGCGATCGACAATGTGGTTATCAAAGGTAAATATGATCAGTTGATTGTTTTATCCGGATTTTTACTATTGCTAATCATTATACAGTGGATTTTTGCTTATCTTAATGAGGTAACGTTTTTCAAATTTCAAAAAAACAGTATTTTATCAATACAGGAAAAATTGTTAAGAAAAGTGTTTTATTATTCTTGACGAAGGAACGTCGAATCTTGATATTAAATCCGAGGAAGAGATATTGGATATAATTGAAAAAAGCGTGTGAAATCCTTCTCGGTCAGATAAAAGAAAAATAAAAAATTTCAGAGTTTAAGAGTTTTTTCTAAAACTCTTAAACTCTGTTTTGAAATTCTTTTTAATTCTACTCTATATTTTTTCAGAATTTATTTGACAACTCTGACTGAGGCTTGGATCGGTTCCGTTGAACCGCCGGGTTTGCAAAAAGGAACACCTCTTACTCTGAATGCTTTTTTTGATTGTGTGTTAACAGCCCAGAAAAAGTTTTTCATAAATTTTTGTTTAAAATGATATGTGAATAAATTGAGATTACATCTTGTCCAGTCAGTACCATAGTTTAAAACATTACCCACTGTAGCGAACTGCATAACTTTATTTGAAGGCACATAAACAAGATAAGCTGACGGGAATCTCAAAATAAACCTATCGGGAGCTCCGGAATTGTTTCCTCCGAAAGTATCAACCCTTATATTAAGTTTCTCATCAGTTCCTCCGAGTTTGCAAAAACTTCCGTTCTTTACCCTGTAAACCTCTTTTCTGCTTGTATTTACTTTCCAATAAAAACCTTTCCAAACTTTCTGTCTGATATGATAGAGATAGGGCTTCAGGTTGCACTTTTCCCAGTCTCCTCCATAAGAGATTACATTTTTATCTGCAACAATTTGAATCGATTTATACTTTGTTGTGTATACGAGATATGCATTCTTAAAATCCACAAAAAATCGCTTCGGAGCAGTAAGTATAGTTTGCAGAGGAATATTTTGTACGGGAGTTATTTTGGAAACGGATAAACGTTTGCAGTTCAAACGTCTCGTTAATGAGTTGTTATTCTCTTTAAGCTCAGTGAGATAATTATGGTTGTCCACAATTACTTTAATTGAATGTATTCCGTTTGAAAGGTTTAGATTTGAAGCTCTTGGAAACCAAACATACTTTGCAATACCTCCGGGTGATTTTAATTTCCCTGCAGGATCGAACAAACCAAGGATAAGTCCTCCCCACGGTTTTGTTCCGTTGTACATCTGAACTCCCACTGCTTTCGGAAGGCTATAGTAGGAATTCGGAACTCCTGCATTTCCGATATTCTTTATTGAGACTTCAATTTTGCAATTTTTTATCAACCTTATGTTGCTGACAATAAGATCGGGAAGTTTTGCAGTATTGTTGTTGCTCTCGGAAAAACCTCTGAAAACAATATTTACAAAAAAATGAAAGTTGTTATTCTCTCGAGATTCTCTGATACTGTTTTCATCATCAATATGAATTTCCAATTTCCCGTTTTTTGGACCGAGATATGCTTGGGTGTGTACATGTTTGATCTCCTTAGGATTTAAACTCAGATGAGATTGAATACTGACAACACTATTTCTGAAATATACTTTGTTTTTAAATCCCGAGGCGGAAACTCCCTGATATTCTCTGTAAGAATAATAGACTTCAAATGCCGGTTTCCCATTGGAAATAAGAGTGGCATCAGCCGGAGTTAAAACTATTGTTCTTCCCCATTTTACCTCTTTCTTAAATTTCCCGAGTTTTAAGAACCCATACATTCCGAGATCCGGTAATTTTGTTGTTACCATCGATTGTGATAACAGACCAAGAGAAAAAAACAGACAAATAAAAATTGATACAAAAAACTTAAATTTATATTTCATAAATCCCTCCTTAAATCTCCGTTTATAGTATAAAAGAAGAAATGATGATATCTCAAAAAAAAAATTAAATATTAATAAAGTATATAAAAAAATTACTGAAAACAGTCATATTGATATAAAATTAAAATGAAAGTAATTATTATATTAAAATGTTTCTCTCATATCTTCACATAACAGATCTCCGAATTTGTCGGTTGAGACCGGTTTTTCTCCGGTTGAACAGATATCCGCTGTCCTGATATTTTCCCCGATCAGATTTTTTACGGAAGCATAGATATGATCCGAAATGTTTTTTTTCCCGAATGAATATTCAAACATCATTGCAAGCGAAAGAATCTGTGCAATGGGATTTGCAATATTTTTCCCTGCAATATCGGGAGCCGAACCTCCGGCAGGTTCAAACAGGTTGATCTCGTCCCCCAGTGAAGCGGATGGAAGCATTCCCAATGAATTAGTCAATGCGGCACTTTCATCCGAAAGAATATCTCCAAAAAGATTTGAAGTTAAGATCACATCAAATTGAGATGGATTTAAGATCATCTGCATTGCAGCATTGTCTATATATAGATGTTCTGTTTGGACGGTCGGATATTTTTTTGAAACATCGGAAACTGTCTTTCTCCAAAGTAGAGAAGAGTTCAAGACATTTGCTTTATCTACGGAACAGATTTTTCGCCTCCTTTTTAATGCGATCTTAAATGCAATTTCGGCAATTTTTTTAACTTCTTCTTTTCTGTAGACCATTGTATCAATGCCTGAATTTTCGGTGATCTTTTTCGGTTTTCCGAAATATATTCCGGAGGATAATTCGCGTATTGTAATAAGATCTATATTTTCGGAATTTTCACTTAATGAAAGCGGAGAGATATTTTTTAGATCATTGAAAAGTATTACGGGTCGAATGTTTGCAAACAATTCGAGTTCTTCTCGGAGTTTTAGCAATCCTCCTCTCTCAGGTCTTTTTTCCGGAGGTAAGTTATCCCATTTCGGTCCGCCGACGGATCCGAGAAGTACCGCATCACTTTCTTTACAAAGTTTTATAGTATCCTTAGGCAATGGAGTGTCTGTTTTATCAATAGCTGCACCGCCTATAAGTCCATTTTTAATATTGATATTTAATCCGTAAATTTCCCCAATAACTTTTAAAACCTTTATTGCCTGATCCACTATTTCCGGTCCGATTCCGTCTCCGGGTAGTACACAAATAGTATAATTGTTCATTAACTTTTTCTCCTTGACGAATTTTTTAAATAATTTATCCATCCTCCCGATTCGATTATCATCTGCATAAAATCGGGATATGAATTGATTTTATATGTTTTTTCAGATGAAAAATTGTCTATTTCCCCTTTTTTAAAATTTACCCTGATCCTGTCGCCTTCAACAAACTCATTATTGAATTTTAATTCAACAACCGGAAGTCCGATGTTTATTGCATTCCTTAAAAAGATCCGTGCAAAAGATTTTGCTACTATACATCCTATGCCGGCATATTTAATTGAGATAGGTGCGTGTTCCCGTGAGGAACCGGATCCGAAATTTTCTCCTGCAACTATAATTGAACCCTTAATATCTTCTCTTTTCCCGAATCCCGGAATCAGGTCCTCCATACAGTATTCTGCAAGTTTTAGAGGATCACTATTCGAAAGATATCTTGCAGGTATTATTTCATCGGTGTTAACATTATCTTTAAAACAAAAAATTTTCCCTTCAATTATCATATTTCGCTCCTTATTTCATCAGGGTGAGTTATAAACCCTTTTAAGGCAGTTGCAGCGGCAACCACCGGAGAGGCAAGATATACTTCACTTTCACGATGTCCCATTCGTCCGACAAAATTACGATTAGTTGTTGAAAGAGCTTTCTCCCCCTTTGCAAGTATTCCCATATGACCTCCGAGACAGGGTCCGCATGTCGGAGTTGAAAAAGCACATTCCGCATCAATAAAGATTTTCACCAAACCCTCTTTTACAGCTTGACTGTAAATTTTTTGTGTACCCGGAAAAACGATACATCTGACATCCGGGAAAATTTTTCTACCCTTCAAAAGCGAAGCCGCAATACGTAGATCTTCCATTCTCCCGTTTGTACAACTTCCGATTACAACCTGATCAATCTTTATTTTCTCTTTTTGAGCAATTTTTACAGTTTTAGTATTGGAAGGGAGGAAAGGGAAAGCAACTTGAGCTTCGAGTTCGGATAGATCAATATCCAATTCACGGCAATATTTTGCATTTTTATCAGGAAACATTTTTGTTACGGTGATATTTCTCTCCTTTTCATACCGGACTGTAAGATCATCAACCGGAAAAAGTCCGGTCTTGGCACCGCACTCTACAGCCATATTGGCAATTGTGAACCTTGAATCCATTGAGATGTTTTGTACTCCTTCACCCGTAAATTCAAGTGTTTTATAGTTTGCTCCGTTTACTCCCAATATGGATATAATTTTCAGGATCAGGTCTTTGCCGGAAATATATTTGTTGAATTTCCCTTTGATTGTTATCTTTATTGATTCGGGAACTTTAAACCATACTTTACCCGTAAGGAAAACGCCGGCAAGATCGGTTGATCCCATTCCGGTGGCAAAAGCTCCGAGAGCTCCGTATGTACATGTATGAGAATCAGCACCTATAACAAGGTCCCCGGATTTGACAATTCCCTGTTCCGGTAATAGAACATGCTCTATTCCGACCCTTCCGACATCAAAGAATTTTTTTATACCCTGTTTCCGGCAGAATTGTCTGATCTTGCGAACCTGCATAGCGGATTCGATATCTTTATTTGGTGTGAAATGATCGGGAATTAATGCTATCCGGTCAGGTTCAAAAACAGATTTTCCTCCATTCTTTGCAAATTCATCAATTGCAACAGGAGTCGTTATATCATTGCCGAGTGCGATATCAACTTTTAATAGGAGAAATTCTCCCGATTTAACCGGTCTGTTTGCTTTGTTTGATAATATTTTTTCGGTTAAATTCATAGTGCCTCCTTCCTCTCATTTTGAAATTGTTTTCCTGATCTGAAAAATAGTTTTTCATCATCTTTCATCAATTTATAGATCAGTGAATCACTTAGAGCTTGCCATGATGCATCAATTATGTTGCTTGAAACACCTACTGTGGTCCAGCTATTCTCTCTGTCCATTGAATGAATTAAAACTCTCGTTACAGCCTTTGTTCCTTTCTCTTCATCAAGTATCCTGACTTTGTAGTCTGTAAGTTTTACCTCTTTAAGCTGAGGGTAGAATCTTTCCAGAACTTTTCTTAAGGCTTTGTCCAATGCCTCGACCGGACCGTGTCCGTCTGCGGAAGTGTGTTCCATGGGTTCACTTATCCCCCGGTATTTTTGGATATCTTCAGGGATGCCCGCTTTAATTGTTGCTTCAGCCCATGAACTGTCGTCGGAATTCTTCCATATCATTACCCTATATCCGTAAAGAGTGAAATATTTTCTTAATTCTTGTGTGACGGATTTGCAGAGAAGCTCAAATGAAGCTTGTGCTCCTTCAAAACTGTATCCTATTGCTTCAAGATCTTTTACTTCCTTTAATATTCTGTTTATTGTCGAAGAATTTTGATCATATTTTATATCAAGATCTTTCAACTTTTTATGAATATTACTTTTTCCTGAAAGCTCGGAAACACTTATAAATCTTCTATTGCCGATACTTTCGGGATTTATATGCTCGTAAGTTGAACTATCTTTAAGAACGGCTGAGACATGAATGCCGCCCTTATGTGCGAAAGCATGGTCTCCAACAAAAGGGAGATTTTTCATATGGGACTGATTGGATAATTCCGAAACAAGGTGCGAAATATTTTTAAGGTTTGAAATTTTGTCTTTTCCAATTGTAAAATATTTTTGTTTTATTGAAAGGATAGGTATTATACTGCATATATTGGCATTTCCACATCTCTCACCCAAACCGTTTATTGTCCCCTGGACAATCTCAATACCGTGTTCCACGGCTGTAATACTGTTTGCAACGGCAAGTTCGGAATCATTATGAGTATGAATTCCGAGCGGGATTTCAACCTCTTTTTTTACAGCTTCAATTATTTCTATAAGCTCACTCTGTAATGTTCCTCCGTTTGTATCACAGAGAGCAATGGAGTCACATCCTGCTTCCGTAGCGGTCTTTAAAGTTTTAATGGCATAATCTCTGTTTTTTTTATAACCGTCGAAAAAGTGTTCCGCATCAAAAATGATCTCGTCCACTCTCGGTTTTAAATAATCTATTGTCTGGTGAATCAGTTCCAGATTTTCATCAAGACTACACTTTAACGCTTTATTGACATGAAGATCCCAGCTTTTCCCGAAAATTGTGACAACAGGTGTTTCGGCGGCAAGAAGATCTGAAATAATTTTATCTTCTTCCACTTTTTTCCTTTTAAATTTTGTTGAGCTGAATGCCGTTAACTTAGCATTGGAAAGTTTGATTTTTTTCATCTTTTCGAAAAAATTTATATCTTTCGGATTGGAACCCGGCCAACCTCCTTCGATATAATGAATTCCAAGTTCATCTAATGCTTTCGTTATTTTTATCTTGTCTTCAAGTGAAAAGGAGATGCCGAATGTTTGAGCACCATCCCTGAGTGTTGTATCGTATATTTTGATTTTTTTGTCCATGTTACCTTCTAAAAACCGCTCCGGTTGAAGCGGATTGTACCCTTCGGGAATAATTTCTAAGTACTGAAGTTTTAATATATTTTTCACGTACTTTTAGATTTCCCATTCTTTTTTTTATCTCAACAGAGGGAACCAATAAATTCAGCACTCTCTTTTCAAGATCGAATTCGATCAGGTCTCCCTGCTCCACAATTGCTATCACTCCTCCCTGTGCAGCTTCAGGGGAAACATGCCCTATAACCGCACCTTTTGATCCTCCTGAAAATCTTCCGTCCGTTATTAAAACTACTTCGGACAAAAGATTCATTCCGACAAGAGCAGATGTAGGAGATAGCATTTCACGCATACCCGGTCCTCCTTTCGGACCTTCATTTCTGATGACAATGACATCACCTTGCTTAATGTTTCCGTTCAAAATAGCTTTTGTTGCATTCTCTCCATCATCAAAAACAACCGCCGGTCCTTTGTGCTTTTTCAGACTTCCCGGAATACCTGCTTGTTTTACCACGGCTCCATCTTCTGCAAGATTTCCGTAAATAACGGCAATCCCTCCCTCTTTTTTAAAGGGAGAATTAAAAGAACGAATTACACTTTCATCCTTTACATAGCAATCGGAAATAAGTTTTGAGATCGGTTTTTGATAGATTGTATCGGCATTAGATTTAAGCAATGATTTTTTGTCGAGCATGTTTAAAATGGAATATACCCCTCCTGCTCTATGCAGATCCTCAATGTAATGTTCTCCGACCGGAGATAGAGAACATAATTGTGGAACTTCATGAGATAGCGAATCAAATATATTGAGAGGCAGATTTACATTAAATGCCTCAGCAATTGCCTGCAGATGAAGTACGGTATTTGTTGAACCGCCGAGAGCGAGATCAAGAAGAACTGCATTGTGAAAAGAGTCACTTTTTACTATGTCGTGCGGTTTGCAGCCGCTTTTTACCAGATCCATCACTCTTACGCCGCTCATTTTTGCAAGTCTTATTCTTGCGGAATCAACTGCAGGAATGGTTCCGTTACCTTGCATGGAGACTCCGAGAGCTTCACTGATGGAATTCATTGAGTTTGCAGTAAACAGTCCGGAGCATGCTCCTGCTCCGGGGCAGGCGGAGTTTTCAAGTAAGTTTAATTCAGATTCACTGATACTTCCGCTTTTATATCTTCCTACCGCTTCAAATACCGAAACAAGACTGACTTTTTCATTTCTGAATTGTCCTGCAAGCATCGGTCCGCCGCCAACAAAAACAGAGGGAATATTTATTCTTCCCATGGCTATCAGCATTCCGGGCGTTATCTTATCGCAGCTCGAAATAAAAACCATTCCGTCGAAAGGTGTTGCATTTGCCACAAGCTCAGCTGAATCCGCAATTAATTCTCTCGATGGAAGCGAATAGTACATTCCGTCATGATCCATTGCAATTCCGTCACAGATCCCAATTGTTGAAAATACCATGGGTGTACCTCCGGCAGAATAGATACCGGCTTTAACGGCTTCTTCAATTTTTCTCAAGTGCATATGTCCGGGGATTATTTCATTTGCAGAGGAACAGACTCCGATAAAAGGTCTGTTGATTTCTTCATTTGTAAATCCGAGAGCCTTAAGAAGAGATCGGTGTGGAGCTCTGTTAAACCCCTTTTTTATGCTGTCACTCCTCATTTTCAAACTCCGCGGATAATTTTCCGTCCTCAAGCCATGGCATCATATTCCTGATATTTTTACCTACTTTTTCCAACTCAAGTTTCTTCATACTATTTCTGACTGCACGAAAAGAGGGTTGGCCGGCTTGATTTTCGAGAATCCAATCTTTAGCAAACTTTCCACTTCTTATATCGTCCAGGATTTCTTTCATTTTTTCTTTTGTCTCTTTTGTGATCAATTTTTTTTGAGTGATATAATCTCCGTATTCGGCAGTATTGCTTATCGAATATCTCATCAAAGACATTCCTCCTTCGTAAATCAGATCAACGATAAGTTTCATCTCATTGATACATTCAAAATATGCCATTTCGGGTTGGTATCCCGCTTCAACCAGTGTCTCATATCCGGCCTTCATAAGAGATGTTACTCCCCCGCATAAAACAGCTTGTTCACCGAACAGGTCTGTTTCCGTCTCCTCTTCAAAACTGGTTAAGAAAACTCCGGCTCTCGTTGAACCTATCCCGTGAGCATATGCCAGAGCGAGATCTTTTGCGTGACCTGAGTGATCCTGATAAACTGCAAGAAGTGAAGGGACTCCTCTTCCATTCATATATTCTCTTCTTACAAGATGTCCGGGTCCTTTTGGCGCAACCATAGTTACATCAATAAAATCGGGTGGGACCACCTGTGAGTAGTGTATTGAAAAACCGTGTGCAAACATAAGCATTTGTCCCTTTCTCAGATTAGGTTTGATATCTTTCTCGTAAACTTTCTTATGTATTTCATCGGGTAACAAAACCATAATAATTTCCGAATTCTCTACAGCTTCACTAACTGTCATAACCGTAAAGCCACTATCTTTTGCACTTTTTCTGTTTTTGCTTTCCTTTCTAAGCCCTACAATCACACTACATCCGTTGTCCTTCAGGTTCAGGGCATGAGCATGTCCCTGACTTCCGTAGCCTAATACGGCAATTTTTTTCCCTTCTAAAATTTTAAAATCTACATCATTTTTTTGATAAATTTTTCCCATTTTTTCTCCTGTTTGTTTTGAGCTAAAATGCAGTATGATTGATTGCAACCACACCGGTTCTTGCTATATCCGTGATATTATTTTTTGATAAAGAGTCAATAAAATCGTCGATCTTTTTTCCGGTTCCTATCAATTCGACTACCATTGTGTCGGGATTGGAATTTATAATATTACCATTGTAACTATTTATAAGTCTTAATAATCCACTCTGTCTATTCCTGAAATTTTGAAATTTGATAAGAGCAATTTCCCTCTCAATTTTGTGAGATTCATCTATTGGTGAGATATCTATTACATCAAGTAATTTGCCCACCTGCTTTTGCAGTTGATCAAACTCTCTTTGATCTCCTTTTATAACAAGGGTAAGACGTAAAATATTTTCGTCCATTGAGTCTCCAACGCTGATACTTTTTATTAAAAACTGTCTTCTTGTTACTAATCCGGTAATCCTTGCCACCACATTCGAACTTTTCAAAGTAGTTATTGAAAAGGTCTGCTCATTTAATTTTTCATGATTTTTGTTATCCATATTTTTATCTCCTTGAATGATCATTGTTTTTTATTTCCGTAACCGCTTCATTGAGCGGTTTTCCTGCAGGAACCATCGGCAGTACATTCTCCTCTCTCTCAACAGGAATATGGAGCAGCATTGCATTTTTGCTTAACTTTAATTCGCGTAGTGCATCAATGCATTCATTTTTAGAATTAACTCTCTTTGCTTCTATCCCGAATGCTTTTACAACTTTTACAAAATCCGGATTATCATTCATATCGGTTTGTGAATATCTTCCACCGTACAATAACTGCTGCCATTGTCGAACCATTCCGAGATAAGCGTTATCAAGAATAATCATCTTTAAATTCAGATTATATTTTTTAATGGTAGTAAGTTCTTGAATATTCATCTGAAACCCTCCGTCTCCGGAGAACATAAGAACTTCTTTGTCAGGATTCCCGATCTTTGCTCCGATTGCTGCAGGTAATGCAAAACCCATTGTCCCTAATCCTCCGGATGTTAAATGACTCCCGGATTTATTAATGGGAAAGAATTGCGGCACCCACATCTGATGTTGACCTACATCGGTAACAATTATTGTGTCGTTATCAAATATTTCGGCACTTTTTTGAATCACATATTGCGGTCGCATCTTTTTAGAAGGTTTATATTCGAGAGGATGGAGCTTTTTATAATCCAATATCATGTTTAACCATTTAGAATAATCTTTCGATGATTTATTCTTATTAAATTCATGCAGAACGGTTTTTGCAGAGCCTATGATAGAAAGGTCGGCACTTATATTTTTCCCGATTTCCGCCGGGTCAATATCTACGTGGATTATTTTTGCATCCGGTGCAAATTTTTGCGGGTCGCCGAGTATACGATCACTAAATCTGCATCCCAATGCAATCAAAAGGTCACAATTGGATACTGCATAATTCCCGTAAAGAGAACCGTGCATTCCAAGCCCTCCGAGATAGAGTGAACTGTTTCCGGGATCACATCCGTAACCCATCAGTGTATTGACGACCGGAATTCCGAAATTTTTTGCAAATTGATTCAGTTCTTCAACAGCTCCTGAACTTATAATACCTCCACCGGATATGATCAACGGTCGTTTTGAGTCTCTAATCAGAGCCATAGCTTTTTTTATCTTTTCGGATTTGCCTTTGCTATCAGGTCTATAACCGGCTATTTCAATATTGTCCGGATAGACAAATTCACACTCCTCATTTTGAACATCCGTCGGTATATCGATCAAAACCGGACCTTTTCTTCCGGTGTTGGCGATATGAAAAGCTTTTTTGAAGGTTACCGCTATATCCGATGCCGATTTAATTAAAAAATTAGCTTTTGTAATCGGCATTGTTATTCCGGTAATGTCGGATTCCTGAAAAGCATCTGTTCCTATATATTTCCCCGATACCTGTCCTGTAATAATTACGAGAGGAATGGAATCCATGTAAGCCGTTGCAATTCCGGTTAATGTATTTGTGGCACCGGGTCCTGATGTGACAAGTACTACACCCGGTTTTCCCGTTGATCGTGCATAACCGTCTGCAGCATGAGTTCCTCCCTGCTCATGTCTCGGAGATATTCTGTTGATGCTGTCACCGTAGATATAGAGAGCGTCAAATATTGGAATAACAGAGCCGCCGATATAGCAGAAAAGTGTTTCCACGCCCTCCTTTTTTAAAGATTCCACAACAATTCTTGAACCTTTCATTTTCATTTTTCCCTCCTTGAAAAAGTTTGTTCTTTTGAATTTTGATTCATGCTCTTTATATTAAAAAAGAGAGATGTATTGTTAGTTGATTTATATAGAGATATAACTATGCATATATAGATGTGACTCATGATCCTTTCTTTGGGTTTTAACTATTGATTAAACTGTTAAACAGTCAGTTTGCAAAAATTTTTTTTCGAGCGAAAGGATTATGAGATTCGGTAATTATTGAAATATTTCCGTTCTTCTCTATCCGGTTTGAAAGGATTATGCTTATAATGATTGCAATGTTAATAATAATTGTGATAATAATTCCTGAAATAATAATCATTGCATTTTCAATAAACATAAAATCCTCCTGTTTTTTATTGTTTGTAACATGAATTTTCTTATACGTCAATATTTTTTTTATTTTATTTTTGGAAAACTACAAAAATCATCTGAGTTTCAATAGGAATAGATCTCTTTTTGAGGGATCATTTCTCTAAAAACTTTCTGTTTTAAAGTCCTTATTATCCCTTTTACATATGATCTGTGTGACATTTCTTCCGGACATAAGAACTGCGGGAACTCCTCCACCGGGCTCCACCCATTGCCCTGCCATATAAAAATTATCAAGTCCGGGCAAAGTTTTAGACATCTGTTTCATTACAATATCAGGTGTTAATATCCATCCTTCAAAACTTCCCTTCCAGTTTCCGGTATAACGTATAAATGTTGATGGTGTTGAAATGTCGGCAATTTCCACATTGCTGCTAATATCTCCGAATCTGTCTTCAAGGATTTCCATAGATTTTTCCACTATTCTTTTTTTTTCATCTCTATATTTTTTAGTATCACTATCTCTGAGGTCAACCCAGTATTTATAATTATATGTAGGGAGAGTAATAGTAACGGCTGTTCTTCCTGCCGGAGCAACTGTTTTATCAAAATTAAATATTCTAACCTCGGCATGTTTTAACTCTGTCTCAGGGTCAATTCTTAATCCGTCTTTGATAGGAAACCATATCTGTCCCGGTATATTTCCAAACTCTTTTTTAATTCCGAATGATACCTGAACAAATGATGGAAATGTTTTATATTTATTAAAATAGTTTGCAATTTTTTTGTTTAAAAATTTCCCCTCAAGCATATTGAAGATAGTATTGTATCCATCTGCTGCCGAAATTACAATTTCGGATTCGGTCTTTTCACCTGACTCAAGGAGAATTCCCGTGGCTTTACCTTTGTTGTGAATGATTTTTGAAACCTTAGAATTATACTTGATAATTCCGCCCAGCTCTTTATACCTTTTTTCCACTCTTTTTGAAAAATGAAGGGAACCTCCGATTGGATATCCTGAACTTTTTTTTGTCATCCATGCGAAATTAAGAATCATAAACAGAAAGGACATGTCTGGAATGAAAAGATTTTCAATTGCATTTTTCAGGAGAGGATTCTTAAATTTTAACGAAAATTCTTTTCCCGAGACGGATCCCCATTTTTTCATGTCTCCGAGATAGGGGAAAAGTTTTAATATCAGTTTTATTCCGTCCAAAGGTCCCATAACCTCTCTTGTTTTGAATATAGGGAGTTTGAGGTTAATAAATTTTCTGACGGCATCTGTCATCTCCTTTATCGGTTTTTCATCTTCAGGAGCTTTTTTTAAAAGTTCATTCTCCATCAGGTCTATATTTGTGAAGAAATCAATATATCGGTCGGGAGAACTGCTCTCAGCTCTGGCATAGACATCAGGATTAAAAAATTCAATATTTTTCATATCCATAATCTCATTCCACAGGAAGTATAAATCATCGGAGGGAGATGAACCGATAAGCCAATGGATACATCCGTCAAATGTATATCCGCCACGCCCCCATGCTGTACAAACGCCTCCGGGAAGATTATGCATCTCATAAACGGTTGTCTCATATCCGTTCATTTGAAGGTAACATCCGGCACTGAGACCTGCAATTCCGCCACCTATTATGTCAACTTTTTTCCCCATATTTCCTCTCCTTGATATTTAGAATATTTTTTTGTAAATATGACAGTATGGAGTCCCTCCTTTTTTTTGATAGTAGTTCTGATGATACTCTTCCGCTTTCCAGAAAATATCTGATTTTGTAAGTTTTGTTGCAACTTTATAACCTTTACCTGTCAATATTTCAATCAACTTCTCAGCAATTTTTTTTTGAGATTCATTTATGTAAAATATTTCCGATCTGTACTGTTCCCCGATATCCGGACCTTGTCTGTTTACCTGTGTGAAATCATGTGTTTCAAAGTAGAGTTTGCAGAGACTTTCATAGGAGATTTTTGAAGAATCAAATATGATCTCTATTGCTTCGGCATGGCCTGTGTCTTCATTGCAGACTTGTTGATATGTCGGGTTATCAATTTTTCCTCCGGTGAATCCTACAGTAGTTGATATAACTCCTTCTTTTTTATTAAATTGATATTGCGTTCCCCAGAAACAACCGGATGCAAAAACGGCTTTTTCTTTTTTTACCTTGTCTTGCATTGTCTCTCCTAAATAAAATTGGTTTATTGATAATATAAGAAGAAAGAATGTAATAGAATATATTTTTTTCTTCATTTTCTCACCGCTGATTATTATACAGTTTTTAAAACTTTTTTCTAATTATAACAGTTCAGTTAAAAGCTCATTTCCTCTTTTGCTTAGAGGTAGTGTCTCTTTATTAGACATTTTAACTATTTTACTGTCTCGAGTATATGGTTCGATTTTTTCCAGATAATCTATGTTGATAATATAGGAACGATGTATTCTGCAAAAAGTTTGAGTATCCAGTCTTTTCTCAATGCTATTCATTCTGTCATATTTTATATATGTTTTATTATCAGTATGGATTTTAATATAGTCGCCGTAAGCCTGAATATAGATAATATTATCGGTTTTTACAATAGTTACATTATTTCCGTCTCTAATGAGAATTCTTGAAACAGGTGAAATCCGTTCGGAGTTGAGATTAAGAAGATTTTTAATTTTTTCCTTTTTCGTATAATTTTTTCTTTTGTTAAGTTTTTCCAATGATTTTTTTAGTCTTTTTTTTTCTACAGGTTTAAGAAGATAATCAATTGCCTGTGTTTCAAATGCCTTTAGAGCAAATTCATCATAAGCCGTGACAAAAATAATATCGGGTAATTCGGAGCCTAAAAGTTCAATAACATCAAAACCGTTAAGCTTTGGCATCTGAATATCAAGAAATACAAGATCGGGGTTTTCATCCCGGATCATTCTTATTGCTTCAAAACCGTTACAACATTCTCCTATTATTGAAATTTCGGGAAAATCCGACAATGTTTCCACCAATGATTCTCTCGCTAACATTTCATCGTCAACTATTATTGCTCTTAATTGTTTACTCATCCGTATCTCCGGTATTTGAAGGAATAAAGAGTTTAACCGAAAAAGTATTATTTTTTACGGAAGTTATTATTCCGGCACGGTTCCCGTAAAACAGTTTAACTCTTTTTTCGAGATTTGTCAGTCCGTATCCGCTTCGTGAATCATTTTGTTTATCCGAATCTTCAAAAGGATTTATGAATTCTAAAATAAGAGAAGTCTTTTCTTTTTTAACGATAATTTTAATTGTTCCTCCGTCAAGTAATTGAGAGATACCGTGTTTGATGCTGTTTTCTGCAAGCGGAAGCAGAGATAATGGAATTATGGAATAATTCAAAACTTTTTCATCAATTGAATAATCTACATTTAATCTCTTTCCAAGCCTCATCTTTTCCACATGCAGATAGTTTCTGACATGCTCCAGTTCCTTCTCAACCGTTGATTCCGATCTACTTCCGTAAACATAACTGTAGATTAAAAATTCGGATAACTGAGATATTACTTCACCTGCTTTTAGGGGATCTTTTTTGATCAAAGGTTTCATCAGGTTAAGGCTGTTAAATATAAAATGAGGATGGATTGTGTTTTTTATTGCGTTTAATTCCGCTCTTGTTGTTTCAAGCTGCTGATTCAGATATTTTTTCTCCGCATCGAGTACTTTCTCATTTGATATGATCAGATAGAATAGAAGTGAGACCAGAATATAGATCGATATTCCCGTTCCCGCAAAAAGAAAAAGTGATTTGTGAAAAAGCAGTTCCCATTTGCTGCTTGAATATAGATAAGACAAAAGAAGTGAATGACCGTATGTCACCAATAATAGCAGACCTGTTACCGTTGCCATTGACAAAGAGTGTTTTGTGAAAAATGTGATGATGTCTTTGTCCGAAAACGGTGTGGCTTTGCATATATACCATAAAGATGCCGCTATAAAGAGTTCAATGATCATCGGGGGAACTACAAATATGGCTGAATCGGAAATAGGTGATGAAGTTAAAAGCATATGCAACATCACAACCCAGAAAGTTACAGGACTCCAGAGGAGTCCTGTAATAAATATTTTTTTCCCTGATAAAAATAGCGGATGCATTTCAGTTTTTTATTTCAACTCCACCCATGATTGCGGATCCTTTGATTATCAGTTTCTTTTTTGCCCCGTTCAATGTTGAGGTCTTATTTTCAAATGCTCCGAGGATAGGAATTCCTTCAATAATGATCTCCCATTTTTGAGGAACTAAAATTTCAATACCTCCCATTAAAGAAAAGATCTCTAAAGTAATTGTTTGATCGTCAAAATCACAATTTCTCAAGTCAACTTCACACCCGCCCATAATAGCAGATATTTTTCCGCCGTTCAATTTTTTACTTGAATATCTGTACTCTCCTCCGCCGAGAATAGCGGAAATATTTATTGAATCCCCTGTAACGTTTTCTTCACTTTTAAATCTGTGATGATCTGTCCTGTTATGATGAGAACCTGTGAAAATACCGTTTCTGATTATTTCCAGTCCTATGAATATAAGAATGAACGGCCATATATCCCTAAATGTAAAATACATTATATCAAGGTTTCTAAGTAGAAAAATAATTCCGAAAAGGATAAAAAATCCTCCCACAACATATTGCTTGCTTCCTCTGTGAGATAGTATTTTTTTCAAACCTATTGCAACAAGGATCAGCGGCCAAAAGTTCCATACATTGATATTCAGATCATATCCGAGAGAGTCCAGTAACAGAATTATTCCTATTGCAATTATTATTATTCCCGTTACCACTCTTACATCAAAAACAAATCTTTTTTTTTCTTCCATTGTTAATCTCCTGTTTTTGTTATCATAAGAAATATACGGTGTTTTTCCATCCTTTTCTTTATTTTTTCGATGAAAGACGGAAATAATCAGATGAATGGCGGATTTATCTGATTATTTATTTCGACTGCTTTACAAAAATTGAATATGTTGCCGATATATTTAAAACCAATTTTTTTTTATACAACTTATCCGGAATAATTCTATATAGAAGATATACAAACAGCTGATTTGTATATTGAATTGATTCTAAGAGTTATATATAATTTGATCCGATAAGAAGGAAATACCCTTATCGGGTTATTTTTTTCTGAAATAATTATTATAACTGTTTTTTTTTAATATTTATCAGAGAGAGATTGATTATGATCAATATATACACCGGACCTATCGGAAGCGGAAAAACCACACAACTTGAGAGATGGATGTTGGAGAGGAAAGATGTATGTGGAATATTAATGCCTGTAATCAAAGGAGTAAGACATATCTATTCGATCTCTTCCGGGAAATATTTTCGAGTGGAAGCCGGAGCTGATGATCCTGAAGAGGAAGTAATAAGAATAAGGAAATTCAGGTTTTCAAAAAAAGTTTTTAAACTTGCTAATTTTGAGATAGAGGAGTCTTTAAAAAGTGATTGTAAAATTATTGTTGTTGATGAGATCGGTCCTCTGGAATTGAACGGATCCGGATTTTATTCATCTTTCAGAAAGATTGTTGATTCCGGTAATAGAGATATTCTTGCTGTTGTCAGAGAAGGTTTGGTTGAAGATGTAGTGTCATTTTTTAATATAAAATCATTCGAGATCATAACGGATTTGAATGAATTAAATTCTTAAAAATATTGTTGGGCTTTAAAAATATTTTTTATTAAAGTTGACATTTCAAAAATATCCTACTATATACTTTTTATAGATTAAAAACAATATTTCCCTGGGGGGGTAAAATGTCCAAAGATTTATCGGTTGCGAGAGAGATAACGTTTAAAAGAATTGAGGAGGATTTAAGGGATTCTTATAATGCTGATTTTGATATCAACTTGTCAAAACTTGTATTTTTCAGTGATCTGCATAAGGGTACCAAGAAAAAAAATGACTCATTTATGCAAAATGAAGTTGCATGCTGTTATGCATTCGATCACTATTTCAAAGAGGGATTTACACTTGTTCAAGTGGGGGATTCGGAAGAAGGTTGGGGATTTAAAATAGGAAAAGCTCTTAAAAAGTATGATTCAACGGTTTTGAAATTCGAAAGAAAATTTTTTTCAGAGCCCGGTCGATATATAAGATTGTATGGTAATCATGATATTAAGTGGAGAAAAAAAGTAAAGGTCGAAAATATCTTAAAGCCTCATTTGACAAATGATATTGATAGTGAACTTGTTGTAAAACCGGCACTGAAACTGGGAGAAAAGATAGTTGTTCTGCATGGTCAGCAAGGGAGTCTTGAATCGGATATTTTATGGAAGGTTGCAAAGGGAATTGTCAGATTTGTAACATCTATATTCTTTAGGACTTTCGGAAGAAAGAAGAAAAGAGCGGCAAAAAATCCGATGGTAAGGCATGAAAGAGATTTCTTGTTGAATTCATGGGCGACGAAAAATCATAAACTTTTAATAGCCGGACATACTCATAGGTTTATATTCGGGAAGAAACATTCGTTAAGCTCGGTTTACAAATCGCTTATAGATCTTTCAAAAAAAAGGAGAGATGAATTGACTGATATTGAAAAGATAATTCTTGATCATAGTTTAAGTGATATGCAGAGTGATTTCGATGAATTGATAAGTCAGATAGAGAAAGATTTAAGTGATAATAAATTAAACGAGAATTGTTATTTTAATATTGGTGCAGGGGTTTATTCCGACGGAATAACTTGTATTGAGATTGACAAGGGGACGATCAGACTTGTTTTTTGGCCGAACAACAAATTTAAATCAGGAATGCTTTTTGATGTAAACTCCGGAGTGAAAATATTTGATCCACCGGAAAGAGCGGTTTTGTTTGAGGATAATTTGAAAGTTATTTTGAGTGAAATTTAGTTCTTATTTAAGGATGTAATATGAAAAATTTAATTGATGTCCATGTCCATTTCGGGTCACCTGACGGTCCTGAAGGTTTTTGCTACTGGTCGAAAAGCTTTGAGGAGAGTGTTGCTTTTCTTGCAATGAAAATTGTAACCGGTTCTTTATTTAAAAAAGCCGGTTTTAATGAAGTTCGGAAACATATATTTAAAACAATTGACAGGTCGAAATATACGGATAAAATCGTATTGCTTGCACTTGATCAAGTTTATGATGCAAATGGTAATCCGGACAGAAGAAAAACCAACCTTTTTACATCTAACGAATGTATTGTTAAACTGAAAAGTGAGTTTTTCGAAAAATTTGGTGAAGACAGGATTTTGTTGGGGATGTCAATCAACCCGAATCGAAAAGACTGGAAAGATGAGTTGGATAAATATGCAGATAAAGCGGTTTTATGCAAATGGCTTCCATCAACACAGAATATCAATCCTGATGATCCGAAGTTTGATTCATTTTATGATAAATTGGCTGAATATGGTATTCCTCTGCTTTCTCATGCCGGACCTGAGCATGCGATTCCGGCATGGGATAAAAACTGGAACAGGTTTAATAATCCGGAAAGATTGAAAAGACCTCTTTCAAGAGGAGTAACAGTTATAGCTGCACATTGTGCTTTACCCTATTTTCCTGATGATCCGAAAGATGATTTTATAATGCTGATGTCGATGATTAATGAATCTGAGGGAAATGGCTGGGATTTATTTGCGGATCTGTCTGCTCTTTGTGTGCCTTTCAGAAATCCGTTCATAAATAAAATCCAGGAAAATATTCCTGAATCCAGGCTCTTATACGGTTCGGATTATCCGATTCCGATTGTTGAACTTTCTTATAAAAAATCGAAGAATATTTTCAGACAAATACGGATATTTCTTAAAGCGGTTTTTACAAAAAATCCGCTTGATAAAAACTATTATCTTTTGAAAAAAATGGGTTTTGACAAAGAGGTTTTTTTGAATGCAAACAGTATCCTGAAATTGTAATAATAAATAAAAAAATCAGTAATAACTTTTATTTGCACTCATAAAAAGAAGCGGGGTTTTTTAACCCCGCTTCTTAGTTTATGAGTTTTGCGTTTTTAATCCAGTTCGAGGATTCTTCCTGATGTCCATGGAGCTTTTAGCTTATCAAGTTCGGTTTCCAGTTCCTTTATATCCTTGTTCCTTATTATCTTCAATTGTGAAATTAGCGGTTTGAGTTCACTGACAATAATATTATATGCATCATACTGACTCTTCCCGGCGGCAGATGTGTTCCCGTATTGTGAATATAGGATGGAATTAAACCTGGTTAATAGAGGAGGGTGAGTAGGCGGGATCTCTTCTCTGCTGGCTTTAGGTGTTATTCCCCGGAGAAGAAAATTTATTCTATCCAGCTTATCTTCAACTTTTCTAACTTTTGATATTTCAGCAGTTGTTGATGCGGGAGTTGCATACAGTGTCTGTTTAATGAAGATGACCTTTCTCTGCAAATCTTTTACTTCCGAATAGCTTCCCTGAAGTACTCTTGAGAGCTTCGTTAATTTTTTACGAAACTTATTCAGTTTGTTTTTATCCTTTGCGATAAGAGTTGCCGAATTCAATGCTTTTACATTAAATTCAACCGGTCCCGCAAGTTTTATCTCTTTGCCTGAATCTATAATGGAGATGGAGAGTGAATATTTACCAGGCATTACAGGGAAACCATCTTCGATCTTTTTAAACGGATCAAATTTCTCCCCTTTTATCCTTACCGGATCTTCCCACGGCATTGAAAGGTTCCAAATATCTCTGTGGATACCTTTTGACGCTTTTTTAAAAAGTTTCGTGATAATATTTCCATCGGAATCTCTTACAGTCAGAAGAAGATGAGGTGATACTTCTCTTGATTCTTCTCTCAATTCTTCCGGAGTAGGAACGTATATCGAGTCTCCTTTTTTGAAAAGTTTTTTATCATTAGCGATTCTTTTTGACTTTTTCGTTTTATATGAATCTTTCATATAGTATGTAAAAGATATTCCGTAAGCTCTGTTCTTTGCAGTCCAGTATCCTTCTCCCTGTCCATATTTTTTCCCTGTTTGAATAAATAGTAATCCATCCTTAATTTTAAAAATATAAGCATCTTTTTTTGTAATCTCAGCTGTGAGTTCTCTTAAAGGCGAATAATCATCAAGGATATAAAACCCTCTGCCGAAAGTTGCAAGAACAAGGTCATTTTCATCTTTCTGGATCGCAATGTCTCTGACTGCTATGGTTGGGATTCCGGATTTAAGTTGTCTCCATTTCTTTCCTCCGTCAATGGAGCAGAATATTCCGAATTCCGTTCCTGTAAATAAAAGTTCTTTTTTTACATGATCCTGAGCGATTGTGTGTACTGTTCCGTTTGAAGGAAGATCTGAAGATATTGATCTCCATGTTCTGCCTTTATCATTTGAAACAAGAATGTAGGGTTTGAAATCATCTCTTTTTCTGTTATCAAAAGTAGCATATACAGTGTTCTCATCAAATTTTGAAGCCATAATATCACTTACATATGTGTATTTCGGAACTCCTGTGAAAGAACTGATTTTTCTCCAGGTTTTTCCACCGTTTTCGGTAACATGAATAAGACCGTCATCTGTTCCGGCATAAAGAAGATTCTCATCCAGTATCGATTCGTCGAACGAGACGACCATTCCGAATAGGGATGTTGAAACATCTTTGGCAACCGCTTCGGCACTCCAGTGCTTTCCCATGACTTTCCAGCTGTTTCTGTCAATCCCGGCTGAAAGATCCGGACTTATAACTTTCCAACTGTCTCCTCTGTCATTACTTCTAAATACTTTATTCGCAGCACAATAGAGCCTTGTGTTTAAGTGTGAGCTTATAACGAGAGGTGTGTTCCAGTTCCATTTATAGGTTTTTTCATCCTTCTTAGGTTGAGGTCTTATACTTTTTCTTTCTCCGCTTTTCCTGTCGTAACGGACCATTCCGCCATATTGAGATTCTGCATATACAATGTTTTGATCTTTCCAGTCAACTGCAGACCAGAATCCGTCACCTCCGTTAGTGATAAACCATTCACCTGAGGTTACACCGCTTCGATTAATACTGTTTGAAGGACCACCCATACTTGAATTATCCTGGGTTCCTCCGTAAATATAATAGAACGGTTTTGAGTTGTCTGCAAATACTCTGTAGAATTGAGTAACAGGTAAATTGGAAAAATGATTCCAGTGTTTACCCATATCATAGGTGTAAAAGACTCCGCCGTCTCCGCCGATTATCAGATGGTTTGTGTCGGAAGGATCTATCCAGATTGCATGATCGTCAACATGTTTGCTTTTTAATCCGAGCATTTTCCATGTTTTCCCTCCGTCATCCGTATAATGAGTAACCGTTTCTACCGAAAAAACTTTATCAACATCTTTCGGATCACAGAAAATTTCATTGTAATATTGACCGCTTGCGGCATGAGAGCTCATTTTAGACCATGATTCTCCGAGGTCTGTAGATCTGAAAAATCCTCCCTGCTTATCTGCCGCTTCAATTATTGCATAAACCACAAGATGATTTACCGGAGATATTGCAAGACCTATCCCGCCTTTATCGGCAGCCGGAAGTCCTGATTTTAATTTTTTCCATGTTTTACCTGCATCAATAGTTTTATATATTGCGGTTTCGGGTCCTCCGCCGATTTTTGTAAAAACATGTCTTCTCCTCTGTTCGGAAGATGCGATGATTATATCCGGATTTGTCGGATCCATAACAGCACAATTAATTCCCGTGTTTTCACTGACATTCAAAACTTTGTTCCAGGTTTTTCCACCGTTAATTGTCTTATAAAGTCCTCTTTCGCCACCCGGTCCCCAGACGGAACCTTCGGCGGCAACATAAACAACGTCTGTATCTCGCGGGTCTATCAAGATCATTCCTATCTGTCTTGAATTTTTAAGCCCCATATTCTTCCAGCTCTTTCCGCCGTCCAGTGTTTTATATATGCCGTCACCGTAACCGAGAGCTCTTTGATGGTTGTTTTCTCCGGTTCCCGCCCATACAACATTTGGATTATCAGGATCAATGGCAATGCATCCGATAGAGTATGAACCGTATTTTTCAAATACGGGTTTAAAAGTGATTCCGTTATTTTCAGTTTTCCATATATTCCCGGAAGCGGCAGCAACATAGAATTCACTGTGATTCTTTGGGTTTACCGCTATATCTGCAATCCTTCCCGATGTGAAAGCGGGTCCTATCGACCTAAATTTAAATGCACTGAAAAATGATGATTTTATCGGATCATCATCTTTTTTTGTTTTCTTTGTCTTGCCGAAAACTCCTACGGTTAGCAAGAAAACCATGAAAAAAATCAATAAATTTTTTCTGTTCATTTTTTCTCCTTGTGAAAAGTATTTTTCATATGATTAATACGAAAAATAGTGTATCTAAGTTATCTCAAGGAGAATGCAATTAAAGAATAAAATATATTACTTTTACAATATAATTTTAATATTTTACAAGTTTTACCGGGTTAATAGGTTGCCCCTTGTAAATAACCTCCCAATGCAGATGAGGTCCGGTTCCCACGCTGGAGCTGCCTACTTTTCCAATCATCTGTTTTTTCTTGATCTTTTCTCCTTTTTTTACAAGTATAACCGATAGTTGCCCGTATTTACTTATATATCCGTTTTTATGATCAATCACTATGAGATTTCCATAATTTTTTTTAAATCCTGCAAATATTACGGTTCCGGCAGCAGGTGCAATAACGGTTGTTCCCTTCCTTGCAGCTATATCCTGCCCTTTATGAAAATCTCTTTTTTTTGTGATAGGGTGAATTCTCCATCCGAATCCGCTTGTCAGATATCCCTTTGCAGGCCATATATCCGGTATATTTTTATTGGAGTCTATTTTTTTATTTCTCACATTTGTATCTACCTGGAATTTGACAACCACATAAAATTTAACAGGCTTTGGAATTCCGTTTTCTATATAGGGTTCATATACCCATTTGTATATTGCTTTCAGAGCGGCATTTGCCAATATACTGTTTCCTCTTACTACTCTTGCTTTACTAACTCTTCCGAATTTATCACATATGGCTTCGACGACGACGACACCACCGATTTTCTTTTTCAATACTGTTTCGGGATAGACAGGTCTGATCATTTTAATAAGGACCGGATTTTTTATTGATTTTATTTTTTTCACGGATTCCCTTCTTATTACGGATTCACCCTTCGCTCGATTAAGGGAGAGAAAAAACGGTTTCCCGAAAGAATCTTCAAACCCGAAAACCGAAGATTTACTTTCCGGAAGGTTAAGGATCGTCTTAAGAAGAACTCTGTTGTTATCGTTGTTAACAATTTTCAATTCGAAGCTTTTTTTTCTGTCTAACATCGAAACTTCAACGGTAAATTTATGGCTGTTAAGTATGATTATCTCAAATTCCTTTCTTTTTTCATCAAATCTCCATCCCCATTTTGTTTCATTCAATATTCTTATGGCTGTGAGATTAAATATTCTTTTTATCTCTTCGCTCTCTTTTTTATTATCGAGATTAAAAGTAATATTTCCAACAAAAAGAGGTTTCAAAAAAAAGGCTGAGACCACGGACGGGATATTTTTTACACCCTTTCTGTGCCCTTCGTAGAATCTCATTTTAACAAAAATATCATTTCCTTTTTTTTCGGAACCGGTCAAAAATCCTGAAATGATGATAAGTATAGCCAGTATAACAATAACCAGTTTTTTCATATTACCCTCCTAATTTTTTTGAACCCAAACGATTACTCTTCCTTTCTCACGTGAGAAAAAATATATTCCTTTTGCTTCTCTCCCGTCAATTTCAAGAGAAGTTATCAATACTTTTTTGTCAGATTCATTTAGTTTTTTATAAATCTCCCTCTTTTTAAAAGATTGTATCGGGGAATATTGAAGAAATATAAATGAGACGGCAATGACTATTGAAAGTGCTGTTGCAAAACCGAAAATAAGTTTTGTTCGAGGGATTCTTCTTTTTTCAACTTTTTTCTGGAGTATTCTGTATCTGATATTTTTCCATATATCTATGTTATCAGATGGTATTGATTCTTTGAAAAACATCTTTATTTTATCTTCTTCATTTTTATTCATGTCATAATTCTCAAGACATCCTTTATAAAAATGATTAATGAAAAAACTCCGTTTAAAATTGAATAAAACAATTTTGTAAAGGAATCTTATAATCTTGCATTTCATTTTAAAGGCTCCATTGAAGATGTCATAATTTTTTTTATTTTGCTTCTTGCATTAAAAAGATGAACTCGTACGGTATTTAGTGAGCAATTTAAAACATTGCCAATCTCGTCAGCAGTCATATTTAGATTAAGCTGCATTGCAAGAGCACTTCTCTCCTTATTAGATAGTTTTTTTAATGCAGGTTTGAACAGATTCGAATCCTCTATATTTTCATACTGCTTTTTCTCAAAGGTTTTCTCTTTATATTCTTTCTTTAATTTATCAAAATATTTTAGAAAAATCTTTCTTCTTCTTGTATGGTCAATACACTTATTGTAGGTAATTGACATTATCCATGTTTTAAAATTTTTTTCCGGATTGAATTTATTAAGACTTGTAAAAGCCGTTACAAAACTATCCTGAACAATATCAACTGTATCTTCATGATCCGAAATTATAGTTTTTGCAAATGAAAATAACAGATTTTTATACTTATTAACAAGCACTTCAAAGATCTCCCTGTCTCCGGCTAAGCATTTCCGAATAATGATATTGTCATCCATAGATCTTATTCTGTATATAATACGTTTGAACAGTCATAACCATTTAGTAAAAAATTATTTTATCAAATATAAATTGTTGCATCATAGATATTATTAAAAAAATTAAATGAACTTTGAGAATTTTTACATGATTTGATAATCTTAATATTAAACAGATATAAAATTTTTTTAAAGGAGAGAGAAACAATGACGGATAGGGAGAGAAGATCGGGGCAGGATCAAAGGTCGGGTGAGGAACGGAGAAAAGAAGCGGAAAATAAAAAGAGCATTATGGATAAGCGAAGTGGTACCGATAGGCGTTCGGGAGAAGATAGGAGAAAAGAATAAGTTCTATTTTCCGAAAACGTAAGAAATTGTAATATTCGGAACAATTATTTTCATTCCGTGGACTCCCGGCATTCCTGCTCCTGCATAATAATTCATCGGGTTGACTGTCCTGCTTCTGCCGGAAAGATATTCCAATGCAAAATCAGTTCTGATTTTTCCTTTTTTATATCCGAATCCCAATGTCACTCCTCTATAATCAATACTGGGCAGCATAATATTCAATGTCTCCTCGGGAGAAGGGGAGTGGTCGGTATAATATCCACCTCTAAGTGCAAATGTATCGGATAATTTATATTCAATCCCTATTTTATAATCGATAGTATTATCCCAATTTAGAATAAATTCCGAACCTTCATCCATTCCGGCAAATTTCCAGCTTAATTCATCGAATTTTACGGGAATATTTTGAAGACTGAACCATTCGGAATATGTGACATCTGCGGTTATTGTTATTCTGTCAGTAGGTTTGAATGCGACTCCCATACCCAACCAGAGAGGCCACGTTGCTTCTCTTGTTCCTTTTGATTCGGCTGCAAGACCGAGGTTTGCAAGGAAAGGAGCTTTTGCCGTTCCGGTAATTGAAGCTTTAACAGGTGCTTTCAAAGTCAGTCCGAAACTCAATTTTTTTGTCGGTTTATACATAAGCCCCACAGTTGCTCCGAGAGCAAATTTTGACATTTTTTCGCTATATTGAAAGAAAGGAATTGTTGATCCGTCTCCACCGGGTCTCTCCATATTCAAAGTTACATAATTGAGGTTTATTGAAGCTCCGATTGAAAATTTTTCACTGAATTTATATGCTGCAGCAGGTGACAATGTGATCATAAATATCGTGCTGTCCCATGTATATGGTTTTCCGCCTGTCAGCATTTTCAGTTCATCTCCGGACCATTTTGCTCCGGCACCTGACGGAACATAAAGTGCAATACCGGCGACAAGTTTTTTTGAAAAGGGTTTAAAGTAAGATATTGAGCCGGAAGGATACATTGAGTTTACAGTTTTTGCATCGGCAAGAGTTATTCCCATCAATTCAAATTTATACGTGCCCTTAGGAATAAGATCAGTAACGAAAACAGATAATGAGGTCTCCTCTATTTGAGATAGTCCTGCCGGATTAAAGAAAACCGCACTGAAATCATCCGAAAGACCGATATAAGCTGTACCCATACCGCTTGCTCTGGAACCGATACCGTTGAGATTTAGTCCGTTTGCGGAAACAGAGATATATAAAAACGGTAAAATAGTGATAATCACCAAGATTTTCAAGAAATTCTTCATGTATCCTCCTGTAAATTGTAATTATATTCAATGGAAAAATTTTTTTCAAACGATATTTTTATGTAAAAATAAAAGATAGTCTCTAATAATAAAATTTCTTATAGTATTTCTGTTTTATCCTTAAAATGAAAAATTCTTATATTATTTTAGAGTTTTTTTAATGGATAAAAACATTGGAGTTTTTTTTTTGAGATCAAATTTTTCGGTTACAATTTGACAATTATTTTTCAGATTGTTAGCATAAATAATTAACAATTAACAAAACTAAATTGTTTGCCAGGAGGAATAAATGAGAAATAGGTTTGTTCTTGTTTTCTTAACAGTATTTTTACTGCTTATATTTAACGGTTGTCAGGATCTCGGATCAGGTAATACATTGACATTCACATTGCTTCAAACATCAGATCTTCATAACCATGCGGGTGGATATGGTCCTTCATCGGATTATACTCCGGGAAATAACAGTGATAATGATTCTGTTCTTGGCGGTTTTACCAGAATAGCCAGTCTCATAGCTTCCGTAAGAAAGGAAAATGAAGAGAAAGATATTCCGGTGGTTGTTGTAGATTCCGGAGATTTTTCAATGGGAACTGTTTATGATCTTGCTGCAGCAGACCCTGTGTTTTTTAAATTTTTTCAAATGGTCGGATATGATGCAATAACTTTGGGGAATCATGAATTTGATTGGTCTTATGCGGGGCTTTCTCTTTTATTGTCAAATGGTTTTACGGGTGGTTTCAATGTTCCGGTTATTGCAACCAATATGTTTACAAGTGATGCTTCTCCTGCTGATGATGCAATTGAAGCCATGGTGAATTCCGGGAAAATAGTAAGAAAAAAAATATTAAAACTCTCAAACGGTTTAAGGATCGGTATACTGGGGATAATGGGTGTTAATGCAGATCGTCTTGCACCGGCTGCCGCTCCCATAACTTTTAATCATGACTACTCTTTTTTACAGGGCAAAGTTGATGATTTGAGAAATAATGATAAAGTGAATGTTGTTATCCTTTTATCTCACGGTGGAATCTATTCGGATGGAACAGGAGATGATTTTAATCTCGCGAAAAATGTAACGGGGATAGATATTATTGCTTCGGGACATTATCACACTGCTACTCAAACAGCTTTCAAAGTGGGATCGTCGAATACAAGAATATTTTCTCCGGGTGAATATGGTAAATGGCTAAGCCGTATGGATATAACTTATGATCTCGACTCAAGAACGGTTAAAAGTTTTGATTTTAAATTGCTGCCCGTTGATGATACCGTAAAAAACAGAACCGTATTTGAAACGGTTATTTCAGGATATAAGGAAGCTATAAACACGGCTCTTTCAGTTGCAGGTCTCTCTCTTGATATGCCTGTCTCCCGTGTCTCGGAAGTGATGGAGATCCATGGTGGAAAAGAGTCCGGACTTGGAAATCTTTCCGCTGATGCACTTAGAGCAATTGCTTCTGGGCTTGCTCCTCTGAACGACGGTGCTGTTTATGATGTGGCAATAATACCAAACGGAGTTATACGGGATGGTTTTTTCCCCGGAGCCACGGGAACGGTAACATTTACTGATATTTATAACACTATACCGCTGGGAACATCTCCTGATATTTCGCAGAAAATGCCGGGATATCCTCTTATGTCTCTATATATTACTGGACAGGATCTCAGGAATGTCTGTGAAGCGGGATTAACCGTGTCAAGGATGCTGGGCTCAGACTTTTATCTTAATTTTTCAGGAATAAGAGTTGATTATAATTCGGCAATGGCCCCATATTTTAAGGGAGTTTCCGCAATCTATCTGACTTCCGGAAGCGATTATTTCACTACCGTAAAAGGTGCTGCCATTGATATAACGGACAATACTACACTTTACCATGTTGTTGTTGATTACTATGCACTCCAAATGATGAATGCAGTTACAAATATGGGACTTACAATAATACCGAGAGATTCTTCGGGGAATCCGATTCCTCCTAAGAATTATCTTGCTTTCAGAATAGATTCGGATCCTTCTCCGGGTATGCAGGAATTAAAAGAGTGGGGTGCACTTTTATCTTTCCTTAAGAATTTCTTTCCTTATACCGGAAACGGAATTCCGCAAGCGATATATGGAACCGGAGGTGCAGGAATGGGCAGGATAAATTTTATCCAATAAATCCCGGATGAAGATACGGAAGATTTATTTAACTGTTATTTTTGAGTATAATTGAATTAAGAGACAGTTCCGGTTGCAAGATCTAATGTGAAAGAATAGTTGTTGCCGTTGTATAAAAAAGATACCGTAATCTTTGAAGTTCCGTTATGGTTTACTGATACGGCGATACCTTCAATATTAATAGTTAATGTGCCGCTCTGAGCATAATCATTGTTAAGTGAGGCAATTATATTGGCAAATGAAAAAGTACTTGTGGTTCCCATGTATGTCACGGATCCGCTGCCGTTAAATATTATTTCCGAATTTCCATCATGAAGTCCGGTAATATCCATCTGATACGTTAAATTTCCGTTGTTTCCGGTAATTGTTCCTTCTGACTTAATTTTAACAATAAGATGTGTATAATATTTTCTATAATTACCATTGGAGTCTATAAATTGAATTTTGATTGTTGCACTCTCTCCTGTACTGAGAGTCGTTTGCAGGGTCCACCATCCTGTTGATGAATCATAGTTAAAACTATCCGATTGAGCAGAGTTTCTTGAAAATGAAGTGACACCCGAGGATGCATTCATTATTGTCGAGCCGACAGTGTTAAGGACAGAGGCAGTAAAAGCAATTGATTTTTCTATAGTGTTTACTTTTTCAGTGTCATTCGCTGTTACTTCATCTGCTTTTTTACATGAAACGATCATTAATAAGAATAGAAACAGACTAATAATTAAAATTAATTTTTTCATTTTCACCTCACAAATGAATTATGTGCTTATAGATAAAAATTGTCAACGGATAAATATCTTCTCAAATTTTAAAGAAAATTAATAAAAATGTTGAAATATTAAAAAATAGTGAATATAATATTAATGATGAGGTAAAAGATGCCGAAAATAAAAAGAAAAGTTATAAATATTTCTCTTGGAGATAAGACAAAGATGATGCTTTGGGAAGTATCGAAATATTTTAAAATCAGGGAATCAAATTTTATAGAGAAAGCTATAATGGATCTTGACAATGAAGAGATAAGCAATGATTTCAAGAAGTTTTGTGAATTGATGGGCTATAAAAATATTGAAAAATCTGCAGAGCATAAACCTCTTTTTATTATGGAGAATCTTGTATACAGAATAAAAAGAGATCATTTTGAATATAATTTAAAAAATCAGACGATTTTTATTAAATATTTGATATATTTTTATTATAATAAATATATCAAACCGATAATTTAAAAATTCAAAAAATAAAACAGCGGAGGAAGGGGATTAGTAAATTTAAAAAGTTGAAAGTTTAACGAATTCTCAGGGTTTGAAGAAATGGAAGAGAATCTGTTCTCAGTTAAGATGAAGAAAAAAAATAGTTTTTGCAAAAAACACTAATTCTCTTTGAAAAAACCGAAATCTCGTAAATATCTATGAAAAAAGCCATTATTTTAGTAGTGATATTAATTATTTGTTATTTAGATCTGCTTTCTTTTAAAAAAATTAATATTTTCGGCATCAGGTATGGTTTTTTTTTAATTTCAGTTTCAAAAAATCTAAATGTTTTTAAAAACGACAAATTAGTTTTTTCAGAAAAGGGAGATTTAATCTCCGAATATCTGATAATAGAAAGATCTGATAATGTGATTTTATGTAAATCCAAAAAAGAATTTAAACTGCTTAATAAAAGATGTTATGTGAAAGCTGATCAAAATGTAATTATTGAGGAAACCGATAAGTTAATCGGGAATCGGAATTTAAAAAGTTATAAAAAGCGGTGGTTTGAATACATTAAAGGAATTGAGTTTAAAAGAGTAGCGGATAATGTCTTTGTAACTCTTGATCCTATTTCTGTTTCTATAATTATGGATTTGACTTATAAAGGATTAAAGAGATATGTAAAAAGTTTTCAGACTGAGTGTAAAACAGGATATAGCGTAGAAATGCTGAATACCATGGAGATAGAAAAATATATTGATTTAAAAAAGGGCAAAATACTACTCGGTATTTCGGAGGGGAGAGTGGTAATGGTTTATAAAACAAACGGTAAGATACGAAGTAGTTTTATTACCGAATCTACAATAAGAAAGTTTAGTGGAAATATCTTTTTACCGCTGATACTTAAATATAAAAGGAGATAGAATGAAAAAATTTTTAACTATTACACTGATTCTGTTTTTATCTCTGTTTTCCTATTCCGAATGGAAGAATAAAATATCAGAATATTGGGATGATTATGAAGATTTCAGTTCGATAATCAGATATCTCGAAAGAGATATTGAAAAAATTTCAAAAGTTGAGAGAGCAGAAGCTTTGGCAATTCTTTCTTATGCATATAAAAATGAGAATAATATTGCCGGAGAAGTGAGCTGTATTAAAAAACTATTTACGATGTTCGAGTTTAAATCAATTTCTCCGGATTTTTTAGATTTAAGTGCAAGAATGAAAATATTCGATTATATAGAGAGATGGAAAAAAGTATTTCCTGAGATATCGGGAGTTGAGTTTTGTAATATTGATGATGGAATAAGCTATTTTTCACCACCTGAATTTATCAATATGAAAATCTGCTCTTCCACATCAGCCGGAATGAAATTAATTGATTCTTTAAACAGAGTGGTATTTTCAGTTTTCTTAAAATCCGGGAAAAATTTTGTGAAAATTCCAATGAAAATTGTGGAAGTAGCTAATAATATTACAAAGTTTAGTATAAATGTTTATAGTGGTTCGGTTTCAATAAATTATAAGTTTACTGTTGAAAAAGAGTATAAGATTCCTTCGGGAATAAACTTTAATCCCAATCTTGGATTTGTTAAATTGATTAACCGGAATTTTAAAAAGGAAAGCAAAAAGATAGTTAAAAAAGAAGGTAGAAGATATTTTGATAAAAAGATGTTTCTTGAAAAATCTTTGATTCCGTTAGGAGTAGGTATCACCTTTTTTTGTGCGGGAAATTTTTTGACGAATTCAAAAACAGTTACTCCCGATAAGTTTGTCAGCAGGCAGTCATTATGGTCTCTTGGGAAATCATCTAAATATTTCGGAGTAGGATTTTCAATTAAAAGCGTTATTAATTTAATACGATCATTCAAAAAGATAAATACATATAAAGTATATTTTGTAGAAGATCCCGATTCAATTCATTATAACAATCTTCTCCGGAAAGTTCTGAAAAAAAAGAAAATGTTGATTAGAGTAAAACTAAAACTAACAAAGATGGAGGAAAAAAATGAATAGGGCAAGAATTGGAATAATACTGTTTGCTACCCTGTTAAGTTTTGGAATTGCCGAAACACAAACAGGTTTTTTTGTATCTTTAAAAGATATTGAAATGAGAGTTGATTTCTCAGGCGATGCGATAAAGAGTGACGATGTTAGCGGTAATTTAAGTGAATTTTTTTTTAAATTGTCAAATATCTCTCCCGGAAAAATCGAATTAAGTCTTATTCTTAATCTTTCCAAAGGATCTGTTATTAATGGTGAGAATCAGATAATAGAATACAGCCGTATAGGTACAGGTGCTGAATTAGGTAAAATATTTAATCTTTATTATGGGACCATTTTTGGGAAGAAGTGTATATTTGATATGGTTTGTGGGATTTCGGGAATAGTATATTTCAACGGGAAATCTGATACAGGAGAGTTTTCACTCACGGGGAGTGAGGAGCAAAAAGATAAACTTTTATATGATTTTGGAATATTTGCATCTTTAAAGATCGGGATAACAATGAGGAAGTTTTATCTCTATATCGGTTTTCAATCAATCTATCCTCTGTATTCAAAGTCGATTTTAACAGATGAGAAAGTAAATTTCTTGAAATCTTATCTTTTTCTTGGAGTAGCATTTTGAAATATTGCCCCGAGTGTAATCGTTTTATTCCGCAAAAAAAATATATTTGCAGTCGTTGCGGATCATCCGGAATTTCAGATTTTATTTTATTAAACAGAGAAAAAAAAGAGATTGATAAAATTATTCTATTTGTAGAATTACTAAAATTTGATGATTGTGAATATAAGATTATTGAAATTCTTGGGACCGGTGGATATGGAATAATTTTGAAAGTGGAAAGTGTTGAAAGAAAAAAATTTTATGCTCTTAAACTTCCGCTCTCATTCAAAAATATGTTTACAAACAGTGGAGGATATTCCGAAGAGGAGTTAAAAGGTTCTGATGAATCGGTTGAAAGTGAAATATCAATTCTCGAAAAATTTAGTGGAGAGAGATTGTTAAAATTGGAAGGAACAGGTGAGTTTGTTTGCCGGAATGGGAAGCTGGAGGGGAAATTTAAGGGAATCCTTCTTGAATTAGCAATTGGGACACTGAAGGACCTTATACTAATGGAGTCGCGGGGAAAGGTTAAGATAGGGTTTAATGAAAAAATAGAAATATCGAGACAGATCATCGAAGATCTTCAATATTTACATTTAAGAAATACTGTTCATAGAGATATTGCCCTTGAGAATATCTTTATTGTTGATAGAGAGAATAAAATTAACTTTGTGCTTGGGGATTTCGGGACTTCAAAAGTCAGAAAGATTGTAAAGAACAGTTCAACAACCAAAATTATCGGTAAGGAAAAATATCTTGATCCGGCAAGGTTTATAAAAAAATACAGGACAGATCCGAGAATTGATATGTTTACTGCAGGAATTGTCATTACTGAAATTTTTATAGGGGATTTATGGGACAATATCATATTTGAACCACTTTCAGAGATGAATTTCGAGGAAGATTTTTTAAAAAATTATGTTTCAAGCCATCTTGATAAAAAATTTATAAGATTTATTGCAAAATCTTTAAAACCTGAAATAGAAAAGAGATATAGAAATACAGATGAGATGAAAAAAAAATTTGAAAAACTTGTGAAATCTGTAAGAAAACGAAAACAGTCGATAAAAATCAGGAAAGATATAAAACTTCTTTACAATATAAAAATTCCATGGGAAGAAAAAACAGGAAACAGAGAAAGGATTGTAGATTATGAAAATCACTGTAAGTTAAGTTTTGATGCTGATGAAAAGTTGGTGATCAACTTTAAAGGTGTCAGTATATCAAAGGTTATTTTGAAGAATACTCCGTTAATTAATATATCGAATTCAAAAAACAGTATAGAGATATCAATTGATAGAGATTTCGTAAAAGAGAGTTTGAGGATATTTTCGAAAAAGCATTATGACAAGGATAAAGGAATTCTCTATTTTCAAAATAACTTGAGAATTATCTATATTCTGTCTATGACCAGATACAGGAGATATTAGTGAAGGAAAAATTTCTAAGAAAAAAATATAAAAGTTATCGGAAATTTTTCAGACTGTTGAAAAAATCCGGAATGTTTAAAGCGGTAATTTATGACGGAGAAAGTTTTAATGAATATTGCTACCCCGGAATAAGAATGGATTCATGGAAAGCAGAGCTGATAGTTCTTTTTATTCTTGTCTTAACTTTGGTATTAGTTCTTGAAATGAAAACCGTAGTACGTTTTGACTTGGCATATAATATCAGCGGAAGGATTAAGATTGAGAACAGGGTTGATAGAAACGGTATATCAAATCTACATAAAGCTGTTATAAACAATAAGGAAAAATTTGTTAAAAAGATAGTTCAATATGGTGCTGACATTAATTCCACTGATGAGTATGGTTGGACACCTCTTCACTGGGCGAAGTTTCTCAAGAGATCAAAAATATCGGAATTTCTTATCAATCATGGTGCTCTATCTGACTTTCCTTCTGAAAAAGATTGGTTTAAGTTTAAAAAAGGTACAACTCCCGATAGTATTAATTGATTATTTGAATTTAACTCTTTTCTTGAAAGATAGGAAAAAGTAAATGTATACACAACCCCCTGGACGGGGGTTGTGTGTAATGTTTTTAGTAGTCTATATTTTTACTACATTAGCTGCATAGTCACCCTTTTCATTCTGACGAATTTCAAATTCGACCTGCTGCCCTTCATCTAACGATTTAAATCCGTCACCCTGGATCTCACTATGGTGCACAAAGATATCCTTGCTGCCTTCCATTTCGATAAATCCAAATCCTTTCTGAGGATCAAACCATTTTACTGTTCCGTTAGCCATATTTCTAACCTCCTTGTAAATTTAAAAGTAAATAGAGGTAGAAATTAAAACTTCAATAAAAAATAATTTTTGATTGGTCATTTTTATTATCTCTCACCTGTACTTACAAAATAAAATTATATCAAATTGTTTTTTCTTTGTCAAAAATTTGATTTTTTTCTTGATTTCTTCAAATTATAGTTTAAAATAAAATAATAAGTACAAGGAGGAGGGAATGAAAAGAGTTGTTTTATATTTTTCGATTTTTTTATTGGTTTTTGGGGTTGTTTCATTTCAGGGTTGCAAAAAAAGTGGAGATGATGAAAACATTGACGCTAATGCAGGTGTTGTAGGAACATGGAATCTTAGTATTACTTTTAAAAACAATTCTGTTGTTAAAAGAGTTATTACTTTTGCAGGAACAGCCGCCGAGGGAAAATTTTCGGATGATCTCGGTGATTCCGGAACATACAGGGTTGGTGATGTTGCAATTTATTTTACAAGAATCGCAAAGACAACAGGTGTTATTCAATATTTTATCGGAATAATTGCCGATAATAATAATATGTCCGGAACATTTATCGGTACCGATACCGGAACAGGGACTTGGTCGGCAACAAGGTAAACAAGAAGTTTTTAATTTAGGAATAAATTTTTTATTTTAATAGGATGTCTATGAAACAAATAGGTTTTTATCAAAAAATTGTTTTAATGCTGATTGTTCTTTTTCTATTTAACTGTGATAGGGTTAGGGAGACGGAACATCATTATCATGTTGGAGATGGAGAGTATTATGGAGAATATTATCCGACTGATTCTTGGAGAACCTGTTCCCCGGAAGCGGTGGGGATGGATTCCAAAAAACTTGAAATTGTTTATGATTATGCCGCAAATCAAAATATACATACCGACGGACTGCTTATTGTAAAAAAAGGATATATTGTCCTTGAAGAATATTTCAGAGATTTTACGAAAAATTCAAGACATGAAAGCTATTCCGTTGCTAAAAGTTTTACAAATGCACTTATTGGAATAGCACTTGAAAAGGGGCTTATCGGATCTATAGATGAGAGAATTTCAAAATATTATCCTGAATTGAAAAAACCCGATGTTGATATCCGGAAAAAGGGCATAACGATAAAAAACCTGCTTTCTATGATGTCTGGCTTGACTTGGCAGGAAGAGGGAGAATTCTCCCATAGTGAAGATGATGCTTTTTTAATGATGGATCATGATGATTATATTAAATATGTTCTTGATAAACCGATGAGGTATAATCCGGGAAGTAAATGGTATTATTCAAGCGGTGATACAATGCTTTTATCAGGAATACTTGAAAAATCGACCGGAATGTCAGCGTTTTATTTTGCAAAAGAGAATCTTTTCAGTCATATTGGACTTCCTGATATTGAATGGGCTGCCGATCCGCTTGGTCATACGATTACACCCTGGGGTATTCAGGGAACATTGAAGGAGTTTGCAAAATTCGGTTTTTTGTATCTTAACAAAGGTAAGTGGGATGGAGAACAGGTTGTTAGCGAAAAGTGGATCGATGAATCTTTAAAGCCGGTTTTTCCTCCTGAAATATATTTCTATGGTTATCAATGGTGGCTTGGCAGTTCTTTTGAGAATTATAAAGCCTATGATCTTCCCGATGATATTTTTCTTGCATGGGGACTCTATACTCAACTGGTATTTGTTATACCTTCACATGATCTGGTTATAGTCAGATTGGGTATGGACCCTTACAGTAGTTCCGACCAGTGGGATGAAGCGGAATTTATTTCATTGGTTCTTAATGCGGAAAAATAGGAGTAGAAACAATTTAAATAGTTAGAAATAACAGTTGTTTTTTGATTTATTCCTTTAATGAAATGTATATTTTTGATATAAGTATTCATTAACCATAATTTGGAGATAAAAATGGATATTTATAAACATAGATCGGATTTTGATGTCAGGGATTATGAACTTGATATGCAGGGGGTTGTGAATAATTCCGTTTATCAGAATTATCTTGAACATGCAAGGCATCTTTTCCTCAGAGATTTCGGAATAGATTTTTCGGAATTTACAAAAAAAGGAATTATTCTAACTGTAATTCGAGTTGAGATGGATTATAAATATCCTCTCGTTGGAGGAGATAAATTTTGGATAGGGACGAATCCGGTGAGAGTTTCACCATTACGGATCGCATTTATTCAGGACATCTACAAATATCCGGATAATAAATTGATTTTAAAAGGGAAGGTTTTCGGGACGGTCCTGAATAAAAGCAGAAGACCAAAGATCCCTGAAGAGTTAGATAAATTGTTTCTGCATTAGTTAGGAACGAATAGAAAGATATGTCATATACAACATTTATTGAAAATCAATGAAAATAATTACAAAACAGGATCTTTTCTTTAAGCTTTTTTATCTTTTTCTACCACTTATGACAGGAATATTTCTTGCTCTATATTCAAGAAAAATTGTTTTTATAAAGGTAACTGTTATATTTCTCATTTTTTTTGCTTTGTTTATGTTTCGAAAGTCTTTGAGGAGAGCTAAAGCAGTAAGAGCCGTTCTACCCGATTTGTGGAAGCAGATAATTAAAAAGTATTCGGTCTTATACAGAGTGATTAATGGAGAGGAGAAGAAGCAATTTGAAAATGATATAAAAATTTTTTTAAAAGAATTTAATATCACTGCCGCAGGATCGGTTGAAATTGATATCGAAACAAAACTACTTATTGCAATTGGAGTTGCTACAATTCTGCATGGACGAAAAGAGTGGGAACCTCCGTTTAAAGATGGTGTGGTTGTTTATCCGGGAGAGACATTTGACACTGATTTTAGGTTTAACAGGGGTGAGATCGCCGGGATGGCTGGAGAAAGGAGACCACTTCTCATCACAAAGGATATTTTAAAAAAAAGTTTTGAAAATTCTTCAGACGGTTATAATTCACTGCTTCATGAGATTGCCCACTATTTTGATTTTGAGAATAGGGGATTAAGCGGGGTGCCATTAATCGGAAACAGTGCGGAGAATAGTTTAAAGTGGAAAAATGCTATTGAAAATGAGAGGGCAAAAATATCAGATGGATCGTCTTTTTTAAGATCATATGGAGATGTTAATGATTCCGAATTCTTTGCAGTTGCAACGGAGTTCTTTTTTGAAAGACCTGAAGATATGTTTAATGAAAATAAAGAATTATATCTTTTGCTAAAGAAATTTTATAATATTGATATGAAAGAATATTATAAAGAAAAATATTTAAATTAGTTATTTTTACAATTATTATTTTTTTATTTGATTTTGACCTGGATAAAATCGGTTGCTATCTTACCGCTTATCATATCCTTTGCATCAATAACAAATTCATATCTACCTTTGCAAATCCAATTAAACCCCATATTTAGATTTATTTCGGGTTTTGATGCAGATAATATTTTCTCTTTGTCAAAGATTGATATATCTTGCAAATTACTTATTCTGATCCTGAGACTTATCTGTCCGAAAGTTTGTTTATTAACTATCTTCATAAGAAATCCGTCTATTTTCATAGACAATTTTCTGTTTGAAAAACTCATATCCTTAATTTTTATTTCGGAATTTTCATTAACATATTGAGATACGGTATTTTTCTTTGTGAATTCGGATCTTATATTATCATCGTATGCAAGTTTACATTTTTTTCTGTTAACTTTTATCTTAATTTTTTTCAGTTTTTCATTCTCTTTCGGCTCATAATTAAGTATGTAATAGACATCCTTTTTTTTTACGATTTTTGAAAGTGCTTCAGTTATGTTGTCAGATGCGATAAGCTCTCCGCCTGTCTTTTTTGTCAAGCTTCTTAAATTGTTTTCAAGGTCGGTTGATATTTTTTTGAACTCAATATCCTTGCTGAATGTCTCTAAAGAAGATCTTATGAATACAGAATGAAAAGTTGCACCGACTTTAGTGAACATTTTTGTGATCTCTTCGGTTGGGAATCCTTTCGCAATATCCATCTCTTCTTTTAAATCGACAATCTGTCTGGAGACTATTCTTGACATACTGACGGTTTCGGGATTATTACTTGATTGCCATTTGTAGAGAAGTGATTGAAGCATTCTCATCAATTCTCCGGTAATTATTATTTTCGGGAACATCTCCTGTTGAAAAAAACTGATTACCCATTTCTCGTTTTTAATCTTTTGCAAATGTTTGGAAAAAAGAATATAGCTTTTCACATCGGGAATAAGATATTTGCTTTTATAATCTTTCCAGAGAATTGTATATTTTCTTAAAAATTCCGAAACAAATCTTGTATCATTCCTTAATTCAACGGGATTTTTTCCGCCTGTAGTAGTTTTTAGAGTGAGTTCAAATTTTGTTATATCTATTGCCTTTTCCAATTCATTAAAATAGAGGATCATTCTTGTTCTGGCTTTTTGACTCTCCTCTTTTAGAAAGTGATTAAGTTTAGTTCTTATTGATTCTTTGTCGGCAATATTTCTAAAGAATTCAGTCCTGTTATTAATGAAAACAAGTAGTGAATCATTTTTTCTTAGGATTTGGTCAAGTAGATAGTCAACACCTTTTCTGATTTTATTTGAAAAATTTGTAATATTCATTGCAAGAATAAAATATCTTGAAGGAACTTGAGATTTTTTGGCTTCCAATCCGATGTTTTGGGTTTCTATAATTTTTCTCTTTATATTGAAACCGGCAATTTCTTTTCTTTTACCGTTAATGAAAAGTTTAAAATCCTCTTTTTTTAAATTGTCAACTATTTTTCCTTTACTGAAAACTCTTACCGGAATTTCAATATTGATTACGGAAACAGTCTCTCGTATTTTATTGTCTTTTCGGTCAGAATAAAGAGAGGCCAAAAACAGTATTATTGCTAACAATATATATAAAATCTTTTTCATGTTTTCTCCTTAATAATAATAACCTTTAACAGTTCTTATTTTATAACCTCTTTTTTTGTTAAGTTTTACTTCTATCTTTCTGAATGTTTTAATCTTCCCTTTTGAAACAGGTGTGAAATATAATAGATATTTAGCTTGAATATCCCTTCTGATCTTTTTATACATTCTCTTTATATCTTTTACATCATCAAAGAAGAAGGGGATTCCTCCCGAAGATTTAGAAATCTTTTCAAGCAGTGTTTTATATTGTTCGTCGGAATATGAATAGGTTCTTTTTCCTATAGAGTAAATTTCTAAGTTTGATTTTTCGGCTTTTTTCATTAATGTATAAGGGTCAATAAAAGAGCTGTTATCCTCTCCATCCGAAAATACTACAATTATATTCCTTCCGGGAATTCCTTTGACCAGATTTATGCAATGTGCTATTGCATCATAAAGAGCGGTCGCACCAAAGGGAAAAGCAAGTGAAATAGAGTTCACAAGATCATTAATATTATCGGTAAAATCCGTATCTTCAATAACTTCATGATTAAAGAAAATCACAATTGCCTGATCGTTTTTTTTCATAAGATCTTCAAGAAACATTTTCGCAGCTTCTTTAATATATCCCATTTTATCTTTCATGGAAGAGCTTATATCAATAAGAAGTACAAGATGAGAGTTCCCCATCTGATTTTTGATTCGGTTTAAGATAGAGATCTCAATTGGTCTGCCATTCTCTATCAGTGTGAAATCTTCTTTTTTTAGCCCCTTAACATAATTCCCATGCCGGTCTATAACTGCGATTGGAATTGCCATCTCAACGACATTTACGCTCTGGACGTCATCAAAATGATATGATTTTATCTCTTTCCTAAGTAGAACTCCTCTAAAATCTCTTAAGATAACTTTTAACTTTCTGTTTTTCGGAGATTTCCCGAAATTATAATAGAATGAGAATGGAGGATTTTGAATCTCTTTTAAATATTTCCCGTTAAGATAAAATTCTACGGAATGGATCTCTTTCGTTTCGATACCGGTTATCTTGACTTCAATCTTTCTTTTCCCGACCCAGACATCTTCGGCATCCGGTGAAATAAATTTAATATCTATATTTTCCCGGGATAGAGAGAAAGAAAAAAGTATAAAAAGACCGATAGTTATTATAAAAAATTTTTTTATATTCATCTTATCCTCACATAACCTCTTCTTTTATATTTCTTGAGTATTTTTTTGAAGTTTGAATTATTCATAATATTAAATATAAAGTAAGTCGTAAAAATATCTTTTTCATAATTCTGCTGATAGAATCTCGGAAATGATGATAGCAGATAATTAAACAGGAAGTGACCGTAAAGAGCTGTAGAATATTTTTTCTTGGATGCAAGGTAAGAGAGTCTCATTTTAAATTCATTGAACTCCTCACCGAGAAAATAACCGGATTTAAAAATGTCAGCTTCCTCAGGCGGAAAAAGGTCTCTCCATTTCGGTCTCAAAGAGCCTAAACAGTTATAATATATATTTCCGAAATTATCCTTTTCATGTAGAATTTCCAAGCTGAGCGGGAGTTGAAAATATTTTTTCAAACGATCCTTTTGAGAAAATATTTCGAGACATTTATTACAATCAATAAGGGATTTTCCTATTTTAAAGTATTGATTATAGAAGAGCAACAATTCATCATTTTTTCCCTCAAGATATTCGGAAGATTTTTTATATGAGTATCCGGAAAACAATTTCCCGATCTTTTCCGAAAGGAGTTTGTTAATCATTTTATTCGATTTGGCTTTTTCCAGTAGCTCAAGTCCGTACTCTATCAGAAGGGATATATATTCGGGAAAATATTTTAAATTAACATATGGATAAAATTGAAGAACATTGTAAAGCAGAGATTGAACCAATTGACTGTCAAAAATTATATTACCTGCAAGCATCTGATCTTTCCACACAGATGCAAATAGAAGGTTAAGCCTTGATAATCCTCCTTTAAGTCTAAATCCGGGAATACTTTTAAGCGTGAGGCTGGATTCCGGTCTGCCGGAATAATTCCATGGAGTGTGGTTACTTGATGTTCTGAAATCATGTAGTTTCACAAGGTTTGGGTTAATGAACATTCGCAATCTTTCCGATTTTGCATTGATAGCATATGCAATTGTAACGAGAAAATTTTTCAAGTGTGGAAAAATATATTTTTTCCTGAATCGATTTAAAATATTTTGCAGTTTCTTTTCATTTCCGTCTTTTTTTAAACCAATCCCAAGTTTTTTCAGATCCCTGTTTAACTCCTTCCTGGAATATGTCATTACCCTTCTTTTTATAAAATCCGGAGCTTCATCACTGATTTCAGGGTGAGGGATTATCTGGAATAGTTTAATGATATTTTTAAAGGCTCTGCTTCTTGTGTTTATATCAGAAGATAGAATGGCACTGAACAATTGCTCGAATTCAAAAATAGAGGATAGTCTGATCACTTCCTGGGAATTAATAATGCTGTTAATTGATTTTTTAGTTATATTATTTAATTGGAATTCATACTCTTCATCTTCAATGTCAATCATCCTATTATTCAATCCTTGTAAGAGAAATTCAATAAATCTGTTGTCGATATAATTTTTTTTTAACGGGATATTAAAATTTTTACCGAACCATTCAAACATATCGTGAATAAATGTAGATTTATTAAGAGGTATTTTCAGTAATTCGTTTATTGTGCGGTCAAAATCATTTCCGTTAGTGTGATTTTTTGTGACAAATGCAAGTATTTCGAAATATGATTGATAAACAGCTGAAAAGTCAGCCCTGTCCGAAAGATTTTTTGTTTGAAGTTTTTTTACCCAGTTGAACATATTTATTGCGGTTTCCCAATCCTTAATATCAATTTTATCAATAAAATCTATCAGTATGTTGTAATCTTTGTATCCGTGAAAGAATAGTCTTAATGTATTTTCATCTAAAAGTTCAGGACGATCAAGAAATTTTGAGTAAATTGAAATAATCTTTTTGACTGCCGGAAATTCATCTTTGTATGAATTTTTCTCAAGCACGGTTTTAATAAACAGAAATGTGAGCTTATTTGCGTCATCAATATTTTTAATTTTTTTTGTCAGTTTCTTCTTGTTTAATATTCTTATCCAATTTTTTATATTCCCCGGGAAATATATTTTTCCGTCCCTCTCTTCCAAAGCATAGAGAAGATTGAAAAACCCCTGCTTTCTTAATCTGGCAAATCTGTTGTCGGTCAATTTTTCATTCTTACTAAGTTTCACTAAGGATAAAATTTTTTTCATTTTAATGGGATCGAAGTTAAAGAATAAGGATTTAAGCTTTTTATTTGATTGCCAAAAAGATATTGAGTAGAGATAGTTAAGCTTCCCGTCTAAAGATGTAGTAATATTTTTCAGGAATTTAAATTTCTCCTTCGAATAATCGGCATCGGCTATAATTGACCAGAATTTAACCGCTTTGTCTCCTCCGGGAATGTTAAGCATGTTATTCTTAACCCTTAAAGAACCTGACAGATTAAACAGTCCCATTAAAAATTTCCCGTCTTCATAGATAGTTTTCCATGGATTTTTAATGCTCTTTGTTTTGAGGTTTGAGATATAATCTATTTCCGAATCCGATAATCTGAAAATAATTCCAAGTAAGATAGAGAGTCTTTTTTCCCGAACTATTTTTAATAAAAAATTATCTTTGTTTAGTGAAAAACCGGTTATATTATTTAAAAAGTCAAAATTTATATTTGCAGGGATATCGGATGTGATGTGCCGGTAGAAAATACGTCTTGTTTTATTGATCTGCTTTTCAAGAGATTTAATGTTTAGGTTTATAAATTTATGATAATCAACTATTCCCGTGGAATTATCAGACTCTATATTATAACCTTCTCCGGATTTCTCCATTATCAATCCAAGGTAATTCATTAGTTTAATTCCGTTCCGCAGCCCCTTTCTTTTTGAGATATTAATTGTAAACATATTTTTCTCGAACAGAAATTTCTTTTTTATCAACTGATCAATTCTTTTTTCCATTAATATGATATCCATGATCTTTTTTCTCACACCGTTTTTTATCAGGTTTTTTGTCGGGGATTCTGAAAATATAAGAAGATCGTTGAAATGATACAAAAAGTCTTTTGTAGGTAGATTATAATAAAAGTTTATATACCTTGAAAGTAAAGTTGCATTTCCCGGAATTTTGATATTTTCGGTTTTAGTCTCGGACATGAGAGTAAGTTGAAATAGGGAAATTATTATAATTATTTTAAGTATATTTTTTTTAAACATTTTTGCTCCACTTCATTAATACGAATTAAAGATTAAAAACGGATTGAATATCGCTTCTAAAATAAAGAGTAATTCTATATAATGTATTAGTAATGTCAATAAAAAAAAAAAAATTTATTTTTATAAGTTTAATACTTATGTTTTTCTCCGTTTCTTGTAAAAAAAAAATAGATATTAAAACCGAACCGAAATTCGTTATAAGTGAAAATGAGAAGGCGGCAACAATTTTTGAAGATGAAGACTCATATAAGGCTTCAAATTTTTTTTTGAAAAGAGCGATAGATGATTACCTTAAAGAAGGACATTGGGAAAGAGCCATTCAAAACTATATTAAGCTTGGAAATGGATTTTCAAGATTAAAAAATTTTAAATCCGCACTTAAATATTTGAATATGGGATTGAATTTATCGATGGAACATTCCGGATATAAGTATTCTATTCTTGCTAAGAGCTATCATAAAATAGCCTTCGGGTTTATGAAGGAGAGAAAGTTTGAAAAGGCTGTAGAGATATATAAGAAAGCTCTTAAATTGAAAAAATCAATTTACGGGAAATATCATAGTGAAGTTTCCAGAACATACAACAGCCTTTCTTTGGCATACAGAAACATGGGTGATAGTAAAAATGCAGATAAATATTATTACAAATCTCTTTTGATAAAATTACACCATTTTGAGAAAATTGATGATAATTTTTTCAAGGGATTTAAGTTTGTTAATCGAATAAGTGAAAAGAGAAAGCTGTATAAAGAGGCAAAAAAAGTTTTAAACAAATCATTGAAAGTCTATCTGGAAACTTTTGGAGGTTATAGTAATCTAACTGCTGTTATTTTTGAAAATATCGGAATAATATATGCAATGGAAGGTGCATTTGACAGATCATTGGAGAATTTCAGAAATGCTTTGAGAATAAGGATAAATCTTTTTGGAGAGAATAGTTTTGAGGCAGCTGATACACTTCATGATATGGGAGTAGTTTTTTCCCTCCGAGGAAATAACCGTGAAGCTAAAAAATATTTACAGGAATCTCTTAAGATAAAAATATCAAGAGTCGGTGAATTTCATCTCTTCACGGCCGACACCTATTTTCAACTGGGAAAAATTTGTTATTTAAAGGGTGATATTGACCATGCCCTTAAGTATTTTCAAAATTCTTTATATGCCATGAATAAAAAATTTTCAAAATGCAAATATTGTTCCGCTCAGTATGGAAATTTTAAAAAATCAGAATTTACCAAAGATATAATAAATGTACTGAAGTATAAAGCTAAATCCCTGGTGGCAAAATCGGAAGGAGGTAATAAAAAGTTTGAAATCCTTATATCGGCTCAAAAAACCTATATTTTTCTTGTTAAAATCATTGAAATATTAAAAGAGAGGTTTAGAAGAGGGGAGAATAACAGTGAATTCAATAAGACAGCCCAGAAAACAATAAAAGATGCGATTGATATATCTTATCGATTATTTTCAATCAGTGGTGAAAACAGATATAAGAAAGAGGCTTTTTCCCTTTCCGAAAAGAGTAAAGCCTCTTTGCTTTTAAGCATGATACATGAATCCGAAGCAAAGCAATCTTTCGGTATTCCTGAAAAGTTGTTAATTAGAGAAAAATTTTTGCAAAAAAAAATATCAGATTTTCAACTCTATAATGCCAAGAAGAGATATCGAAATAATAGACTTTCAGAAGGTAATAAAGATCCGGAAGAGCTGGATTATTATAAGACACAAAGAGAGTATAGAGTCCTATTAAAAAAATTTGAGAAGGATTACAAAAATTATTTTATGGTGAAATATGAAAAGAAAATTGTTGATCCGGATCTGTTTAGGATGAGATTGAATAAAAACGAGGCTGTAATAGAATATCTTCTCGGAGCAAACTATATTTATACTTTTTTTCTTTCAAATGATGATTTTTTATTTCAACGTTTTGAAATACCTGATGATTTTAAAAGTTTAATCAATACATTGTATATATCAATAGAAAAGATAGAAGAGGATATGTTTATTGATTCTTCTAAGGAGCTTTATAGGATTTTGATAAAGCCCTTCTTGAAAAATCTGTCCGGAAAGGAAAAGTTGGTGATAATTCCTCATGGAAAGCTATTTTTATTGCCTTTTGAAGTGTTAATACCGGATGATGTGGATTTTTCCTCATTCTCTGACTTGAAATATTTAGTGAAACGTTTTTCGATATCATATAACTATTCATTGACCATCCGGGATTATATTCATAGCAGAAAAGTGGAAAATAACGGAGGATTTATCGGATATGCTCCGGTTTTTGATTGGGCGGTTTCCGCTTTACCTTATTTAATGAAGAAGGAGTTGCCGAAACTGCCTGCATCGGATATAGAATTGAGAAGAATTATTGATCTGTTCAGAATGAAAAAATTGAAAGCAGAAGGTTTCTTTTATGAAGATGCAACGGAAAATAGTCTTAAGAAAAATTTATCTACTAAAGATTATGCATTTGTTCATATTGCAACTCATACGATAATAAACAGAGAAAAACCCAATTTGTCAGGATTGATTTTCTCAACCGAAGAGGAGAAACTCGGAGGAGATGACGGGATTTTATTTTCCGGAGAGATATATAATATGAAATTCAAAACTAATCTTCTTGTTCTGTCAAGTTGTGAGAGCGGTGTAGGAAAATTGATGGAGGGAGAGGGAGTCTTGACTTTAAGCAGAGGCTTTTTGTATGCAGGAGCTAATAATATTATCTTTTCTCTTTTGAAAGTTGAGGACAAATCAACCGGAAAGTTGATGATAAATTTTTATAGAAATGTTCTGAATGGAAAAGGGTTCGCCGAATCTCTGAGATCGGCTAAATTAAAGCTCGTAACCGACCCTTATACGGCTTTTCCAAAATATTGGGGCGGTTTTATTTTATTGGGGGAATAGGATATGGGGCTATCTTAAATTTACCGATATAGTAGAGATTGTTTTTATCGGTAAGTTTCCAATAATACAATCCCGGAAGAAGTTTCTTGTTCAAGATAAAGTTATTTGCCGAAACATTAAACGTAAAGACAATAAAATTTTTATTATCAACTATTGAAAGTGTGAGCTCTTTTGAATCTATTCTCCCCCAACTGAATTTCACATTGTCATTGCCTCTGACGAAAGAGTGAAAGGAGTTTTGCGAAGAAAGTGAACTTCTCTCTATGCCGTTAGTCATTGCTTCCATATTCGGATTAGGGTCAAATCTCAATGAGCTTTTAACTTTTGAATTGATCTCAGGGTTTTTCTTTTCGGTTTTAGCTTTATTGAGTATAAATGAAATTTTACTCTTTTTATTGTTAGTTTCCGTCAAAGTTCTTTTTTTTGAGATTTTCGTTGTGTAAAACACCGATAGAAAAAGAATAAGAATGAAAGTTGCTGCAATTTGACCTATATATCTTTTCTTAATAAGGTTGTCCGTGTAGGATTTTATTGCATTTTTTTTCTCTAAACTACTTCTTTTTGTTGGAGAAGAAGTGATAATAGTGGATGAAAGAATATCCATAATTTTATCTTTACAGGCTGGACATTTGTCAAGATGATCATCGACTTCAGGAGTAAGTTCTACTTTTGCTGTTTTTCTGATGTCATCAATTATGAGTGAAATTGAATAATCATTTAAATGACCGTTTTTTAAAAAATAATCTTCTCTATGAAGCATTCTTCATTCTCCCGGTTTGTTTGTTTCTGTTAAAAAAGATTAGAAAAAGATCTGGGATGTTTTTAGAGTTGTAAGGATTATTAGGATGTGTTTTATTCATATGGTCCTTTATTTCTCCGATTTTGTCTGATATCCATTTTCTTAATGAATCCGGTCTAAGTTTAGGAGAAGAATACCTACTGTAAACAGGAGTGATTATTTCAAAAATTTTCCTTTCGTAAAGTGTTGAAAAATCCGAGGACAGAATATCTATATCACTCTTACTGCAATTTTCAAAGCAGGCAAGAATTTCATCCTTCGAAGGCTTCTGATTATATTTCATCTTAAGAGTTAAAATGATTTTTGCCTGATTTTTTCTATAAAGAGAAAGAAGCATTCTCAATTTTTGTAACTCTTCATCTATAATGAGATTTGTAAAACCCTCCTCTCTTTGTCTTCCGGCTATATTGAGAATATTCACTTCTTTTGCTACCTTTTTCTCCTCTTTTTTTTCTTTTCTAAGCATATCTATATATATATTACGTATTGTAACCATAAAGTAGGACGTAAAAGTCGGATTTTGTTTTTCGCTGAAAGAAAATACTGATTTAAACTTTTCTATTTTATTTTTTAAAACGATCGTTATTATATCATGAACGATATCTTCAACTTCATTTTTATTAAAATGTTTTTGTGAAATATATCTCACTATTAGATTTCTGTATAGAAGAACAAGAACATTCGGATGGAATTTTATTAAAGAATTAAGATTTAAAGCTTTTTTTACATCTTCTTCTTTTACCTTAAAATATTGCCGATTATCATTTTTGTCTTGTTTTTCTTCTTTTTGTTTTGTTATTTTCAGATAAAGTCCGGATAGTAACGGAACAAGGTCAGGGAAAATAGTGATCGGGAATCTCTCTTCCGGATATAATTGTTCCGTGATTATTTTAATAAGCTTTTCCATGCTATCTTTCTGATATTTTTTATCCGGATTTTCTGTATTTTTCATTTGGGATGATCATTATATCATAATATGCAGATGCATCTAAATCAAAATGAAAAAAAGAGAAGTTTTATAAAGATTTAATTGCAAAAGTGAAAAGTTTGCTATAGAATTGGATTTGATTTTTTTTATAATGATAAAGCAAATTAATTCCGGAGGTTTTCTGGTATGAAAAAAGTTTATGTAGGAATGAGTGCGGATATAATCCACACGGGTCATCTAAATATAATTAACGAAGCAAAAAAATATGGAGAAGTTATAGTAGGAGTTTTAACTGACAAAGCGATTGCATCGTATAAAAGACTCCCGTATTTATCACTGGAAGAGAGAAAGACCATAATAGAAAATATAAAAGGTGTATCAAAAGTCGTTTTACAGGAAACCCTTGATTATGTTCCCAATTTAAAAAAAATAAAACCCGATTTTGTGGTTCACGGCGATGACTGGAGAACGGGTCCTCAAAGAGAGACTAGAGAAAGAGTCCTTGAAACTTTAAAGGAGTGGGGAGGGAAGTTGATCGAACCGGAATATACTCCCGGAATATCTTCTACAATGCTGAATGCAAAGGTAAGAGAGGTCGGAACCACTCCGGGAATAAGGATAAGAGCCTTAAGACGATTACTTGCAGCAAAAGGAATTGTGAGAATTATGGAAGCTCATAACGGATTAACCGGGCTTATAGTGGAAAAGACAAAAATAAAGAAGAATGGAAGTGAAAAAGAGTTCGACGGAATATGGCTAAGCAGTCTGACCGATTCCGTTTCAAAAGGCAAACCGGATATAGGTTTTGTGGATCTTACCTCCAGAATGAATACTTTGAATAATATTCTGGAAGTGACAACAAAACCGATTATATTTGACGGAGATTCGGGGGGTCTTTCCGAACATTTCAGCTTTATGGTGAAAACACTGGAGAGAGAGGGCATCTCTGCAGTAATAATCGAGGATAAGGTGGGATCAAAGAGAAATTCGCTTTTCGGAACGGAGGTAAAGCAAACTCAGGATTCCATAGAAAATTTTTGTGAAAAAATACGTGCCGGAAAAGAATCGCTTGTAACAAATGATTTTATGATAATTGCAAGAATTGAGAGTCTTATTTTAAAGGCGGGAATGGAGGATGCAATAAAGAGAGCCGAAGCTTATATCGAAGCCGGTGCCGATGCAATAATGATACATAGTAAAGAGAAGAGAGCCGACGAGATTCTGGAATTCTGTAGAAGATATAAGAAAATAAAGAACAATGTCCCGCTTGTTGTCGTTCCGAGTACATATTCACATATAACCGAGGAAGAACTTGGAAAAGAAGGAGTAAGAATTGTAATTTACGCCAATCAGTTGCTGAGAAGCAGTTATCCTGTTATGAAAAAGGTCGCTGAATCAATTCTTGAGCATGGAAGAGCGAAGGAATGCGATGAGATGTGTATATCGATAAAAGATATCTTAACACTTATTCCAGGGAGCAAATAGTAATGGATCCAAAAAATTTTGTTGATGAAATAATAAAAAAAGGTTTCAACCCTTTTATGGGAGTTCCCTGTTCCGTTTTCACTTCGCTTTTAAACTATATTAACGACAGTGCAAATACGGAAAATTATATATGTACATCGGAAGGAGAAGCGATGGGACTTGCGGGAGGATTCGCTTTGTCGGGAAAATATCCTGTTGTCTATATGCAAAACGACGGTTACGGAAATGCTGTGAATCCTTTATCGTCACTTCAACTGCTTTATGATCTTCCTGCTCTTTTGTTGATTTCGTGGAGAGGATTCCCCGGAAAGAAAGATGCGCCTCAACATATGCTGATGGGAAAAACGATCGTTGAATTCCTTGAAATTTTTAAAATCCCTTATAAAATCCTTTCTGAAACAGACGAAGATCTGAGAGAAATCTTAAACGAAGCTTCGGAATATTGTAAGAAGGAGAGCAAACCATTTGCGTTGATAGTGAAAAAGGGATATTTCTCTGAATATTTAAGTGAAAGAACAGATAAAAAGAATCTGTTACCCATAAGGATTGAATACCTTAATGCATTAAAATCGGAATTGAAGAAAGATGATATTCTGTTAGGTACAACCGGATTTACCGGACGTGAACTATATCAATCTATAGAGCATCCCGGTAAATTTTATATGACCGGATCAATGGGTTGTCTTGCATCTTTAGGACTTGGGATTGCAACCGAGAACCGGGGGAAAAGGATATTCCTTCTTGATGGTGACGGAGCTGTACTTATGAAGATGGGAAGCCTTGCTACAATCGGACACTATTCTCCTAAAAATTTCATTCATATATGCTTTGATAATTCTGCATACGAATCTACCGGAAGTCAGCCCACGGTTTCTTCGGGAACCGACCTGTGTAAAGTTGCGGAAGCAAGCGGATACAAATATACGTTAACTGTAACCGGTATCGAACAATTCAAAGAGATAGTAAAAAGTATCGACAAGTTGGAAAAACCGATGTTTTTAAGAGTTATGATACGTCCCGGAACTATAAACGGTTTGCAAAGACCATCCGATACACCTTTGCAAATGAAAGAAAAATTCAGAGATTTTATAAGAAGGTGAGGTTGGAATATTTCAATCCGGTAAAAATACTTTTTGAAAATTTAAACTCAAAAAAAATGTCTGATATTTCCGGAAAAGGGAAGAGAAGGCTGATATTCTGTTACGGAGGTTTTAAGGAGACTCCGGAATTATCGGCTTTTACAAAAGACAGCAAAAATGATTATATATATGGCGAAATTGAGAAGAACCCCTCTTTGGATAGTATTGACAGAGCTCTTAAGTTTGCAATAGAGATCAAACCGGAAGTGATAATTGCAATCGGAGGCGGGTCGGTTATCGATACAGCTAAAGTCGTAAGATTCGGATGTCATTCCGATATATTTGATTCTTCCGAACTCATAGCTTTATCGAAGAACAGTGATTTGTCCACCGTTAAAAAACCGGTTTTTATAGCAATACCTACTACACACGGGACAGGGTCGGAACTGACAATGTGGGCGACTGTTTGGGATAAAAAGAACAAAAAAAAACACTCGATTTCAAATAAAGATAATTATCCTGATTTTGCCGTATATGATTTCGGACTTTTTTACTCTATCCCGTTAGAGGTTTCTATCTCATCTACTCTTGATGCATTATCACACTCATTTGAAGCGATATGGAATATCAACTCCAATCCTGTATCGGATCGTTTTGCATATGAAAGCATAAGATTGATTGCTGAAAATATCGGAAAGCTTAGCAGGATTACTCCGAAGGCGGTAAGGAAAGAATTGGTGTTATCCTCAATGTATGCGGGGTTGGCTTTCTCAAATACTAAAACAGCCGCTGCTCATTCGATAAGCTATCCGTTAACTCTGGAATATGGAATTCCTCATGGAATAGCCTGCTCCATGCCACTTTTCCCTCTGCTTAAAATTAACGGGAGTAAAATCAAAGATAAGCTTTATGAACTTTTTAAATGCACAAATTTAAACACTCCTGAAGAGTTGGAGGAGAGAATAAAGAGATCTATTGCAAACAGAGTGAATTTTTCGTTGAGAGATTACGGAGTGAAAGAGAAAGATCTGATTAACCTTGCTGAAAAATCTTTTACGAAAGAGAGAATGGCAAACAATATCGTTGAATTGACAAATAAAGATGTGTTTGAAATATTAAAGAGTATCTATTGAGGGTTTTAAATGAACAGTAGCAAAAAAAAACGGCTAAAAAATAGTGAATACGATTATAAAAAGTCTTTAAAAAGCGACGGATCCGACGGAAAAATTTCCAAATATTTGAATGTTGAAAAATATATTAATCGTCCTCTTGCTTCTCTTGTCGTGAAAATGGTTTTCAATACTAAAATAACTCCGAATCAGATAACGCTTTTTTCCTTTTTTATAGGATTACTTGGAGCAGTCTGTTTTTCAGTCGGTAGCTATTCCTATGTTATTACAGGTGGGATTTTGATTCAGATTGCATCGGTTTTTGATTGTTCCGACGGGATGCTCGCCCGTTCAAGAGGAGGAGGAACAATATTCGGAAAGTATCTGGATCTTTTCCTGGATAGAGTATCGGATTTTATCATATTCTTCGGTGTTATTGCAGGTGTTTTCAGGGTTACTGGAAATTTCGAATTTTTGATTCTCGGGCTTTTTACTATTGGACTTTATATGCTTCAAGTTAACCTATTCTATATAAATAACCTTCTTGAGAAAAAGGGAACCGGAGAAACAGGGGAATTCAGAGCATTGGGTTTTTTTATATTAATGCTCCTTTCCATATTTAATAGAGTTGATATTTTTATTTATCTCTTGTCCGTTGAAGTAGTCTTAAATCTTATATTCAGGATATTGTATTTTCTTAAAACCGGAAGAGAACTTGACTGAATCCGTTCATCTTTTAGTTGTTTAAATCAATCCCCAATTTTTTTAGTGTTCCTTTATCCGGGATTCCATTTCCATTGTAACCTCTTAATCTATAATATTTTTTCAGCATTTTTGTTAGAGGGAATTTTTTTGTTTTTCCTTTTTTCTTATTCATTAATAACAACTTATCCGGCAGAGTGTCGTGGGAGGAATTAACTCCTTCCCTGCAGTTCATATATCTTTCAAGAATGTGAATTCTTTTTCCCGCTCTTAAAAATTCTCTGTTTGATAATTTAATTCCCGTTACCGATGTGAACAAACCGGAATAGATTGAAAAATCAAGAAACGGTTTGGATAATCCCGGTAACAGCGTCATAACGATTTTCAGCAATAGTTTAGGTAAATATCTCAATCTTAATGATTCGAGTATATAGGGATAGAATGTAAATAAGCAGGTGTGAATGGAATTGATTGATGAGATAATATTTTCAAAGAGAAAAACATATTTGGCTTTATTAAGTGTTGAGTTTTTTGGAATAAAACCGAGAGTTGTCTCAAGGGAAAAAATTGCAGATGAGAGATGACAGCCCCCTCTGTTTGCGACTGCATAATTTAATCCCATACCCAAACTTCCCCTCGGATCATATCCGGCGACCTCAAGCCCTTTAACCTGAATTGCAAACTCTTTTCCGCCGTATTTTTCCGAGAGTTTTTTGCTCCCCATGGCGAGTTCCGCTCCGAAATTTCTTCTATATGCAATATCATAAAGTGTTTCGGAAATATTTTCAGAATTGCCGAATTTTAACGGGGAGTCGATAATTCCTTGTCCGGATGCTTCCATTGCATAAGCTATAGTACCTCCGGTTGATATCGTATCCAATCCCATTTCGGAACATATGTCATTCCATATCGCAATTGATTCCATATCAAATATCCCTATGTTGGATCCGAGAAGGACAGCAGATTCATATTCCGGTATTTTCATCTCTTTTCCGTTAAAATCCCCTTTGTGTCCACATAAGATTGAACAGTTTTTGCAGCTTTGATGTTTTGTTTTGAATTTTTTACTTATATATTCCCCTGATAGTTGTTCAGCTTTTTCACTGGTTCCTGAGGAAAAGTTATTAACCGGTAGTATTCCGGCTCTATTGTTTGATTTCACATACATTAACGTTCCGAATTTATTATATGCAGTTCCCGTATAATAGTTTCTCTTTATATATTGGAAACCCCTTTTTACAATTTTTTTAAAGGTTTTTTTATCGACAGGGTTAATGGAAAATTCATCTCCTTCAGCGACAATACCTTTGATTTTTTTTGATCCGAGAACTGCACCGAGTCCTCCTCTTCCGAGAAATCTGTCATCTGAAGCAATATTTGCAAAATTGACGAGATTTTCTCCTGCAGGTCCTATGACCATAGAGCCTTTCCCGTATTTTTGTAATAAACCGGAAGTATCACTTGTTGTCTTTCCCCATAGCTTTTTTGCATTTCGGAATTCTACGCCTGAAGAATCAATTCTTAAAAAGATAGGTTCTTCAGATCTTCCGGTAATTATCAGTCCATCCCATCCGGATGTTTTAAGTGCGTTTCCGAAAGAACCTCCGCAGGAAGAGTGGGTGATTATTCCTGTCAGGGGAGATTTGGAAACGGCTGAAAATCTTGCTGAATTCGGAGCTCCGGTTCCTATCAGGATTCCGGTTGCAATGATAAAAATGTTTTCACTACTTAACGGGTCAATTCCGGGTTTTAATCGTTCATAGAGTAATTTTAGTGCAAGACCTTTGCCGCCTAAAAATTTTTTCCTCTCATCTTTTGAGATCAAGATTTCTTTATATATCTTTTTAGTTAAGTTTATTTCAATAAATCTGTTTGAAGTTCCTATTATCTCTTTCACTGTTTTTCAGTTTTTTTTGGAATATAACTCATAACTCTTTCTGCCATTGCAGTAATTGTAAGGCTTGGATTGACTCCGAGATTTGCGGGGATTGATGATCCGTCGATCACATACATATTTTCATAACCGAAAACCTTATGATATTTATCAATAACACCTTCGCCGGCATCTTTTCCCATGGGGCATCCTCCGATAAGGTGTGCGGAGACCGGAGAATTGAACAATATTTCGGTTACGGCACTCTGAGGAATTCCGTCAATTTTTTTTGCCATTTCTCTTGCTGCATCATTTGCGACCTGAATGTAAGCCGGGATCTTTTTTTCTCCCGTTATTGATGTTAAAACTTTTTTAAAAGGAAACAGCAGTCTTCTTTTTTTTGTGAGCCTTATTTTATTATCCGTAGTCTGCATCACGAGAAGAATTGTGGAAAGTTCCGCCCATCTATATGGGATTGATATTTTTAAAAACCTTAAAGGATGGATGATTATATCTTTTATCAGTTTAAAAAATCGTGGAACTTTTCCGGTCTTATCTACAAGAAGAGTTGTAAGAAAGTTCATTGCACTTGAGCCCTTAGGATATCGGACAACTTCTATATGAGTGGAGTCATTGACATAAACCCCGGAAGTTATCGAAACGCCTTCGACTTTAAATCCTTTTCTTCTGTTTGCTGTGATTCCCGTCATAACTTCACTATTGGTTCTCGCACTGAAGCCGACTTTTTCAGATAATTTTTTCAAATATTCTTTTTCTTTACATTTAAGAAGAAGTTCATTGGTTCCCAAAGCACCTGCTGAAAATATGATACCTTTGGAGATAAATTTTTTCTTTTTATGCAAAGTTGCGATCCCGGTAACTTTTTTTGCCGAAATGCTGTAAGTTCCGTCACTATTCTGTGTGACCGATAATACTTTGTGCTGAGGAAGTATTTCCAGACCACGGTTCTCAGCGAGCCAGAGATAGTTTTTATCAAGACTGTTTTTCCCGTCGTCTCTGCATCCGACCATACAGTGCCCTGTTTTTGTGCAGCCTGTTCTTTCCGGTCCCTCTCCGTTGAAAAACGGATCCGGAACCTTTTTGCCGGGTTCACCGAAGAAGACTCCGACATCAGTGTTTTTAAAAAACTTTTCTCTTCCTATCTCTTTAGAATATTCGTATAACAGTTTATCTGCATCTGTCATTCCACTGTTTTTTGTTACTCCGAGCATCCTTTTTGCAGTATTATAGTGTGGGATAAGCTCCTTTTTCCAATCTTTATCAAGAGAGATCCACGATGGATCCGTGAAAAAGGGGTCGGGCGGGACGAGTAACGTATTTGCATATACGAGGCTCCCGCCGCCGACTCCGCTCCCTGCTAGTATAAGGACATTTTTTAACGGTTGGATCCTTAATATCCCGTATAATCCGATTGCAGGAGCCCAGAGGAATTTACGAAGATTCCAGTTGGTTTTCGGGAAATTTTTTGGACGATATCTTTTTCCGCTCTCTATCATTAAGACCGAATAGCCTTTCTCAACAAGTCTTAAAGCCGAAACACTTCCACCGAAACCCGAACCGATAATGATGTAGTCATAACTATTTGAATTTTCCATATTGTTAATATAGAAAATACCACATATGCATTTTTTTTTCTAAAAAAAAAGAGCTTTCAGTCTATATTAAGTACTTACAGGGATTGTCATTTGTAGTCATTAGTTCACTTCGTGAACGTCATTAAGAATTTACGGAGCTTGTCATTTTAATTAAGAATTTAGAATTCAAAATTGAGAATTTATAATTCCTCTAAGTTAAAGGAATTGGGTTTCCCTAACCCTATAGCTGATAACTGTACATCAATATTTCATTGCTTTATAATTTTTTATTATCAATTTTTTTATTTTTATATCTTCCTTATCACTTTTGTCCACTGTATAGATTACTCCGTTTCGGATAATTCTCGGAACATAAGGCATATTGACACGATATAGTAATTGCCCTTTTGTTGAAAAAATATCAACCACTTCGTATTTTTTTCTTGTAAGTACAGATTGAATTCTGACTACATAAATTCTGTTTTTCTCATCACAAAGTATCCTGTTAAAATATGGTTTGAATTTGGGAATGGGTATCAGTTTATAATAATTTTTATTATTTACTTTAAAAAGCAATGTATCTTTTATTGCATTGATCTCATTTGATTTTACTTCATCTTTTAATAAATCAACTTTAATTGTCTTAATAACTTTCCCTTCAGAATTTGCAATGTAAATAGAATAATCTTCGTTGTAACCAAAGCATAACCCCCCACTATCTGTGGCACAAAAATAGATATATGGTGTATAGTAGTGTTTACACCCCATAATTACTCTCCGTATCTTTATAATAGTTTGATTCGGATAAGATAAAAATTCATTAACTTTCTTCCCCTTAAAGTTAAACTGTTTTAATGTAATATATCTGTTTTTTTTTCTGTCCCCTCTGTATGTGCTTTTCACACAAAAAATATACTTTTTTGATGATAAAATAAAATCTCCAACACCAAATACTTTAATATTTTTTATAAATTTTCCTTCAGAGTTAAATTGAACGATTTTATTGCCGTCTGTAATATACAAATTATCTTTTTGATCAATATATAATCTAAAAGGCTCTTGTTGTAATTCTCCCGGACCTTCACCTTTAATATTACAGAACATCCTTTGAAATTTTCCTTTTTTATTAAATTTTAAAACCTTACTCCATGTTACAAAATAAAGATTTTCCATTGAATCAATTGCCATATCATATACACCAAGCAAATATTCATCGGGACAGTTACTCCCATTGATAAATGTCTCTTCATTGTAGTGCAATCTGAAATTACTTATTATTGGATTTTTATTAGCTCTTATTTGTAAATGTGCATTTATTATATCTGTGCAAATCACTATTATAATAAATACTGAAACGAATGAGTTCAATATTATTTTTTTAACTTCTCTCTCCATACAATTCTATAAAAGATAAAATAACCATTAATAAAAATATAGAAAATATTGTATACAGCTTCATTTTTTTCTATTTATTTTTGTTTTAAGAAATCCCATTGTTTTCCATTCTCCTAAAACTGTTCCTTAAAAGCCATAAATATAAATTTAAATTCATACTATTGTATTAAAAATGGAAAATCAATTTTTTTTTACGAAATATTTCGGTAAATTTTTTTCTTCTGCCGGAATTCAACTGATCAATAACTTTTTGAATAAATAACTTATAAAAAGTATGGGCATCTTAGTGAACGCTATTGAATGGTTGCATTTATTATAAGAATAAGTGCATTCCCGTTGTCCCCGAGTTTTGAGACCCCCGCAACGAGATACCCTTTATTCTTGATAAATGTTCTGGAATCCAT
>Ga0256846_1000027_pt1 | contig 64747 bp, 61 predicted proteins | sample TevniametaG_FD_189098 | JGI IMG/M metagenome (GOLD analysis project Ga0256846, IMG submission 189098) | Tube worm associated microbial communities from hydrothermal vent at the East Pacific Rise, Pacific Ocean - Tevnia | ecosystem: Host-associated > Annelida > Integument > Unclassified ...
ACTTGCAGAGACAACAACCGTAGAAAACTCAAATATTTCACACCAAAATATCACAACCGAAAACGGCGGGCATGAGAAGATCGGTGAAGAGTTACCTATGTGGTCGGCAATACCGTTTGTGGGAATACTTCTCTCAATAGCTCTTTTCCCACTTCTTGCTCCGAAATTCTGGCACCATAATTTCGGTAAGGTTTCTCTTTTCTGGGCTCTCTCTTTTGCTGTTCCGTTTTTTCTTCACTATAAATCATTGGCAATCCATGAGATACTACACATATATCTTATTGATTATATTCCCTTTATCATCCTCTTATGGTCGCTGTATACCGTCTCAGGCGGGATTCTTCTCAAAGGTTCAATAAAGGGTAAACCTCTTACTAATTTAATTATGCTGATTATCGGAACTTTCCTTTCGTCATGGATCGGAACAACCGGTTCCGCAATGCTTCTTATAAGACCGATAATCAGATCAAACTCAGACAGGAAATATAAAGTTCATATTATTATATTTTTCATCTTCCTCGTTGCAAATATAGGAGGCTCTCTTACACCTCTCGGAGATCCTCCGCTTTTCCTCGGATTTCTTCACGGTGTAAAATTCTTCTGGACCTTAAAAGTTCTTCCCGAAATGGCATTTGTTTCAATAACTCTTCTCGCAGTATTCTTCTTCCTTGATACTTACTATTATAAAAAAGAGGATAAAAAAGAGGAAAAAGTCACAGAGAAGGAACCTATCAGGATTCTTGGTCTTCACAATACAATTTTTCTCCTTGGAATTATAGCCGGAGTTCTCTTTTCGGGCAGTTTTCATCTCGGTCACTTCAACTTTTTCGGAATTCACCTTACTTATGAAAACAGTATAAGAGATTTTTTCCTTGTATTTATGGGAATTCTTTCATTGGTAACAACAAAAAAACTTATAAGAAAAGATAATAATTTCACATGGTTCCCAATCCAGGAAGTCGCCATTCTGTTTGCAGGGATTTTTATGACAATAATCCCTGCTCTTCTAATATTAAAAGCCGGGGTTCACGGTCAATTCAAGTTCATTATTGATGCGGTTAAAGAGCCTTGGCACTATTTCTGGATAACAGGGAGTTTGTCAAGTTTCCTTGATAATGCACCTACATATCTGACTTTTTTCAACACAGCACTCGGACAATTCTTCTCCGGAGTTCCGGAAGCTAAAGCAGTTCTTACCTTAATGACAGAGAAAGCCATCTATCTGAAAGCAATTTCAACAGGAGCGGTTTTCATGGGAGCAATGACCTATATCGGGAATGCACCCAACTTTATGGTTAAATCAATTGCAGAGGAGAATGGTGTTACAATGCCGAGCTTTTTCGGATATATGGTTAAATATTCATTTATTTTCCTTATCCCGGTGTTTATTATTACAACACTGATTTTCTTTTAGAAAAAGCAGATTAAAACAGAGTGATTTTGTCGGAGAAATAATTTTTATTTCGATCTTTTTAAAAGAAATTTAAATTCATTCTCCACCGTTCTACGGAATCAGATTTATATATCGCTAAACTTTTTTTGTTAAATATAAAAAAAATAATAAAAAGTTTTTAAACTTTCTTTGACTTTTATATATTCAATAAAGTAAAATTCAATCTACGGAGGTAATTATGAATTTTAACAACATTATTCAAAGGGCAATCGGAATTATAACTAAGCCTGCAGAGGAGTGGAAAAAAATAAAAGAAGAAAAATCCACTATTGTAGATATGTTTACAAATTATGCAATAATTTTAGCCGCGATACCGGCAATTGCCGGATTCATAGGCTATTCGGCCATTGGAAGATCATTTATGGGTTTTACAGTAAGAATGCCTTTGGGCAGGGCAATAATGTGGTCTATTCTAATGTATATATTTTCACTACTCGGAGTCTATCTTTTGGGCTTTATCATAGATTTTCTCGCACCCAATTTCGGAGCAAAAAAAGACATGGTAATGTCAACAAAGATTGCCGTCTATTCAATGACACCTTCATGGATTGCGGGAGTTTTTTTCCTGATCCCCGCACTTGCTATCTTAAGTTTTATTGCAGGACTGTATGCACTTTACCTTCTTTATATGGGTATTAAAGATCTGAAATCCCCCGAAGGAGATAAAGCCACTCCATATTTTGTTGTTACGATAATCGCATACATAGTAATTGCATTTGTAATATCATTCATGGTAAGTGCCATAGCTTTCGGCAGTGCAAGAGCATTTATGTAAAAATAAAAATAATCAACAATTAAATAGAAAAGGGAGCTTCAAGCTCCCTTTTTTTTTAATTTTAACTTTCAGACATAATTGAACCGGATTAAAATTTTTATTATAATAAATTTTTGAAACTTTTCTAACAATATGCACGTCTAATATCAAACGGTTATTAAAGGAGGTTAAAATGAAAAAAACAGGATTTATCGCGGGAATCAGTTTTCTTGCCGGTGCAATCTTTTTTGCACTAACTTTCGGGTTCATTCAAAAATCAGGAGATAATCAGGTCTTAAAACCTGCTGTTGTTCATGCGGAAACTTTAAATACCCAAGGAAACAATTTTGCTCCTCTGGTAAAAAAGGTTAGACCTGCAGTTGTAAAAGTAATCTCCGAATCCATCATGCAGAGAAGATCAATCTTCGGGGACCCCTTTTTTGACAGATTTTTCAATTCACCTACAAGAAGGGAAAAAGTGTCCGGTGTCGGCTCAGGATTCCTTATATCAAAAGACGGGTATATCATCACAAATAATCATGTTGTAAAAGATGCCATTAAAGTTACTATTATAACCGTTGACGAGAAAAAATATGTCGCAAAGATCATAGGGACAGATCCCAAAACAGACCTTGCCTTGATAAAGATAAAAGGAAAGGACTTCCCGTTTATTGAACTTGGAGATTCTTTTAAATCCGAGGTCGGGGAATGGGTTCTCGCCATCGGCAATCCGTTTAATCAGGATCTGACTGTGACGGCAGGAATAATCTCTGCTAAAGGACGTCATCAGATCGGTGCTGCAGATTATGAAAACTATATTCAGACCGATGCTGCCATAAACAGAGGAAATTCCGGTGGTCCTCTTATTAATATGAGAGGGAAAGTGATTGGAATTAATTCTGTAATAATTGCTCCTTCCGGCGGAAATGTCGGTATAGGTTTCGCCATTCCGTCAAATATGGCAAAGAAAGTTATTTCAGATTTGAAAACCAAAGGACGCGTAATCCGCGGATGGCTTGGTGTTTCAATTCAGGAATTTACAAAAAAAGAAGCTCAACAATTTGATTATCCTGTAAGCGGACTTCTAATCGCCAAAGTTGAGAAAAATTCTCCTGCGGCAAGAGCAGGATTAAAGAGGAATGATTTTATAATAAAATTAAATGGAAAAAGAGTCCGGAACGGCAACGATCTCAGGATAAAAATCGCCGATTCGAATCCCGGTGATGCTATCCGTTTAACCATTTACAGAGGAGATAAGAAACTTGATGTTAAAGTAAAAGTAGGTGAAGCCCCGGATACTCTGAAATTCAGAACGGAAGGATCGGAGAGCAAAACTATCGATCTGGGGATGGTCCTTACGGAAAACTCCCGCAGTCTTGCACGTGAATATGAATTAAGAACTTCTTCGGGTATTGTTGTCCTTAAAGTTTCAAGAATAGCAAAAGCAAACGGTATAAAACCTTTTGATGTTATCCTCGGAGTTAACAGAACGGAAATAACATCGGTAAATCAATTCAGAAGGATTTTAAGCAAGAAGGAGCCGGGAAGTTTTGTCTTCCTATATATAAACCGATCAGGGCAGGAATCTTACTTAAAGTTTAATATTCCTGAATAATGATCTTTTATAAAAGCTCTTCCGGCGGAAATGATTTTATTCTGCTGGAAGAGCATCAACTTTCAAAGATCCACATCAATAAAAGAACTTCTTTTATAAGAGATATATGTGACAGATACAGAGGAGTCGGAGGAGACGGTCTTATTTCATACAGAATTGAAAAAGAGGAAATACATTTTTCAATATTTAACAGAGACGGATCAAAGGCAGAGCTTTCCGGAAACGGAATGTCCGGACTGGCATCACTTCTATTTTACACATCAAACTCAGCTAACACTGTCATTTTATCCACTGATTCAGGTCCCAAAAAGATCACTTTGCTCAATAGAAAAAAAAACATTTTCAAATTATCGGTAGAGATCGGTGAACCTGATTTTTTTAATATTCAACAATTTCCTTTTTTAAAAAGAAATCAATTTGAATATCAACTTGACAATATATCATTTTATCCAGTATCCGTTGGAAACCCACATGTTGTAATATTCATAGATAAAAATCTCCGTGAATCGGACTTAGAGCAGAAAGGAAAAGATATTGAAAATTCGGTTCTATTCCCAACTCGAACAAATGTTGAATTTATATCAAATTTAGAATCATCAGGAAACAAAAAAATTGTCACTCCGTTTTTCTATGAGAGAGGAGTAGGAAAGACGGAACTCTCCTCAACCGGATCAGCTGCAATTTTTGCAGTTCTCAGAAATCTTGATTTGACTTCGGATAATCTGATTATAAAGACCGGAGATATCATTACTAAAGTATCCGGAAAAAACAATATATATATTGAAAACAGCACGGAAATAGTATATAAAGGAACTTACTTAAATGAAAAATTCTCATCTTAAAATAGTAACAGTTTTAACTATGGTTATCCTATTGTTTTCATCAACTTTATTATCAGATACTCTATATACAGTTGATAACAATGTCTATGAAGGAAAACTTGTGGCATTCAAATATGGAACCATATATTTTAATATATACAAGTTCGGGAATATATCCAAAACAAAAAGATTTCCTCTGTTTAAAGTTCATAAAATAGTTTTCAACCCTAAAGAAGAGGGAGTGGAAACATCTTATGAAATAGAACAGACCTACAAAAGAATGAGACGGGGAAAAAGATCAAAAATCATTTATCTCAGTGCACAATCAAATTGGAAAAATTCAAATATCAAATTAAAAAAAAATCAAACACTGCTTTTTTCCATCAACGGATCTATCCGGATATTTAAAGATCATAAAGTTTATCAGGATGGAGAATTAAATGTCACATGGAACAAAAAGAAACAACTTCCCACACAACCGACCGGAGCGGTTATAGCAAAGATCGGAGAAGACGGCATACCGTTTTATGTAGGTAACAACAAAGCTCCTTTCATTGTTAAAAAAAGCGGATACCTTTATCTTGGAATTAACGATTATAATTTTAAAGATAATTCAGGTGAATTTATTATCAAGATCTTTTATTAAATACAAGAAATGGTTTGAACTCCATTAGAATCCCATCTTTTTTTGCTATTGCAAGAAAATTTCCGTCATCATCAAATATCCTGTAATTTTCCGATGATGATCCGGATGAAACCTCAAGTATATCATCTGATGAAATAGGAGCACCGTTTATTACCCTTGTTTTACCGTTAAGTCCAACCGTTATCCTTGGAAATTCCGGCAATAGAGACTCTATAGGAATAATGCTTTTGGTTGGATTTTTCTCTCTCTTAACAATTTCAAGTTCATCGAGAGTAACGGCATTATCAACATCAAACTCACCGATTTTTTCCCTCTGTAACTCTTTTAGAAAAGCACCGCTTCCGACTCTCTCACCAATATCGAAAGCAAGAGATCTTATATATGTCCCGGACGATGTCACAGCTTTAAACCATAAATTTTTTTTGTCAATTATTTTATATTTTAGAGAAAAAATTTCCACCTTTCTCGATTCTATCTTAACATCTATATCATTTCTTGCATATTTATAGAGTGGTTTCCCCTTAAACTTTTTAGCGGAATATTTAGGAGGGATCTGATCGATCTTTCCTATAAATCCCTGAATAATAGTTTCAAGATCTGATTTATACAGATCAACATCCTTCTCCTCTCCAACCATGTCACCTTCACTATCATAGGTCGTTGTTGAATATCCGAATCTCATGATTCCGCTATATACTTTTTTCCTTTTAATAAAAAAATCGAAAAGTTTTGTGGCATTTCCCATCCCGACAAGCAGTAAGCCTTCAGCCATAGGGTCAAGAGTACCGAAATGACCGGCTTTTTTTAACTCTAAAATATTTTTAACTCTTTTCACAATCTCATGTGAAGTTAATCCCCTGTTTTTATTTATTAGAACCAGTCCGTCCATAAGTATATTTTTATTATTTCGAATCCAGGGATTCCAAATATTTTTCTGCAATCTCCATTACTTTTTGCTTTACAATCTTAAAGTCTCCTGTAAGAAAGAAACCGGCAGCATGATTATGCCCTCCTCCATTAAATTTTTTTGCAATCTCAAATGAACTTACATCACCCTTAGACCTGATTGAAATGCGAAAATAGTCAGAATTTACCTCCTTGAAAAATATGGTAATCCTCACTCCGATAATTGATCTTACAATTGCAATGATATCTTCGGTATCATATGATTCAATACTATTCCCCGATAAAAAATCTTTTTTGAAATATACCGAGGCAATTTGATCCTTGCAGGATATTTCAAGAGTATCCAGTATATTTTTTAAAAGAGTTATCTTTTCAGGAGGATTAGAGTTAAAGATCAGATCAGACACATTATGTGGATTAACTCCGGATTTTTTAATAATTTCCGCAGCAACTTTGAGTGCTTTAAAAGAAGTATTCGAATATTTAAAGGAACCTGTATCTGAGATGATTGCAGCATAAAGGTTAAATCCTATCTCTTTCGTAATTGATATATTCATATGTTCTACAAGTTCAAAGATAAGTTCTCCGACAGCAGAAGCATCGGGATCGACCCAGTTAATATCCGATATTCTCGGACTTGTAGCATGGTGATCAATATTGATCGTAAAATAATTCTCCATATTTTTCATCCCGCTTCTTTCCTCATTTCCGCTTTCAATAAGTACAACAACATCAAATTTATCGGGAAAAATCTGAGAATATTCAATCATTTCATAAGAAGGCAATTTTGTCAGAGGGAAAGGTGCTTCCTCAACATTCCTAAAACTAACACTCTTACCCAACTGTTTGAGAATCAATGATAGAGCCAATCCGCTGCCGATGGAATCTCCATCCGGTCTGATATGAGAAGTGATTGCAATTCTATCTGCACTCAATAATTTTTTTACAATCTTTTCTTTCATATTTTATCTCTCATTTTTTATTGATGTTTTTTGATTAAAGTCAAAAGATGTATCAAATTGAAAAGTTATCTCAGGAACATATTTCAATCTCATATTTTTTGACAATTCTCTTTTAATAAACCCTTTTGCTTTTTCAAGTTTCTCAATTAATCTATCAGACCCGATCTCATAAGAAGAAACAAAGACTGTAGCATTTTTAAGATCTTTTGACACTTCAACATGTGAAACGGAAAGAATAGTCAACTCGGGATCATTAAAATCATTAAGAAAAATATTTGATAAAACACTTTTAAGAGTACTTGAAAATTTTTCTATTCTATAAGACATTAGAAGTATTGTATTTCGGTCTCAATTATTTCAACCGCATAGTTATTCTCTATCAACTCTTCACTTTGCATAAAAGTTTTCTCTAAATGCTTTTTTACAGTTGTGATCATTGCTATTGAAATTTCAATTTTTTGCCAAACATCCTGAAAATCACTTTCGATTATCGAAATATTAAATCTGTGCTTAAGTTTCTCTTTTATACTGAGAACAATACTTCTTTTCTCTTTCAAGCTATGAACACCTCTCGCAAAAAGTCTCAGTTTAAAAACACCTACAATCATTCTTTCTGCTTGAGTTCATAAACCTCAATCATGTCACCGATCTCAATTGAATTAAAATTCTTTAGCTTAATACCGCATTCGGTTCCGGCCTTAACTTCCTTAACCTCATCTCCGATTCTTTTGAGAGTCTCAATCTCTCCTTCAAATACAAGATCACCCTTTCGAATGACTTTAAGAAGTGATTTATTAGTAACCTTTCCATCTTTAACAATACATCCGGCAATATTTCCGATCTTGGAAATTTTAAACTTTTGGAGAACTTCAACTTCACCTATCTTTGATTCAATAAATACAGGCTCAATTTCTCCCTTTATCGCTTTTTCAAGATCCTCCATCAGATGATAGATCACACTATATAATTTAATCTCAACACCTTCTCTTCTTGCCGCCATAACAACTTTCTGAGGTGCTTTGACATTAAATCCGAGAATAACCGCAGAGGAAGAAGAAGCCAGCAAAATATCGCTCTCGGATATATTTCCGATGCTATTGTGAACTATATTTATCTTCAACTCTTTTTTTGCCATCTTTTTAAGAATTTCCGATAAGATCTCTCCCGATCCGAAATTATCCGTTTTTAGGATAATCGGGAATTCTTTAATACTCTTCTCATCCATCATCTGAAAAAGATTCTGTAGACTTAGTTTTTTACCCTCTTCCACTTCGTCCTTTTTTAATCCCTTTTCCAACTCTTGTCTAAGATCTATTATTTTTTTTGCTTTGGATACATCACTGATTATCTGAAATCTTTCTCCGGCTTCGGGAGCTTTTTCAAATCCCATCACCTCAACAGGAGATGGTCTTTCCGCAGCCTTTAAAGGTTTCATATTGTGATCAAAAAGAGACCTTATCTTTCCTACGGAGTTTCCGCATATAAAATAATCACCTCTTTTAACTTCACCCTCTTGAATCAGAATGGTCCCGAGAGGTCCCAATTTACTATCGAGTTTAGACTCTATTACAGTTCCCCAGCCCGGAACACCCTTATATGCCTTCAACTCCTGCATCTCCGCAACTAATCCGATCATCTCGAGAAGTGTATCCAGATTCTTGTTTAACTTTGCTGATATCTCAACGGAAACCGTATCTCCTCCCCAATCTTCAACAATAAGATTATGAGAAGACAACTCCTGTTTAACCTTATCAGGATCAGCTCCGTCAATATCAATTTTATTGATTGCAACAATAATGGGGACACCGGCAGCTCTGGCATGATTTATTGCTTCAACAGTCTGTGGTTTAACACCGTCATTTGCAGCAACAACGAGAATAACAATATCTGTTATTTTTGCTCCCCGGGCCCTCAAATTTGTAAAGGCTTCATGACCGGGAGTATCTATAAAAACTATCTCCGAGCCTTTAATCTCCAACTTATAAGCTCCGATTGATTGTGTTATTCCTCCCGCTTCTCCTGCTGCCACTCTCGTTTTTCTCAGTGTATCGAGAAGAGTGGTTTTTCCGTGATCTACATGTCCCATAACCGTTACGACCGGAGGTCGCGGCAGAGGTTCGGTCTTGGATTTTTTCACCGACTCTTCAAAGATCGACTCTTCATACCCCATTAATTCAACTTCTACATTGAACTCCTTGCAAATTTTTTCTATATCTTCCTCTTCAAGGAAAAGATTCGCAGGATAAGACCTGCCCTCTTTTAAAAGATGATCCTCAAGAAATTTTAATTTAATGTTAAGATTATCAGCCAACTCTTTTAAAGTAACAAATCCGGAAATCTTTAAAAATTCAGGAACATCTTTGAGATCTGCAGCCTTTTTCGGTTTTATAAGATCCGTTCTTTTTTCTCTATGAATTTTCTCTCCCTTCGAAAATCTGTGATTTCTATTCTGGTGAGGTCTGTAACTCTGACGTCTGAAATTTTGAGGTCTTCTTGCAGGAATATGAGGTTTAGCCTCCGGTTTCGGTGGAATAGGCTTCTCAATTCTCACTTCGGGTTTTCTCTCTTTTTCAGGCGGTTTAGGAACTTCGCTTTTCACATGTTCAACTTGTTTCTTTACTACCGGTTCAACAGATTTTTCAATCGGTTTGATTGTCTCGGGGGCAACCGGTTTTTCCTTTTTAACAACAGGAATATCTTTTGCTTCACTCTTTTTCTTAACAATTTTTGTTTCTTTATCTTTAATATCCGCTACGGGCTTTTCAACTACCGGTTCCGACTTTTCTTCCGGCGTTACTTCTTCTTTAACAATTTTTTTCTCTGCTCCAAATTTTTTATACTCTTTTTTTAACTCTTCTATCTTTGCCTGATCTTTAGAAAGAGCTCTTAGCATCTCAAGCTGTTCCATTGAAATAGCGGAGGAGTGAGATTTGACAGGAACACCGTTTTTTTCAAGGAAAAAAAGTGCCAGTTTATTTGTTAGTTTAAATTCCTTGGTTGCTTCTCGTAATTTAATTTTTTGCAATTAATCCTCCTACAGTTTTTTACGGGTTAGATCTTCGTTTTTTTCCATCCGGTTTGTAAGTTGGAGATTCCATTTTGTAAGCCGTGAAGCAAGTTTGATATTTGACCCCTTCTTTCCTATTGCCGCAGAAAGAGTACTTTCAGTTACGGTAACCTCGGCAATTCTTCTCTCTTCATCAATAATATTAACCCTTGTAACTACAGCCGGTGTTAAAGCGGAAGTTATAAACCTTTCAATAGAATCACTCCATGCTATAACATCAACTCTTTCACCGTTTAATTCTTTGGTGATTGCAAGAACTCTGTTACCGTTCATTCCAACTACTGCTCCGACCGGATCAACACTCTTTTCCGTTGAGTATACGGCTACTTTTGATTTAATACCCGGTTCTCTTGCTATGGCATATATTTTGACAATACCTTCCGAAACTTCCGGAACCTCTTTTTTTATCAATTCACCGACAAAATTCCCGACATATCTTGAACCGAGAACAAGAGGACCCTTCCCTTCGGGAAAAACTCTTTTAACATAAAATTTTATAAGATTTCCACGGTCAAACTCATCTTTAGGGGATAACTCTTTAAATGGAATAATTGCCTCACCTATCTCAAGTGCAGCAATGATCCCTCCCTTTTCAATCCTTCTGACCTGACCTGTCAGGATAGTATCCGTAAGCTGAACATATTTAGAGTAAACCGATTCCTGTTCCGCTTTCTGAACCTTTTCCATAATAATATTTCTGGCAGTATGAGCGGCAACACGCCCCATTGTCTCACCGGGCAGAAAAATTTTTATAATATCGCCCGGTTTTGCTTTTGAATCGTGTTTCAGTGCTTTTTTCCATGAAATTTCCGAATCATCCTCAGGTTCATCAACAACTAATTTTGTTACATAAACGGAAATATTCCCTTTCTCTTTATCAATCTCTACATGGACATCTTCACTGTTATCGAAATATTTATCGGCAACTATTAAAAGAGCCTCCTCTATGGCTGTATAAAAAACATCCGTAGAAATTCCACGCTCTCTGCTTATCTCTTTTATACTTTTTAATAACTCTTCTGCCATAAAGTTTCCTCTTCATTTTAAGTCACCTGCAATTATAAGTAATTTTGCAATAAAAAGCAAACCAAGGAGGTGTTATCTGCTATTTATCTCCGATACCTGTTTCAACGATGAAGCAAACCATCCCCAAAGTTTTTTATGAAAATAAGCCATTGACATGTTTTTTTTTACAAAATCCTTTAAAACATAATACTCATGTTTGGAGGGATCATTTGTGAATAGTTTTATACCGTCATAAAGAAGATTAAATTCGGGGTGAAACTGAACTCCGAGAACATTTTTATATTTTCTGTGTTCAAGAGCCTCTACAACTTTCCCGTCAAGAGAGCGTGCAGCAACAATAAGATTATATCCGGGCTTTTTTACAGACTGGTGATGTGAGCTTAAGACAGTCGGTAATTCCGAATTTTTTTTAAAGAACAGTCTTAATAAAACCGACTCTTTTGTATATTCGATCTTATGAAATGCCGGAGCAATATTTTTGTTGTTTTCCGGATTCATAAGTTTCATATAAAGCGAACTGTGTATACTGTCTCCATTTGATTTTAAAACCTGCTCGACACTTTTATAACCGTAGATTTCCGAAGGAATATCCTGTATTAATGTGCCTCCGGCAGAGACATTCATTGTCTGGGCTCCAAGACATATACCGAGGACAGGATATCTGTTTTTCTCCTCAAGAAAAGGAACAAAAGATCTGTTTTTTTCTCCTCCGATAAGATGAAACAAAAATGATGTTTCATAATATGTCCTTATCGGAGTTGTAGCAACAGTCAGAAGCGAATTCTCCTCTCCGTAAAGTGCGGGAGGGATATCCATCCCGCCTGTAAATATTATCCCATCACTATTATCAAAAACGGCTTTAAACTGAGATGTCCAGATATTTTTTTTAAATATTCCATTGAGTTTAACTCTGCCTTTTATCTTAATAAAATCAACCCAGAATAAATTGTTTTTCTTTACATAAAAAACCGCATCTCTGTAATCGGTCAATTCATCTTCATGATAAACACAGAGCAATTTAAGGTTTTTTATATCTATTATTTCTCTGTTTTTCAATACAACAATATTTTTAATCTGACCTTTGGACGGTCTGCACATTGCAACTGTTACCGTGTGATCCTTAGCTCCAAAACCATTGGCAGGAGATATCAAAAGCAGACAAACCATAAAGACAATTAAAATAAATATTTTTTTTCTCATACGTCCTCCATTCTTCCTGTTTTAACAAGATAATCAATAGTTAAAATAAAATCAACCCAACAGACACATTTTTAAATAAAGAAAATTGGAAAAGTGCTATATATATGATATTATTCACTTATGCTCAAATCCTTTGACAAATATGTTCTAAAAGAGATCTTTGTACCGTTCGCAGTCGGACTTGCAATCTATACACTGACCCTACTTATCAATATGATCTTTATTCTTTCGGACATGCTTATCTCAAGCGGAGCCTCATTTTTTACGGTACTAAAGATTTTAATCTATATGCTGCCCAGTCTTCTCTCATTTACAATACCGATGTCAACACTGATGGGTATCCTTGCCGGAATGAGCAGAATGAGTTCCGATTCGGAAATTGTTGCACTTAGGACAATGGGAATCAATAACCTAAGACTCCTTAAACCTATCATGATCTTTTCAATGATCACATGGTTCATTTCATCAATCCTTATTATGTACATTGCTCCGGAGGGAAATTATCAATACCATAAATTGAGATCAAAAATATTCCTGTCACGTGCAATGTCATCAATTAAACCGAGAACTTTTAATCTGGAGTTCCCGACATATGTACTATATTTTAACGATATTGATAAGAAAACAGGTGATTGGGAAAAAGTATTTCTCTATTCTCGGAAAGACTTTATGATTGACAATGTGATCCTGGCGGAAAGAGGTCGGCTTATTCAGGAAGATGGAAACAAAAAAAGTTATTTTTTATTGAAAAATGTTGTTTTGCACAGTTTTGATAAAAAATCCCCCGGTAAAAAATATACAACAACAAATTATAAATCAACATCAGAAGAGATCCCAAGCTATATGTCCGTTAAACAGAGTCGGCGAGTCCGTGAACTGATCTTTCCCGACTTGGTAAAAAAATTAAAAAATGATCCGGATAATATAAATTTACAAAAAGAGTTCCATAGGAAATTTTCTCTCCCTTTTGCAAGTATAGCATTAGGATTTTTAGCATTATCTCTCGGGATATCAACAAAGAAAGGGGGAAAAGCCGGAGGTTTTATTGTATCTCTCGGAATAATATTCATATACTATACAAGTTTTACAACACTTCAGAATCTTATCCTAAAGAAAATTATCTCTCCGTTTACAGGAATGTGGTTCCCTAATTTTTTTCTTTTATTAACGGGAATTATCTTTTACCATTATACATCAACCGAAAAATCAATTGATTGGGGAAAATATTTTAATATCTCAAGATGGGAAATATTCTCCATAAAAAAAAAGCGGGAAAAGCAGCTCATTTCTTTGAAGATAAATAATTCAGGTAAAAAATTAATTAAAACTCTGGATCTTTACATTCTGAAAAAGTTACTTTCTATGTTCATATTTGTTTGTATCTCCCTTATGATGGTGTTTTATGTCGTAAGAATTGTTGAACTCATAGATAATATGATTGAAAACAATGTACCTTTCATCTATGCAATTAAATATGCGATCTCCAATACTCCGGAGATGATGAGTTTCGTTCTTCCCGTATCGATCCTGACTGCAGTTTTATTGACATTCTCGATCATGAGCAAAAACAATGAGATAACTGCCGTTAGAGTCAGCGGAATAAGTTTATACCGCATCTCAATGCCTGCAATAATATTCGGTATATTTCTTTCGCTGCTCTATTTCTTCATCCAGGAGAATATAACCCCGGGAGCAAACAAAGAAAGCACTAAAATACTGAATAAGATCTATAAAAGAGGATCTAATTTTAACATGGAATCAATAAAAACATGGGCGATCGGAAAAGATAATAAGATCTATTTTTACGATTTTTTTGATAATAAAAGAAAAAAATATAAAAATTTTAATGTGATACAGCTTGGAAAAGATTTTTCAATGAAACGGAGAATATCAGCTGAAATTGCATTTTGGAGATCTGATAAACATCTTGTTTTAAGGAGAGGATTCATAAGAGATTTTACTGATAACAGTCCGAAAGATTTTCTCAAATTCAAAAATAAATCCATAATAATTCCGGAAGGGAAAAGTTATTTTTCTAAAAAGATACTTTTCCCTGAATTTATGAATATAAAACATCTTTCCAAATATATTAAATATCTTAAAACAAACAACTCTTCAACGACAAAATATAAAGCAAAACTTCTTTACAAATTTTCTTTTCCTTTCTCAAGTCTGATAATGGTTCTGATCGCAATTCCTTTTTCATTTAAAATGGGAAATAGAGGTACACTGTTCGGGATAGGAATAGCCGTTGGAATATCAATAATTTTCTGGGGAGTATTCGGAATATTCAAAGCTATGGGTTCCTCTTTATTATTATCACCGTTTATTTCGGCGTTCACACCTCTTTTCATCTTTGCGGCTATATCCGGTTATTTATTTATGAATATAAAAACATAAAAGGAAAAATGGAACTTTTATCACCTGAAAACGTTTCTATTTGTGTGAGACATGGATGATTTTTCATTTGTAAAAAAGATTAAAGAAGGAGACCGGAGGAGTTGGAACATGATGATTGACAGATATTCAAAACCTGTTTACAACATTGCTTTGAACTTCTGTAAAAATCCGGAAGATGCTTCTGATATCACACAAGAGATCTTTTTAAAGATATTTAGAAATATCGATAAAGTAGATGATAAGTTTAATTTTACTTCATGGGTCCTCAGGGTTTCAAAAAATCACTGTATCGACCACTGGAGAAAAAACAGAAAAAATTATAACATTATTGAATTTTCCGAAAAAACATTTGGAGGAGATGACACACCGGAAAAGAATTTTGTAAAGGAAAATGATATAATAATACTTAGAAGAATGTTAATGCAACTAAAGCCGGATGCAAAATTGTTAATAATATTAAGGGATATAAGAGGACACTCTTATAAAGAGATTTCGGAAATAATGAACATTCCGGAGGGAACGGTAAAATCAGGAATAAACCGAGCCAGACTCAAGCTTGCGGAGATATATAGAAATGGGAATTAAAAAAATTTCATGCGAAAAAGTGCAGAGTCTTCTCTCGCTCTACCATGAAAACGAACTGAGCAATGAACTCGGACATCAGATTTTTGAACATCTTGAAACTTGTAAAGAGTGTGCCGACATCGAAGATAATATTTTCCAGATAAAATCACTGCTTCCGGAACTTAACGAAGATGTTCCTTTTTTCCTTAAAAACAGATTATATCTTATCTCCGAAACCGAAACAAAAGATACACCCCCCGCCTATTCCGCTCTGAAATGGATTGCAGCAATGGTAGGAACATTTATTCTTTTCCTGAACCTCTTCTATTTCACAAACATTTATCCTTCCGCTAACATAGCTTTACATAAAACGGTTTCAAAAATTGAAAATTTTGTTGTGGAGGCAAGAGTTTTCATTGAACAGATCGGCGGCTCGGGTGTCCCTGATTTTTTTAAAAACAACAAAAAAATTTCGGAAATGGAAAATAGAAAAAAATATAAAAAAGAAAACAGCCTGAAAATCAGGCCTGACAAGGGAGTTAAATATGGCTGACAAATACGGAAGAACCAAGAGTGCCCCTTTAGCATCAATAATATCGGCAATTGTTCCGGGTTCCGGATTTATATATCTTGAAAATTATCTAAAGGGATTCTCCTATATGTTAATATTTATTTCACTAATCGTACTTCTTGTATCTTCCGCAAGTGAAGACAGAAGTTCCATGCTTGCAGAAATACTGTTTTTTGCACTGCTTCTTGCAGTCTTTTATATTTTCCAGATCATTGATACGTTCAATGAAGCTCAACGAGGAAAAACGGGGAGAATTTCTGAAAAGAATCATCAGGGCAAGGATAATACTTCTCTCTCAAGTGCAATAATAATACTTACTCTCGGAGTACTTTTCCAACTGAGGAACCTTAATGTTCTCTCCTTTGAAAAGATTGTAAAATTTTGGCCTCTTATTTTAATCGGCATAGGTATAAAGATAGTAATACAATATTATTTAAATCCGGAGAAAAAAAATGACGAATAATAGAAGTGACTCGATTTTCTGGGGAATTGTAATTATAATAATCGGAATTCTATTTATGATAAAAAATCTTGGCTGGGCACATATAAATATTTGGAGATTTATAGGAACATACTGGCCATTGATACTCATCTATATAGGATTGAAAAATATTCTAATATACTTTAACAGGAATAGATGAAAAAACGTGATCTTTTTATTGCGGTAGTTGTTATTGTTTTTGGATTATTATATCAATTTTTTGAAAGCGGTAATATAAAAATATTGGAAGGTTGTAAAATAAATAATTCTATTTTACTGGAAAAAAATTATCCGAATGTTTTCAAATTAAAAAGCATTACTTTAAAAAATATTAACAGATTTAATATATCAAATATAGCCGGAAGTATTAATATAAAAAAGAATGATATTGATGAAACTTTTATAGAGATCAATTCAACAGTTTATTCGAAAAACAAAAAAACAGCTGAAAAAATCCGGGGGAAAATATTATCTTCTATCAAAAAAAAGGGTTCTTTGGTTACCGTTTCCACAACAGACAACAGTAGATTTTCCTATTCTCGCGTAAGGATAGCTATTATAATTAAAACACCTCAAGCAGAGTCAATTAGAATAAAAAACAGATATGGGAATATTTCAATAGGGATACCTTCCGGAGAAACATCAATTGATGAAAAATATGGGGACATCAATATTGAGGATACAGTAAAAAACCTTAACATTAAATCAAAATATTCCAAAGTTAAAGTTAAGAGAATCCAAAAAAAGGGTGACTTTAATTCAAAATATTCATATTTTGATATATCCGGTTCGGGATCAATAAAATTTAAAGCGGCATATTCGGAACTATTCCTTAACAACCTGATAACAGAGGATGGAATTATTCTGATATGCTCCACATCAAAACTCTCCCTCAACAAAATAAATGCATCTGAACTAATTTTAAAAAACAGTAATGGAAAAATTTATTTAGACGGTATAAAAGTAAATACTTCAAAAATAATTTCAGAGAATTGTAGAATAAATATTGATAATATGGATTGTAACGATTCTGTAATAAAAAATAGCTACGGAAGGGTAAGGATCAATGAACTTCACGGAGATTCGGTTAATATTTTGATAAAAAATCTTGATATGAACTTATTACTTGGAGAACAATTGGAAACGGTTAATATATCTGCAAAATATTGTGATATAGATCTTTTACTGAAAAAGAAAATTTCACCTTTTTTTGATATAAATTCCACTTATGGTGAAATATTCAATAAAACTTCCCTTTCATTTCTTACAACAAAAGAAATTCACAAGATAAGACTATCCGGAGGCGGAAGAACTCCAAAGATAATAATATTTGCCAAGTATAGTGATATCAAGTTGAAAAATAATTAGAACCCTCATTCTTTAAATCTTGACATTACGGGTATAATACTTTAATAATACTCTTTTAATTCCGGAGGTAGTAATGACAAATAAAATGAGTGTTAAAATTGCTGTAATAGGTGGAAGCGGATTTTATGATATTGATTCTATTTCAGACATCAAAGTTATCAGCGTTAACACTCCTTTCGGAAAACCTTCGGATGATATCACAACAGGGATTTTATCAGATCAGAGAATAGCTTTTCTTCCGAGACACGGAAAGGGACACACATTAAATCCTTCCGAAGTAAATTATAGAGCAAACCTCTTTGCACTGAAAGAATTAGGAGTTGAAAAAATAATATCTTCAACTGCCGTCGGCTCACTTAAAGAAGAGATAAAACCAACGGATCTTGTTATTCCCGATCAATATTTTGACAACACTTTTAAAAGACAAAAAACATATTTTGAAAAAGGGATTGTTGCTCATGTATCAATGGCAAATCCCGTTTGTCCTTTCTATACTGAGCTTGCAAGAAAAACCGCTGATGAAATTGGAATCAAAACACATATGGGCGGAACATATTTTAATATGGAGGGACCTCAATTTTCATCAAGAGGTGAATCTGAAGTTTATAAAAAACTTGATTTTTCTATTATAGGAATGACGCAGGCAACAGAGGCAAAACTTGCAAAAGAACTTGAGATCTGTTTTATCCCTCTCGCATTTGTTACCGACTATGATTGCTGGCACCCCGAACATGATTCGGTTTCAGTTGATATGGTTGTTAGTAATTTAAATAAAAACAGAGATAATGCTCTGAAGTTAATTAAAAATCTGTTATTAAAAATCAATAATTCAAAACCTTCATGTAATTGCAACAACTCACTTCAGTTCTCTTTCGTTTCCGATCCTAAGAAGGTTGATGATAAGATAAAAGAGAGGCTGATGCCTTTAATAAAAAAATATATATAATCGGAGAATATAATGAAAGGATTAACACTTGTTATTAATACGGGAAATACATCTACCAAGGTTGCACTTTTTGATTTTGACAAAGAAATTTTTGTTGAATCAATAAAGCATTCCGATGAAATATTATCTGAATTTGATGATATTAATTCTCAGAAAGATTTTAGAGAAAAGATAATTATTGATTTTCTTAATAAAAGAGATATTAAATTATCAAACCTTTCCGCTGTAGCTGCGAGAGGAGGACTACTAAAACCACTTAAAAGCGGAACATATCTGGTAAATGAAAATATGATAAAAGACCTGAAAGAGGGAAAGAGGGGGATGCATGCTTCACATCTTTCCGCTCAGATCGGATTGTCTATTGCAACAAAAGCCGGTGTTAGCTGTTACATAGTCGATCCTATATCAGTTGATGAATTTACTCCGGTAGCAAGATATTCCGGACATAAACTTTTCCAACGTATAATGCTTTCGCATGCACTTAATATGAAAGCCGTCTGCAAAAGATATTCTAAAGAGAAAGGCTTGAAATATAAAAATTTAAATCTTTTGGTAATTCATCTCGGGACAGGAATATCCGTTTCAATTCATCAAAAAGGTGTTATGATCGATAGTATAAATTCAAGTGAAGAAGGAACATTTTCCCCTGACAGGTCAGGAGGATTACCTGTCCTTCAGGTTGCTAAATATATAATTGAATCGGGTTCGGATTATAAAACTTTTTCAAAAAAGGTTTTCGGATCCGGAGGTCTTCAATCTTATCTCGGGACAAAAGATTTTATGAAAGTTGAAGAAAAATTTAAAAAAAACGATAATAAGGTTGTGGAAGTGGTTAAAGCTATGGTTTATCAAATTGCAAAAGATGCCGGATCAATGGCAACCGTTGTCAATGGTGTTGTTGATAAAATATTAATTACCGGTGGAATGGCATATGCGGATTTTCTTGTTAAAATGTTGACAGAAAAAATTAAATTTATCGCATCTATAGAAATTTATCCCGGAGAAGATGAGATGAAGGCTCTTGCTGAAGGAGTTGCAAGAATTCTTAAGAATGAAGAAAAAGTAATGGAGTATTAACCGAGTATCAAATGGAATCAAAGAAGGATAGAGAGAGAAATTTTGAATCTTATATAAAAAGACTTGAAGAAAAAATCGAATCTTTAAAAATCCAGTATAATCTTTTCTTTTCCGGTGAAATTAATATTCCTCCGGAGCAGGAAAGAGAATTGCTTGAAAAAGAGGTAAGAACATCACTCTACTCAAATCTAAAATCTCCGAAAATAAATCTCCTTATTCAAAATTTAAGTTCCAGATTCAACCTTTTTAATAATATGTGGAAAAAAAAATTGAATCAACTTGAAAGCGGGGAATTAAAACGCCCGTCAAAACCGAAACCCGCATTCTTGGTAAAAGAAAAACCTGCTAATAAAGAATCGGTTATTCCGGTAAGTCTTAATGATGAAAAAAGTTTCGAACAACTGTTCGATCGTTACTCCTCGTTAGGATCAAATAAGAATAAAAAAAGCAAAGATGCACTTATAAACAAAATTAAGTTAAAATTAATATCTGAAAATATCATTAATGCAAAAATCCAGCTGTCGAAATCCGATGGAAAGATTAAATTAAAAATAAAAAAATAGAGAAAAGATCTCTTTAATTATCCGAAGATAATCTCAACACTATTTTCACCTGTCAGTTTTTCAATATCTTTTTTCATTGAAACTGTAGGTTTCAGATCATATCCGTCCACCTTTATAACGGTTTTCTCATTCTTTTCTCTGTTAACAACCACAAGGTAACAAGGTGTTGAATCTTTATGATTTGATAATTTAACTTTAAGTTTTTCTGAAAAGGTCTCATCAAGATCATCATAATCTATTTTTATCATTATTTTTCTTGCATTTTTTTTTAAAAAATTCTCCAGCTCGACCAACTCTTCAAGATAAATATTCTTTGCGGAATCTCCATTCTCAGGAAGTCTTCCTTTTAAATAGTATGGACGGTCAACCTCAATATCATCTTTCAATTCATCCCATGAGAGGCTTCCGTTGTTCCCGTTTTTATAATCGGGTCGCCTATTCTTCTTGCTGAATACAAGTATTTTGATCCTTCCCGTGAGATCCTCAAAAAAGAGCTCCCCGTAAAACGTCCCTTTTCTTGATTTTCTGTTTGTAAATGAAGTGACGACACCTCCTATCCTGACGACATCTCCTTTAAAATCTCCACTGTTTATTGCAGCTATTGTAGTATTTGAGATCTTTTTAATTTCTCTTTGAAATTTCTCCAAAGGATTTCTTGTAATATAGATTCCGGCAACTTCCTTTTCCCCCTTGATCATCTCCCTTTCACTCCATTCATCCAATTTTAAATTTTCCTTTGGAATGACAATATTTCGAATAGGATCTTCCGCAAAAAGAGATTTCTGATTTTTTAAAAGATATTTTTCAATAATTGATGCTTGTCTTAACACATCTTCAACACTTAAGAAAAGAGAGCACCTCTTCATTCCAAAGCTGTCAAATGCTCCCGCCTTGACTAAACTTTCAACTACTGCTTTATTTACCTTTCCTGTCTCAATTCTTAAAATAAAATCAGAGAAATCTTTAAATTCTCCACCACTCTTTCTTGCTTTCAAGAAACTTTTTATAGTTGCTTCACCAACATTTTTTAATCCCTTTAAACCGAATCGAATCTCATTTTTGGATTCAACCCTGAAATTTTCAAAACTTTTGTTTATATCCGGAGGCAATATTTTTATCTTCATTTTTTTACATTCTGAAATATACTGGATTATTTTGGAATCGGTTGACGTTTTATCAGATTCGGCACTCAAAAGAGCAGACATGAAATAGACAGGAAAATGAACTTTTAAATAAGCGGTCTGATAGGCAAGATATGCATAAGCTGTTGAATGGGATTTATTAAATCCATACTCGGCAAATGTACTCATTTGGGAGAAAAGCTCTTCGGATTTAATTTTATCAAAACCTTTTTTTTCGGCTCCTTCAAGAAAACTTTTTTTAACAGCAGGAAGTTTTTCAGTCTGCTTCTTTCCCATTATTTTTCTCATCTCATCGGCTTTGCTCATCGGAAATCCGGCAATCACCTGCGATATCCTCATTACCTGCTCCTGAAACACAATAACGCCATAAGTATCTGACAAAATATCCTTTGTTTCCGGAAAGATATAGGAAACTTTTTCCTGCCCCAACTTTCGTTTAACATATGTATCAGCCATTCCGGTTCCAAGCGGTCCCGGTCTGTACAATCCATTCAAAACAGCCAGATCTTCAAATTTTTGAGGTTTGGATCTTTTAAGAAAATCTCTCATCCCGAAACTCTCAAACTGAAAAATACCATCGGTAGCACCATTTTGAAAAAGTTTGTAGGTCTGTTTATCATCAAGGGGAATTTCATATAGATCAAGATCAATATTTTCCCCTTTTTTTATCGATCTAAGTATTTTTTTTATAATGGTAAGAGTTTTCAATCCCAGAATATCGAGTTTCAACAGACCAATCTCTTCAACTTCTTCTTTTTCAAATTGAGTGACTATTTTATCTTTTGCTTTATATAGAGGCATAAACTCCGTCAATTTTTTCGGAGCAATAACAACACCTGCCGCATGCATTCCGGTATTTCTTATATTATTCTCAAGCTTAAGAGCATAATCCATTAGTTTAGCAGCCTCATCAACCCTTTTAACTTCATTTTGCAACTCTGAATTATTCTCAAGTTCATGTCTCAAACTAACCTTAGGTCCGTCCGGAATCAATTTTGCCAATCTATTTACATCGGTTAAAGGTATCTCTAAAACACGTCCTGTATCGCGGATTGCTAATTTTGCCTTCATTTTACCGAAAGTAACTATTTGAGCTACATTTTCCTTCCCGTATTTATCTTTAATATAATCAATAACATCCTCACGCCTTTCCGGATCAAAATCCAGATCAATATCAGGAAGAGAAATACGATCGGGATTAAGAAATCTTTCAAAGATCAGATCATATTGAAGCGGATCAATTCTCGTAATACCCATTGTATATGCAACAAGGCTTCCGACAACCGAACCTCTTCCCGGTCCGACGGATATATTGTTATTATGGCAAAAACGGATTATATCCCACACTATTAAAAAATAGCCGGGAAACTTCATCTCTCTTATCTTTTCAATCTCATAACTTAATCGTTTTTCATATTCCGGAATATTCTTCTTTTCCTTCTCAAGTTTAGGTTTAAGGTTTTCAAAACCTTTGCGACAAATTGTTTCAAAATATCCGTCAATAGAATAATCTTCAGGAACCTTAAACTCAGGTAAAAAATATTTTCCGAGTTGAAAATCAAAATTACACTTTGCAGCAATTTTCAATGTTTCATCTAATGCATCTGGATACTCGGAAAACAGCTCTCTCATCTCTTCGGAAGATTTAAGATACATCTCATCCGTCTGTTTTTTCATTGCTCTGTCTTCATTGCTTAAAATCTCATTTGTCTGGAGACAGATTAGTATCTCTCTTGCATCAGATTCCTCTTTTGTAAGATAGTGAACATCATTTGATGCTACAAGGGGTATTGCAAGCTCCCTTGATAGTTCCACAAGTTTAGGAAGTACTTCAAGCTGTTTATTTAATCCGTGGTTCTGTATCTCAATATAAAAATCATCTCCGAATACATCTCTGTACCATTTTGCAGCTTCATATGCTTTATCCTCCCTTCCTATCAGCAGGTTATACGGTATTTCTCCCTGAATACAGGCGGATAATACAACAAGACCTTCTCTGAATTTTTTTAAACTATCTTTATCAATCCGCGGTTTTCTGTAAAAACCTTTTACAAAAGAGAGTGAAATCAGTTCGGAAAGATTTTCATAACCTCTATTGTTCTTAACCAATACAATTAAGTGATGATAATTTACCTCTCTTTTTGACCTGTCCGGTCTATGTGCCATATCAAAGGGCGTCAAATACATCTCCGCACCTATTATAGGCTTTATATCAGCTTTAATTGATTTTTTATAAAAATTAACAGCTCCAAGGATATTGCCATGATCTGTAAGTGCAACCGCCGGCATTTCAAGTTTTCTTGCTCTGTTGACAAGTTCCGGGATTTTCAGATTGGAATCAAGAAGGCTGTATTCGGAGTGAAGGTGAAGATGAATAAAATTTTTCATCTACTCCCACTCAATAGTTCCGGGGGGTTTTGATGTAAGATCATATGTAACTCTGTTAATTCCTTTTACTTCATTTACTATTCTGTCTGCAACTCTTTTTAATAATTCATAAGATGCTTTATACCAGTCTGCAGTCATTCCATCTACACTTTCAACCATTCTAATTACTGCTACATTTTCATAAGTTCTCACATCGCCCATAACTCCAACACTCTTTACGGGAAGTAAAACGACAAAGGCCTGCCAGATATCATCATATACGTTAAAATTTTCCAGTTCTTCAATCAATATGGCATCAGCCGATTGAAGTTTAATGATTTTTTCCTTAGAAATATCACCTAAAATTCTTATTGCAAGTCCGGGTCCCGGGAAAGGGTGTCTATTAATGAATTTTTTATCAAGCCCGAGTTCATGTCCAAGTTCTCTGACCTCATCTTTAAAAAGTTCTCTGAAAGGTTCTATAAGATCCCATTTTAACTTTTTTGGAAGACCACCCACATTATGATGGCTCTTTATAGTGGCAGAAGGACCCTTTACGGATACCGACTCAATCACATCCGGATAGAGTGTCCCCTGTGCAAAAAATCTAACTTTTCCAATCTTTCTTTCAACTTTTTTAAATATATCTATAAAAGTTTTACCTATGATTTTTCTTTTCAATTCTGGAGAACTAACTCCTGACAAATTTTCTAAAAATACTTTCCCGGATTTCATACCGATAACATTCAACGAAAGATCATCTTTGAACCTTTTCATTAATTTTTTATATTCATCTTTCCGCAGAAGCCCGGTATCAACAAAAACCGGGATCAGATTTTCTCCAATTGCTTTTTTTAAAAGTAAAGCAAGAACAGTCGAATCAACTCCTCCGCTAAGACCTAATATAATTTTCTCATTACCGATCAAACTTCTTAATTCCTCAATTGATGATGAAATAAAATTTTCTATATTCCAGTTTGGAACCAGACGAGCGATTTTAAATAAAAAATTTGAAAAAACTTTTTTCCCCTCTTTTGAATGAATTACTTCAGGATGAAACTGTACTCCGAAAATCTTCTTTTCTATCGACTCGATAACAGCTATTTCACTATTTTTTGTTTTACCTGTTACCTTAAACTCTTCAGGATATTGAGATATTTTATCTCCATGACTCATCCAGACATTAGAATGATCTTTGATTCCTTCAAGAAGCCCGCTTCTATCAAGTATTTCAATCTCAGCATGACCATATTCCCTCTCTGTTGCTTCAAGCACTTTCATTCCACAGAGATCTGCAATCAATTGCAATCCATAACATATTCCGAGAACCGGAACTCCCATGTCCAATATCCTCTTTGAAATACGAGGAGCTCCCTTTTCATAAACCGAAGATGGACCTCCCGAAAGTATTATTGCTCCGGGATCCCTTTCTTTAATGATTTTCAGATCTGTATTGAAAGGAAGAATTTCACAATATACTTTCTGTTCGCGTACACGTCTTGCAATAAGTTGGGTATATTGTGACCCGAAATCCAGAATGATTACACTTTTTCTTATCATCATATTAAACTTATTTTATAAAAAAACGGATAATGTTACTTTTAAAGCCTCAACAAGCCGGAAGTTATCATTCCAAAGATTATTCTTGCAGTATCAAAAATATTAATCCCGGAAGCAGTAGAAATTTCCGCAATTGTTCTTTTTCCGTCAATTTTAGAAATAACAAGCCACTCAAGTGTTGAAAGAGATATCTTTCTTCTCTCATCCTTATCAATCTCATTGAAAACAGGTACAGAATCAATTGAACCTATTTTTTTTCTTAAGAGTTTCCACTCATCTATCCGACGGGCTGAATCCATAAGAATCGAAGTTACCGACTTGGTAATGGTTTTATCAACGGAAAAATCCGACTCTTCAAACTCAAATTCCCCGATACTCCATGCTGTTAAAGTAAAAACAGCATCTTCACCTTTAAAATTTCCAACCTCGGAATGAATTATTTCACCATTTTTTATATATATATAACCCTTCTCTCCGGTATTTTTTTGAAGAATAAATCTACCGCTCTGTTTTGAATTAGAGACCAATTGCATTATATCTGCAAGGTTAATAGATTCAAGCGACCCTTTTAAGCTCATTTGTATAGAGTTATTATAATAATTTAACAACTTTTGTCAAGCTAAATCAATCTTTTAGTGTGAAAAGTTTTTTTCTTGTATATTAAAATGTACTATTTTCAGCCAAACTTTATTTTTATTGAAAAAAACCTTAATTTAAACTAAAATTAGATTATGGAAAATAGAGAAATTGATAATGTCGGTGATTTTTTTGTTAATAAGAAGAAAGATCTGACATTAGAGGATAAGTGGGACAAGCTTTTTGAAAGCTGGATTGCAAAGGTTGAAAAGGAAAATATGATGCTCAATCTTTTTGAGCTGAAACTATGGCTCGAATCAGCAGAATATTTCTTCTCTTCCGAATATCTTGATTCAATAATTTTTAAATATCAGACTCCTAATATGCGAAACTATACTTTCTATATGTCTCTTTTTGTTAAAATAGCCAATAAAATTCTCAGACAACTTAAAGAACTTGATTTTAAAAAGGATAAACATCTTTTAAATTTTGAGGAATTCATTGTTGATAAAATCCTTGAAAAGGCCGGATTAAGCTCATATCCTTCTCTTACTGATCTAAACAGACCGGAGTCATGGTTTTACAGCTTTCGTATCTTTCTTCAAAATATAAAAACCTTATCCAACGAACTTTTGAAAAACGATTCAACATCCAATAGATCTTTCGATTCTCTAAAAAAGCTTTATCACAGGGAGCTTCTAAGCAGCTCAATTCTTATTTCTTTATTAAACGGTAAATTTATTCCTCAGCTGGATAAAATTTTCCAAAAAGATATTGCAAATATTATTTCATCAATAAAAGATAAGGATTTAAAAAAATATATCGGAATTCTATACATTCTCTCTTTTAGAACACTTAAAATAAATAATTTTATCGAATTAAATATAAAGAAGAGTAGAGATACTTCTATAGTAATTCCTCTTATTCTCTCACTTAAGAGAAATGTTGATTACATTGATAAATTTTACCAATCAAAATTAAAAAGATTATTTAATAAAAATAAAATTTATAGTTCTGAGGCTGATAATATTGAAAATATTTTTAATTCTTTTATTCTTGAGTATAAAAAAATATTTGATAAAGAGTTTATGCTCTATTTTGAAAAAGACGACGAGAAAACGAACAGAAGAACACTTTTGATCAATATAGTAAACATATCTTATATGGCAATTCGAGAATTAATTGAAAATATTTCAAAATTATTCCAACCTAATTTTGAAGGATCAAATATATTTGAGAACTATCTTTCAAGAAAATCAAGGGCTGACAATATAAAGAAAAAACTTGTGAATCTGCATACAAAGATCAATGATTATCTTACAGGTAAAGGTCCTATTACTCCTTCGGATATCTTTTTTGAATTAAATCTATTCATTGAGACCGATCTTAATTTTCTTCTTTATAAAGATTGGAATGAATTCCTTAATCACTATAATAATCTTCAGAAGTCAGATTTCACTCCTGAATTCAAACATAATCTTAATGCATTTCACTCATTTATAACAAAAATTCTTAAAGAGCTTGTAAATAGAAAAAATTAAGGAGAAAAAAAATCAATGAATATCGAAAAGACTTACGTAATGATCAAACCCGATGGAGTTCAAAGAGGGCTAATAGGTAGTGTGATTTCCAGATTTGAAGATAAAGGTTTAAAATTGAAAGCTTTAAAAATGATAAAAGTTGAAGAATCACTTGCTTCTCTGCACTACTCTGAACATAAAGGAAAAAGTTTCTATGGAGAATTGATAAAGTTCATAACTTCAGGACCGGTTGTTGCAATGGTCTGGGAAGGACCGGATGCGATAAATATAGTGCGGAAACTTGTAGGAGCTACTGCCCCTTCCAATGCTGATCCGGGATCTATCCGAGGCGACTATGTAATATTTACAACTTTTAATATCATTCATGCTTCAGATTCTTTGGAATCATCCGAGCGTGAAATAGGACTTTTCTTTAAAGAGGAAGAATTACTTGATTATAAAATGGAGATTCAAAATTATCTCTTCTGATAATTATTTTCTTTATGACTAAAAAAGAGAGAATACTTGTTATTTTGAACCCGTCATCAGGAGTAATATCAAAAGATATTGCAACATCATATATCTTTAAAAAACTCAGACAACATTTCAGCACCGTATCTCTAATAAATTCAAACTCTCCTCAGGACGGTTACAAAATTGCTAAACAGGCTGTCAATAATTTTGATATTATTACGGCTTTCGGAGGCGACGGAACAATTAATTCAATAGCCTCCGCTCTGGTAGGAACAGATAAAATCCTCGGCGTTTTACCGGGTGGTTCGGGTAACGGACTCATAAGAAACCTAAACATCTCACTCTCATGGAGAAGAGCGACAGATACTCTTATTAATGGAGAAGACAGGTTAATAGATATCGGAAAGATTAATTCAACTCATTTCTTTAATGTAGCCGGAATCGGACTTGACGGATTCATCTCTAAAAAATTTAACAGTGAATCAAAAAGTAGAGGGATTGCTCCATATATCTACTATGCATTTAAAGGATATTTTGAAATGCCTACTTTCAAAGTAAAAATTATCAGTGATAATATTGAATTTGATGAAGAGATAAAACTGATTGCTTTTGCTAATTTCAGACAATACGGCGGAAATGCCGTAATTGCTCCATTTGCAGACCCCGAAGACGGATTGCTTGATCTTTGTATCATTAAAAACTTTAAATTTTCTAAAAGTGCATTAAATTTGAAACGACTTTTTAATGGAAATATACATAAATTTCCGTTTTACAACTCTTTTAAGTTTAAAAAAGTTACGATAATTTCAAAAAACGATCCTATTCCATCTACGATTGACGGAGAATACGGAGGCGAAGATCTTAAGGAATATAAGGTTAAAGTAATTCCAAAGGGAATTAAAATCAGATTACCAAAAATTTAAAAAAAAAGGGAAAACCTTTTTCAAGGTCTTCCCTTTTTTATAGTTAAATCTAAACTATTTACTATTCTGAAGAAGTTGACTGTTCTGTTACCAACCCGACAACTTCAACATTTGCTCTTTTTATCAAATCCATCAAATCTACAACTTTCCCATATTCAATTTCAATATCCGCTTTTAAAAGAACTTTACTTTCGGAATTTTTTTCATCTTCAAAAATACTCTCGATCTTAGAGACAAGATCTTTTGCTTCGATAAGAGTGTTATTCAGATAGATCTCCCCATTTTTTTTGAGAGTGACTTCTGTCATTTTCCCCGGTTCGGGTTCAACTCTGTAATTAACCGCTTCCGGCAACTGAACAACAGCTCCTTTCTGTATCAAAGGAGTAACAACCATGAAGATAATAAGAAGAACCAGCAGGATATCACACAGGGGTACTACATTGGGTTCTGATTTTGTAGAATTTGACCCTGTATCTCCACCGGCCATGATCAGTCTCCTTTACTTCTTAATTTTATAAAGTGATCAATAAGTTCCGATGAAGCATTATGCATTTCACCGGCAAATATGTCCACTTTATTAAGCAAAGAATTAAAAAACCAAACAGCAACGATCGCAACACCGATTCCGGTTCCGGTTGAGACCAGAGCTTCGGCAATTCCGGCTGCAACTGAACCGATACCACCGGAGCCTGAAATCGACATACTCTGGAAAGCATTAATAATACCGAAAACAGTACCGAAAAGTCCTACAAAAGGTGCTGTTGAACCGATTGAGGCAAGAGAGTTCAAGCCTCTTTTAAATTCCTGAACATTTTTAATTGTAGCTCTGTCAATAGCCCTCTTTGCAGATTCGACCTGCTGAGCATATGTAGCATCAGACTCTTTCTGGAACTTTAACTCATTAAGCCCGGCAACTAAAACTTTAGCCAGGTGACTATTTTTAAATCTGGCATCTGACGCCAACTTTACGGATTCTTCTATTTTCCCTTCCTGCCATAATTTCCCAATGAGACGTAAAAGAGTATTAGATTGTTTTTTGGCTTTGCTATAAACAATCAGTCTTTCAATACCTACTGCAATTGCCCACACTGACATGAGAATCATTATAACAACAACGACTCTCGGCAAAAAACTCATGTGACTCCATAATTCACCTAATTCAAACGACATAATATACCTCCTATTAGTAAGTTAAATATTGCCTATATTTTTATTGTCTTTGAAGATTGAATTTAACAACAACCGTAAATCTGACCGGTTTTGGTATTCCATTAAATATATAAGGTTCATAAACCCATTTATAAATTGCATTCAAAGCTGCCTGATTCAACAATGGATGTCCCGAAACTACTCTCGCATGTTTTACTCTTCCATATATATCGGTAACCGCTTCTATAACAACATTAGCCTGAATTCTCGATCTGAGAGCAAGAGGTGGATAAAGCGGTTTTACTCGTTTTATCAGATTCGGTTCCTTAACCCTGGTTACATTCAGATTACTCATATCCGAAGAACCCGGACTGCCGAGAACTCCTCCGACTATACCACCCTCAACTCCACCTTCGACTCCACCTTCAATACCTTCGTCAAGTCCGAGATCGGAAATATCCTCTTCCTGAATCTCTTCCGGAATTTCAATGGGTGCAACAAGTCTTCCCGTCATAATCGGTTTATTTTCAATTTTCTGCTGATCTTCCTTCTTTTTTGATTTACTGGATGATTTCTTCTTTGCAGCCGGTGGTGGTGGCGGTGGCGGCGGCGGCGGGGTTGATGAAAGAAATACATTCATCACTTTAACCTCCGGCAAATTAGAATCAGCCGTCATAAGAGGAACCACTACCAATAGAATCAGAATTATTGCATGTGCAAGAAAGGATATAGGTACGGTCATCCAGGCCTTTGTTGGCTTTTTTGTTCCACTTGACTCTATCAATGAATCTCCAAACATATAAACCTCCCGATTAAAGCTTGAATCGAAAACAATATATAATAAAATCCTAAAAAATTCAAGTTTTATCTACTTTTTTTTCTTTAAAAAATGTTTTTCCCAAATCCTAAGCCATGCACAGGATTGGAAGATTGAAGAGTATGTACCAATAACGATCCCGACAAGTAATGTAAACGAAAATGCATGTATAACTTCACCACCGAGAAAAAAGAGAGCGAGAACCGTTAACAGTGTTGTTCCCGAAGTAACGATAGTTCTGCTCAACGTCTGATTAATGCTTCTGTCGAGAATAGCTTCGGCATTATCTCTTCTCATCAATTTTAAATTATCTCTTACCCTGTCAAAAATAACAATAGTATCATTCAATGAATATCCGACTATCGTAAGAATAGCCGCAATAACCGTAAGAGTCACCTCTACATTAAAAAACAGAATGAAAGAGAGAGTGACAAGAACATCGTGTAAAAGGGTAACAACTGCAGCTATACCGAATATAAAACGAAATCTGAAACCGATATAAAGAAGCATTCCTATCATTGCCCATACCGTCGCAAGTGTCGCCTGTTGCCTCAACTTACGTCCGACCTGAGATCCTACATAATCATTACTTAAGAAAGTGAAATTTCCGAAAAATGCTTTTTCCTTGAGAATAGATATCACTCTCTTTTTCAGATCAAGCTGTTCGATTTCCGCTATTCCGTCTATCAACCCTTTTGATTTCTCTTTTTTCAGCTTATCTATCTTTTCCGCACTATCGGCAGCGATATCATGAGAAATCCCGTTGGAAGCAAGAAAATCGGTAATTCTTTTTTTTGCACTATTATTAATATCTATTTTCCCCTGAGAAAGATATCCCCTCTCTTCATCCGTCATAAAGATATCTTTTATTCTATTTGTTATTTCTTCATGCAAATTGGCATCTTTAAGTCTGCTTGCCTTTTCGTTGCTTACATTTTTATCCAGACTCTGTTCGGTTTTTATAAAGAATTTATTTCCGGTATTACCGACACGTGTTATCTCCGATTTTGAAAGTCCGATCTTTTTCATCATGGATCTGATCTCACCGACAGATATGTTCTTCATAAAACTGACCTCTACCATCGTACCACCGGTAAAATCTATTCCCAGATTAAATCCTTTTGAATAAAATGAATAAAAGCCGGCAAGAATAATTAATCCCGATAAAAGAAAGGCAATATACCTTTTCTTCATAAATTTAAATTTAGGTTCATTTTTAAAAATTTTCATTGTTAAGCTCCAATCCTAAATGCTTATTTTTTTGATCTTTCTTCCGGCATATACTAAGTCAAAGATCACTCTGGAAACAAATACAGCCGTAAACATAGATGCAACGATACCTATCATTAATGTTACCGAAAATCCCTGTATGGCTCCAGTTCCAAACTGGAAGAGAAAAATTGCTGCAATAATGGTTGTAAGGTTGGCATCAAAAATAGTCACAAAAGCCTTTTTAAATCCGGAATCAATAGCAGATCTCGGAGATTTCCCGGCTCTGAGATCCTCTTTAATTCTCTCAAATATCAGAACATTTGCATCAACAGACATACCGATCGTCAAAATTATTCCCGCAATACCCGGTACGGTCAGTGTGGCTTTGAAATATGCCATTACACCCATAAGAATAATGAGGTTAAAAATAAGAGCAATAACCGAATTAATTCCCGCACCTTTATAATAGACAAGCATAAATAGCATAACAAAAATCAGACCAACGATAGAAGCATATATTCCCTTCCTGATGGAGTCGGCTCCGAGTGACGGACCTATGGTTCTTTCCTGAAGATATTTCAGAGGTGCCGGAAGTGCACCCGAACGAAGCATAAGAGCCATATCCTTTACTTCCTGATTTGTAAAGGTTCCCGTTATCTGATTGTCATATGATAGGACACCATCAATTCTCGGTGCACTTTCAACTCTGTCGTCAAGAACAACAGCCATTCTTTTCCCGATATTTGCCGCAGAAAACTTTCTTATTTTACTTGCTCCTTGAGAATTCAAAGTAAAACTAACAGCCGGAGCACCATAACTGTCCTGTCCTCTTCTTGCCGTTTTCAGATCTTTTCCCGTTATAACAGAAGCACTCTTTAATAAATAATATCCCTTGTCCATCTTTCTGGCATTTGTTTTATATATTTTCACACCGTCGGGAAGTATGCCGCCATATTCTTTCAAAGCATCCTCTTCGGTATTGAAAGGACCGCCTACAACCGCTTTAAACTCAAGCATTGCCGTATTTTTTATAAGACTCTTAACTCTTCCGGGATCATCAACTCCGGGTAGCTGTACAAGAATTTTATCTCCTCCACCTATTCCGACCTTCTGGATAGCGGCATTAGCCACACCATATTCATCAACTCTGTTTCTGATGGTTTCTATAGCCTGATCTATCGAGAGATCTTTCATTCTCATCTCTACATTCGGAATAAGGGTTAAAGATATCTGGGTTCCTGCGAAAACATATTGCCAATCTTTAAATTCATCATCGAGAATATCTTTTATTTTTCTCTCATCGTCAAAAATAGTTCCGTAAATCTCCATTTTATTCGTTCCGACCTTTTTGATCCTCTCAAATTTAATGCTTGACTCTTTTAAAAGATTTTTCAGCTGTTCAATCCCCTGATCGGTCTGTATATCAATAGCTTTATCTGTCATTACTTCAAGAACCAGATGCATACCGCCTTTCAGATCAAGTCCGAGATTTACTTTCTTGGAAGGCGGATAAAACATCAGGACCGACCCTCCGATAACAATTAGAATGAGAATGACCTTCCACATTAAAGCTTTATTCATTTTATCCTCCGGTATAAGAAATTATTCATAAACTGATTACAGAGATAATTTACTTGGATTTTATCTCTGCAGTTCCAGGTTGAACAACGGTAGAGATTGAACTTTTAGCAATCTGGATCTTTGTGTTTTTATCAACTTCAACCTCAACTCTGTCATCCATAACCCTCGTTACAGTCCCGAAAATACCACCTGCAGTTACGACTCTTTCACCACCTTTTAAGGACTCAACGAGTGATTGGTGCTGTTTCTGTTTTTTCTTAGACGGCATTATGATAAGAAAGTAAAATATGACAAAAATTATTATAAAAGGTATAAGCGCACTCAGCATACTCGGTTGTGCAACGGCACCTCCTGTTGGTTCGGCTCCATATAATAGCATCGTTATTCTCCTTTATTGAACTTTTTTAAAAAATTGTTTTTAAACTCTTCAAACATGCCTAATTTTATAGAATACCTTATTTGCTCCATAAAATCAAGGTAAAAATGGAGGTTGTGGATTGAATTGAGAACTGCAGAATTTATCTCTTTTGAAATAAAAAGATGTCTCAGATAAGCTCTGGAAAAATTTCTGCAGGTATAACAATCACAATCTTTGTCAAGGGGAGACATATCCTCTTTATACATACTGTTCTTTATAGACAGCTTTCCCGACCGGGTAAAGAGAGTTCCGTTCCTTGCATTTCTCGTGGGCATCACACAATCAAACATATCAATCCCATGCTCAACGGCAAACAGTATCTCTTCGGGAGTTCCCGACCCCATCAGATATCTGGGCTTTTTAGCCTCCATTTTCGGAACAATGAAGGAGACTATCCTTTCAAACTCCTCTCTGCTTTCACCCACACTCAACCCTCCGACCGCATACCCCTCAAATCCGATTTCTTTCAATTTTCCAAGTGATTCCTCTCTCAATTCCGTATTCAACCCACCCTGAACAATTCCAAACTGTGCATTATGTTTGTTAGTTTCAATAAATCTGTTTCTTGCTCTTAATGCCCATTCGGATGTCAACTTCATTGATTTGATATTTTCTTCATCAGTCGAGGGGAATGATGCAAAATTGTCAAGAACCATCTGTATATCGGAGTCAAATATATTCTGTATATCAACTACGGATTCGGGTGTCATGAAAAATTTACTACCGTCAATATGGGATTTAAATTCCACTCCTTTATCCGAAACCTTTGCATTATTCCCGAGAGAGAATATCTGAAATCCTCCGCTGTCTGTAAGAATGGGTTTCCTCCATGAAATAAAATCATGGAGTGATCCGGCTTTTTTAATTATATCCAAACCGGGTCTTAAAAAAAGATGGTAAGTATTTCCCAAGATTATCGAAGCACCTATATCATTAAGTCTATCGGGAAGAACAGATTTCACGGATCCGGCAGTTCCAACGGGCATAAATATCGGAGTTTCAATATCACCCGTTTTTGTCCTTATCTTTCCCGCTCTGTAAAATTTTCCTTTGGGGCTCTCTGTTAAAACTTTAAAAAATTCCATTCATCTTCTATTTTTTAACTTTTTCCAGAAGTTTCTTATATTCATCGGCATATTTGCTTTTCGGAAATTCTTTCAGAAATTCTTCTAAAAGTGTGACCGTCAACTTTTTGTCATTAAGTTTCCGCGAGTATTCGGCAGCAGCCCCAAGACCGTTCTCAGCATCTTTCGATTTTGGAAATATCTTTCTGATCGAGGTCAATATTTCAATTGACCTCCTGTATTTTTTCCATTTATAGTAAATATAACCCTTCATAAACAGTGCTTTCGACGCCTTCCCTTTCATATTATCGAAATCCATCTTTATAATTTTATCAAGCAATTCGAGTGCTTTCGGATAAAAAGCTCTTGAAGTATATTTATTTACTATCTTATTTATAAGATCAATATTTTTATCGTCCTTTTTATACTTTTCAAGAAGATATTTCAATGTCCCGATCCCTTTTCTTAGATCGGAAACATCTTTAATAAATCTATCCGGAGCAAGATATCCGAGAATCCTTGCAATTTCATCACCTTTCTCATTGAAGAGTATTAAAGTAGGATATGAATATACTTTAAAATGTGCTTCAGCTTCTCTATCTTTTTCAGGGTTTACCCTTATCAGGATAAATCTGTTTTTCTTAAAATAATCCAAAACTTTTTTATCTTTAAAAGTTACTTCGGATAGTTTTTTACAAGGCGGACACCAGTCGGTATAAAAATCCATAAGGATCGGTTTCTTCAGCTTTTCACTCTCTTTAACAGCCGATTTCCAGTCGCTGCTCCAATTTTCCGATGAAAAAAGAACAGCATTTGTAAAAAAAATCGATAAGATTATGATTATTCCTTTTAATAATTTCATTTCTGTTTTCCTCCTTTTAGAATCAACAAAAAGATCTGATCCGATACCATCTCTTTCCCCTGAATAATTCCTGATCCGGATATATATTCTCCGCCGGATATAGATCCCGGGAAAACCATTTCAAATGATATTTCCGGATAAACCTCTCTATATGAAAGAGTAAGCAGCAAAAGTGCATTCTTGGCTATCGCATACGGAAGAACCTTTTTATACGCTTTGGAAATCCCTGCATGTTCAAATCCTACATTTACAACTGAGATCAATTTCCCTGTCCCGATAAGAAGATCCGTTATCTCTTTTGAAACTATCACATTATGGTGAAAATCATGAATAAGATCCTCCGAAGTAATATTTTCCGTATCTTTATATGTGATCGGACCATAATTGTTTACAAGAAAATTACACTCATTAAGCAATTCACGATAATCCTCTCCAAACGTTCTCAATCCCTTTAATGTTGAAAAATCACCGTACAGCCATTCACACCCTTCAATCTCTTCCGGTTTGCGGCTGTAATAGTGTCCGAACACTTGAAAGCCCTCTTTTAAAAACTTTTTAACAATCGACTTCCCGAGAAGACCCGAAGCACCGGTAATAAGAACACTCTTTTTTTCTCCGCTTTTATTCATATCGGATTACCATTCCATATCAGATCAATCCTGAATTTATTTTATAAAGATGAAGAGTATTATACATAAGCATTGCCACTGTCATCGGACCCACTCCACCGGGAACAGGTGTATAATAACCCGACTTTTTAAAAGCATCCGGATGAATATCACCCGTTATTCCATATCCTTTTTTTTTGAATCTGACTTTCTGATCCTCGGTACAGTATTCGGCAACATCCTCCTCTTTATCAAGATAATTTATACCTACATCTATTAAGACAGCTCCCTTTTTAACCATATCGCTTTTTACAAAACCGGGTTTTCCAACTCCCGCAACTACAAGATCCGCTAGGGAAATTATATCTGCGATATTCTTTGTCCTGGAATGACAAAGAGTTACCGTTGCATTCCTGTTGGTCAACATTGAAGCCATCGGTTTCCCTACAATAAAACTCCTTCCTATCACAACACAGTTCATTCCCGTGACATCAATTTCATAATCATCCAGTATTCTCAAAACTCCGAAAGGTGTACACGGAAAGATTTTTCTTCGCCCGAGCATCAACATGCCGAGATTCTTCGGGTGGAAACCGTCAACATCTTTTTTCGGATCTACGAGATCAAGAATATCCCATGAGTTAAATTTTTCAGGAAGCGGCAGCTGAATAAGTATACCGTCGATCTTCGGATCATTATTAAGAGAAACGATTTTCTTCCTTAGCTCATCTTCGGAAATATCTTTGTCATATCTGATCACCTCCGAATATATTCCCACTTTTTTTGCTTTTCTATCTTTTGTTCTGACATAAATTTTTGATGCAGGATCTTCACCTACAATAACGACAGCCAAACCGGGAGTCCGAAGATTCTTCTCTTTCAATATAGATATCTCTCTTTCAACCTCATCAAATACACTTTCAGCAGATTTTTTTCCATCAAGTATCTTCATATTATCCTCCGGAACGGAATTAAATTTAATCAAAAATTATAGCACGCACCTCCTCAATAAAAAAATGACCTTTTAAAAATTTGAGTTTTTTTTAATAAATCATATTTTTTCGAACCCGGGTTTCCATCTTATGAAAGAAGAATATTTATAGGAATACGCCCTATTTTACATTAATATATTTTACTTATAGGAAAAATACGGAAACAATGGTTTTACCGTAAATGGAAAAGATGAATTAATATACTTTTAATAATACCTATATTCGGTTATCACCCAGCATCCATCCGCATTTTTTTTAAATATCCAGGTGTCTTTCAACTCCGTATTATTATATTCCACAGGATCCTCCCCTGTTTTAATATAAACACCTGAATTGGAGCTCGAAAAATAGGCTGTATCTTCCGTAATTCCCTTTCCGAATGTTTTAATATCAAAATTTTTTGCTCCCGTAAAATCATAATCTCTAAATAACTCCTTATAATGAGAAACAGCATCATTCCACTCTGTTCCATCTCTTTCATTGACAATATGAGCCTTTGGAGCAAAAATTGCTCTGATAACAGACATATTCTCATTGTTAGCAGCTTCGGCTTCCGCTTTAATCATCGTGGTGATTGTAACTAAATCAGTATCACTCTGATATGGACATTTGTCGGGACCCGGTTCTATACAAGCATTCATTCCCAGAAGAAATATAGTTAAAGCAGTAATTAGAAGAAAACTTCCCGAAAAAGCTAACAAATTTTTAATACCTTTTAAATTCATCTCTCACCCTCCATCTTCATATGTTCCAAATTATTATTTATATTAAATTCTAACAAAAATCTTTACAGAATTCCAAAACTTTGAGAATTTTTCCAATATATCATAAAACCGGAAACTACTTTTAAGGAAACATATTAAAGATTAAAAAAATTTTTTTTATAAAAATATATAAAATAAATTTGACCTTTAGGGATTTTTTTTCTATATTTGTAATTATTTCAACATTAACAATACTTTGCATGAAGTATCAGGAGGAATAGTGAAGAGAACAATTATATTAATCTTAGTTTTAACAATGGTTATTTCAACATCTGTCTTTGCAACCGATAGTAACAAAAAAATGTTTGTTGAGTTACAGGGGAATTCTATGTTTCCTTCGGATGGAAACTTTAAAACAATATACGGTTCTTCAGCACTTTACATCAGAGGTAAAGCCGGATACAAATTCATTAAAGATTTTTATCTCTTTTTCGGATGCGGACTTCTTCACAAGACAGGCAAAACACCACTTTTAAAAGCCGAAGCGACATCAGATCAAAAGATCTGTATTTTCGGTGCAGGTTACGAAGGAACCGTTTCCGGGAAATTGGGATATCGTCTTGAGGCGGGAGGTTCTAATTTTTCATATAAAGAAGAAGCTCTTGACAAATCTGTAAGCAGCAGCAAACTCGGTATAATGTTAAACGGCAGTATCGTATACGACTTCAACTCTACCATATTCACCGCTCTGTCTCTCGGTTATTTCGGAGCCTCTGATACTATTAATAACGTGGACATTAAACTCGGAGGATTAAACATTGCATTCGGATTCGGAATAAGAATCTGATTGATATTCTCCTTTAATTAAAATCTAATTAATAATCGGTTGGTTTTACTTTTTTATATAGTAAAAACCAAATTATCAAACGAAAAAATTATGATTGTAAAAAACTGCAATCTTCACGGTTACTGGACGGAAGAGAAAAAGTTATAAAATTTTAGAAAAAGAAGTTAAGATTTGACATTTAAAAAAAATGTTATATAATAATAATCGGAATGATTATTAATAACGATTCTATGAAATTCAGAAGAAGCCTTCAAAGAGAAAAAATTTACAACCTTCTCAGATCAACTACAACTCACCCGACTGCAGATTGGATATACGGGAAATTAAAAAGCGAATTTCCTAAACTAAGCCAGGGAACTGTTTACCGGAATCTTTCAATTCTACTTAATCAGAAAAAGATAAAAAAAATAAGGAATGGAAGTACGTTTGACCGGTATGAGGCAAATATGTCTCTTCATTACCATATGATATGCAAAAATTGCGGAAGTATTACAGACATTGATATACCGAACTGTAAAGATGTAGTTGAAAACACTCAAAAGTTTACAAATTTTTCTATCGAAAGCTTTCAAATTGAATTCTATGGAATTTGTGAAAATTGTCAGAAAAAAAAAGTTTAAAAAAAATTTTCCCACTAATAATAATCGTTCCGAATTTAAACAAGGAGAATATAATGGAAGAAAAAGAATTTAACATGCCTTTACTTGGAGATCCTTTTCCGGAGATAGAGGTTCAGACAACACACGGTCCAATGAACATACCCGGGGATCTTAAGGGGAAATGGTTTGTTTTGTTTAGCCATCCCGCTGATTTCACACCCGTATGTACAACGGAATTTGTTGCTTTTCAGAAAAGATTTGATCAGTTCCAAGAACTCGGTGCCGAATTAATCGGAATGTCTGTTGATCAGGTTTTCTCTCATATCAAATGGGTTCAGTGGATCAAAGACGAATTGAATGTAGAGATCAAATTTCCGATAGTAGCTGCAAATGACCGGATTGCATCAAAACTTGGTATGCTGCATCCGGGGAAAGGTACAAACACGGTAAGAGCGGTATTCATAGTAGATCCCGAAAGCAAAGTAAGACTTGTAATTTACTATCCGCAGGAGATCGGTAGAAATATGGATGAAGTTGTCAGAGCCCTTAAAGCTTTACAAATTTCAGATAAACAGGGAGCAGTTCCTGCCGGCTGGCCCAATAACGAATTGATCAAAGACAGGATAATAGTTCCACCTGCTACAGATGAAAAAGCAGCGGAACAAAGACTAAAAGATTTTGAATGTTTTGACTGGTGGTTTTGTCATAAACCGCTGGAAAAATAGCAGATTGACCGGTGGGGATACAACTTGATTCTCCGCCGGTTTTAATCCCGATCTATATAAGGTATAAATGTAAGAGCTATTTATTTTTTTAATAAATTTTATGAGATAAATACAGTTTAATTTTATATAATTATAAAGGCACTACTAAATCAAGGAGGAAATTGACATGAAAATTTTAAAGAATATATTATTGTTTGCTGCAACTATTATATTCACAACATCATTTCTTCCGTATCAGCTTTCCGGAGAAACATCCGGTATAAAAACCTTTGACAAAATAAAGGTCGTCGGAACATCTCAATATCTGGGATATTTAAATGCATATCTCCATATTACAAAAAGGAGTACTCCGGCAGAAGGATTAAAGATGTATTTAAATAATCTTCTACTTAATGAACTCGGAAGCGGTATCTACTCCAACGGAACACCTTTTCATTACGACATTTCGCCTGGTAAAATAATAACGGTTAAATATATTCCCCGGACTCCCTTAAATGACAGGACTTCCAAAAATAATAAACCCATAATCCTCGGAACATATAAGTTTACAAATTATATTCAATGGATATTTCCTCTTCCCTATTCCACAATTTCTCCCACAAAAGGAATAGTACCTAAACGAACCGTGACATTTAAATGGAACTATACAGGGAAAATTCTTTTAACCAAAGTCACTCTGGAAAATTTTACGACTCACACCAAAATATTCAGTAAAACCGTAAAAGCCGAATCTATAGAAATTCCCTCTCTTCTTTTCAAAAAGGGAATAAAATATAGATTTGACCTTGAAGTTGTAGGACCAATGGGAAAATTCCAAATGACTAATGCAACGGCTTTTGGATCAAAAATAGTTTTTTATTACTGGGATCACCTATATTTTACGGTAAAATAAATTATTTCAATTTAGAAAAGCAGCAATATTTTCCTCTATCTTTTCAATGACCTTTTAATCAAGAAGATGAGTAATAAGACCGCTTCTTAATTTAGGCTCAAACCATGTTGATTTCGGCGGCATTATTTTCCCGGAATCCGCAACAAGAAACAGCTCTTCGATAGATGTCGGATAGAGAGAAAAAGCCAATTTAAATTTACCTGAATCCACCAGTTTCTCCAGCTCTCCCGTACCTCTTATCCCGCCTATGAAATCAATCCTCTTGTCTCTTCTCGGATCCTCAATATTAAGAACGGGAGCAAGCAGATTGTCCTGAAGAATGGCGACATCAAGAGAAGCAACAGGATCATTTTGATCATAACTTCCATCCTTCGGTTTTAACAAATACCACTTTTCTCCGACATACATACAAAATGAGTGTCTCTGTTCAGGAACTTTAGAATCCGTCTCCTCATAAGTAAAATTTGTAGAGATCTTATGAAACAATTCAGCCTTGCACATTCCGTTCATATCTTTCACAACTCTGTTGTAAGGCAATATCTTCATCTGATTGTGAGGAAATATCACTGAAAGAAAAAAATTATACTCTTCATTGCCTGTATGGTTGGGGTTTTCATTTTCTCTCTCAATTTTTATCTTTGTAGCTGAAGCGGAACGGTGATGCCCATCTGCAACATATAAAAATTCAATCCTATCAAATTCACTTTTTAATTCATCAATCAGTTCACTATCTTCAATAAGATAAAAAACATGTGTGACTTCATCCTCGGAAGTAAAATTATACTCCGGATCGGATTTCATAGCTTTTTCAAAAAGTGATATCACTTTATCATTCTGTTTAAATGTAAGAAAAACAGGACCCGTATTAGCATTAAGAGTTTTAATATGACGCATACGATCTTTTTCCTTAGCCTCTCTCGTATGTTCATGCTTTTTTATTATATCATCCTGATAATCCTTAGCCGAAGCTCCGGCTACAAGTCCTATCTGACTATGCCCTTGCCAGATCTGTTTATAAAGATAAAAAACTTTTTCTTTATCCTGAAATAGTATCCCCGAATCAATGAACCGTTCAAAATTTTCCTTAGCCTTCAGATATACTTCGTCCGAATAAAGATCGGTTCCGGAGGGAAGATCTATTTCAGGCTTAACAATATGTAAAAATGAAAATTCATTCCCTTTTGCCATCATTCTTGCTTCTTCGGAATTTAAGACATCATATGGGGGAGATGCTACTTCCCGAGCCAGATCCTTCTTCGGTCTTAATCCTTTAAACGGTTCAATCCTTGCCATTTTTCACCTCTTGCTAATTATATGAAAAGAATCACTTCTGTCAACATTTTCGTTGCAAATAGCTATCCTTTTATTATGTTTTCTTAATATAAATACCATCTCTATATATAATTCTTATAAATACTCTTTAATAAAGAAAATTATTGTAAATTGTTGTAAAATTATTGAAGTGAAAATTAAAAAATTAAAGTATGAAATTTTTTTCATCATATTGATCAGTTTTTTCCATCTCGGATTCATATATTCGGGAACACTTAATATATACAATAAAAAGATTAGAAAAAGCGAGATCATCATGTTGAAGATGATAAATTATGAAAGAGAAAAAAGAGGGATTAAAAAACTTATATTTAATTCCGGATTAAGGTCAGCGGCAAAAACACATAATCTTAAAATGATAAATGAAAATAGGCTCAGTCATAATTTTAAAGGGTATCCAAAACTCGGGAAAAGATTAGCGGAATCCGGAATATATTTTATTGCAGCAGGGGAGAATATTGCTTTCGGCAGTTTTTATCTTCCCGATTTCTTTCACAATGGCTTTATGAAGAGCAGAGAACACAGGGGAAATATCCTCGACAAAAGATTTACACATTGTGGAATATCAGTTATCAAAAATAAAGACGGATTTTATGTTACTCAGGAATTTGCAAACATTTTTTCCCCTGAAAAAACAAAAAAACTTAAAAAGAAATTGATCGAATATATAAAAATGATATCCGAATACGAGGGAAATACAGATATCAAATATTCATATGATACCGAATCCTATACGGATACTTTTTCCGCAGCACTCTTGAAAGGGAGAAAAACAAAATCTATTCCCAAAGAGTTGAAAGAATTCAGTCTTATCGAAATTCTCTCTCCGGAAACAACAGGAATAGAACAATTTATTTCCGGTATTCTCAGGAAAGGACAGGTTTCTTTATTTTCCATTTCCATAAGGTTGGGAAGAAATAAAAAAAACCCCGGCGGAACATATGCTTTTGCAATGCTCTGGAAAAAATAGTCTACTCGAATACAATTTTATTAATCTTATTCTGCAATCTTTTTAATCGTTTTTCAAAGTCTTCTCTCTGTTTACCGGTTATATCGGCAACTTCAAGTCCGGCTTGAACGATCTCAATCGCTTCATGAAAATTCTTCTCTCTATGTTCATAATGTATGGAAAGCTCTCTGAATGCAAGATGATCTCCTGAAACACTTAGAACCCTCCACAACTCTTTTGCCTCTTTTAAAAGATGTTCTCTCTTTTTTATCATAGCAAATCTTTTAACCGACTGAAAAACGATCTCCTGCCTATAATCAGAAGAATTCAACAAACTATACAGCAATCCGGCTTTTTCCAAATTTCCGAAACGTTCATACAGCCTCGCTATACCAAAAATCTCACCTTCATCATCAATCACAGACAGATCATCCATATATTTCACTCCGAGCAGAAGAAGGGCCGACAATCCGACAATATCCATAGCATTATGTTCAATAATATTTTCAATAAGGGAAAAATTTCCACTTCTCAGATAACTAAAATAGAGAGAAGGAATAAGACTTCCGTCTACATCTTCATCCCTTGAAATATCAAGAAGAATATCTCCAAGATAACCGAGTCTTCTTGATTCATATGTATTTTTCCATATAATTCTTGCAACCGGAAGAAAATCAAGATGAGGAATCTTTTGAAGAGGAAATCTTTTTCTGTTCAAAATATAACGTGTCTCCATCAATGGGAAATCAAATGATTTTCCATTGTATGTTACGGTTGCGGAAAAATCATTTTCAGACAGAAAACTATCAACGGCATCAAGAAATTTCCCCTCTTCTTCAAGATTATTCAGGACAAATATTTTAACTTTAAAAAAACCCTCTTCAAAAAATCCGAACCCCAGCATAAAGGGGATTGTACCGGTCCCTCCGGAAAGACCTGTGGTCTCCGTATCAAAATATAAAAATTTTCCGGGATCAATTTTTTTTATTGAAGAATCTTTAAATATAACCGAAAGAATTTCCGGATTGATCTCAAACCATTCTGCAAGTCTGACCTTACCGAATTTACTTTCAAGCGGATAACTGTATTCTCTTAGTATATAATCATCTAACCGGTCTGCTTCTTCTTTTATCGGAACACTCTCTCTTACTTTCTCTTTCCCGATATTCTGCTTAACAAGTTTCTCCAGTTTCTCTCTTGTAGAAAGTCCGTTATTTGATCTGATCTTATTCCAATCTTTTTTAATTTTATCTTTTCCAAGATCATTTAACTTTTTTTTTAAATCACTCATAAGACAATCTATATGATTATAACCCGGAATAAATTTAAAAACATAATATAGTTTTCGGAATTTTTTTTAAATGATAATAATCGGATCAGTCGATAATAAAATCCATCGGATTCAAAGCTTTCCCCATAAATCTGACTTCATAGTGAAGATGCGGTCCTGTACTTCTTCCCGAACTGCCTACAAAACCTATAACCTGACCACGTTTTACTCGATCGCCCTCTTTTACATTAAATGCGGAAAGATGACCATATCTGGTTGTATATCCGAAATTATGATCAATTATAATCATATTACCGTAATAGTCTCTGTATTCTGCTACAAGAACAACTCCATCGGCAGGAGCAATAACTCTATTCCCGGACTGAGTAGCTATATCCTGCCCATAATGAAAACTTCTTTTTCCTGTGAAAGGATGTATTCTCGGACCGAAAGAGTTTGTCAGATATCCTCTCGTCGGCCATATTGAAGGAGTAGAAGCCAATCTGACTTTCTGTTTTGTAATAACATTCTCAACAAATTTAAGAGTATCCTCTATTTTTTTTGCATCTTTCAGATCATTTATAGATTCCTTCAGTATAGACCTCTTTTCTAAAGCGGAATTTATCATATTTCCATTCTGAACAAGTTCAACATCGGAAGATATATCTACAACAGGACCACCGCCGGCTCCAATTTTTTTTAATGCGTTAGGCGACGTCAACCCGGAAGCAACAAGAATTCTTTTTTTGAAATCTCTCATTTTCATAAGACTTTTTTCAGTTTTCTTAACATTTCTTACAAGCTGTGTAATTATTTTTGTTTTTTGAACGGTTTCGGATTCAAGTTTTTTCATTTTAGCCCGATCAACGGAAATCGTCATATAATCAAAAATTATATATCCGAACATAATTAAAAAAACCGAAACTGCAATTATCGAATTCCTTACAAGTTTTGAAGATAGAAAGAACTCTTTACTATCCGTGGAAGCGTCGGATACGATTATTACTGAATAAGATTTCATTTTTCCAGCCATTATTTTACCTTCGACTTATACATTAATTTTTTCTGAAAGTCAAGATATTCAACGGTTATTAATAAAAAAACAGAATTTTAAACTTGACATTTTTATTTAAAAAATGTTAAAAGTTTATTTAAAAAGGAGGAGTAATGAAAAAATCGGTTATACTTGCAGATAACAGTTATACAATCAGAAGAATTGTTGAACTGTCTTTCTCCGAAGAAGAAGACATTGATCTGATAAGTCTTGACACGGGACTTAATATAAAAGAGAAGATATTAGAGATAAAACCTTCGGTTATACTTGCCGATATAAAACTTCCCGAAACCGACGGATATGAGATATGCAGATTTATTAACAATAGCGAAGAACTCAAAGCTACCAAGGTTTTTCTTATCAAGGGTGGTTTTGAGCCGGTTGACGAAGCACAATTAAAAGATTTAACTTATGTTGACTTTATAACCAAGCCCTTTGATTCAAAAGCTCTTGTATCAAGAATAAAAGATATGCTTTCAACAGATCAAGCAGAACTCCAACCTACTCAGGAAACTGAGATCCCATCATCAATTCCCGAAGATATTCCCTCTATAGACGGAATTGAAGATGTCGGGGAGGATATCAGTTTTTCAGATATCGGGGAAAACATTGATACCGAAAAGTTTTTCGGAGACAATGAAACACAAAGTCGGGAACCGATCGGTGATGAAGTCCAGCCCTCCGAAGAGATAACTCAGGGGGCAGGAAACGAGGAATCCGATGACAAACTCTCTCCTGATTTTTCAGATGAACTTGAAAATCCTTTCGAAGGCGACAATTCAATCTCAGTAGACTCTTCTGATCTCTCCACTGAAGAAAGAGAGATCAGAGCAAATATAAAAAAGCAGGAAGAAGAGTTAAATATCGGATCTCTCACAATGGAAGAGATTAATATAGAAAATGAGATTAAAAAGAGAGAAAATCCGGAGCTTCAGCCCAAAGACAACAATGTTGAGGAAGTAAGTAAAAGCATTGTTGAAAATATTTCGGCTCCATCTTCGATAGAAGATATAGATGATTCTCAACTTGAGAATGTTTTTAGCCCGAAACAGGAACAACCGATAATTGAGGAGCCTCCAAAACCCCAGCGTGAAGAGACAAAAAAGACAATTCCGGATGTTCCCGAGACCACTATCAGCACACCGGAAACCGCTCATCATACAGACCGAAAGGAAGAGATTGAAAAGGTTCTTTCGGAGATTAAGGTATCCGAAGAAAAAATTTCCACAGAAACTCCGCCGGTCATCAACGAACCACCTGTTGCTAATAATGTAACAGAGACTCCTGTAAATGAAACTCCTTTACAAACTCCGGATATCCCGAATAAAGATATTATCATGAAGAATGTTGAAGACAAACTTTCTCAATCCGTAAAAGAAATTCTATGGGAAATAGTTCCTCCTCTCGCTGAAAAGCTGATAAAAGAGGAGATCGACAAAATAGAAAACCAGATTGACAAAGAGTTGTCCCGGGAAAAACCGGAATAGTATCATCTCGTGTTTTTCTTGTAAAATTTTTAGAAATATTTAAAATTCGTGGTAAAATTCCCAAATAAAACAGGAGAATTATTTTATGGACAAGAGCTACAACATCGCAGAAACAGAGAACGGATGGTATGAAAAATGGGTAAAAGCAGACCTTTTCAAAACTGATACAACGGCAGAAGGACAACCTTTTTCAATGATATTACCACCTCCCAATATAACCGGATCACTTCACATGGGGCATGCACTTACATTCACAATCCCGGATATTATTATAAGAAGAAAAAAGATGGAGGGATATAACACTCTATGGCTTCCGGGAATTGACCATGCCGGTATTGCAACCCAGATGATCGTTGAAAAAAAATTAAAATCCGAAAAAAACATATCAAGAGAAGAGTTGGGAAGAGAAGAGTTTCTCAAGGTAGTTTGGGAATGGAAAGAGACTTCGGAGAATAGAATAATTGAGCAAGTCGAACGATTGGGTCTCTCTCTTGACTGGAGCAGAAAAAAATTCACTCTGTCTGAAGAGATGGAAAAAGTTGTTTCCAAAGTTTTTGTAAAACTCTATAAAGAGGGAAAGATTTACAGAGGAACCTATATGGTCAACTATTGTCCCTCCTGTAAAACAGTTCTATCCGACCTTGAAGTAAACCATAAAGAGATCGAGGGGAAACTCACATATATAAAATATCCTGTAAAAAATAACACTTCGAGATTTATCGTTGTTGCCACGACAAGACCCGAGACCATGCTTGGCGATTCAGCTGTTGCGGTAAACCCAAAAGATAAAAGATATGAAGATCTCATCGGAGAAGAACTTATCCTTCCTCTTACAAACAGAACTATTAAAATAATTTCAGATGAAGATGTATCAAAAGAGTTCGGAACCGGAGCGGTAAAGGTCACACCTGCCCACGATCCGGTTGATTATGCAATAGGATTGAGACATAACCTTGAAAAAAGAATAGTAATAGATGAAAGTGGAAAAATGTCCGGAGATATTCCCACTGAATTCAAGGGTCTGTCAAGAGAAGAGTGTAGAAAAGTAATTATCACAAAGTTAAAAAGCTCCGGACTTATTGAAAAAGAAGAGGACTATATCCATAATGTCGGACATTGCCAAAGATGTGAGACGGTAGTTGAACCGTTGATTTCCGAACAGTGGTTTTTAAAGACCGAGGAACTTGCAAAACCGGCAATTGAAGTTGTAAAAAACGGAAAAATTGAATTTATACCCAAAAAATGGGAGAAAATATATTTCAACTGGATGAACAACATCAGAGACTGGTGTATATCAAGACAGCTCTGGTGGGGACACAGGATCCCGGCATATTATTGCGATGAATGCAACAACCTGATGGTTCAATCCGAAAAACCTGAAAAATGTGATAAGTGTAACTCTAAAAAAATAACTATGGATCCAGATGTTTTGGATACATGGTTCTCTTCTGCACTATGGCCTTTCTCAACTCTCGGTTGGAACAATAACTCGGAAGATTTCAAAACATTCTACCCTACATCTCTAATGGCTACCGGATTTGATATTATTTTCTTCTGGGTAGCACGAATGATAATGATGGGAATACATTTCGGCAAAGATATTCCGTTCAGAAAGGTTCTTATTAACGGTCTTATTAGAGATGAGCACGGCCGCAAAATGAGCAAGACAAAAAACAATGTTATTGATCCCCTTGATATTATTGAAGAATACGGAACGGATGCACTTAGATTCACTCTTGCCATACAGGCTGTTCCGGGAATGGATATATCACTCTCCCTAAATAGAATAAAGGGATATAAAGCTTTTGCAAATAAGATATGGAATGCTTCAAGGTTTGTGATTTTAAATCTTAAAAGTAGTGAGGACAGCTCTTTTAAAACTGAAAATTTGACCTTAACCGACAAGTGGATCCTTCACGGATTAAACTTGCTGGTAAAAAAAGTTAACGACCTGATGGATAATTACAGCATTAATGAAGCTGCCGACCTTATCTATCACTTTTTCTGGCATGAATATTGTGACTGGTATCTTGAATTCTCAAAGACAGATATTTCCGATATTAATACAAGAAAAGTTTTAAAATATACACTTTTTACTCTTTTGCAACTTTTACATCCGTTTATGCCCTTTATTACCGAAGAGATATATCAAAAAATAAAAGATGAAAAAGATTTTCTTCTTCAGACCGGATTCCCTGTTTTCCATAGTAAATTCGCTTTTACAAAAGAGTATAAATATGTGGAGACTATCAAAGAAATAATTTCCGAGACGAGAAAAACAAGGACAGAGAACAGAATTGACCCCGGTAAAAGAATGAATATATTTTTAAAAACCTCAAAGCCGGAAGAAGAGGCTCCGGTCAGATCGGGAATTAAATATTTTGACTTTCTTACAAGGAGTGCAAAGACCGAGATAGTTTCCGATCTTTCCGAACTTCCGAGGGGATTTAGAGGTGTAACATCCGGTTGGGAAATATTATTACCTTTTGACAAAGATGAAGATCGCCTAAAAGAGATAAAAAGACTTGAGTCGGAAATGGATAAGCTATCAAACCTTATCAAAAATGTTGAGACAAAACTTTCAAATAAAAATTTCACAGACAGAGCTCCGAAAAAGATAGTTGACGGATTTAAGACAACACTTCAGGACTCAATTGATAAAAAGGAAAAAATTGAAAAAACATTAAATGACCTATCCTGAAGGTTTGAAAATAATCAGAAAGAAAAGTATATATTCTACAAATCTGTTCTTAAAGGAAAATTTTAATAATTACTCGGATATCTCCCCATTGATAATTATTGCAAATGAACAGACCGCCGGAAGAGGACAAGGAGATCACAAATGGTTCTCTCCGAGAAATACCGGTATTTACATATCATTTCTTTTTAAACTGTCTACAGGATCGGATATAGGATTACTTCCTATGTGCACCGGAAATTCAATAGTCGAATCACTGAAAAAAAAAGTAAATATCAAATGCAGTCTGAAATGGCCGAATGACATTGAATTTGAAGGGAAGAAACTCGGAGGAATTCTAACTGAGAACTCTTTTTTAAAGGAAAATGTAATCTCAATAATCGGAATAGGCTTAAATGTTAATAACAAAATCAACGAATTTCCTCAAGAATTATCAGAAAAAGCTACTTCCCTTTCCCTTATTTGCGGAAAGGATTTTAAAACGGAACCTATAATAATGGAGATTGCAACCCAACTGACAAATAGGATCAGTAAGATAAAAAAAGGGAAAGGCAGAGAAATAGCAGAAGAATATAAAAGTTTCCTGAAGCATAAAGCGGGAGATCTTATCTCATTTCACCATTCGGGGAAATCCATCAAAGGATATTTTGCAGGGATAAACAGTTCGGGAGGAATTATTTTAAAAACCGGAACAGGAGAGACCAAGATATTCTATTCAGGTGAAATCTCAACTGATATCCGATAATTTTTTTGATAAAAGATTATATAACTCTCTGTTATCACCTTTTAATTTATCCATATGAAGCCTGATAATATCTTTTTCGCCTCTCTGGACAGGACCGGACAGCGATTTTTCTATTCCCATATTTTCCATATTGGAAACGGTTTGTTTTATCAAAGGGAGAAGCGGTACAATTCCCTCCTTATTTCCGGTCATTTCCAACTGAGCTTCAGCAAATTTAACAAGAGATATTAAAAAATTTGAAGATATAACAGCAGCCATATGATAAAATACTTTCTCTTCTTTTTTAACTATGACAATTTTTCCTTCAAGCATTGAAACCAGCTCCTTTGATAGATCAACTGCCTTTTGGTCCCCCTCGGTCAGAAAGAACACACCTCTAAAAATCATCGGATCCTTTTTCAGATCAACAAAGGTTTGCAAAGGTGAAAGAGAGGCAACAATACCTCCCCTTTCTTTTATTGGAGTAAGTTCATCTGAAGTCAGAGAATTTGATGTATGGAAAAATATTTTGCCCTTCGGTTCCGATTTTTCAGAAATCTCATTTGCAATTTCTGAAATTGAAGATTCTCCGGTAGCAATGAATACCATATCCGAATCGGAAACTAACTTTTTTATATCATCTTCTATAAATTTTTTAAAATATTCAAATTTAGATCTTTTATAGATATATTTTAACTTGAATCCCGATTGCTCGAGTGAATAAGCAAGATTAGCTCCTAATTTTCCCGCACCTACAATTGAAAACGAATCTATTCTTCGAAGATCTTCAACCAGTGATCAATCTCCCCTTCGCTTAACTTTGTATCAATTCTCTTCTGCTTCTGTTCTATTTCTCCTGAAGCTCGATAGGACCTTTTCAATTCATAGTAGAATTCGATGGAATTTATTATCTTCGCACCCTTTTTTCTTGCCACATCTTTTAACTCCCTGTCTGAAGTGACAACGGTAACATCTCTGAAATAGTTATAGCCGTTCAAAATTTTCTTGATCACATCATCAGCCGAATTCCCGAATCCCGGATATTTTATACTTATTTTTTCCGTCGGATTTTTTTCATGAGAAAAATCCGACGGCTCTCCGTCAAATACAACAATTACCTTGCTCTTCTTTCTTCTCTGAAATTTTCTGACGAGTCCAAGCAATTTTTCTCTGGAATCGCTATCCTCGAGAGAGATATCCGGGGAACTCCCTATCACATTATTTCCGTCAATTATATATGGCATCTATAATTCTATTTTATCTCCGGGATTCATGATGATAATTTCACTCATATTCCCGACAAATTTTTTAAATTCCTCAGGGGAAGAGATGATTGCCGGGAATGTATCATAATGGATCGGAACTGCTTTGGGAACTTTTAAAAGCTCTACCGCTTTTGCCGCAAGTCTCGGCGTCATATTAAATCTTCCGTCAATGGGAAGAAAAGCAATATCCGGTTCATATAATTCACCGGTTAACTGCATCTCCATTGATACTCCGGTATCTCCGGCATGATAAACTTTTTTTCCATCCATCTCAACAACAACCCCGACTGCCGTTCCTCCGAGTCCGCCGGAATGAAATGCGGGAACCATTGATACTTTAATTCCACTGTTCTCGATCGTTCCGCCGACACTCATCTGTTCGGCAGTGATCCCCTTTTCCTCCGCGGCAAGAGCAATCTCAAAAAATGAAACAAAAACCGCTCCTGTTCTTTTACAGATATCATAAGCATCTCCGATATGGTCTCCGTGATCATGTGTTACAACAACCATATCACACTTTTTTATACTCTCTGCAGTTACAGCCGCTTTTGGATTTCCGGTCAGGAAGGGATCAATCAGCACAATTTTACTCCCTATTAACATTAAAGCCGAATGGCCCAACCACTTTATTTCCATAATTAACTCCTTAACCGGGAGGCCAGCTCATTGCCCTGCCACCCAAAAGATGAAGGTGTAGATGAAAAACCGTCTGACCTGCTTCTTCACCGGTATTAATTACATATCTGAAACTTTCAATATCATTCTCTCTCGCAACCTGATTCCCGACGGAGAACATATGCCCCAAAAGATCTGCGTTTTTCACATCTTTAACGGAATTATAATGATCTCTCGGAATGATCAGTATATGAAAAGGAGCCTGAGGATTAACATCTCTGAATGCAACAACCTTTTCATCGGAATAGAGAAATTCAGTATTGAATTTACCCTCTGCTATCCGGCAAAAAATACAATTTTCACTCATCATACTTCTATTACTTTTATATCGGCTCCAATCTTGTTAAGCTTGATATGCATATCCTCATAACCTCTAAATAACTGGTAAGAGTTATCAATAACCGTTTTACCTTCGGCAAGAAGACCGGCAAGAACAAGAGAAGCGGAAGCCCTCAGATCGGTAGCTCGTACATAGGCACCGGTTAAATGTGTTCTTCCTTTAATTATAGACTTGTTTTCCGAAATTTCAATATCCGCTCCGAGTTTATTAAGCTCGATTGCATGCTTAAACCTGTTGTTGAATATATTCTCTCTTATTGAAGAAATTCCCTCTATCTGAGTCATCAGAGTCGTAAGCTGTGCCTGAAGATCCGTCGGAAATCCGGGAAACGGTTCTGTTTCCACGTGAATTCCATTCTTTAACTCTCCTTTTGATACGGACATTATCCCGTTATCCGATGTTATTCTACAACCAATATTCCCAAGGATATCCAAAACACTCTTTATATGTCCGGGATTTCCCCCTTTTATCTTTATATTATTTCCTTTAAAACATGCTGCGATCAGATAAGTCCCGGCTTCAATCCTGTCAGGAATCACAGAGTGAGATGCTCCGTGCAGACTGCTCTTTCCTTTAATGACAAGCATATCGGTTCCGATCCCATCTATTTCCGCTCCCATAGAAACAAGATATTCCGCCAAATCGGTAACTTCAGGCTCAACGGCACAATTTTTTAGAATAGTCTCTCCTTCGGCAAGTACGGAAGCCATTAAAATATTTTCCGTACCTGTAACTGTCTTTCCGGGAAATACAAAATCAATTCCTTTGAGTCTTTTTGATTCGGCTATAATATATCCCTTCTCCTGTTCGGTATCTATATTAACCCCCATCCTCCTTAAACCTTCGATATGGTAATTAATATTTCTGTCCCCGATATCACATCCTCCCGGCATAGCAACTTTAGCATATCCGTTACGGGCGATAAGAGGTCCGAGTATTAAAATCGACGATCTTGAGGTTTCAGAGATCTCTCTTTTAACTATGGGAGAAACCAGTCTATCCATCTTAATCTCCACTCTGTTCGAATCAAGATCCGCCGAACCGCCGATATCCCTTATTGCAGTTAGCATGGTTTTGATATCTTCTATTTCAGGAACCCTTTCAAGAACACATTTTTCCCCGGTAAGAATTGATGCGGCAAGTTCCGGTAATGAGGCATTTTTAGCTCCGGAAACAGAGACCTCCCCTTCAAGTGCCGTAGGTCCGTTTATAACCAGTCTGTAATTGATCATTGAGGCTACATTATATAGATTTTCACGGCTCATTTCAAGCGGAATAATAAACCAAGTAAAAAAATCCATTTAATGACTTTACCGTTTAACCTCTAACAAAATTTTATGAATTTCATTGAATTTTACCGGAATTTTTGATAATGTATCACTTTTTACGGAGGAACTTTTATGAATAAGGTTATAAAAAAAGAGATCTTATCGGAAAATGTTGTTAAATTAGTTATTGAGGCCGAACAGATCTCAAAAAGCAGAAAAGCCGGACAATTCGTTATTGTCAAACTCGGAGAGAAAGGAGAACGGATCCCTTTGACAATTTCAGATGCCGATCCGAAAGAAGGAACTATTACACTTGTTATACAGAGAGTAGGTGCAACTTCTCACAAATTCTTTACACTTAATGAAGGTGAGATAGTTACGGATATAGTAGGTCCTCTCGGAAAACCTACACATATAAAAAAAACAGGGACGATCATTGCAGCAGGAGGAGGAGTCGGAATCGCACCTCTCTATCCGATAGCAAAAGCCTATAAAGAAGCCGGAAATAAGGTTATAGTGATCCTTGCAGCAAGGAACAAAGATCTGATAATACTTGAAAACGAAATGAAAGAATTTGCCGATGAAGTTCTTGTTTATACGGATGACGGAAGTGCCGGAACGAAAGGTCTTGTAACCGCAGGCATAGAAAACATTATAAACAGTGAAAGTGTCGATGAAGTTATCTCCATCGGTCCTGCGGTTATGATGAAATTCGTAGCCATCTTGACAAAAAAATACAATATAAAAACTCTTGCAAGTCTCAACACAATAATGGTTGATGGAACGGGAATGTGTGGGGCATGCAGAGTGACGGTCGGCGGAAAAACAAAATTTGTATGTGTGGACGGACCGGAGTTTGACGCTCACGAAGTAGATTTTGATGAAATGTTGCAGAGACTTAAAGCATACCGAACAGAGGAGAGCCTGGCTTATGAAAAAGCACTGAAAGAGACAAAGGAGGGTATAAAGTGGGCGTAAATTATAAGGAACTCAAAAAAGACAGAGCAAACGAATGGAGAAATATCCTCCGGGAAACATTTCCCGCAAAGGAGAGAATAAAAGCCGTCAGAGTAAAAATGCCGGAAAATGCTCCTGATGTAAGAAATAAAAATTTTTTTGAGGTCAATAATGGAATTTCAGAGGAGATGGCAATAAAAGAGGCAAGAAGATGTTTGGACTGCCCCACTCCGACCTGTATTTCAGGATGTCCGGTTAATATTAATATCCCGGGATTTATTAAAGAGATTGAACGAGGTGATTTTTTAACCGCTGCAAAAGTACTTAAAAGTACAAATGCACTACCTGCTATCTGCGGAAGGGTCTGCCCACAGGAATCACAATGTGAGTCAAGATGTATATACAATAAAATAGGAAAACCAACTGTAGCAATCGGAAATCTTGAGAGATTCACGGCCGATTATGAAAGAGAGAGCGGAAAAATTTCCGTTCCTGAAGTATCGGAACCGACCGGGATTAAAGTAGCGGTTGTCGGATCAGGTCCATCGGGTCTTACAGCGGCAGGAGAACTTGCAAAATACGGTCATGACGTAACTATCTTTGAAGCTCTACATGAATTCGGAGGAGTTCTTGTTTATGGAATCCCGGAATTCAGACTTCCCAAAAAAATAATGCATACGGAAATAGATAATCTGAAAAAAATGGGAGTTAAATTTGTCAATAATTTTATAGTCGGAAGAACCGCAACGTTTGATGATCTCAGAAATGAAGGATTTAAAGCATTTTTTATCGGAAGCGGTGCAGGATTACCGAGATTCATGAATATCCCCGGTGAAAACCTTATCAATATATTCTCATCCAATGAATATCTCACTCGTGTAAATCTAATGAAAGCATTTAAATTCCCCGAATATGACACCCCTATTGTAAGAGGAAAAAATGTTGCCGTGATCGGAGGCGGAAATACAGCAATGGATTCAGTTAGAACTGCAAAACGTCTCGGAGCAGAAAGAGCAATGATCATATACAGAAGATCCGAAGCGGAAATGCCGGCAAGAATAGAAGAAATTCATCATGCGAAAGAGGAGGGTGTCGAATTCCTTAATCTTAACAATCCCGTAGAATATATCGGAGATGAACAAGGACGCGTAAAACAGGTTAAAGTAATAAAAATGGAGCTTGGAAAACCTGATGAATCGGGAAGAAGAAGACCCGTTCCCATTCAGGGTTCCGAATATCTGATTGATATTGATGTTGCCGTTGTAGGAATAGGAACCGCACCTAATCCATTGATCCAGCAAGCACTTCCGGAACTTGAATTTACAAAATGGAGTACTATGGTAGTTGATGAAAATATGCGTTCATCTATTCCATGGATATATGCAGGCGGAGATATCGTCAGAGGCGGAGCAACCGTAATACTTGCCATGGGAGACGGAAAAATTGCTGCAGAATCTATGGATAAATATGTCCGGAATTTATAAAAAAATATAAAGAAAAGATTGTTCAGAGTTAACTTCTGATCTGAAATATAAAATTTTCAAGGAGAAGTTTTGCAGAGTTTTCTCCCGATGTTTTAGATTCATAATCCAGATTATAGATAACTTTTTGAATCTTTTTCAGTTTTTCGGCAGAAAAACTCCTTGTCAAAGCAATAAATCGTTGCAGTAAAAATCCCGGTTGATTAAGGGCTCTTCCGACATCATTTACATTTATATTATTTCTCAGCATAAATTTTGCAATAAATATTTTGTTATAATGAGCAATAAGTGTTCCTATTATAATTGCAGGTTTAATCCCGTTTAAAAAAAGGAAATTCAATATCTTCAGATAACTGTCCGTATCCTCTCTCTCTATTGCTTCTGTCAGTTCCCAGATCGAATGAGCTTCAATTCCGGTTATTATTTCTTCTATATCTTCAGAATCTATATTTTTATCTTCTCCTCCCGCAATCTCCATTTTATTCAATTCATGAAGGATCGATATATAATCATCTCCCTTAATTTCGATTATCTTTTCAAGTGCGGGAGGAGATATCTTTATCCATCTATTACTCAAATATTTTTTTATATACTCTTTAACCTCTCTTTCGGATATTTTATCAAGATTTACAAGATTAATTTTTCCGGGATCAAGACTCTTAAAAATCCTTGTCAATTTCTCCCTTTTAAGAGCTTTAAAAGCATCGAGGGTAAGATTTAACGAAATATATATCACAAGAATCGTATCACTATTAGGATCAGCAAGATAGTTTGAAAAAAGATTAAGATCATCTTTTGTCGAAAAAATTTTCTTCTGGTCACGAATGGTTGCTACAAGAATTTTTCTGGATTGAATAAAAAAACTTGAGCTCTTTGCCTCTTCTATTATCTCTTGCCAGGAGATAGAACCTTCATCATCAAAATAGAATCTTTTAAAGTTAAATTCCGTTCTTTTTTCGAGGAACAAATCTGAGAATTTTTCAAGAATGACTTCTCCGAGAAACTCATTAAAACCAAATAAAAAATTCACAGGGAATCTCTTGTCTCCATTCTCCAGTTTTGAGAGAAACTGAATAAATGAAAATTCCGGCATTAGTAATTCTCAAGAATGGCAGAGACAATAGAGGCGGAAAATTTTACAGAGATCTTTTTTAAAGCTTCACTCTCCTGTGAAAAAAAATCGGAGGAACCTACCTCATAATTGCCCGTAAAACTCATGTTTTTCTTTTCATAAATAATCGAATTGTTTTTTAAATTGACAAGTTTAACATTTATCTTTATTGTAACTTTATACATATCCACAGACCCCAATGAAGAATAATTTACGGGAGTTACATCAAATTTTAGTATTGATCCTTCAAGCAGTGCATCAGCTTCTTCAACTTTCTCCCGAAGCACCATACGACTCCTTTTAATAAATTCATCTCTAATCGCAAAGGTGACAAACTGTTCAGCTCGATACTCCGTTGTCTTATTATCAAAATCCGGAATAGCTATACTCTTAAGATCCTTAGGGATATATTTTCCCGAACCTGAAAGTTTATAACCGCAATTAACAGTAAAAAGAAGAGAAAGGAGTAATACTGATAAAATTATTTTTTTTCTCATTTTACTACGAAACTTATCATCCTGTTTTTTACAAAGATTGTTTTTACAATATTTTTGCCTTCGAGATACGGGATCACTTTTTCAGACTTCATAGCTGCTTTTTTTATACTTTCCTCACTTTCATCCGGCGGAACAATAAGTTTATCCCTGATCTTTCCATTTATCTGAATCATCATATTTATATTTTTCTCCGTGATAAAATCCTCATCCCACTTCGGCCAGGATTCATTCTCAAGTATCGTTTGATTCCCGAGTTCTTCCCACAATTCATTCGTAAAATGTGGTGCAAACGGAGAGAGCAATTTTAAAAACACCTCCATTATAAATCTGATAATAGCCGGATTATCTTTTTTTATCAAATCTATGGAAGAAGAGAAAAGATTAAAAAATTCCATCATTGAAGCAATTGCAGTATTAAGATGAAATCTATCTTCAATATCCTCCGTAACTTTTTTTATAGTTTGATTTAATTTTATATAAACACTAAGCGTACTCTTTTCTCTTTTGTTAAAATCTCCACCGGTTTTCATAAAATCAATATTTGAGTGAAATAGATTCCAAATTCTCTGAAGAAATCTGTTTGTTCCTTCAACACCTTTATCATTCCAGTCCAACCCCTTTTCCGGGGGAGCAGCAAAAAGGATAAACAATCTGACCGTATCAGCACCGAACTTTTTGATCAGCTCATCAGGATCAACGATATTGCCTTTCGATTTTGACATTGCACTCCCGTCAAGAGTTACCATCCCCTGAGTAAGAAGATGGGGAAACGGTTCGGAAATATCCGTCCACCCCATATCCCGAAAAACTTTTGTAAAAAAGCGTGAGTAGATAAGATGAAGAATAGCATGCTCAACTCCTCCGATATAGAGATCAACCGGCATCCATTTTTTAGATTCGACCTTATCAAAAGGTGCCGCATCGGATTTACCGGAATAGCGAAAATAGTACCATGACGAATCAAAAAAAGTATCCATAGTATCCGTTTCTCTAAAAGCCTCCCCTCCGCAAACCGGACATTGAGTATTCTTAAAGCCGGGAGTCTTCTCAAGCAATGAACCTCCCTCTGAAGAAAAATCATCAATATGGGGAAGAGTTACCGGCAGATTTTCATATTTTTCAGGAACGGTACCGCACTTTTCACAATGGACAAAAGGGATAGGTGTTCCCCAGTATCTCTGTCTCGAAATCCCCCAATCTCTTAATCTGAACTGTGTCTTTAGCTCTCCGATATTTTTCTTTTTCAGAAACTCACCCATCTTTTTTACAGCTTCATCAGAACTCATACCCGAATATTCACCTGAATTGATAAGATATCCCTTTTCGGAAAATATTTCAGTTACTTCAGCCGGATATTCATTCTCCCGATCTTTTACAATTACCCTTCTTATCGGAATGTTATATTTTTGTGCAAATTCAAAATCTCTTTTATCATGTGCGGGAACGGACATTATCGCACCGCTTCCATATTCAACGAGAACAAAGTTTGCAAGCCATATCGGTATCTTTTCACCGTTAAAAGGATTTACGGCAAATTTTCCGGTAAAAAATCCTTTTTTTTCAGTCTGCTCCCTGTTCTTTATACTCTGTTGTTCAACCTCTTTAATAAATTTTTCTATCTGATCTTTTTGAGGATTATCCTTTATAAGCTCTTTCACAAATGGATGTTTGACGGACATTGCAAAAAATGTTGATCCGAATATCGTATCAAGTCTCGTCGTAAATATTTCAATATCAAGTTTTGTACCGTCTACTTTGAACTTGACCGAAGCTCCTCTGCTTTTTCCTATCCAATTCTTCTGCATCGAAAGAACTTTTGAAGGCCATTTTTTCAACTCTTCATGAGAGGATAGCAGCTCTTCGGCATAATCGGTTATCCTGAGAAACCACTGTTCAAGATCTTTCAGTTCAACTTCCGAATCACATCTCCAACATTTTCCGTCTATAACCTGTTCATTTGCAAGAACGGTTTTACAGGAAGGGCACCAGTTCACCTCGGATTTCTTTTTATAAACGAGTCCCCTCTCGAACATTTTTATAAAAATATATTGGTTCCATTTATAATATTCGGGAAGACATGTTGCAACTTCTCTCTCCCAGTCATAACCGAATCCCATCTGCATCAACTGTTTTTTCATATAATCAATGTTGCTCAGAGTCCAATCTTCAGGATGTGTTTTATTCTTTATTGCCGCATTTTCCGCAGGAAGACCGAGGGCATCCCAGCCCATAGGATGAAGAACATTGTAACCCTTCATCTTTTTGAAACGGACTATCACATCACCAATGGAATAATTTCTTACATGTCCCATGTGTATTCTTCCGGAAGGATAGGGAAACATTTCAAGGCAGTAAAATTTCTCTTTATTATCCGTCGGATCGGCTTTAAAAGTATTTTCGGATCTCCAAATACCCTGCCATTTTTCTTCGATCTCTTTAAAATTGTAGTTCATTACGACTCCACCTGCTAATGAGCAAGATTATACTAAATAAACAACTCCTCTTCAACTCCTCTGATCTTGTGAACTCAGCTGAAGGCTGGAAACTCTTTTCATTGAGAATTGCCTCCACCCGACCGTCGTCTATCCTTCGGAACGTCAAATTTATTAACTTAAATTTTAAACTCACTTCGTTCAAACATGAAAAATTTCCCCTCCGGGACATTATAAATTCAACTTAGACTCCTCTGCCTCCCCCGGCAATATCTCAATGAATATCTAATAATGATTTTTATCCCTTTAGACTCGTGAACTCAGCTGAAAGCTGATGGCTGTGTACTGTGAACTCTACAAAATCCCACCCCCTATATCCAAAATAGACTTGTGATCTCTCCACTTAGAACAGAGCAGAAAGAAATTTTGAAAGAGAAATCACTCTCACACCGGATTTAATAAAATCAATATTTTTAATATTCACAATCTGATAAGTATAAGGTATTTTCAATCTTTCTTTAAAATATAAAATATTTTTTGCAATATTCTTGTCACCTGATTTTACTTCTACTGAAAACCATGGTTTCCCTTTATAAGATACCAGGAAATCAACTTCTCGTGAATTAACATCTCTTAAATAAAACAGCTCCGTATCATAACCCTCAACTTCTCTCAAATAATAAACAAATTTCAATAAATGTACGGCCACCATATTCTCAACTTTTGCAGCATTATCATCTATAGCAGACCAGTCCCAAAAATATATCTTTTTTTCTTTTTTTACAGACTTAATCATTTTTTTATTATAAGGGGAGATCCTGAAACAGTAGTAAAAATTTTCCAAAACATCTATCCAATTGCTTACGGTTCTAAAATTCAATTGCAAATCATTCGCAATTGAATTTATGGATAAAACCGATGCAACCTTTGTTTTCAAAATATCAGATAATAATAATAAACTCCCAACATCTCTTAATAAGGTTAGATCCCTAATATCTTCATTAAGCAATCTGTCTATTCTATTCATTATCCATCTTCTGTGAAATCTGTTATTAGCTCTCAACAATGGTTCCGGGAAACCGCCGTATTTTATCAAAGTATCTGCAATATCAAATTCGGAGCCGCTGAAATCCAATTCAGAAGGCGGAACTATCTTATTCTTAATATTCTCAATCTCGGCAAGAGAAAAGGGAAATAGCGTATAATAATAGTATCTTCCTTGAAGAGAATCGCCTCCTCTTCTATATAAATTCAATCTTGCACTTCCTGTCAAGATAAATTTCAACCTCTCTTTATTGACGTCATATTCACCCTTGATCCAGCTTTTCCACTTAGGGAATTTATGAAATTCATCAAGAATTATCATCTCGGCTTCAAACGGCCATTCGGATTTTAAAGCTTTCAATCTACTACTGATATTATCCCAATTGAAATAAGAAGATTTGTATTTTTTCCCTACAATATTTTTAACGAATGTTGTTTTCCCAACCTGACGCGGTCCGCCGACAAATACCATTTTTTCTCTAAGGTCTTCTAAAATACTATCAAGCAAGTACCTTGGCTTTTCCATAATCAAATTATACACATACACAAAACAATGTCAAGTTTTTTGCATACTTATACAATTTACTGCACTGCAACCATCCTCTTCACCACGGCGAATTCACCTTGTCGGATTTCGTGCTTCGTGCTTCGGATTTTATTCGGGTAGACACAAGGCCAGCCCCTACTTTTATCTTGTAATCTCTCCACTTACCACTAAGAACTTGTGAGTTCAGCTGAAAGCTGATGGCTGTGGACTGTGAACTCCGGCTGACTTCCGACTTCTTGCTTCTGACTTCTGTTAACCGTGAGCTCAGCTGAAGGCTGTTATCCGCTTTCTTCATTGAGAATTGCCTCCACCCGACCGTCGTCTATCCTCCGGAACATCGAATTTATTAACTTAAATTTTAAACTCACTTCGTTCAAACATGAAAAATTTACCCTCCGGGACGTTAAAAATTCGACTTAGACTCCTCTGCCTCCCCCGGCAATTCATCAATGAAATATCTTAGTAATGACAATCTCTGTAATTACCTAATGACACGAACAAAGTGAGTAAATGACTATAAATGACAAGTTCTGTAATCCCCCGCTGACTCCTGACTTCTTGCTTCTGTCTTCTAATAACCGTAAGCTCCACAAAATCCCATCCCCCATATCCCAAATCCAAAATAGACTTGTAAGTTCAGCTGAATACTGTGGATAAAAACGAAATATTATTTCGTATAAAAAACTTGACATATGAAATATAATTTCGTACCATATCAATTATGGAAAAATATTATTTCACAGAACAAATTGCTAATAAATTTAAATCAACCGATTTCTTACCGGAATGGCTGCAAAATTATCCGGATTTTAAAGATCAAATAAAGGTATTAAGAGAAACACTCGGAATGACCCAGAAGCAACTTTCCATCAAGGTCAACAGATCTTTGAGGTCAATTCAACAAATTGAAAACGGTGAAGCTATGCCAAAGATATCAACTCTTTTTAAAATTGCAGATGCTTTGAATACCGAATTAAAAATTTCTCTTATTCCCCGTCAGAACATTATTGATTATCTTGATCAACTTTCCGGAAAAAAAGCTAAAGAGCTGATAAAAATAAGCAGAGTAAATTCTACTCTTGAGACCCAAACACCATCAAATGAAGAAAATAAACGTCAGATAAGAAAGTTAAAAAATGAGATTCTTCAAAAACGTAGATCCATACTATGGAACAAAAAAAACAGAAAATAACTAAGTCAAAACTTCCCACCGGAGCGACACCACTCGGTTCCGAAGATCTAAAAGGATTAATTCCGAGATATATCACAACCAGATCGGAATTAAATGATGCCGAATTTATAAATATTACCAAAGCAACAAACAAATATTTATTATCAGTGAGAAAATTTAAATTTACTTCCGAAAATTTATTCAATCTTCATAAAGAAATGTTCGGGAAAATATGGAGGTGGGCTGGAGAGAAAAGAGTTACGGAAAAAAATATAGGAGTAAAATTTTTTAAAATTGATATTGAGATATATAGATTTTTAAATGATCTTGAATTCTGGTTGAAAAACTCAATGGATCTGATTGAGATTTCCGTTAGAATTCATCACAGGCTTGTATTTATACACCCCTTTAACAATGGAAACGGAAGGTGGGCGAGACTTGCCGTAAATTTATTTCTTATAGACCATTCAAACTATTTTTTAAATTTTCCTGAAAACGAACTTATCATATCAAATAAGATAAGGAATACTTACATTAAAGCTCTGCAAAAAGCAGATAAGAACAATTTTTCGGAAATGATAAATTTTCACAAAAAATATATTTCCGATTTCCCTCACTGACACATGAAATCTGAACACTAATTTCCCACCCCCCACCCCAAAAGATAAATTACTAATCCTAAATTTTGAATTCTTAATTCTTAATTGGGAGGTTAGAGGTGAGGGGTCAGAGGTTAGAGGGAAGTTTTTTGTGTTTAGTTCTAAGTGAATTCTTTTGATCTCTTCCGACTTCTTCTTGCTACTTTTTACTTTTATCTTTTTACTTTTATCTTGTATCTCGTGAACTCCGGCTGACTTCCGACTTCTTGCTTCCGACTTTTAATAACCGTAAGCCCACAAAATCCCATCCCCTATATCCCAAATCCAAAATAGACTTCTGAACTCTGCTGACGGCTGTGGGCTGAGAGTTATATTGTCATTTTTTTTTTTTACA
>Ga0256846_1000028_pt1 | contig 61755 bp, 61 predicted proteins | sample TevniametaG_FD_189098 | JGI IMG/M metagenome (GOLD analysis project Ga0256846, IMG submission 189098) | Tube worm associated microbial communities from hydrothermal vent at the East Pacific Rise, Pacific Ocean - Tevnia | ecosystem: Host-associated > Annelida > Integument > Unclassified ...
GTTTGACGACAGCATACGGTACGACGGTAACAGCTACACAAAGCCCTGTAACAGGTGTGGTAAATACTCCTGTGAGTTATACCGTTGCAGGATTAAATCCTAACACCACTTACCATTACAGAGTAGTTGGACAAAATGCATCGGGAACAACGAGCGGATCAGATATGATATTTTCGACATCTGCAACGGCACCTGCAGTTACAACAACCGCCGCAACGGGGGTAACTGCTACGGGAGCAACTTTAAACGGGACGGTAAATGCAAATAATCAGAGTACGACGGTAACTTTTGAATATGGTTTGACGACAGCATACGGTGCGACGGTAACGGCTACACAAAGCCCTGTAACAGGTGCGGTAAATACTCCTGTGAGTTATACCGTTGCAGGATTAAATCCTAACGCTACATATCATTACAGAGTAGTTGGACAAAATGCATCGGGAACAACGAGCAGATCAGATATAATATTTTCGACATCTGCAACGGCACCTGCGGTTACAACAACCGCCGCAACGGGAGTAACCACAACCGGAGCAACATTAAACGGGACGGTAAATGCAAATAATCAGAGTACGACGGTAACTTTTGAATATGGTTTGACGACAGTATACGGTACGACGGTAACAGCTACACAAAGCCCTGTAACAGGTGTGGTAAATACTCCTGTGAGTTATACCGTTGCCGGATTGAATCCTAATGTCACTTACCATTACAGAGTGATGGGACAGAATACATCGGGAACAACGAGCGGATCAGATATGACATTTGTTACAGGTGGGGATGCAGCAGATGTTGAAACAAGAGATATCTCAAATATTGCTTCAAATTCTGCATTTGGAGGAGGTAGAGTTTTTTATGACGGAGGTGTTACCGTTACTGCCCGTGGAGTTTGCTGGAGTACTTATCCAAATCCTGATTTGAATGATCCTCATACAAATGATGGTTCGGGTACGGGAAGATTTTCAAGTTCACTGACCGGTCTTACGGAAGATACCACATATTTCGTGAGAGCGTATGCAACAAACGCTATAGGAACTTCCTATGGAAATAATGTTTCATTTACAACACTTGAACCTCTTCCTGAAATTACCATTACCAATCCGATAAAAGATTCAATTGTTGATGGTCAGATATCCATAAGAGCAGTTGCAACAGGTCAGGGTGACCCCGTTGAATTTTATATTGACGATATTTTACTCGGAAATGGATCAATGAGTTCTTTGTCAGATAAGGAATCCGGCTTAATGAATGTAAATTTTGATATTGATAAATCAAAATATCTTATCATTGATAGTGAAAACATACTCAAAAAGATATCATCAAATGGTGACATTGATAATGTTTTTGACAAAGACATGAGAGTTGATGACATTAGAGTGAACAGTATTGGAGAGATTTTTGTCACACTAAAAAATGAAATAGTATTACAAGGGTATGACAACACTAAATATATAAAGATAGATGTGGTAAATAAGACTGTTTTTCCTGTAGAAAATCTAAAAATTAGAGATAAAAAAGAACCTGTTATGTTCAAATATGATGAATTGTCAGGTAATTATTCGATAGATGAAAGTGCGGAACATGGAGTGTATAAGAAATCAGGAATAAATGTTCTATTTAAGGAAAAACCTGTTAAAGTAATAAAAAACACTATTCTTCCGGTCTATGGCATTGCATCAAAAACTTTCTTTAGTTTTAAAGATCGGCATATAAATGAAGATTCCGGAGTTTTTGGAGATTTCTCTTACACAATAGACTGGAATACTTTAGATTATTTAGATGGGTTGCATACTATAAGAGTCGATGCCATAGATAGACATAGCAGGATATTTACGGATGAGATTGATGTATTAATCAGAAACTTCAAGATAGAATTAGATGCATTAAGAAAAGAAGACAGTGCATATACATTCGCTGTTCATTTTGCAGAGTTAAAATTCAAAATTGACAATCCGAAAAATCGTCCTGTAGTAAAATATGTGATCTTTAGGAGAATAGCAGACGGGGAGTTTGAATTTATGGCAGAGATAAAACCGCTAAATATGATTGATAATAGTTACACCTATTATGATAACAACATAGACAAAGGTAAAATCTACACATACAAAGTAGTTGCATATGACAGCTTGGAAAATATCCTTTCAGAGTCTGAATTAAAGACTCTGTAATTGAGAGATTATGAAAACCATAGGATTTAATTTGACTTATTCCGAAAGAATTGATTAAGGAGATGAAATTGAAGAATAAAATTAGGAATTTTGGTGTAATTATTTTAGTAGTGATTGCCGTTGTGTTTTTACCATCAATGGTTAATGGCGAGAAAAAAGATTTTTTTGCAGATTTTTCGATAAACTTTTTTTCAAATTCCAATGCTGATTTCAGGAATGAGTATAGAAGTTTGGTAATGGTTCCTGAAATATCCATAGGGGGGTTTTTCTCAAATAAATTATATATTTTTGGCGGATTTGAGCTCTTCAAAGTTAAGGGTAAAACTCCTGAATGGAATTTGGATTTGGAGATGAAGCAACACATCTTTTCACTTGGAACAGGATATTTCCATAGTTTTTCAAAGAAGATGGGACTAAGGGGGGAATTCGGGATTGTATATGTCAGTTATACGGAAAAACTATCAGCCCTTAAACTTGAAAACAAGGGTTCTTGTATAGGGTTCCGCCTGAATACAAAATTACAATACAAAATAAGTTCTCTTACGGACTTGTATTTCAAGCTGGGATATACGATAGCAAAAGATACCGTAGGTGATACGAAAAATAATTTTGGAGGATTTAGCACAGGATTTGGAGTGAATTTTAGTTTTTAGTTACTAAAGCCAATTGCAAAAGTATATTCTATTGTAGCTTGTTGCAATTGGCTTATTTGTAAGCGAATAATTACTTCAATCTGAATAGTTCAGAATCAAATTTATTTGATAATGTATTTTCTCTTTAAAAATGCCTGTGCTTTTTGGTTATAGTTTTTTTATTTTACCTTAATTATAATGAGAGTGCAGTCGTCTCTCGGCTTTACTTTTCCACGAAATTCATCCAATTTTTCGAAAAGAGATTTATTGATAGTATCTGCCGATTTTTTTCTATTCTTTTTAATAAATTTGACGATATTTTTAACTCCGAATTCCTCTCCTTCACTATTCTCGATTTCAGGAACACCGTCGGTAAAAGCAACTATAATATCCCCTGATTTAAGTGAAATATTTTCTTTTTCATAATCCGCTTCGTCAGTGAATCCCGTAAGAAAACCACCTTTAGAGAGAGGATAAACATCATTTCCGGATAACAGAAGAGGTGCTTCATGACCTGCATTCACATAAGTAATTTCCCTTTTCTTGTCATCAAGAAGCATCCAAAATATTGTAATAAATCTGTTTCCTTTGGTAAAATCGTAAATAAGTGAATTTGCTTTTGAGATAAAATCCTCAGGTTTCGAAAAATATAGATTATTCATTACCCGAAATACGGCTTGAGAAGAAGCTGCAAGGAGAGCGGCTGAAAGACCTTTCCCTTCGACATCTGCAATAAGAAGAGGGGTTTTTCCTTTTTTCTCGGCAAGAATATCATAATAGTCCCCTCCTACACTGTTGATAGGTTCATATTTTATTGCAATATCAAAATTGTCAAATTCGGGAATTTGTTGCGGAAGCAGTGATAGCTGGATATCTTTGGCAATGCCTATCTCGTGTTCCATTTTCTCTTTTTCAATCATTTTTGAAATCATAATACTGTTCTCGATTGCACTAAGAGTGAATTTTGAAATGGAAAATGCAAAATCCAAATCATCCTTATCGGGATTTAATCTGTTAAACTTTAACCCAAGCCCAAGTACCGTGCTTTTTGTTTCAGTATCGGAAAGGTTGAGTAAACATGAAATGTTTTTTTGTGAAAAAAGTTCAAATAATTCAATATTTTCCTTCTCCAAATCTTTAACTTCAATATGTGTCCAATTTTTTTTTAGTTTTTTTAGACCCTCATGAATTGTTTCTTTATCCTTTTTCCCTAATCGGAACCCTCTTTTTTCAATAATATCATTTTTTTCATCTATAAAAAAAATCCTCGAAATCCCCATATGCCCCATAATTGTAGAAAAATATATGCGAAAAATATTATCGGATTTAAAAGACGAATAAATTGATGAAGAAAACTCATAAATAGAGTTAAACTGGAACTTTTTTATTTTTAATTCTCTAATAAGTTCTTTTAACCGGTTTCCTTCCATTTAATCATTTCCAAATAATTCACATCATCTACCGTACTATATTTTACCGAATCCATAATTTTTTTGATCAAAGCTACTCCCAAACCTCCCTTTTTTTTGGCTTTTATCATTTTTTCCAGATTAACGGCAGAAGTATCCAGTTGAGGAGGGATACCGGCAAATTCAATTTTTATTTTCATACCTTTGTTGCTACAATAAAAACTAAGTTTTATTTCCGCTTCGGAAGAGATTTTTTTATAAGAGTGTTTGATAACATTTGTAATAGCTTCATCAACAGCTAAAGCAATTTTTCTGGAATCTGAGGCGGAAAAAAAATTTCTAACCGCAATATGACTTGTCAACTCAACAAGCATCTTCAGCAATTCCGTTTTAGCCGGAATTGATACCGATAATTCAGGAGATTCAGGAAACATCGCTAAATTTTTCTATTGCACTATTTTCATTCTCTACAAATTCGTATATTTCCGTAAAACCCACGAGATCAAATATTTCATATACCCTTTCCTCAACGTTGGAAAGTTTAATATCTCCCCCTTTTTCTCTTATTTCGTCAAGATAACCCATAATTATTCCCATTCCGGCTGAACTTATATAATTTAAATCACTACAATTTACAACAATATTTACAATATCACCATTTATCATCTTTACTATCTCTTTTTCAAATTTTTCAACACTATGTGCATCAAGGTGACCTGTAGGATACAAGATACCGATATTATCAACTGTTTTTGATTTAATAAGGAAATTCCTCATGATTTTCTCCAAAATTAAGAAAAAAAACCGTTCTTAATTTATCAATTGAATTTTAATACAGAAAAAACCAAAAATCAATTATGAAATTGAATCATAAAATATATTAAACCCCATATAGATCGGAACTTTTTTGTTATTTCTGACGTTTAACACAAGTCGGAGGCAATTATGAAAATAAAAGTAATCTTTTTATCGGTTTTAATTTTCTTTTTAGCGTCTTTTTTTTCATTTGGGTACAAGTATGAAAAAACCATTAAAAAATCGTTTAAAGCAGGAAATAATTTTAAATTTGAAATAAAAAATTGTAACGGAAATATCAAGGTCGAAACATATGATGGTGATACCATTTACATTAAAGCAGAGAAGTATTCCAATAAAAATAATTCTTTTGAAAAAACCAAAATACTTTTTGAAGAGGGGAAAAACTCTCTCCGCATACGTGTTAAAAGACCCGGAAGAAATTGCAAGGCATCTGTAAAATTTTATTTAAGGCTACCTCAAAATATTTCTTATTCCGAAATAGAGACAATAAACGGAAGCCTGCGAATAACAGGTAAAGTTAAAGACATTATTGTTGAAACGGTAAACGGGAAAATTTCTCTTGAAGGAATGTGCGGAGACGCAAAACTCAGAACTGTTAACGGGAGTATACAATTGTATTTAAAAGAAAAGATTCATGGAGACATAAATGTTAAAACCGTTAACGGATCTATCAAGGTGGAACTTGATGATGATTCCAGTTTTAATTTGAATGCTAAGACAATAAACGGGTCAATTAAAAGTGATTTTAATCTTTACATGACCAAAAAATTTATCGGGAGCAAAATGGACGGTACGATTAATAAAGGTGAATTTGACATTAAATTAAATACCGTTAACGGAAGCATAAAAATTCTGAAAAATTAAATTTCCGAAAAATCGGAGCAACTCAATACCAATTCATCGGCTATTTGGATATAATAGCTGTATGAAAAGGGAAATTTATGTCGGGAGAGTCGGTATCGGTGGTAATCATCCGGTTTCGATTCAATCCATGACCACAACCGACACGCGAGATTACAGTTCCACTTTAGCTCAGATCAAGCGGCTTTACATAGCCGGATGTGAAATCGTAAGAGTTGCCGTTCCCGATCAAGAATCGGTTATATCGCTAAAAACGATAGTATCGGAATCTCCTCTCCCCATAATCGCAGATATCCATTTTAATCCCGATCTGGCATTAAAATCAATTAAAGCCGGAATAGACGGGATAAGAATAAATCCGGGCAACATCAGCAGTATTTCTAAACTCAGCAAGATAATTAAAACTGCTTCCCAACATAATATCCCGATAAGAATAGGAGTGAATTCGGGTTCAATAGAGAAAAAATATCAAAAATCAGGAAAAACAAGGGCAGAGATGATGGTTGATTCGGTAATGGATAAGATAAAATTTTTTGAGGATTCGGGATTTTGTAATATAAAAATATCGTTGAAATCCTCCGACGTCAAAGAAACCATAAAAGCGTACCGAATGATTGACAATCTATGTGATTATCCGCTACACCTTGGTATTACCGAGGCGGGAACCATATTTTCAGGAACTATAAAATCGTCAATAGGAATCGGTAGTCTCCTTGCCGACGGGATCGGAAATACAATCAGAGTATCCCTGACAGACGATCCCGTAAAAGAAATTAGGGTGGCGGAAGAGATATTGAAAGTATTGGGATTGAAGGAAAAAGGAATTGAGATTATCTCCTGCCCTACCTGTGCAAGAGTAAGTGTTGATCTGATTAATATTGTGAAAAAATTTGAAGAAAGATTAAGTAAAATCAAAACAGATAAGAATATCAAAATAGCGATTATGGGATGTGAGGTCAATGGTCCTGGAGAAGCAAAAGATGCTGACATAGGAATTGCATTTTCAAAAAGCAAAGCCTATATCTTTAAGAAAGGGAAACTGATAGACAAACTCAATCCTGAAAACTCCCTCGAAAAACTTATCAATATGGTTATTGAATCTTAACTAAATCTTTGATAAACCCTGTTCCAGATCGGCAATAATATCCTCAATATCTTCAAGACCAACCGATATTCTGGTTAATTCATCTGAAATTCCGGCTTTTTCTCTCTCCGCTTTAGGAACACCACTGTGAGTCATTGAAGCCGGATGTTGAATGAGAGTATCGACGGTACCAAGCGAAACAGCAAGAGTCATCAGCTTAATGGATTTCATCAATTTTTTACCTGCATCAAATCCACCTTTAAGATCAAACGCAATTACCGACGAGAAACCGCTCATTTGCCTCTTTGCCACCTCGTGACCTTCAAAATCGGGAAGTCCCGGATAATATACTTTAAGAACCTTTTTGTGTTCTTGAAGATATTCCGCCACTTTCATTGCGTTAACATTATGTTTATCCATTCTCAGTGAAAGTGTCTTTATCCCCCTTAAACATAGATATGAGTCAAACGGAGTGGCATTTCCACCCGTAAGTCTTGTAAAAGACCTGATTTTTTTGTGAATATCCTCTGTCTTTCCCACAGAAAAACCCATAACAACATCTCCGTGCCCGTTAAGATACTTCGTAGCAGAGTGCATAATGATATCGGCACCGAATTCAAACGGTCTTTGCAAATATGGTGTAGCAAAAGTATTATCAACTACAAGCAAAATATTATTATTTTTTGCGATATCCGACACACCCCGGATATCGGTTATGCTTAGGGTGGGATTTGCAGGGGTTTCCACATAAATGAGTTTGGTATTGCTCTTTACACCGTTTTTAAATTCTTCAAGAGAAGCACTTTTTACCACAGTCACTTCTATACCGTACTTTACGGCGAATTCAGTCAGGAGAATAGTTGATGCTCCGTAAAGTGTATCCGAAACTACAATATGATCTCCTGCCTTTACAAATGGAAAAACACTTGTTAAAACCGCAGACATTCCCGAACTGGTTGCCGTTGCTCCGAACCCGCCTTCCAACTCGGCGACTACACGCTCAACCGCATCAATTGTAGGATTACCTAATCGAGTGTAAATATATCCGTCCCCTTTCCCCGCAAATAGTTCCGCTCCGTGTTCAGGGGAATCAAAATAGAATGTTGAAGTCTGAAAAATTGGAAAAGAGTGAGAATTAAACGGTTTTTTATGTCCTTCAAGATGAATCTGATTGGTGGAAAATTTATGGTTTTTCATTTTTTACTCCTGAATTTATTATAAATGAAAAATCGCCATGTGACAACACGAGCAACAACAAGATTTATCGACACCTTGTACTCTGTCCACACCCCTTTAAAAAACTTGCAAAAAACATGTTGGAATGCTATAGCTATTCTCATTACTGGAAAAAGGAGAAACTAATGGGAACTGACACAACATGGAAATTTCATAAAACATTCTGGATTGCCAACTTGGTGGAATTTTTCGAAAGAGCCGCCTACTATGCAGTATTTATTGCAATCACATTATACCTTACAAATGTTGTCGGCTTTAATGATATTTGGTCTGCATGGATAAGCGGAGGATTTTCGGCGGGACTTTACTTCCTTCCCCCGTTTGCAGGGGCTGTAGCAGATAAAATCGGATTCCGAAAGGGGATAATTATCGCATTCTCTCTTCTAAGCATCGGCTATTTTTTACTCGGATTATTTCCGTATAAGCTCATTGTTATCCCGACACTCGTAGTCGTTATGATAGGGGGTTCTTTTATAAAGTCCATTATCACGGGGACAGTTGCCCTAACTACTACGGAAAAAACCAGAGCAAGAGGCTATTCTCTCTTTTATATGGTTGTAAACATCGGAGCTTTTCTCGGTAAGACGTTTGCCGCCCCTATGCGTATAAACATAGGGCTCAAATCCATTAATTTCTTCTCTGCAACAATGACAATCCTTGCTTTAATAGTTGTGTACTTTTTTTACAAGAACTCGGAACAGAGAGGAGAAGGGAAATCTCTTAAAGAGACTTGGGAAGGATTTGTTCGTATTGTCACCAATCTCCGTTTGGTAACATTGATAATCATAGTAACAGGATTTTGGATGATTCAGCACCAACTTTATGCAACAATGCCTAAATATGTAATCAGGACAGTGGGAGAACACGCAAAACCGGAATGGATAGCAAATGTAAATCCGGCAATAGTAATGGTTTTTGTAGTGTTAATTACCCAGTTGATGAGAAAAGTAAAAGCTGTTACTTCAATGACAATAGGAATGTTTATAATGCCTTTATCCGCACTCACAATGGCATTAAGTCCGGTCCTCGAATCTTTAACCGGTCAATCCATATCAATATTCGGTATTTTCACCATGCATCCGATAACCGTTATGCTCATACTCGGAATAGTTCTTCAGGGATTTGCCGAATGCTTTATCTCTCCCCGTTTCTTGGAATTCTTCTCATTTCAAGCTCCAAAGGGGGAAGAAGGTATGTACCTTGGATTCAGTCATATGCACTCTTTTCTTGCCTCTCTGCTCGGATTCGGACTATCGGGATATCTTTTGACCGAATATTGCCCCGACCCGAGATTTCTAACGGCAGCAGAAAAACTGCATGCATACGATAAAGCGCATGTAATATGGTACTATTTTGCAACTATAGGACTAATTTCTGCAATTTCCCTTGTTATCTATAACTATGTGACAAAAAAGATTGACGATAAAGAATCTACATAGATTTGAAAAAATATATTAGTTTTCATAAGAAATTTTTTCTATTTTTTTATTTAATCGATATAATCTTTTTTCAAAATCTTCACGTTGCTTCCCAGATAAACCGGAATGTTCGAGTCCTCTCCTGACAAATTCCAAAGCTCCGGAAAAATCCTTCTTCCCGTGTTCAAGATATATCGACATCTCCTTTATCGCTTTCTCATCTCCGTAATCCGATAGGATATTCCACAACTCTTCAGCTTCTTTAAATAATTTCTCCTTTTTTTTGATGTTGGCAAGTCTTTTCACCGATTGAGAAATTATATCTTTTCTTTCACAGCTTTTTCTTAAAAATTGATAATGTTGCTCCGCTTTCGATAATATTCCGATTCTTTCATTCAGTTGTGCCACACCGAAAACTTCCCCTTCATCCGTCGTTCTCGAATAATCTTCAACGTAAATACACCCCAATAACAAGAGAGCGGATAGCCCGACTATATCAAGAGCATTATGCTCAACAACTTTTTCAATCATAGAAAAATTCCCTGTTCTCAGATATTCAAAATATAGTCTTGGAATCAGACTACCGTCGACATCATCTTCTCTCGAAATGTTCAGGAGGACATCTCCAAGATACCCTAATTTTCTCGATTCGTAAGTATTCCTCCAGATTATTCTTGCAGGGAAAAGATAATCGAGATGATCATAAACCAGAAGTGGAAATTTTTTTCTGTTCAATATATATCTTGTTTCCATCAGCGGATAGTCAAAACTTTTCCCGTTATAAGTAACAACACCCGATATGTCAAGATTACTTAAAAACGTATCAACCTCTTCCAAAAAAAATCCCTCCCTCGCCGGATCATTAAGTATAAAAATTTTTACTTTAAACAATCTATCTTCGATATATCCGAAACCAAGCATAAACGGAATTGTCCCCGTTCCTCCCGAAAGACCTGTAGTTTCGGTATCGAAAAATAAAAGCTTTCTCGGATCAATATTTTTAAGTTGAGGATTGTTAAACACCGTAGCAATTGTTTCACTTTTAATTCCATCCCATTCACTTAAAGTCACTTTCCCGAACACCGATTCCAGAGGGTAAACAAAATCATGTATATCGTAGTCCTTATCAAATATTTTCCTTTTTTGAACCGGTCTTTCTCTTATCTCAAGTGTTCTGTTTTTAAGATTTTTATTTACTAATTCTTCCAGTTTTTGTTTTGTTGATAATGTATCGGATACATCGTCGGAATTAAGATTTTTTTTAACAATGTTTTTATTTATAAAATCTAATTTTTTTTTTAAATCACCCATTTAGTAACAATATTACCATAGAAACAAATAGATTTTTAAGTGAGAAAAAATTAAAGGAGTACTAATCTAACAAGAAATCAATAGGGTTAAGAGCCTTACCCATAAACCTAACTTCATAATGAAGATGGGATGCAGTACTTCTTCCGGTATTTCCGACAAATCCTATTACTTGCCCCCGAATTACACGATCCCCTTCTTTGACATTGAATGCGGATAAATGTCCGTAACGTGTCGTATACCCGAAATTATGATCTATAATTATCATATTTCCATAATAACCCCTGAACTCGGCAACAAGGACAACACCGTTTGCCGGAGCCAACACTTTATTCCCAAGCTGCGTTGCAATATCCTGTCCATAATGAAAGCTTTTTTTTCCCGTCAGAGGATGCTTTCTTCTTCCGAATGAGTTTGTGAGAATCCCCTTTGTCGGCCATATCGAAGGAGTTGAAGCCAACCTTACTTTTTTCTTGTCAATCACATTCTCAACGAATTGGAGAGCATTCTCAATTTTTTTCGCATTAAGACTATCTTTTTTTGCCCTCTCTAAAACATCTATTTTCCCTTTCTGTTTGAGAAGAATATTATCTGCTCCGACAAGCTCAACATCGGTCGAGATATCGGAAATAGGACCTCCGCCCGTGCCAATCTCCTTCAATGCATAAGGAGAGGTTAAACCCGAAGCAATAAGAATCCTTTTTTTAAAACTCTCCATCTTTTTAAGACTTATCTGAGTTTTATTTACACTTTTTATAAGTCCGGAAATAACTTCCGTTTTCTTTTTATTATCTATCTCAAGTCTATCCATCTTCTGTCGATCAATAGACAGTGTAAGATAATCAAAAATTATATATCCGAAAAGCAAAACAAGTACTACAACAGCTATCAAAGATTTTCTTATAAATTTGGATGACAAGAATAATTCTTTATTTGTAGATTTTGCATCGGAAACAATTATTATTGAATACGACTTGTTTTTTGCTTTCATTTTTCTCGTTTTATACACTATAATATACGTAAAGTCAAGATATAGACTGTTTTCAAAAAAAAACACACTTCTTTTCTTGACTTTTTTTGTGAAAAAATGTAAAAATTTCTATGTAAGGGGGGATTATGAAAAAAAATGTTGTGCTTGCAGATAACAGTTACACAATACGTAGAATTGTCGAGCTCTCTTTTTCCGATGAGGAGGACATTAATCTTGTAAGTTACGAAAGTGGACAGGGAATTTCCGATAAGCTTTTGGAATTAAAACCTCAGGTGGTTCTTGTCGATATAAAGCTCCCTGAAATGAACGGATATGAAGTGTGCAAATTCATAAATGAAACCGAAGACCTGAAAAACACCAAGGTTTTCTTAATAAAGGGTGGATTTGAACCTGTCGATGAAGAACAACTGAAAGATCTCAAGTATGAGGATTTTATAACCAAGCCGTTTGATTCCAAAGCTCTCGTAATTACCGTAGCAAACCTTTTGGAAGAATCCGATGATGCACAGGAAATGCCAGAGCCTCCTGACATTCCTTCTTCAATACCTGAAGAAATTTCCAAAATGGATGATATTGAAGATAAAGCGGATTCAATAAGCTTCTCAGATATTCACAGTGATATAGAATCCACCGGAGTACTTGATAGCATTGATATTTCAAACTCGGAAATTCTGTCCAAGGAGGAGGTACTTCCTTCGGAAGAGATAACCCAAGGAGCTGGAACAGATGAGAGCAACGATAACCTTTCTCCGGAATCTAATGATGATATATCAAACCCTTTTGAGGACGAAACACTACCTTCAGGTGAGAACGGGTCTGAAATTGACGAAGAAGCAATCGTCAAGGAAAACATAAAACTTCAAGAAAGAGAACTGGATATTGATTCCCTGACAAGAGAAGAAATTAATATTCAGAACGAAATTAATATGCAAAAAGGGACATATCCGAAACCAGATATTGATCCACTTGTGGTTGAAACCGTTAACGAAACGGAAGATATCATAAAAGATCCTCTAATTACCGAAGAGAAAGATCAACTCGATCCGTCATTGGGAAATATGAACACTACTGACCTTGAGAATGTATTCTCAATAAAGAATAATAAAGTTGAACCCCCTTTGGAAAAAGATGATCCCGTTGCCACAGAGCAACATGAGGAAAGTAAACCGAAAACAGATACCGTCAAGAGTGTAGTTGAAAATATTACAGATAGATCTGAAGAGGTAAAACAGACGCTGGAAAAACTCGAATATGACAGTGTCGAAAGCAACAAAGAGGAAGTTCCCGAAGAGATTCTCAAACAAGAATTTCAAGAATCGGTTCCTAAGGATGAAAAAATAAATGATCAGATATCCGATCTTACAAAACTTAAGAACAACAACGAACTTGTGGAAAAAGTTGAAGATAAATTAACCGTTTCCGTAAAAGAAGTTTTATGGGAAATCATCCCACCGTTGGCGGAAAAAGCAATTAAGAACGAGATAGAGAATCTGAAGAAGGATATAGAAAAAGAGTTTAAATAGTTCTCTCTTTTTCCTTTATTCATTGATTTATGATTAATTAACTAAGTAGCTAATTTTACGAGTAATTTAATTTGCATGGAGAAAAGCTGATGGAAAAGAATTACGATATTGAAAAAACCGAAGAAGGCTGGTACGACAAGTGGGTTTCAAGCGAATTATTCAAAGCGGATAACAAAAACGATGCCCCCCCTTTCTCAATGATTATGCCCCCTCCGAATATTACCGGATCACTCCACATGGGGCATGCTCTGACCTTCACCATTCCGGATATTATAATGCGAAAAAAAAAGATGGAAGGCTTCAACACCCTTTGGCTTCCAGGTATAGATCATGCGGGTATTGCTACACAGATGATAGTTGAAAAGAACCTGAAAAAAGAGGAAAAGAAGACAAAAGAAGATTTAGGACGAGAAAAATTTTTACAAATCGTATGGGATTGGAAGAAAAAATCCGAAAGTAAAATAATAGAACAAGTTTCAAAGCTCGGACTTACTCTTGACTGGAGTAGAATGAAATTTACCTTAAGCGAGGAGATGACCAAAGTTGTCACTGATGTTTTTGTTAAATTATACAAAGAAGGAAAAATATACCAGGGTACCTACATGGTAAATTATTGTCCTTCTTGTAAAACGGTACTATCTGACCTTGAAGTTGATCATAGAGAAGTGGAAGGGAAGTTAACATACATAAAATACCCCCTTAAAGACGATAATGAAAAATATATAACGGTTGCAACCACAAGACCCGAAACAATGCTCGGTGATACAGGGGTTGCAGTTAATCCCGAAGATGACAGATATAAAAATTATATCGGGAAAGATATTTTGCTTCCGATAACAAATAGAATGATAAAAATTATTTCAGATGATCAAGTCTCTGCTGATTTTGGAACAGGAGCTGTTAAAATAACCCCCGCTCATGATCCTTTGGATTACAGCATTGCCAAAAGACATGGACTTGAAAGTAGAACGGTAATTGATAAATCGGGAAATATGACAGGAGATATCCCAAAAAAATTCCTCGGGATAAGTCGCGAAGAATGCAGAGAAAAGTTAGTAGAAATGTTAAGCAACAGCGATCTTATTGAAAAAGAAGAAAATTATCTGCACAATGTTGGTCATTGCCAAAGATGTGAGACCGTTGTGGAACCGAATATTTCCACACAATGGTTTCTAAAAACCGCAAATCTTGCAAAACCGGCAATAAAAGCCGTTGAAGACGGATATATCGAATTTATACCTAAAAAATGGGAAAAGATCTATTTTAACTGGATGAACAATATTCAAGATTGGTGTATTTCAAGACAACTTTGGTGGGGACACCGAATTCCGGCTTATTACTGCAATTCATGCAACGAAATAATTGTTTCCGCCGAAAAACCTTTGAAATGTACTAAATGTAATTCTGAGAAATTTACACAGGACCCCGATGTCCTTGATACATGGTTCTCTTCCGCTCTCTGGCCATTCGCAACTCTCGGCTGGATAGAGAATTCACAAGATTTTAAAATATATTATCCGACATCCCTAATGGCTACAGGATTTGATATCATCTTCTTCTGGGTTGCCAGAATGATAATGATGGGAATTCATTTCGGAAAAAATATCCCATTTAGAAAAGTATTGATAAACGGATTGATCAGAGATGAAAAGGGTCAAAAAATGTCCAAGACAAAAAATAATGCAATCGACCCTCTTGATATAATCAAGGAATACGGGACGGATGCACTTAGGTTCACCCTTGCAATTCAGGCTGTTCCGGGAATGGACATTTCACTGTCAATTAATAGAATTAAGGGATACAAAGCTTTCACAAACAAGATATGGAATGCATCTCGATACATAATTATGAACCTCAAAGGTGATGAAACCTCGGGAATCAACTTAAATAAAATTTCAATGACGGATAAATGGATTCTCCACTCCCTTAATCTTACCGTAAAAAATGTTAACTCTCTCATGGATGACTACAAAATAAACGAAGTCGCAGATACTTTATACCATTTTTTCTGGCACGAATACTGCGACTGGTATCTTGAATTCTCAAAAAAAGATCTTAGCAACATAGCGACTAGAACGGTTCTTAAATATACAATCTTTGTAGCCCTTCAGTTACTCCACCCTTTCATCCCATTCCTAACTGAGGAAATCTACCAAAAAATAAAAACCGATAAAGAATTTCTCCTCGAAACAAAATTTCCAACATTTAGAAGTGAACATGTTTTTACCACCGAATATAAAAATGTTAATCTGCTAAAGAAGGTTACAGGGGAGACAAGGAAAATCAGAACAGAGAATAAAATTGATCCGAATGTAAAATTAAAAACTTATTTAAGTACGGAGTCGGAAAAAGAAAAAAATATTTTTACCGATCTCATAAAATATTTTGATTCCCTTACAAAAAGTGAAAATACGGAAATAGTCGATGACTTTTCCAAGCTCCCTAAAGGTTACAAAGGAGTTTATCAAAACTGGGAAATACTTCTTCCGTTTAAAAATGAGGGAGATAGGGAGAAAGAGATAGAAAGATTAAATAAAGAGTTGAAAAAGACAAGCAATCTGATAGAAAACATTGAAAACAGGCTTAAGAATGCCAAATTTATCAAAAAAGCACCTTCGGACATTATCAATGGATTCAAAAAAACTCTCCATGAATCGGTAGATAAAAAAGAGAAAATTGAAAAAACTCTATCTGACCTCACCTGATTTACAAAATCCTATTCCGGATTTTATTAATCTAAAAATACTAACCACCTGTATTTCAACAAATGAATATGTTGATATAAATTTTGATTCGCTCGTTAAATCCTCTCCATTGCTCATTTCCGCAATAAATCAAACCGAAGGAAAAGGTAGAGACGGGAGAAAATGGATATCCGTTGGGAAAGGTGGAATTTACATCTCCTATTTATTAAGTATCGGTAACAAAAAAGGATTAAACTTTCTTTCAATTGCAGCAGGAACCGCCGTTGCTGAGGCTATAAGAGAAGTTACCGGACTATCTCCGAAACTCAAATGGCCAAATGATATAGAATTATCCGGATTAAAGATCGGAGGGATACTAATTGAAAATAAAATTTTCAAGGACAGCATATATTCGATTATCGGAATCGGTATTAATGTAAATACCACAAAAAGAAATATCCATAATAAAATAAAAGATACTGCAACATATATTTCCAAAGTTTCCGATAGAATAATTGATAAGGATGATTTAATACTAAAGATCACCGAATATTTTTTCCACTTCACAAATTATTTGGGAAAGGATCTTCTCCAAGAAATAATGTCAAAATATTTAAAATATATCAAACATAAAAAAGGTGACGATATCCGATTTCATTTTTGTGGAAATATTATTCAAGGACAATTTGAAAAAATTGGCAATGACGGGGGAATTGTTCTTAAACTTCATGACGGCACGAAAAAAACTTACTTCTCAGGAGAAATAGCCTCCGTTACTTGAAAGCAAATTTGTTAAAATTTCATACAATTTTTTATCTTCACCGCTAAGTAATTCCATATGTTTTAAAATAATTTCATTCTCTTTTCTGTCTGCAGGACCGGTTAAAGACATTTCTAATCCGTTTTTTTCTATATTATTTAATGTTTGTCTGACTAAAGGAAGCAATATTTTGTAATCATTACCTCCTCCCTTTTTAATTTGAATATCGGCAAATCTCATAAGAGAATTTAAAAAATTCGATGAAGCAACTGCTCCAATATGAAAATAAATCTTTAAACTCTTTTCCACTTCCATACAATGTGCTCCGAGATCAGATGAAATTTTCTTTGCTGTTTTCAATGCTTCCCCATCTCCTTCAAAAAGGAAACAGACCGATTTGAAAATATCTTCATCATTGTAAAAAGAAGAGAAGGTCTGAAGAGGAGAAAATGATGCAACGAGAGCACCTTTCTCTTTTAGAGGAATAAGTTCGTCCGAAGTAAGAGAATTCGATGTATGAAAAAATATCTTCTCCGATAAATTTCCGACATTCTCAATTTCTTTTACCAAATCTTCGATTCTTGATTCTTGAACTGAAAGAAAAAACACATCGGAATTTAAGACTATTTTTTTTAAGCTTTTCTCAATATTAGAAGAATATATTTTAAATTTGGATTTTTTATAAACGTATTTAAACCTATAACCCTTTGAAGAAAGAGCATAAGTAAGATTGACTCCGAGATTACCACCGCCTAATATCGAAAAAGTTATCACTTATCAAAAATTTTCATCCACTGATCCACTTCACCTTCACTCAGTTCCGCATCTATTCTCTTTTGTGTCATCTCGAACCTTCCGGTTGCTCTGTAAACCCGTTTCAATTCATAGTAGAATTCGATTGAGTTTATCACTTTTGCACCTTTTTTTTTTGCAATATCCTTTAGTTCTCTGTCCGAAGTGACTAGAATTACATCTCTAAAATATGTATATCCGTCAAGAAGTCTTTTTATTTCATCATCCGCAGATTCCCCGATAGGGGGAAACTTAACAGTTATCTTTTCCGTTGGATTCTTTTCATTCAAATAAGTATCGGGTTCTCCGTCAAAAACAACTATTATTCTGCTCCTTTTTTTCTGCTGAAATTTTTTTACAATTGAAACAATTTCCGATCTGGCATTATCATCTTCCAGAGAGATATCAGGTGAACACCCTATAAGATTATTTCCGTCAATTATATATGGCATTTATAACTCTACACTATCACCGGGATTTAATATTATCACTTCACTGTTATTTCCGACTAACAATTTAAACTCTTCTGGAGATGATTCAATAGCCGGAAATGTATCAAAATGGATGGGGACAACTTTGCGAACTTTTAATAATTCCACCGCTTTTGCAGCAAGTTTCGGAGTCATAGTAAATCTGCCTCCTATCGGAAGGAATGCAATATCCGGTGAATACATTTCTCCAATAAGAAGCATTTCCATAGTGAGACCTGTGTCTCCCGCATGATAAATCGTTACTCCGTCAATCTCAACAACAACACCTACAGCTGTTCCACCGAGTGTAGCTGAGTGTAGTGCGGGAACCATTGAGATTTTAAGACCTTTGCATTCTACCGTTCCACCTACATTCATTATTTCCGAAGTTAATCCCTCTTTATCGGCTATCTCGGCTATTTCAAAGAGAGAAACAAACGTCGCTCCGGTCCTTTTGCAAATCTCAAAAGAATCTCCAAGATGATCCGCATGATCATGAGTAACGATAACAATATCACACTCTGTAATCTCATCAATTGAAGTTTCGGCTACCGGATTCCCCGACAAAAAAGGGTCAATTAACACCTTTTTGCTTCCTTCGATAATCAGGGCGGAATGTCCTATCCATTTAATTCTCATTTTTTCTCCTCAACCCGGAGGCCAATTCATAGCTCTGCCACCCATTAGATGGATATGCAGATGAAACACGGTCTGCCCCGCTTCCTCTCCGGTATTAATGATGTACCTGAAATTGTCTATATTTTCTTCTTTCGCTATTTTATTTCCAATAACGAACAGATGTCCGATTAGTGACTCATCATTGATATCTTTAATTGAACTATAGTGACTTTTAGGAATAATCAAAATGTGAAAAGGTGCTTGAGGAATCATATCTCTAAATACAACTACTCTATCATCTTCATACATCAAATCCGCTGATATTTCACCCGAAATTATTTTACAAAATATGCAATTATCCATTTTATACCTTTAAAACCTTTATTTCCGCCCCCAAATTTCTCAACTTCTCCGGCATCTCTTCATACCCCCGAAAAAGTTGGTAAGAATTCTCTATTAGTGTATCACCCTCAGCAATAAGACCTCCGAGGACCAATGATGCCGATGCACGGAGATCTGTAGCTTCTAAATGTGCACCCTTTAATTCAGAAACACCCCTTATCTCAACAGCATTTCCGCTTATGGTTATATCCGCACCAAGTTTATTCAGCTCTTCAACGTGTTTAAACCTGTTATTAAATATGTTTTCTTTAATATGGGATATCCCGTCAATTTGAGTAAGAAACATTGTCAGCTGTGCTTGAAGATCAGTCGGAAATCCCGGATATGGAGCGGTACTTACATCAACCGGAGAAAGATTTGAAGGTACTTTAACTGAGATCTTGTCTCCGGAAATCCTTATCCCAATTCCCATTTTTTCAAGAATATTTAAAAGTGATCCGATATATTCGGGAATACAATTCGTCACTTCGATATCATTTCTATTCAGACATGCTGCAATAACATAAGTCCCCATCTCTATTCTGTCAGGAATAACTTTATGTGAAGCACCGGAAAGTATACTCTTCCCATTTATCCTTACCGTATTTGTCCCTTCCCCGCTTATATTAGCACCCATTGATTTAAGAAATCTTATCAAATCCGATATCTCCGGTTCAACTGCACAATTACTCAAAACCGTTTCCCCGTCAGCAAGTGTAGCTGCCATTATCAGATTTTCCGTTCCTGTAACCGAAATTCCGGGAAACGTATAATTTGTCCCTTTGAGACCTTTGGTCCGAGCTACAATATATCCGTCTGCCAATTTAATTGATGCACCCATTCTCTTTAATCCTTCAAGGTGAAAATTAATTCTCCTGTCCCCTATTGCACATCCACCGGGAAGAGATACTTCCGCATATCCATGACGAGCGAGAAGGGGTCCCAAAATAAGAATGGATGACCTTGATGTTTTTGAAATTAAATCGGAAACTTTAGGAACTTTAATGCTACTAAAATTAATGTTTACACTATTATTTGAAAAATTTCCCGATGCACCAATACTTTCAAGAGCGGTAATCATGGTTTTTACATCTTCTACTACAGGGATACCGTTAAGTCGTATATCCGAATCCGATAGAATAGCCGCTGCAAGCTCAGGAAGAGAAGCATTCTTTGCACCTGAAACTTTTATTGTTCCGGCAAGTTCTTTTCTCCCTGTAATTTGTATTTTATAGTTATCCATAGAGGAATAATTATATAAATTTTCTCCTAAAGATTCAAGTTAATTGGGTAGTATGACAGATTAATAAACAAAAAAAGAGAGGGGTTTCCCCCTCTCCAAATTGGAATAATAAAAAACTTTATTTCATTACCGGCTTGAAAAATTCTTAATTATTTTTTCTTTTTCCTCTTCTGAACTTTCTTCCGTGAAACTGTTTCCTCATATTCATAGCTTTTTTTAACTGTTCGGGCGTAAGGATATCTCTGACGTCAAGAAGGTGAAAGATCCTGTCAACTTGAAGGTCACTCTTCTGCTTCGATATATTTCTAATCATTTTTTCAACTGTCTTCCTTGCTATGTTGTCTCCCTGGAGATAAGCGGCTAATTTTAATTCTAAAATCTTAGTCTCCGACATTCTTTTGATAACGGATTCTTGAAAACTAAGATTTATCTTCTCAATTTTTTTTACCTGATTTGGGCTTAATCCGAGTTCATCTCTCATTTTTAGTAAGAAAAAACCTCTTAAAAGATTTTTCTCGGCCATTCTTACCCCATGTTTCATATGTTTCGAAATATAACCCATTCCAAATACACCTGAAACAATCACAGACGTTATAACAACAAAAATTAATAATTTCTTCATCCTGCCTCCTTTTTCACAAGTAAAACATACTATCCCTCCATTTCTTGCAAATATATTTTTATTATCTCGGCTATTGGACAATACAAGATACACTCCGGAAAAATTAATTAATATGATCTTAAGAAAATATCTTGTTCGTTTACAATAAAGTCTATTTCGTCAGAACAAGCAATGAATATCCCCCCAATATTCTAACAGCCAAGTCATTATTTATTTTAAATGCGATTTTTCTCGGAATTTTCAATAAGTTTGATTTCCATCCTCGTTTCGGTAATTCCAAAGATCCTCCGGTATACATGTAATCGACAATTTCATATCCTATATCCTTCAATGTTTCCAAAGCCGTTTCCTTTGAGAAATAATGAAGATGACCTACCAACCTTCTCCCTCTGATAATAGGACTTGAACGGAGTACGGTTTGAACCGATAAATCAAGGGGGATATGAAATATTTTAAATTTAGCTTTATTCTTTAGTTTCCTTAGGAACCCGAAATAGTCCTCAACATGTTCAAAAACATCAATTGCCAGCACAATATCAAAAAACGAATCACTATTCGTGAGAAGATCCGAAAGATAGAAAGTCAGGTTTTTTTTTGCCTTTTTTTTGCATAAATCAAATGCTTGTTGTGATATTTCATATCCGAAAAGTTCTACATCTTTACCGTATTGCTCCGATAGTAAGTTTAGGATTTCTCCGGCTCCACATCCGATCTCACAAATTTTTTTTGGAGTTAAAGAATTTTTTTCAATAATTTTCCTTATCTGTTTTACTTTCCAAGGTGAATCATCCTCGTGCCATAACGGATTATTACCAAGGTACGTTCCGTCCTCATATATTCGCGTCATACAATTCTCCTCGGCCAACCCTTTCAACATAAGGCTTTTATGCCCTATTTTAAAGATTTGCTCAATTAATATATTTCAGCATCACATCTCTGACCTTATCCATAAGTTCGGTGATGTTTTTTCGATCAAACTCTTTTGTTGATATCGGTTTTTCATAAGTTAGTTTGATACTGCCGGGTCTTATTATCCAATTCGTTTTCCTCTTTACTCTATAACTTCCCTCCTGAATAACCGGAATTATATCCAAACCCGACTCAATAGCAAGAAGAAATCCTCCTTTCTTAAATTTTCCGATTTTTCCGTTTATCGTTCTCGTCCCTTCCGGCATAATACCAATAGAAAGATTTTTTTGCTCATTTAAAACCTTTGCGGCATTTTTTAGGGAATCCATCGCTTTTCTCCCGTTCTTTCTGTTAATGGGTATCATTCCGATTCTTCTCATAAGAGGACCGTAAATCGGCCAATTCATATGACTCTCTTCCTCAATACCCCTTACTTTACCCGGGAAAGCGGCATTAAATATAAACCCGTCAAATATATTGACATGATTCATCATCAAAATATATTTTTTGTCAGGAAGCAAATTATTCCTCCCTTCAACTTTCAATCTTATTCCCGCAAGTATAGGAATCATCCTTGAAAAAAATTTTATTACCTTCTCAAAAAACCATCCCGTGGTAAAAATACCGATCACAAAAATAATAATTGCTCCGATAATAAAATGGATTCCTTCTATAAGATATATAAAAATCGACAAAACCACATCCTTAATAAAAAAAAATAAATTAATCGGTTTCTCCATTAATATTATATATCACAGCACATAAAAAACATGAAGAGGTCGGGATTGAATCTTGTATCGTTTATATCGTATAATCCGTTTAATGAAAATTTCCTCAATAAATTCTTTGATTGAAGCACTTAATTCCGATGCTCCAATTAATAAAGTTTTTATAAGCAAGAAAAGAAAAGATATCAGAATAGGAAAAATAATAAGTATTTGCAAAGAAAAGGGGGTACCTTTCATGATTATTCCCCCTGTTGCACTTAACAAAAAGGCAGGAAATGACAACCAAGGAGTATTTGCAGAGATATCTCCTGTAAAAATCTTTACTCTGGATGAGATACTAAAAAAAAGTGACGGAATTATTCTCATTCTTGATTCCGTGACCGATGCAGGAAATCTCGGTGCAATTATCAGAACTTCCGTTGCTGCCGGAATTGATGGGATTATTCTTTCAAGGAGACATTCGGCACCTCTAAATGAAACAGTGCTTAAAACCTCTTCGGGAGCATTAATGAATGCCAGGATTGTACTTTCAAAAAATATATCAAGAGAGATGAAAATACTGAAAGAAAAAGGATATTGGATTATTTCCACCGATGTCAAATCCGGCTTACCCTACTATGAATACACTTTTGATATTCCAACAGCTATCGTGATAGGAAGTGAAGGGAAAGGGATATCCACAATTGTGAAGAAATATACCGATCAGTTTATAAATATCCCCCAATCAAAAAAGATTGAATCTTTAAATGTATCCGCTGCCACGGCGGTAATTTTATTTGAAGCCCTCAGGCAAAAAAAAACTAAAAAAAATAGCGGATAACCAAACGGCTACCCGCTATTTAATCCGAGTAATTATTCTACTATCGCAAGTAGATCAGACCGAGAAATCAGTAGATGCTTTTCTCCATCAACCTTTAATTCTTCACCGGCATATTTCCCATAAACAACCTTATCTCCAACTTTGATCATCTCTTTTAGTTCGTCATCAGTACCAACTGCTTTAACTTCGCCCACTACAGGTTTTTCTTTCGCAGTGTCGGGAATAATTATAGATCCCACTTTCTCTTCTCTGTCTAATGGAAGAACCAATACTCTGTCATCCAATGGTTGAACTTTCATATTAACCTCCTTTGATATTTAACAGTTTATTTATTTCAGTCTTGTTAAAACCGACTATCGCTCTATTGTTTATAAGAGTTACGGGAACACCCTGCTGTCCCGTCCTTCTTACCATGTCTTTAGCACCCGCCTGATCCTTTGAAACATCAATATCCTTATACCTAATATTATTCTTTTTTAAGTACTGTTTCAGAGTTCGGCACCACGAACACGTTGGTGTTGAAAACACTACAACTTTTGGTTGAGTCTCCATTTTCTCCTCCACATATTTAAGTTTGATTTTCTCATATTTTCCTTATCCTGTCAATATAAGATTATCCGAAATCATTACGATTTTTATGAGTTTTCAATCTTAAATAACATAGATATAACAATATATTCCGAAAACAATCATACTTAAAAAGACTACGATAATAATATCGACAGCATGAAACAAAAAACTGTACTATTTGATTTCTTTAACATCAACATGTTATCATACAAATAATTTTAAGGGGGACTTTCAAATGAATGATTTTACTTTTAAAAAGTTTGTTCGGGGTTCTAAAAATTTTGTGGTGATCACACTTTTTTTTTCATTACTTTTTTTAACATATGCATGTGTAGATCCTACTACCGGAGAGTGCAAGTGCCCTTATAAAGGTAATAACGATCTTGCAATAATTACATTAATGATCAAAGCGGAAGCTGTGGCTGCAAACAGTGAAAACATGTTCATAATCAGATCCATTTTCGCTCCTAATGCTCATATAGTTAATGAAAGGGACGGAACGGAATGGAATGATCCTATTACACACTATCTGGAATTATTTGACATTTTCAATTTTACCGGAGCAAAAAACTTTGACATTAAGGAATTCGGTAAGGGTATTACCAGTGACACCGCTTACATAAAAAGTTCGAACTCGGGTATCTATACAATGAACGGAGGAGAACCGATTACCTACAACAATACCAACCCAAAGGATACTTGGATATTAAAAAAGAATAAAAAAGGTTGCTGGCTTATCACTGAGTATAGATATTATTAAGACCTCTATAAAAAGAGTTATTTAAAATTTTTCATTTCACGAGCCATGTCTCTCTTCATATCACGCTCTTTTAACTGTCTCTTTTTATCATAAAAATGCTTCCCCTTTGCAAGAGCAATTTCAATTTTTATCAATCCTTTACTTGTAAAATACATCCTGAGAGGTATTACGGTAAATCCTCTCGTTTTTATCTTTTTTTCAAATTTTCTCAATTCCTGTTTGTGAAGTAGAAGTTTTCTGTTCCTTAGAGGATCATGATTTATATGACTTGCATTGGTGTAAGGACTTATATGAGCATTTATTAATATGGCTTCCCCCGATTTCAAATCCACATAAGAATCTTTTATGTTGACTTTTCCCTCTCTTGCAGATTTAACTTCACTTCCCAGCAAAGATATTCCGGCTTCAATCTTATCTAATATCTCATACTCATGATATGCTTTTCTGTTAACCGCTATATTTTTATATTCCATCATTCCGAGTTAATTATATTAGATATCTCAATACAGGTAAAGGATAACCTATTCGGAATGAGATATTTTCCTCAGACTCAATTTTAGAATTTTCCTTTCCCCCATCTGTTCAATTTGCAGAATACATGATCCCAAATTGATCCTGCTCCCTTTTCTGGGAAGCTTCCCGAAGTAATATGTAAAGAGTCCCGATATTGTTGTGAAATCTTTTTTCATAGGCAATTCAACATTCAGCTGATAATTCACTTCATCAACCGGAAGTTCACCGCGAATTAAATACAATCCGTTTTCCATCTCTTCTATAGAACTTTTTTCTATATTAAAATCACCAAGTATCTCTCTGAAAATATCATTTAAAGTTATGATCCCGATAGTTATTCCATACTCATCAAGAACAACTGCCAAATCCTGATTGTTTTTTCTGAATTCCTTTAAAACATAATTTATCGAAGAGTATTCTGAAATAAAAAAGGGTTTCACCGCAAGATCTGTAAGTCTTATATTCTGAATCTTGTTTGAAATAAGAAACGGAAGGATTTTTTTTAAATATATGACAGCTACAATATTATCCAAATTATCTTTATATAACGGTATCTTTGTAATTTCGTTTTCAATTATTATCCTTTTAAATTCTTCCAAATCTTCGGATAAATCTATAGAAACCATATCAACTCTCGGAGTCATGATACTTTTAATATCCCTGTCTCCTGCATTTAGTATTTCATTTATCATCTTTAAATTATCCGGATTATGCTTAAAGAATTGAACCTCGGAAGCAAGAAAATGTTTCAGTTCTTCAGGAGTTATTTCAAATTTTTTACCTTTACCTTTTCCGGGCATTAACATGGAAGAAAGAACCGCAAAAAATTTTGCAAACGGGTAGAACAATATTGAGAAAAACCTTATTGGCAAAGCATAAAGCGATGATAGTTTATCTCCATGCCTGTACGCATAGGATTTTGGGATAATTTCAGCAAAAATTAAAACTATCAGAGTTGTGAACACGGTAGAGAATACAAGGATCATCCTATCGTCATTCAAAAAAAGCTTTGAAAAGAAAATTGTTGAAATTGATGCGGCGGCTATGTTAACAATATTGTTCCCGATTAGTATTGTCGCAAAAAACTTATCGGGATTTTTCAAAATTGCAAGTAAAAGTTTTGCTCTTTTGCTCCCTTTTTTAGCTTTATGATTCAACCTTATCGAATTAAGCGAAAGAAGAGAGGTTTCGGCAGAAGAGAAAAACGCACTAAATAAAACCAATAAGACAAAAGGTATAATGTATATTATCATTATTTCCCCTTTTCAGGATTTCATACTTCCCTTAGGGGATTTTCAGTTATTTTTTCCGTTTATTGTAGATTTGATAGACAATTTTATACAACGAAGCTCCGATACAATCATTTATAAGTTGAACATCTTTCGCTCCATCGGGAAGTTTTAATATTTTCGGAGCAAAATTAACAATTCCCTTCATTCCGTAATTGACAAGTAAATCCAACATTTCTTGAGCAACCGAATCGGGAACAGAAAGGAGTGCTATTTTTATTGAAGGGTTTTCTTTCAGATATTCACCGAGAGTATCAATATGGAGAATAGGAATTGATTTTTCTTTTAAATCCAATGAAGTTCCAACCAAATCTTTCTTCTTATCAAACAAGGCTCTGACATTAATATTTCTAACCCGAAAAAGCTTATATTCCGAAAGTGCTCTTCCAAGACGACCTGCTCCTATAACAATAACATCCGCCCCTTTTTCAATAGAGAGAATCTTTTTCAATTCCTTGAACAGACGTTTAACCTGATAGCCTTTCTTCTGTTTCCCCACCGATATTCCGAGATAAAAAAAATCTTGCCTAACTTGGTTACAGGAGACACCGGTAACCTCTTCAATCATTCTTGATGAAATATAATCGGAACCGGGAAGATCAAGCTTTAGCAGTGCTTCGTAATAGAAGGAAATTCGCCGTATAACTCTCAAACTAATTTTCTTTTTCATAATAAACCCCTTTTATAATTCAGGTCATAACTATATTCCACGAGCAAACAAAAGTCAAGTATTTAACAATATATCCTTATGTCTTTATTAAAACAGCATGATATAAAATATAAAAATTGTGTGGTAATGTCTTCTATTTCATCAAATTTTCAATATCCGATACTTTTTTAGGTATGGGCTTCCCAAGTACTTTATGCCCTTTTTCCCTTACCAAAATATCATCTTCAATCCTGATTCCCCCAAATGTTTTATATTTTTCAACTTTTTCGTAATTTATGAAATCTTTATACTTTCCTTCGGATTTCCACTTGTCGATTAAAGCTGGGATAAAATAGATACCCGGTTCCACCGTAAGGACAAATCCGGGCTCAAGTTCTCTTGCAAGCCTAAGGTAAGCTAATCCGAACTGGTCACTCCTTTTAATTTTATCCGTATACCCTACATGATTTTCTCCAAGATTTTCCATATCATGAACATCAAGCCCCATCATGTGACCAAGTCCGTGGGGGAAAAAAAGTGCATGAGCACCCTCTTTTACCGCATCCTCAATATTTCCTTTCATTAATCCTAAATCCTTCAATCCCCCTGCAATTATCTCAGCCGACAGGATATGTATATCTTTAAACTTTCGTCCGGATTGGATAAACTCTATACTGGTTTCATTTGCTTTTAGTACAATGTGGTATATATCCTTTTGCATATCGGAAAACTTTCCCGAAACCGGAATAGTTCTTGTTATATCGGAAGCATAGTATTCGGGAGATTCGGCACCGGAATCAATGATCAGTAGATCACCTTCTTCCATTTTATTGTCATGGGAATGATTATGGAGAGTCTCTCCATGGATTGAAAGAATTATCGGAAAAGATGTCATTGCTCCGTATTTTCCAACGATTCCTTCAATGATACCTGTCATTTCCATTTCATACTTTCCGGGTTTTACGGACTTGAAAAGAGCATCATACATTTCCGAAGATATTTTAAGAGCCTTCTCAATTTCGTCTATCTCTCTATCTTCTTTGTAAGAACGTTGTTTAACAATTGCCGAAATAAGTTCAAGAGAAGAATAATCCTTGATAACCTGAGGTTTAATTCCGATAAGTCCTGCAAGATCAAGGATATTCTCACCTCTGTAAGGAGGAAGAAAATGGATTTTCCGCCCTCTTTTAATAGCTGAACCAAGAAGTGTTTTCATTTCCGAAACACTGCCTGATTTTGTAGCTCCGATAGTCTCCGCAAGTTTTGACACTTTTGGTTGAGGACCCATCCATATTAAATCATCCATGGTAAAATCGGTTCCGAAAATATAATCCACTCCACTATCAATATCTATCACCCCATAAAAACCGGACTTATTCAGACCAAAATAGTATAAAAACGTGCTGTCCTGCCGAAAATGAAAAGGATTGGCAGGATAGTTCATCGGAGAATCAACATTTCCTTGAATCAGGATAATTCCGGAACCAACATTATTTTTTAAAACCGACCTTCTTTTTTCATACACAGTACGATCAAACATTATTCCTCCTATATAATTTCTTCTTTGACCGAAGAATACTTGATCTTAGCAAATCGGAGAGAAAAGTTAAATGATATTTGGTCTCTTTCACATATTTTAAGGCAATTTTTAGAAAAATAGAGATATCATCAAAAAAACATTCCAATGAACATTTTCGGGTAGGACAAGGAAATTCATAGTACCTATATCCCTCCTTGCGGATACAATGAAAAGTACCTGCCCCCTTTTGGATACCTTCACTCCGTCCGGATTGTATTTGAAATTCCGTTGACAAAATAGGTGATTGGAGTTAAAATATTTTTAGTAGTAGAGGAGGAATAATGGCACATAAAATTACTGAAGATTGTATCAGCTGCGGTGCTTGTGAAGCTGAATGTCCTGTGGAAGCTATTTCAGCCGGAGAAGATATGTACGTGATTGATGCTGAAAAGTGTACTGACTGTGGAGCCTGCGTTGAAGTATGTCCCACCGAAGCAATAAAAGCTCCCTGATATTTAAAAATATAATATTTAATAACTGATTCTGCTGTAAAAAGTTTTGGTGTTATATTATTTTACCTGTTTAACAAATAAGAATAACTATTTTACAAAGAATCGCTAAATAGATTAAATCAAACCCATTGAGTCAGGTAACGGCAACGGGTTTATGGAGAGGATAAGAATGGAAGAAAAGTCAAAATTATACAATAGTATGTCTGTACTTAAAAAAATACCGGTCTCAGCAAAAAAAATAGTAGCTGTAGCAAGCGGGAAGGGCGGCGTAGGGAAATCAACGGTTACTGTAAATTTAGCTTTGGCACTCGCTGCAAAGGGGTACAAAGTCGGTCTTATGGATGCAGATATATACGGACCGAATGTACCTCTCATGCTTGGAGTGGATAACCGAAAAGTAACGGCTGAGGACGAATTAATAGTCCCGATAGAAAAATTCGGGATTAAGATAATGTCCGTAGGATTTATTACTGAAAAAAATAGAGCACTTATATGGAGGGGAGCACTTGCAAACAAGCTTATTGAACAATTTCTTCAGAATGTAAAATGGGGAGAGCTTGATATTATGCTGATCGACTTACCACCTGGAACCGGAGATGTACCGCTATCAATATTACAAAAGGTCGAACTTGACGGAGGAATCATAGTCACAACACCTCAGGAAGCTTCTATTGCAGATGTAGTAAAAATGATCAACATGTTTAACGAAGACAAAATTGAAGCCGAGATTATCGGCATTGTGGAAAACATGAAGTATTTTTTATGCCCGCATTGTAATAAAAAAACCGAAATGTTTCCGGTTGCCGACTCTAAAAATTCCACAAAAAATCTTGGATATGAAGTCATTGCAGAATTCCCTTTCGATAATAGAGTCGGATTGAAAAAAGATAATGAGATTCCTTACTATATCAACGAGAAAGATTCTCCCCTTATTGAGGAAATTAACAACCTTGCGGACAAAACTGCAAAAGCAATAGAATTAACAAAATAAATATTGGCTCAAAAAAATAAAGTTAACCTTAACCTGTAGTTAAAAGAGGACATTGTTGACATAATATTATTGGCATTGATAATGCTTATGCTTATATAGGAGGCAAAACATGAAAAAGCTATTAATATTTTCAATTATTGCTGTATTCGTATACATTTCTGCTTTCGCAGAATATCCGAGAACGGATCAGACTATTGCAAAATACTATAATAATGCGAGAGTAGTTAAAGTAAAGTACTCTCAAGGCGACACATACGTGTCAAGAAGTTTCGACGAAGGGAACGAGGAGGCCGGTGTTAATCTTCCGATATTTGAAAAAGATACTGTCGGAACAAATGACGGGAGACTTGATATTTATCTCGGAAAATCAAATTTTTTGAGACTTGATTATGATACAGAAATTGAATTTCAGAGAATTCCCGAATTAAGAAAAACCAATATGAGAGTATTTATTAGAAGAGGTAGTATTTACCTTGATATTCATAACCTTGACTATTCCAAAGATATTGAGTTGCAAACTCCGGATTGCGGCATCTTTATACTGAACAGGGGTATTTACAGGATTAATTATAACGGTGCCAGAGGCACTGAAGTTTTCGTAATAGAAGGGCTTGCGGAAGTTGCCGGTGAAAATAGTAGCAGAAGTATCATGGAAAACCAAAAAATAGTAATGAGGAGAGGTAGCATTCACGAGAGACCTTTTTACTTTTATGCTTCGGATAATGACAACTTCGATCAATGGAACGAAGAGAGGCACAGTCAGATAAGTTATGCAAGAAGCAGTTCTTCAAGATATCTCGACAGAGGATACGAAGATTATGAATATGAATTATCAAGATCCGGAAGATGGAGGTATAGTTCTACTTACAATACAAATATCTGGATCCCATACAATGTTCGAGTCGGCTGGAGACCTTACTACAACGGCAGATGGGTTTGGACTCCTTCTTACGGTTATTACTGGTATTCGTATGATCCTTGGGACTCCTTTACTTATCACTACGGCAGATGGCATTATGATTCTTTTTGGGGATGGCATTGGCTCCCCGGTTACAGATGGTCACCCGCATGGGTTGGCTGGTGTTATAGCGGATCATATTACGGATGGACTCCTCTAAGCAGATATAACAGACCGGTTATTGTCATCAACAAAAGATGGCTTAGAAACTACGACTACAGAAGAGGTATACCGTGGAGATCTCAGTCTTCGGTCTTCGTAGAGAAGGGACATATGGGGAGATCTATAAGAAAAGTTGCACTTAGAAAAGGATCAATGCTAAAGAACCGAAAAGTAAGATTGAGCTACTCTGGAATTTCTCCATCAGCAAGAATCAATTATAATCATATAAAGGTAAAAAATTCCAGAGGAAAGACAGTCAGATTTAAAAAAAGTGGGTTAAGATCACCTAACTTTAAGTCTGTTACACAAAAAAGACGTGATGGAATCAAAAGTCGGACAATTTACAAATACAGAAAAAGTAACTCAAACGGCTTTAGTACTTATAAAAAATCCGGTTCCGCAAAGAGGAATCAGCTTGGAGAATTTAATAGACAAAGATATAAAAGCAAAAAAATATCGTCTTCAAAAGTTAAAAAATCTTCAAGTTCAAGATATAGAACTAAAGCAATAAAATCTTCCGAATCAAGATCCGGGAAAAAAATAAAAAGGAAAAAACAGACCGGAATTCCGTCTTTCTCATACAGGAGATATTCGGGTTCCCAAAATTCCGGCAACTACTCTTCAAGATCGTACGGAACTCGTAAAAGTTCCGGCTACAAGTATGGTAGTTCTTCAAGGAATACATTTAGAAGATATACCTCCAAGACCTCCGGATCATCATTCTCATACAAGAAAAAACATTACTCGTCAAGAATTTCAAAACCAAACTATAACAGATCTCGTTCCTATAAAAGTTACAGATCATACTCACCGAAGAAATCCATTTACGGCAAAAAAAGTTATGGTGTCGGAAATAATTCCTTCAAATATTCAAAACCGAATTATAGTAAAGATTCTTATAAAAAAAGTCGAAGCTACTCTAAACCAATAAGCAGATCTAAGAGTTACTCCGGAAGCTATCGCAGTTCAAGAAGTAGCTCCAGAGGTATCTCTACAAGGAGATCTGTAAGATCTTCATCCGGTTCTTCTTCATCTTCATCAAGATCGGGAAAAGCAAAGAGAAAGTAACGATATATAAAAGGGGAAAGAAATATTTCTTTCCCCTTTTTTAATCTACTTTAAAAAAAATCATACCCTTTTTAGATGTTACCGAAACACTCCCTCCTTTTGATAGTTTTCCGAAAAGCAATTCTTCTATAAAATAATCTTTAATTTTTTCTTGAACCACTCTTGCAATTTCTCTTGCACCGAATAGATTTGAATAACCTAATTTTGCTATTAATTTATATACGGAAGGGGAGAGAGATAGACTGATTTTTTTTGAAGCAAGTTGAGATTTAAACTCATCAATCTCTTTTTTCACTATATTTAGTACGGAATTTTCATCAAGTCTGTCAAAAATTACAATTTTATCAAGACGGTTCCTGAATTCAGGTGAAAAATATTTTTCAATTGATTTAAAAATAGCTTCATCTTTAATGATCTTATCATCAAAACCAATACCGGAACGTCCGATCTTTCTTGCTCCGGCATTTGATGTCATAATAATTACTACGTTTCTAAAATCCGCTTTTCTACCTGTATTGTCGGTTAATGTGGCATAATCCATTATCTGAAGCAAAGTATTAAAAATATCACTATGAGCCTTCTCTATTTCGTCAAGCAAAAGGACACAATAAGGATCTTTTCTTACGGTTTCGGTTAACAATCCTCCTTGATCAAAACCAACATATCCGGGAGGTGAACCAATCAACCGTGCAACGGAATGCTTCTCTTGATATTCCGACATATCAAATCTGTGAAATCCTATGTTCAGTACCGATGCAAGTTCTTTAGAGAGTTCGGTTTTTCCAACACCCGTAGGACCAACAAATAAAAATGAAGCAACCGGCTTATCCTCTTTACCAAATCCGGCTCTTGATCTTTTAATGGATTCAGATACAACTGAAATTGCATTGTTTTGACCAAATATTCTGTTTTTCAAATCTTTTTCCAGTTTTCTTAATTTAAAAAGATCTTTTTCCGATATACTTTTTTCCGGAATTCCGGACATTTTAGATATTACTTTTTCAATCTCTTTATCTCTGATAGTATTAATCACTTTATCGGATCTTCCATTCTCAATTTTTCTAAGTGCTCCCGCTTCATCCATTACATCAATTGCCTTATCAGGGAGAAATCGCTCGTTTATATACTTATCGGATAATTTTACTGCTGTTTCCAAAGCATTTTCACTATATTTAACTTTATGAAACTCTTCAAATCTCCCTTTAAGTCCATTGAGGATTGAAATTGTTTCCGTTATCCCGGGTTCTTTTATTTCAATTTTTTGGAACCGTCTTGAAAGTGCCCTGTCTTTTTCAAAATATTTTTTATACTCCTCAAAGGTTGTAGAACCGATACATTGGAGTTTTCGCGAAGCGAGAACAGGTTTTAAAATATTTGATGCATCCATTGCACCTCCCGATACAGCACCTGCTCCGACAATATTGTGAATTTCATCTATAAAAAGGATACCGTCACCGACTTTAAGAAGTTCGTTTATTATTTTTTTTAATCTATCTTCAAAATCTCCTCTATATTTTGTCCCAGCAATAAGTCCTCCAAGATCCAAACGATATATTTTTTTATTCTCAAGATATTCGGGAACATTTCCTTTTGCTATAAGTTGTGCCAATCCTTCCGTTATTGCCGTTTTTCCCACTCCCGGCTCACCGACATGAACAGGATTGTTTTTTGTCCTTCTACATAAAACTTCTATAGTGCGATCTATCTCATTTTTTCTTCCTATTACAGGATCAAGTTCACCCTTCAAAGCGAGTTCTGTCAATTCCACAGCATAAAGAGAGAGAATTTTCCCTTTTCTGCTCTGCTTTGATTTCTCTACAGGGGTCGCCTCAGTCTCCTCCGATGTTGACCTATTCACCGTATCATCTTTCCACTCAGACTCCGAATCGGGTTTGTAATCCATCCCGTGAGATATGTAAGAAAGGAGATTAACTTTAGTAAGACCTTCATTGTTGAGAAGTGAAAAAACATACGACTCCTTGTCATTAAAGAAACCGGCAAACATATCGGAAACATTTAACACATCTTTTCCGACGGAAGAAATATGAATCATTGCATTTTCAATTAAGTTGATGAACCCTTCGGACTGAACCGGATCTTTCTCTTTTGTTACCGGTATGTACCGATCCGCAAAAAAATTCTCAAGTTGCCTTTTAAGAGAATCTATGTTTCCTCCCAATGAGTTGATAATATCCTGTCCCGTATCAAAAAACAGAGAAGAGTACAAAAGATGTTCTGGAGTTACATATTCATGTGTTCTTGTTTTCGCTTCATTGAACGATGCTATGAGAATATTGTTAAGTTCTTCGCTTACTCTCATCTATCCCTTCTCATAAGTGCATTTAAGTGGAAATTCATTTTTCCTCGAATATTTATTCACTTGATTAACTTTTGTTATTGCAATATCAAGAGTATATAATCCACATACTCCTTTACCTTTCTTATGCACATCAAGCATTATTTTTGTTGCCTCCGATGCGGATTTTCCAAAAAAAGAGACAAGGATTTCCACAACAAAATCCATCGTTGTGTAATCATCGTTGAATATTACAACTTTGTACATCTCCGGAGTTATAGTTTTAAGTTCCGATGATATCTTGAAATCTTCTTTTATTCCCATTTAAATTAATTTCAATATTTTTTGCCAAAAGGATTCTTTAAAACCTATAAGAAATTCCTCCCCTGAACATTAGACCGTCATAGACTGCAACTTCACCAAGCAGATGGATATTATCCGTGATCTTACCGCGTAAACCGAAATTAATATGGATAATCGGAAAAAATTCCAAAGGAAATTTTTCTCCTTTCTTTTTTCGGTATTCTTTTTTTATATCTTCAGTATTCCATCTGTCATCCTGTTCTCTGATTAAATCAACCCCGTTGATATTCGTCATAATCTTTGAATGAAATTTAATGAGTATATCCAATGACCCGAATCCGAATCCGAGACCTATAAAAGGATGAACTCTTTTTGATGGCGACAAATCCCAACGTATGGAAAAGTTAAATGAATGAGGTAAAATATCTATCGTCCCCGATGCTTCAGCTTTGATTGAGCGTCCACGATTATCACGACCATTATATTTCCCGTCAGCTCTCATCTTAAAATTATTTCTCTCATAAGAAACACCTAAGGAAAAAGAGCCTTTTTCACCGCCCGGAAAGAACCTGAACTCAAAACCATAGTTATTACCATTGGAACTAAACTTTAAACTTCCGTATTCAGGGTCCCAGTATTCAATCTCCGGTATAATTCTATCTTCAACAAGAGGTGCAATCATGTTTACATTCCATGTTGAAAAGTGCAACCCGAACTCAAACATCCCCTTTGCTGAAATAGGGATCATCAAAAAAGCGATTATCATTGTAAACAATACCTTTCTTTTCATATGATCTCCTTCTTTTCTATTATAAATAAATCCTAACAAAAAACAACCTTCCGGTTACTTGATCTTTATTAAAAAAAACTGTATATCAATCAATAAAGGAGAAGACATGAATAGAAAATTATTGGTTATCATAGTCATATCTATTTTGATTCTAAACAGGGGGACAATATTTTCAAACCCTGTAAATAAAAAATTCGAGAGCCTTCCGATTTTTTCGGAAGAACTGGCTATTAAATTTTCAGAAATGGCTCTTAATTGTATTGAGAAAAAATACCCCAACAAACCGTCTCATGTTTTTAACAATGCCAAAGACTTGAAAACTCCTTTTGAACTTCATCCTGCATTTTACGGTTGTTTTGACTGGCATTCCGCCGTTCATGGTCATTGGATGCTTGTCAGAGTGGTAAAAATGTTCCCGAATATTAAGATTAAAAAAAAGATAATCAATGCTTTAAAAAGAAATATTACCCCCGAAAAAATAAAAATTGAAGTGGAGTATTTAAATCAACCGAGCAGAAAATCTTTTGAGAGAACATACGGATGGTCATGGCTTCTGAAACTGACCGAAGAACTATATGCATGGGATGATCCCCGCGGAAAGGAGATGTATAAGACCATTTTACCTCTCGCAAAAAAAATAGTTTCCAATTACATCCATTTTTTGCCCAAACAAACCTATCCGATAAGAACCGGTGTTCATCCTAATACAGCATTCGGACTTTTATTTGCTTACGATTATGCTAAAAAATCAAGTGACAAAGAACTTATGAATATAGTTATTGCGAAAAGTAAAGAATATTATATAGAAGACAAAAACTGCCCGTCCGGATGGGAACCGGGAGGAGAAGATTTCTTTTCACCATGCCTTATGGAATCATTGTTAATGACAAGAATCCTTAAACCGAAAGAATTCAGATTATGGTTCAATAAATTTTTCCCTGATATTAAGAATAGCAATCTTTTAATTCCAGCGGTTGTCTCCGACAGAACCGATGGCAAACTTTCTCACCTTGACGGACTGAATTTGAGTCGAGTATGGTGTTTTTCAGCTATTGCAAAATCTATGAAACATAATGACGACCTTGTAAACATATTAAAAGATGCAATAAAGCTACATCTGAAAGTAGCGATGGAAAATATTAAAAGCGGATTTTATGAAGGTGAACATTGGCTTGGCTCTTTTGCCGTTTACGCCTACTCGGAACTTTGATTTTTGCTTGAAAGGTTCTCTTCTTTTTCCATAATTTCTATCAGTTCCTTCCATGTCTCCATTGTCTCACGTGTCCCCTCTTCATCAAGTTTATTGATTGCAAATCCGGCATGAACGAGAACATGATCACCTAATTCACATTTTTCCAGGAGGTCAATACGAATCTTTCTCTTAACACTTTGAAATTCCACAACAGCATTCTGCCCATCCAATTCAATTATTTTTGCCGGAAATGCAAGACACATTATTCCTCCTTTAGTCGCACAAATATAACATATTCATAATCTCCGTTCAATATTTTGTATAATTAGGTTACATATTTTAGAAAGTGTCTGTCCCTTTTTATTTTTTAAAAATTCTACCTAAAAAAAACCGTTAACCCTTTTCATTTGACATGTTTGGAAGAATTAAATACTATCTTGATGAAATGAGAGCTATATTTATTGCAGTAGGGAGTGAACTCCTTAATCAAAATAAGATAGATACAAATTCTCTTTATGTATCTGAAAAGCTAAGAGAAAAAGGGATTCTAACAAGCATGAAGATGGTTGTAGGAGATGACAGGACTAATTTAAGTTGGACTATAAAAAATGCCTGTAAGAGGACTCAACTGGTAATTGTTTCGGGAGGTCTCGGACCAACGGAAGATGATATAACGAGAGAATCGGCTGCAGATGCTTTAAAACTGAAACTTATTTTTGATGAGAATATAGTTCTTGAAATAGAGAAAATGTTTAGGATGAGAGGTCTTGATATGCCTGCCATTAACAAACGGCAAGCATTTCTCCTTGAAGGTGCGGAGATCCTTCATAACTCAGTTGGGACGGCTCCGGGTCAATACTATGATGACGGAAAAGTACGCCTTCTGCTACTCCCCGGTCCCCCGAATGAGATGATTCCTATTTTCAATAAGATTTTTGAGGAAAAGATCTCGCCTTTATCAAATTTTCAAGTTTACAAAAGAATCCTTAAGTTTGGAGGAATAACGGAATCGGAAGTGGATTCGATGATTTCCGGTATTTATAAAAAACACAAAAATCCGGTAACAACAATTTTAGCATCACCCGGAATAATTGAGGTGCATCTGCTTGGAAGGGCAAAAAAAGATATAGAAGAAATTACGGAACTGACAAACAATTTAGCGGATAATATTAAAGACAAGATGTCTGAATTCCTTATTACCGAAGATGACTTGAAAATAGAAGAAGTTGTTATAAAAGAGCTGTCTTCTCGAAAACTCACAGTAAGTATTGCAGAAAGTTGTACGGGAGGCGGACTTGGTAATGTTTTAACAAATGTTCCTGGCAGTTCCGATGTTTTTCTCGGCGGAGTAATACCGTACTCAAATTATTTAAAAATAAAACTTCTAAATGTAAAATCAGAAACTTTGGAAAAACAAGGAGCGGTATCGAAACATGTTGCAAAGGAGATGGCTCAAAATATTCGCAAAATTTCAGGATCGGATATCGGAGTATCAATAACAGGCATTGCCGGACCTGGAGGCGGAACTTCAAAGAAACCTGTCGGTTTGGTATTTATGCATCTGAATACTTCCGAAAAAGACATTGGTGAATACCGGATCTTTCCGGGAGACAGAGAGGTCGTAAAAATTCGTACTATTGCTTACTGCTTGAACATGATACTAAAATACTTAAAAAATGAAAGATTATGATATTGATAATATTTCTCTTGATTTCTTTTATAAAAATCAGATTAAAATATTTCAAAACAGGAAGGGATACAGATTCAGTGTTGACTCCCCTATCCTCGCAGACTTTGTCCCTTATTCGAATAATAATGGAGTTGAAATCGGTTCCGGTTCCGGAATAATTTCTCTTCTCCTTTTGTTTAGGAATAAAATCCCGTTTATAACAGGAATTGAAATTCAAAAAAATCTTTATGAACTTTCACTTATGAGCATTAAAGCAAATGAATTTCAATCAAAATTTAAAGTTATTAACGGAGATTTTAATGAGTTGTATCTGCAATTCAAGGGGATAATGAATATTTTTTCCAATCCTCCGTTTTTCAAAAAAGGAATCGGACACTTAAGTAAAAATACGGAAGTAAGAAGGGGAAAGTTTGAGATTGATATTGAGTTAAGTGACATAATAAAAAGATCCGGAGAAATCCTCGGAAAAGGAGGAAATCTTTTTCTGATACTCCCTTTTGAAAGATTTGAAGAACTTATGAAGTTATCAAACAATTATAAGCTATACCCTGCAAGATTACGGAAAGTGTTATCGTTTCAAAATGGAAAACCGGAGAGATTTCTGATACAATTGACTAATCGCAAGAGCGATCTAAAAGAGGAGTCTCCACTGATAATATATAGTTCTTTGGGTTTATATTCCGATGAAATGGAAAATATTCTGGCAGGAAGGTGAAATGTTAAAAAGTTTAAAAGAGTTATATCGTTACAGGCAACTACTTATGGTTCTGGTTTCACGGGAATTGAAAGCAAAATATCGGGGTACCGTACTCGGGTTTTTCTGGAGTTTCATGAACCCGATACTTCTTGTTACCGTTTATTCAATAGTTTTCGGACTTATATTTCAGCCGAAATATGCCGATATGGGGAAATCAATTTATTACTCTATCTTTTTCTTTACGGGAATCCTTCCGTGGACATGGTTCTCTTCATCTATTTTAGAGTCATCCAACGTACTGATTGCACACGGATCACTAATAAAAAAAATTAACTTTCCAGTTGAGATACTTCCAATGATGGTTGTAATTACCAATATGGTTAATTTCGCCCTTGGCGTTCCCGTCCTGATAGTAGCATTTATAATTCTCGGAAAATCTTTAAGTTTATGGGTTTTCTTATTACCGGTAGCCATGTTCGTTCAATTTATTTTTACAATGGGACTCGGATTTTTTATATCCGCTTTAACCGTCCATTTCCGTGATATTAAAGATATTCTTGTGAACCTGATAACCTTGTGGTTCTTTGTAACACCGATAATATACCCTTTTTCCTTCGAACCGATCCAGAAATCCAATCTGCTGAAACTATTACTATCACTCAATCCTATGACTCATATTGTCGAATCATATCAGTATATATTCTTTTACGGGTCGCTTCCTCACTATAAAAAAATGACAATGACATTGATAGTAGGTCTGATACTATTTTATCTCGGATATAGATTATTTGATAAACTCAGAGATACTTTCGTGGAAGAGGTCTGATATGGGATCAATAAAAGTCAACGGGGTAAAGAAATTTTATAAGAAATTTTCAAATAAGCATAAATATTTAACGTTAAAAAGTGCTTTTCTCAGCAGAACACTATTTACGGATCTAAAGAGCGATGAAGTATTTGAAGCTCTCAGAGGAATAAGTTTTGAGGTAAAAAAGGGGGAAACACTAAGTATCATAGGAGAGAACGGATCGGGGAAAAGTACTCTCCTTAAAATTTTAGCAGGTATATCAAAACCGTCTGAGGGTAAGGTTGAAACCAAAGGGAGAATATCTGCACTCATTGAACTCGGAGCCGGTTTCCATCCTGAGATATCCGGAAGAGAAAATATTTTCATAAACGGCAGTATTCTGGGTCTTTCCAAAAAAAAAATCGAAGAAAAATTAGATGACATAATAAAATTTGCCGAACTGGAAGATTTTATTGACAATCCGGTTAAGACCTATTCTTCAGGGATGTATATGAGATTAGGATTTTCCATAGCAATAAATGTTAATCCAGACATATTATTGATTGATGAAGTTCTTGCAGTAGGTGATGCATCTTTTGTCCCAAAGTGTCTTGACAAGATCAATGAATTTAAAAGGAATGGAAAAACAATAGTTTTTGTTTCACACGATCTTGCTACTATCGAAAGAATAAGTGATGAAGTGATCTGGATCAAAGACGGAAAGATATTTAAGAAAGGCTATCCGAAAAGAATCACGGATGCGTATCTTGAATACATAGGGAAAAAGGACGAAGAGAAAGCATCGGAAGATCACAAAAGCAAAGAAGCTGAAGGAAATCTCGACAAGGAAAAAAGATGGGGAAGCAGAGGAATAGAGATAACCAATGTAAAAATGAAGGATAAGAAGGGTAATGAAAAATATATTTTTTCTTTTGACGAACCTCTTACAATTGAATTTGATATTTATGCAAAAAAGGAAGAGAAAGATTTTGTTTTCGGACTTGGAATATTCAATACCGAAGGGATAAATTGTTACGGATCAAACACTCTAATAGAAAATTATAAGTCAAATAAAATATCCGGAAAAGGGGAAATTAAGATAAGTATTCCTTCGCTTAATCTCGTTAACGGAACATATTTTTTAAACCTTGCAGTTCACAAAAGAGATGGATTCCCTTTTGATTATCACCATTTTCTCTACACTTTTAAGGTCGTTTCCAATCACAGAGATGTTGGAATTGTCAGGATTGATCATAAATGGAATTTTTCTGAAAACATTAGATTTAAAAATAAGAATAAATGATAAACCCGATAATTTACGGCAAAAAATCGGATATTGATTCACTTCCGTCATTGATAAATACATTAAACGGAAAGATAATATTGACCGGCGGCATTTTTGACTTTATGAATCCTCATCATATTGATTTATTCGATTTCGCCTCCTCTAAAGGTGATATCCTAATTGTAGCGGTTAAAAACAATAGCAAACATACTCCTTTTAAAGAAAGACTTGAAATACTTGAAGCTTTTGAGAAAATTGATTATTTATTCTCCTATACGGATATTAATGATATTAAGAAAATAGAACAACTTTTTGATCTGATAATATCAAACAACGAATTCGCCTTTACATCCGATAAAATATCCTTCTCGGTAAAAATATTGAGTTTTTCCACCTAAGTATCGTTCAAAATATAAAAAAACATTGTATCAACGGGGTTTGACAAAAAAAATCCTGTATGATAAAAACATAATGAGCAGATATAGTTGTATCTGCAAATGAAATGTAATGGAGATAAATTCATACGGAAAATCTGATATCGGAAAAGTCCGCAATAACAATGAAGATTATCTGATTAAGAAAAAAATAAGTAATTCGGAGTATCTGTTTATTGTTGCAGACGGAATGGGAGGTCATCAAGCGGGAAATATAGCCTCAAAACTGGGAGCTGAAACATTTTTAAAGTATTATTCTTCAGTAAGAAAGAAAGGAGTATCAATACAAGAATCGATGCTTGAGTCCATCAATCAAGCCAATTCGGCTATTTTAGATAAAGCTACTTCAGAAATTGATAAACGGGGAATGGGGACAACGTTCAGCTCTCTATTAATATCCGATAATGAAGCAAATATCATCCATATCGGAGATTCAAGAATATATCTTGTAAGAGATGGCAAAATTAAGAAAGTTACTACAGATCATACCTTTGTAGAAAAAATGGTTGACGAAGGGAGGATAACCTCGGAGGAAGCAAGAGTTCACCCACAAAAGAATATATTATATATGTCTCTTGGTGCAAGAGAGGTTTTTCATCCGGATGAAGTTAAAGGAATTAAGATCGAAAATAACGATATATTTTTGATCTGTTCAGACGGTTTGACCGATATGGTTACAGACGATGTCATTAAAGAATATTGTGAATTATACTCTCCTGAAAAAGCTGTTAACGAATTGATTGCTCTTAGCAATAAAAACGGAGGACTTGACAACATTTCTATAATTATTATTAAGATTGGAAAAGAAACAAAAAATCCTAAGGAGTCAATTCTAACATCCAAATTAAAAAAAAGTCGTTTACTTTTTTTAATGGTATCAATGTTGTTTCTTTCTCTTATTGTTTTCGGATCGGTAATTTTAAAACAAAAAAAAATACAGATTTTTTCAAATAATTCTTTTCGAGTTGATCTCAAACCTCTTAAAGCTGAAGAAAGAGCTAATTTGAATCTTGTAAGTCAAATTTTAGGAATTTCTAAAAATAAAGATACTAATAAATTTATAGATAATGACACTTTGATGGTAAAAACCTCACAATCAATCTCTATGGTTTTCTCCAAGGAAGAATTTATTGTAGTAAAAAACGGGGATATCCTCTTCAGAGAAAACTACAGCTTGAACAGCGGGAATATAACGCTGAAAAGTATCTACTTTGACAAAACATCAAACTGCCTTGTTGCCATTGATGACAAAAACATCATTTATAAATTATCGGTATATTAATGATTAAAATCGGTCAAGAAAAATGCGGTTTCCAAATTAAAGCGGAGATCGGTCGTGGTGGAATGGGTACAATTTATTATGCGATTGATACAACTCTAAACCGTGACGTAGCACTAAAAGTCATTCATCCGGATCTTGCAAGAAATGTTCAATTAATGGAAAGATTTAAGATCGAAGCAATGACCCAAGGGCAGATGAATCACCCCAACATTGTAACTGTATTCAGTTTCTCCGAAATTGATAATGAAAACGTTATTGTAATGGAATACGTTGATGGAAAAAATTTAAAAACCATACTTCGTGATAAAAAGATTTTGCCTATTTCCGATGCAATAATGTATTTGAAACAGATTCTAAAAGCCTTGGAATACTCCCACTCCAGAAATATTATTCATCGTGATATAAAACCCGCCAACATTCTGCTTGACGGAAATAATCATCTGAAGCTTTCCGATTTCGGTATAGCAAAAGTATTCGGAAGGGAAGGGTTAACGAAAACAGGAATGTTGCTCGGTACTCCGTGGTACACTCCGCCGGAACAAGTTATGGGTGAGAAAATTGATTTTCGCTCCGATCTATATTCCGTCGGAATCACTTTTTATGAGATGGTAACGGGAAAAGTGCCTTTTAATTCCGAAACCAATTCGGATTTTCAGGTACAAAAAGCCCATCTTGAAACACCACCGCCTCGCCCTTCCATATTCAATCCGGAAATAGGATCAAAAATTGAAAAATTTATTTTAAAATCGTTACAAAAAAAACCCGAAAGACGATTTCAATCGGCTTCGGAAATGTTAAAAGAAATAGAATCCATTGAGGAAAAAATAACCGAGACCATAATAACTCGAGACGGCACAAAACACGTTACATTAGTTGAAGCGGGAATCGGAAAAAGAAAAGGGAAAAGGTTGTTGCTTGGATCTCTTTTAGTTTGTCTTGTCGGTTTAACACTCTATTTTTTTACGATAAAAAACGAAAAACCCACCTCAGAAAAGTTAAATCCCGTTACTTCAAATATCACAAAAAAAGCCAACGAAAGGGGAAAGGACAAAGAGCTAACAGGTTCGTTGAAGAAACAAATCATACAAAAATCCACTGTAAATAACAATTCGAAACCTATCAAAAGTAAGCAAACAAAAACTATACCGAAAAAAATAAAAACAATAAAAACCAAAAGGGAAAAACCAATAATCATAAAAAAAAAATCTGATTCCGTTCTTCAAAAGAGTGAAGTTATTTTGCAAGAAGAAGCAGTTAAAAGTAGTCCTGTTCTTTCTAAAAAAGTGATATCGGATATTAAACTTGAAGCTGAAATTATTAGACTTGAGAGGCTTGTTGAAAATAAAGATTTCGAAGATGTCGAGAAAAGTATTTCCAAACTTATCGAATCCGGAGTCAAAAATAACGGTCTTTATTCATTAGCCGGAAAAATGAGATTTATTCAGGAAAAATTCCCCGAAGCGGAAAGATTTTGGAAAGATTCAATCGCAGGCGGCGGATCTGTTACCCTCAGATTTTATCACAAACACGGTCTGTTCAACAAAGGATGCTCAGGTCAATTAGTTTTAAAAAAAGGATTGATAATTTTTAATTCCGTGACAAAAAGATCACATAGTTTTGCAGCAACTATTGATACAATTAAAAAAGTTAAAAAGAGAAAAGGAAATTCCGGCATAGAGATCTCTTTTCATATCAGGGACAGAGTGAAAAAAAATGTTTTTATTTTAAGGAGGAGAAGCAGAAACGGGGAGAGATTCATTGCGGTCTTTATTAACAAATTTATCTTAGGAGTGCAATAATGTTTAAAAACTTTTTAAAGAGATTTTCAAAAAAAAAGGTTGAACCGCGGCAAGAAAAAAAAATGAGTTTTTTTACAGGTGATACCCCCCCTTTTTTTCCCGAAGAAACACTCGTTGAAAATATAACTCAGAGAAAAGAAACTGAAGTATTCGAGAAATCCAAAACCGATTACAACGAAATTGATGTTCTGGTTAACGGAGAAAAAATATCATCTTACAGGGTATCCGATGACGGAATCAGTGTTGGAAGAGATCCTTCCAGAGTCGGTATCATTATAGCGGAGCCGATCATTTCAAAGCTCCATTGTTCTTTTTACAGAACCGGAGGAAACTTGAAAGTAATTGATCATAACTCTACTAACGGCGTATATTTGGATGGAGTTAAAATTACCGACAAAGTATTGAGAAACGGTGCAATAATTTCTCTGGGGAAAAAAGGTACCGTTAAACTTGTTATTCACAATTCGAAGGAGTAATGATGAAGAAGTATATTTTACTGTTATTTTTATTACCAGTTATCCTACTTTCGGCTGAAAGGTCGGGAGATAGAGAGATCCTCAATCATCCGCTCTGGAAACAAGGATTTGATGAGTATACGGTTAATCGGGAAATTGTTGAAATACTGCAATCAAAGATCAGAGAAATTGATTCAATTGACGTATATTTTGCCTTTTGGTGTGGAGATTCCGTAAACAACGTTCCCCCGTTTATCAAAATTGTTAATGCGATAGAAGAAAAACACCTGAAAATAAATTATTTTAAAGTTAAAAGAAAACAATCGGGTGAAAAATATTATTATAAAAAGTTGAGAGTTGAGAGAGTTCCTACATTTATTTTTTTTAAAGACGAGAAAGAGATCGGGCGGATCATTGAAAATCCCAAAAAAAACATTGAAGAAGATATCCTTGAAATTCTATTAAGTACATTAGACAAATAAAATAGTCAAAATAAATTTTCCATTCCAGTCTTCGGAGGTCCTTTTCTGAATGTATCTTTGTGGTATAATTTAAAAGTATGCCGAAGTGGCGGAATTGGTAGACGCGCAAGTTTCAGGTATTTGTGGGAGCAATCCTGTGGGGGTTCGAGTCCCCCCTTCGGCACATTTTATTATTTCTAAATTTTATGAAAACAGAAAAAGGAAAAATAGCGGTACTTCTCTCAGGCAGAGGTTCAAATTTTGAAGCCATTCACAAAAATTCCGATAAAGAAAATTCCATATTTAAAATATCTTTGGTTATAAGTGACAAAAAAAATGCAAAAGGATTGAAAACTTCCGATAAATTAGGTATCCCGACATTTTTAGTTCGTCCAAAAGATTTTAAAACAAAAGATGAATATGAGAAGTATTTGATCACCCTTTTTATAAAATACGAAATAGACCTAATCTGCCTTGCCGGTTTTATGCGGATAATATCCCCCGTCCTCATAAGAAGTTATCCTAATAAAATAATTAATATTCACCCTTCACTCCTCCCTTCATTCCCCGGATTAAATGCTCAAAAACAAGCTATTGATTCCGGAGTTAAAATAAGCGGGTGTACTGTTCATTTTGTTGATGAAGGCATTGATTCGGGTCCAATAATAATGCAAGAGTGTGTTAGAATTGAGAATGGCGATGACGAAGAGTCTCTTAGTGCAAAAATTCTCAAAGCGGAACATCGGGTATACTCGGAAGTTATAAAACTCTTTTTTCAAAAAAAATTGAAAATAAATGGAAGAAGAGTTAAAATTTTATCATGAAAAAAATATTACTCCTTTTACTGCTAATCCCGATTTTCCTACTTCCGTCGGAATTTTCCATAGACAAAGCAAAAAAGATTGATCGGTACTTAAAGAAACTCGCTGAAAAGAAGCGTGAAAGTGTGATTTTGAAAAAAGTTACCTTTGATGAGAGAGATCTCAACTCCTATTTAAATCTGATTTATACCAAAAGATATGCAAGAGAGGTAAAATATATAAAACTTATATTGGGGAAAAATAATTTTGTAAGCGGGAATATGAAAATCGTACTTCGCGGAGAAAAATACAAGAATATCCCATCTTTTTTAAAAGATTTTGAGATAAACTTTGAAGGTAAACTGTTCTGCAATAACTATAGAATGCGATATGAGTTCGAAAAAGTAAAGATTAACGGGACAACATTTGCTCCTGAAATTCTTGATGAAGCATTTGGTGCGGCACAATCCGGATATAAAGTGAAAAAATCAATGTTTGACTGGTTTAAACTTCTTCCAGGTATAAAAAGCCTTAAAACAGATTACAAAAAACTTATAATCTTCTATTGATCTCCTTGCTTGACTCCTCTCCGAAAGTTATAAAAGGGGTCGGATCCAAATATTTCGAAATACTCGATAAAAACAGATATTCAACGGTTTATGACCTTTTAACACATTTTCCGAAATACTATATTGACACTTCACTAATTGATAACATAGTTGAGATTGGAGTAGATAAAGTTTACAATCTCGAAATAAAAAAATCGGGATTATACAGAAATTATAAAAGGAGACTCTCAATAATAAACATATCGGGTTTTGTCGGAGAGACTACCGTGGATATTGCGATTTTTAATAAACCATACCTAATGGAACAAATAAAATCTTCAAAAACAATAAAAATATACGGCAAGATTTTAATGTACGGTATTCAACATAGGATGGAAAATCCCAAGATCCTCAACGATAAAGGAGGGATTATTCCGGTCTATGACAACGTAGGAACAATTAGCGGTGGCACAATCGGAAACATAATAAAAAACATTTTTGACATTAGAGAAGAACATGATGATATACTTCCAAAACACCTCGTTAAAAAATATAATTTTATGCCGTTTTGGGAATCACTGAAAAGAATCCATGTTCCCGAACACCAAAATAATGACATAAAAACACTTAAGGAAAGATTTATTTATTCCGAATTTCTTTATTTCCAGATTGAATCGATTTACATCAGAAAAAAATCCGGAAAATCAAAAAGATCAAGAAACTATAAAAATATTACGGATTCGGGGAAAAATATTTCAAGTAGAATAAATTTCCAACTCACCGAAGATCAAAAAAAAGCAATTAGAGATATTCAATCGGATCTTACAAGCAATTTTACAATGCAAAGACTTCTTCTCGGTGATGTAGGTTCAGGGAAAACAATTATCTCTTTCTTGTTCCTTCTGATTGCTGTTTGCAACAACTATCAGGGAGCATTTCTTGCTCCGACAGAAGTACTTACAGATCAACATTTTGAAAATGCTTCTCACTTTTTCAAGGATATAAAAATTGCAATTTTAACCGGAAGCACTTCCCGATCGGAGAAAAGAAAAATTACCGAAGAGCTAAAATCCGGCAAGATTCAAATTATATTCGGTACACATTCCATTATTAACGATGGTATCAAATTTAAAAACTTATCCGCAATTGTGATTGATGAACAGCACCGTTTCGGAGTGGCTCAGAGAGCTTCACTATTTTACAAAGGGGAAAACGCAGATCTGTTGGTCACAACTGCAACCCCTATTCCAAGAACACTGCTCCTTTCTCTTTACAAGGACCTTGACGTCTCGGAAATAAAGTCCATGCCAAAAGATAGAATTCCTATAAGAACCCTTATTTTAAAACAAGAAGTACGTGAAAAGTTTTATGCCGAAATCCTAAATAGAGTTAAAAATGGAGAGAAAGCATTTATTGTACTCCCTTTGATATTACAATCTTCAAGATTCAAAGAACTCAGATCTTTGGAAGGAGAAAAACCTTTTTTTAAAAATATGTTCGGGGATACCCCTTTCGGTATAATATCGGGAAAAACTCCAACTGAGGAAAAACAGAGAACATTTGAAAAATTTAAAGACGGTAAAATCAATATTCTGATATCTACCACCATAATTGAGGTGGGAATAGATATCCGTGATGCAACAATAATAATAATTGAAGATGCCGATAAATACGGACTCAGTCAGCTTCACCAATTAAGGGGGCGTGTCGGGAGGGGAAATAAAAAATCATTCTGCTATCTTTTCCCTTCATTAAGAATAACAAGAACCGGTCAAGAAAGATTAAAAATAATAAAAGAGATCTCGGATGGATTTGAAATTGCTGAGAAAGATTTGGGAATGAGAGGTGGCGGGGATATTTTGGGAACCGAACAGTCGGGATATCTTGATTTCCATATTTCCGATATCAAGGAATATCCCGATTTATACCGGAAAGCAAGTAAAGATGCATTGCATATGATAAAAGATCCGATAATTCAAAATATCCATATCGCAAATAAACTTGCACAAATTGATAAGAGAATCAAAAAGATAAGTTTCAGTTGATCAGACAAGCAAACACCAACATATACTATTCGGCTACTCCCTCTTTATCACAATAAAACTGACATCATCCGACGGTTCGGCATATTGTTGCATATCAGCTTCAATTTTATTATAAATCTCCCTTGAAGATAAATTTTTCACTTTTTTAACAATATTTTCCAGTTCATTTTCAATATAAGGAACTCCGTTCCCAATTCCATGTTCCATCAACCCATCGGTAAAAAGGATAAGGATATCCCCTTTTCCCATTAAGAAAATTTCATTCACCGAATATCTTTTCTTAAATCCGATCCGATTCTTGTTTCTACTGGAATCTACATCTACAACAGATGGGAGTGTCCCTATCGGTGGAAAAACAGACACTTTTTTTGTTGATACTTTCATCATTTTATCAAGTTTGTTAGAAAAAACTATCGGCGAAGGATGTCCGGCATTAATAAACCGAAAAGCTCCATCAACCGATATCTCTCCGTAAATCATTGTAATGAATTTTGAAAAAGCCGAAGATCTGTAAAATCTTGAATTTAGAATTTCAAACAATTCACTTGTAACTTCCCCGAAAATTTTCAGTTCGTAAAGTATTCCTACCATAAAAGCTTGATGAAGCATTGCTGCCATTGAAGCATCGGAAATCTTATGCCCCGAAACATCCGCAATCAGAACACCTGCTTTATCTTTTAAAGATTTCAACTTTTCAGCAATCTTTTTTTGACCATTTACCTTTGCCTCATCTATTCTAAGATCCAAGTCATACCTTTTATTAAAATCAACATATATGATATGATCTCCTCCGGCAATACCGTTTAATGCTTTTGAACCACCAAAAATATCTATATTTTTTATCTTCGGCAATTCTCCCGAAGACGGTTTAATTGCATCCACTATTTCATTAAGATTCTCAAGTTCCCCTTTCATAAACTCCAGACTTTTCTCTGAAAACATATCGGATTTATTTTTATCAAATCTTTTTTTCATATTTAATTCCTTATAAAACCACCTCAAACCGACAATCAATTCTTAACAGGAGTTCTCTATATACGAATATAGTCCGTTAAAGTTACTAAATTTCAGTATAAGGAACCCTAATCAATTCAAATTCACCTGTTATAACCACTATCTTCAAAAAATATCTTATTAGTACGAAAAATTGATTCAGTATAAAAACAATTATTATTCCTAAAAAATCCTCTGCAACGCTCATAAATAATTTGAATATAAAATATAGAACCACGGATGAAAATATATAAAAAATAAATAGATATAGAATTTTCCTTTTATTCTTAAAAGAAAATCGAATCCCTTCCTTAAAAGAAAAAATGAAATTTTTCCCGTCTTTTAGCCTTATTATGCGAGAAAAATCATATATGGCAACTGAAAAAATAAGAAATATCATTGCTATGACAAGAAAAATAACAATAAAAACACCAAAAAGAGTTTCATCAAAAGAACTTTCAAGAGTTTTCCAAACTACGAGTATCAAAAAAATTATCGGAAGAACGGCAATAGAAAAATTAATGATATTGATCATAAAAACTTTTAAGAATCGGAAAAAATTTTCTATTGAAGCTGACAATAGTGTGAAAAATGTTGCCTTCTCCTCTTCTATAAGGACGGAAAATATCCCTGCGGATATAAATATGGAGACAAAGACATGTAAAATAACAAAATAAAAACAGATCGACAGAAGCAACATAAAACTCCCCGGAAAGTTGTTAAATATATCCAACATAACCGTAAAGAACCCATACATTTTAACATTCTCCGCTATCATCGATCTCCCTGCCGATATGGAAAACACCATATAAAACCCGAAGTAAATGATAAACGATAGAAAAATATTGTACAACCATCCATAGGCTGCGAGTCTCAGACTTCTCTTACTCAACCCGTGACCTATTATCTTTAGAATATTCATTAGCTAAAGAAGCAGAGAAGCCAGTATGTTTTGGAAATAAAATCCGAATTTTACCGCAAGCTTTCTCAATACTCCGTTCTCCTTTTTAATAGCACGTGAATTATTAACCAAATTTATATCCAATGGAATTTTAAAATTCGGATCAACCATGGCAAATTCTATCGGTGATTCATCCGTAAATCTCACTTTTTTCCACTTTTCATTTTTTTTCCAGAAAAACTTTATCTCTTTCCCTCCTTCCAATACAATTGATAACTCAACAGGGAAAAAACCACTTTTACGTACAAAGACCACTTCATTATTGTACTTTCCGCTTATTTTTACTTTGTCCGATTTGACAGAATAGACAGCTGTATCAAGATTCATATCCGTACCTACAAATTGATCGAATGCCCACGAATAATTTTCTTTAAAATAGTTATTAAACTCACTTTTGAACGTTTCCGTATCATGATGTTTGAATTTCACTTTATTAAAATAATATCTGAAAAAATCTTTAAACTCCTCTTCTCCGATTATATTTTTAAGACTTCGAAGTAAAAGTGATATTTTTGAGTGTATATTCCCCGTCAGAATTTTATTGTTGGACAAACTCCAAGATAGATTGTTAGCTCTATCAAGCGGAGAGCGGACAATAAATGACCTCCTCCTGATCTCCCAATCAAATATCCGAAAATAGAGCAAATCCAAAAGCGACCCCTTTTTTTCGAAATATTTATCCATTATTTCCATTTCATAAAAAACCGCAATACCTTCCGACAACCAAGGTTCTTTTAAAGTATCACTCCCCGCAACCTCCAACCAAAACTGATGAGCTATTCCGTGAACAACCATTAGTTCCAAATATTTCATTGAAACCGGAAGAATCTTGAGATAAACACCCGTTAAGAGAGTTGAGTAGACATGACCTGAAGAATTAAAACTATGAAGAGGTGTATCAATTACAGTTAGTGTTCTGTATGGATAGGAGGCAAGATTTTCATCAAAATACTTTAAAGTAAATTTAATAATGTTAAGATACCTCTCTTTAGCCGATCTGTTAAAATGAGAGAGAAGGAGGATTATCTCGGTATCAAACTCATTACTTTTTAATCTGATTTTATCTTTAACTTCAATAAAATCCGGATAAACCGCCCAAGCAAAATCCTGAACATTTTCCTGCTTAAATTCATAAACCGTCAATTTATTATTAGGTTTTTCCTCAGCCGTTTTAATCCCCGTAGCCCCTATCTTATAACTTTTGGGAATAGTGATCCTAACATGAAAATCATTAAATTCAGAATATAATCCCTGCCTCCTGTGGAATTGGTGAGAAATCCACTCACCTTTTTTTTCGAGAACACACACTTTCGGATACCAATGAGCAAAGAACAAATAATTTCCCGATTGTCCCGTTTTATAAAATATTTCCGGTATTTTCAATCTAAATTTTGTCTTTATCCATATTGTCTGTCCCGGAACAACCGGCTTTGTTAATTTGAACTCCGCATTTGTACGATCTTTCAAATTTCCGTCATCGGGACATAAATAGACCATTTTACCTGTTATATTTTCATTACGATTTATAATCTTAATTTTTTGAATATCAATGCTTCCAAACTTATACTTTTTTAATTTCTCTTTCGAAGCTTTATATATAGAGGTCTCGGTAAAAAAAGTAGAATCCGGACTCTTAAAAGCATTGTAAAAAAGGTTGATCCTTAAAGTATTCACCTCTGTTCCGGTTCTGTTAGTCCACCTTATTATCTCCACGCCGTCCAACTCTCTTTTTTTCGGGGAAACATTTACATTTATCTGATATTTTGTCCTGTTATTTCCTCCGGACAATTCAATATATTCTTTAAGTTCCCTACTTTCATGATCATCTTTTTTGATACCGTCGGCAAAAGAAAGAAACGAAACGGCTACGAATAGTAAAAAAAGGAGAAAACATCTGATTAGATTCATTTCCCTTTTAATTTCTTTTCCCATTCCCATGCACTCCTGATTATCAAATCAAGATTATCCCGTTTCGGCACCCAATTAAGTTTTTCCCTGATTTTTTTGGAATCTGCAATAAGAACAGGGGCATCGCCGGCTCTCCTATCCGAATCTTCAGTCTTGAAATTAACTCCGGTTACTGCTTTTACAGTTTCAACTACTTCACGTACAGTACTACCACGACCATAACCGCAATTAAAGATATTACTTTCCTTTCTATTTTTAAGAAATTCAAGAGACAAAAGGTGAGCGATGGAAAGATCATCCACATGAATATAGTCCCTTATTGCCGTCCCGTCCCGTGTATCATAATCCGTTCCGAAAACTTTTAAAGAAGGATATTCTCCCAGTGCAGCTCTGAGGGCAAGGGTTATCAAATGGGTAGGTTTTTTGTAATTTTGCCCTATCCTGACTTTACCGTCAGACCCTGCAACATTAAAATACCTTAATGCAATATAATTGAAATCAGGATTGGACTTTGCAACATCACGAAGTACCATTTCCGTAAAAAGTTTTGAACTCCCGTAAGAATTTATAGGATTTAAATTGGAATACTCATCCGATGGAACTACTTCCGGTACACCATAAACTGCTGCCGTCGATGAAAAAACAAAACTCTCAATCCCCTTATTAATACAAGTTTCTATCAATTTAAGCGATTTAACGGAATTGTTGTGATAATATTTTAACGGGTCTCTAACCGACTCTTCCACCTGAATAAAAGCCGCGAAATGGATAACACTTTTAATTCCATACTTATCAATTACTTTAGAGACAAGATCACTATCTTCAATATCTCCTTCTACAAAATTTCCATACAGAACATAATCCCGATTTCCCATAGAAAGATTATCCAAAACAATCGGGTTAAATCCTCTTTCGCCCAAATCTCTTACGACATGACTTCCTATATACCCCGCTCCGCCTGTAACAAGTATGTTTTCTTTTTTCATTGAAAAGATATTTTACTCCACCCGTTCACAACAATCAATAAAATATTCTTTAAAAACTTCGTACAGATTCCCGACTCGGATGTATCAGATCGAATTTTCTACTATTTTTACTTTAAGACGAGAAAGATATTCGGTTATCTTGATATTTTTAGGACATGCTTCCATACAGTTAAAAATTGTATGGCATCTCCAAATACCGTTTTTATCATTAACAAGATCAAGCCTCTCGTTAGTAGCATCATCTCTCGTGTCAAAAATAAACCTGTAAGCTTTCAATAGAGCGGCAGGACCAAGATAATCTTTGTTTGCCCATAAACTCGGACAGGAAGAGGTACAAGCTCCACATAGGATACAAGTCACCGATTCTCTGATATATTCAAATTCATCCGGAGATTGTGAAAATTCCTTATCGGGAAGAGGTTTGTCTATTGACATATAAGGTTTCACCCTTTTCAATTTCTCGAAGAACAGATCCATATCAACAACAAGGTCTTTGAGAATGGAAAACCCTGGAAGAGGTTTGATCTTTATTCTCCCCTTGAACCTGTGGATCGGAGTTTCACAAGCAAGGATATTTTGCCCGTTTACATTCATAGCACAAGAACCGCAGATTCCGCTTCGACAAGATCTTCTGTAAGCAAGAGTCCCATCCGATTTCCAGTGAATCTCATTGAGTACATCCAAGATCGTAGAATCGGAATTAAACTCTCCGGTAAAATCAGCCCAATACGGTTTTTTGTCCTTTGCGGGATCATATCTCAATATCTTTACTACTCTTTTCTCTTTAGACATCTGATTGCTCCTTAGTATTTTCTTTCAAGCGGGGGAAACCTGTCCATATAAATAACGGCTTTCCTCGAATGGTCAAGCTTTACCCCTTTTGCGGTTTTCCATGCAAAAGTGTGTTTCATCCATTTTTTATCATCACGTTTAGGATGATCAGTTCTGTAGTGAGCTCCTCTCGATTCTTTTCTTGCAATAGCACCTTCAACCATAATTTCCGAGAAACTCAACAGATTTCCAACTTCAAAAGCTTCGAAAAGATCCATGTTGTACGCATTACCTTTATCATCAATAGTAACTTTTTTATATCTTGCTTGAAGATCTTTGATAATTTTTTTCAGTTTCTTCATATCTTTCTCATTTCGATAAACACCTGCATACTTAGTCATATTTTCCTGAAGCTCTTCTCTGATAAGTGCATGACGTTCTTTACCTTTCCCGCTCATCAATGCCGATATCTTCCCTTTTGCATTATCCGTAGGGTTTTTTGGGAGATTTTCAAGTCCGTTTTCTTTTACATAATCGGACATTGATATTCCGGCAATCCTCCCGAAAGTAGCTGCTTCCTGAAGTGAATTTGTCCCGAGTCTATTAGCTCCGTGAAGAGAGTGGCAAGCAGCCTCCCCTGCACTATAAAGTCCGGCTACAACATTACCTTTCGGGTTTCTTAAAACTTCGGTTTTAATATTTGCCGGAATTCCACCCATCGAATAATGTGCAGTCGGTTGAATGGGTACCGGTTCTTTTATCATATCAACTTTAAGATAATTAATGGCAAGATCCCTTACCTGAGGAAGTCTCTGAATTATTTTTTCCTCTCCGAGATGTCTCATATCAAGGTAAACATAATCTTCACCGTTACCTCCACGCCCTTCGTTTATCTCAGTTTGTTCGGATCTTGAAACAACATCTCTCGGTGCAAGTTCCATTTTATCCTTAGCATATTTTTCCATGAACCTTTCACCTTTGCCGTTTATAAGGTAACCCCCTTCTCCTCGACACGCTTCCGACATTAAAATTCCATGCTTAAAAAGTCCGGTCGGATGAAATTGAACAAATTCCATATCTTCGAGAGGAAGACCGTTTTCAAGGATAAGACCGAGGCTGTCTCCTGTATTGGCATGAGCATTCGATGTGATTTTAAAAGCCCTCCCATATCCTCCGGTAGCAAGAAGAACCGCTTTGGCATGAAAAGTATGAAGTCCACCGTTCATAATATCCCACGCGACCAAACCTCTTGAAATGTTCTTCTCTATCAGAAGTGAGAAAACTTGAAATTCACTGAAAAAGAGAACATTGTATTTTAAGCATTGTTCATAGAGTGTATGGAGGAGAACATGACCGGTGATATCAGCGGAAAAACATGCTCTCGGTCTCTGGTGACCTCCAAACGGTCTCTGATTGATCTTCCCGTCTTCCGTCCTTGAGAAAGGTACACCCATATGTTCAAATTCATAAACGGTTTTTTTAGCTTCACCTACGAAAAATTCTATTATATCCTGATCTCCAAGCCAATCACTCCCTTTCACCGTATCAAACATATGCATCTCTTCGGAATCATCCGTAACATTCGAAAGAGAAGCCGCTATTCCGCCTTGAGCCGCACCCGAGTGAGATCTCGTCGGATAAACTTTTGTCAGAACAGCCACTTCATGTCCGTTTTTTGCAAGCTCCAAAGCAGCTCTAAGACCTGCAAGACCCGCTCCGACTACTACTGCATCCAGCTTGTGATATTTTTTTGCTTCGTCTAAGTTCATTTTATCATTCCCCTATTAAATACTTCCGGCTTTGAATATGGTAAGCATACCGACAAATAACAAGATTACACCGAGAAGCACCAAAACGGAAAAAACCAACATTCTGGTTCCCCTCTTTTTCATATAATCTTCCGCAACCATCCAAATTCCGTTAATTCCATGGTATAGTGCGGTAATCAGGAAGATAAACTGTATAAGGTTGAAAAAAGGAGATCCCATTTTTTCAACGATATCGGTATATTTTATAGAACCATGCCCCAGAAAATGGTATGTAACAAAATGTGTGATAAGAAGTAGGAACAATACAACGGCAGATATCCGCTGAAAAAGCCAAATAAGCCCTCCGCTTTTTGAAGTTTCTTTATAGTTCTTGTCCATTTTATTCTCCTAAATCATATGGGATAAAAGCATGTAGCTTCCACCTATCCACAGCACAATAGCTATGAATATCATTATAAAAAACAGCTTCTTGTGATAAAGTGACCCTTTTGTAAAATCCACAAGAACAATTCTGATCCCGTTAAAAGCATGAAACAGAATAACTCCCCACAATCCGACCTCAAGTATTTTGAATAACGGTGACGCCAAAATATCCATTACTCTGTTAAAACCTTCAGGACCTTTGGATATTGTGCTTATTACCCAGATGTGAGCCGAAAGGTAGAAGATAAGTGCCAATCCGGACAACCTGTGCAGAATCCAAGCCCACGAACCGGTAAATTTGTAATAGTTTAGATCAAAGAATTTTTTATCCTTGTACAATTTTGCCTCCTCCGTACGGAATTATGATTTCCATTTTAATACTTAGTAATTCTTACTTCAATAAAAAATTGATTTTTTTTTCAAAAAATAATAATCTTTTTAAATGGATGAAGTTCGGAGATACGAAAATGATTTTAAAGCACCCGAATTTCTTGCCTTCGACCTGCTCGTAAAGAATAATGAATGGCTGATGAAGATCAGATTTTTCTATACTGTTTTCATATCTCTTTTTTTTATAGTTCGAAACCTCACAAGCAAGACGGATACCATTAAACTATGGGACCTATCCCTAATATTAGGTCTTATGATTATAGGAAACATACTATTCAATATATCTCTTAAGGGTGCAATAAGAAAAAAACTCGGAGATTTAGATTACAGCAGCCTACAATCTCTTGCAACCATTCAAATAGATTTTGATTTTGTCCTCCTTTCAATTATTGTTTTTGTTACGGGAGGTGTAAAAAGTCCGCTTCTTATCCTTTACATCTTTTACATCATGATATCGACTTTTATAGTAAGTCATGACAAAGCCATAAGAAACACTACAATTGCAATGATTTTAGTGTCTGTAATATTTTTTACCGATAGCACTTCCGATATATTCCAAAAGCTTCCGACAATGATCTCATACAACATTATCCTTTTGCTTGCTTTTTTCATCTCATCTCACCTTTCAAAGAATATAAGGGAGAATAAGGAAATACTTCAGGAACTTCTCAGAAAAACCAGAGATTTTTCGGTAAGGGACGGACTTACCGATCTCTATAATCAAACTCATTTTTTCCAAATGCTTGAAGACTACATAAAAAAGGCAAAAAGATACAACGAGGTTTTCTCAATAATACTTTTTGATATAGACAATTTTAAGAATTACAACGATAATAACGGTCATATCAAGGGATCGGGAGTATTAAAAAGAGTAGGAAAAATTGTTACCGACACATTCAGAACATTCGACATTTCCGCAAGATACGGCGGAGACGAATATGTAACGTTTCTCCCTAATACGGACAAGATAGGAGCATTTCTTGCAGGAGATCGGCTTAGGAGCAGAATTGAAAAAACAAAATTTCCTGGAAGAGAAAAACAGCCGAATGGAAAATTAACCATTTCAATGGGTATTTCCACATTTCCCGAAGATGCAGTCACTCGCGAAGAGATATTGGATAAAGCCGACAAAGCTCTTTACCACTCAAAAAAGAACGGAAGAAACATGGTAACCCTATTCAACAAAGAACTTATCACCGATTAACCGACATACAAACTCAACCCACAACAGGCACTATATAACGTCGGAGTTCACTTGCCTTTTGGAGCGTAGAGGAATAGCGGTCAGGTGGAGTGCCTTGTTCGCTGATTTATATCTAAGAATTCTGGATATTCAAGTATTCAGCGTTTTCATCCGCCATAATCTTTATAACAAGCTCTCTAACTTGTTGTTGGTATTCCATCTGACTTATTACTTCATTTGTTCCCAAATAATATCTAAAAATAGTTCTTAGCATATCAACATTATCTATTAGAACAACAGAATCTTTATACAATAAATATGTTTGTCTAGATTCACGGAGTTCGTTAAGAGTTGAAAACCAAACGACTTTTGTCTTTTCCCATTCTTCTCTAATTTTATCGTATAAAGATAGTGAGTGTTGCAAATCATCGAGGATACTAGTGACAAAAAGTTGTTTCGCTTTGTTCATGGTAGCACGTTGACGTTGCCAATCAAGAAACCATCCGGTCCCGGCAGCCAGTACGCCTCCGATAACAGATGCAAGAATAAGATAAGCATTTGCAGTCATAAGTTAATTATATTTTTTGTTTATATATGGAGAAGTCATTGCTGAGAGTAAAGCTCCGTAATTCATCTTAAATTTAGCAGTATTACCCACTTTTAAATCTATCTGTTTAGCATCAACGATGATATGGTCGCTACTCGCTCCAAGAATATCAATATCCAACAAAGGGGTCAGACCCGGAACCAAAACATCTTGTAATCCAACACCGAGTATAGCCCTTCTAATTAAACCATGGTCAAAAAATTTTGGCGTATTTCCAAATGCATCCTGATGAACATCACTATAAGGTAACGAAGGTTTTATTTTTGATTCGATAACTTCTGCAATCAAAGTAAAAGCATCTGTAAATAAACCCGGTATGGGTTTTCTTTCAAGAGTTTCACAACCTAAAAATATGGATTCACCAAGTCTTAAATTATTGATTTCCCCGACATCCTTCGTAGACATAAACCAATCATAATTGGCTGAATTTCCTCCGGAAATAAATTCTAATTTTAATTTAAACTTATCTTCAATGTCTTTTGCAATTAGGGACAAATATCCCATTTTTTTATCATCAGGTTTAATTCCCCCGAAACAGGCCAGATTTGTTCCGATACCACCAAGTTCAATTCCTTTTAATGTAAGAACCTCATTAACGGTTTTTATCAAATCGGAGGGCATAATTCCCTCTCTTAAATCTCCCAATTCCACCATTAATATAATTTTATGTGTGGTATCTTGCTTTACAGCATATTTTGAAAGTTCTTTGATAACGGAAAGCTCCGAATTTAGACTGATTCCGGCATAAAGCACAACATACTCAGCTTGACTATAAATAGTCCTTAGCAAGAGAAATTGTGCTTGTATACCCGCATCATACATTTTCTTGATATTAGAAATTCTGGAATCAGCAAGGATATTTATTCCGCTTTTTACCAGAGCATTCACGATCTTAGGATCTCCGCAAACTACTTTTGTAACTCCAATTACATAAATCCCTTTTGAAGCATAGAGTTCTTTCAATTTTCTTGCATTATGGGCAATTTTTTCAAGACTTATTTCTATCCTTGGCATTATCATATCAACAATACTCATTTTAGTAACTCTGGAAATATTTCACATATCTTTTTAATAAGTTTATCGCAACCATACTTTAAAACATCAGTTGTAGGCAAGTTATATTTACCCTCATACTCTACTATTGTGTTTTCAACTTCAATATCTGTCATATCTTCATGATTGAGTGTAATGGCAATTACTTTTGATTTTGAAAACAGTTCATTAAGCTTAATTTCACTTTCTAAAGTTGGCATTGGTATGTTAGGGTAATCACAATGATTCTTTCTTTTGGGTGAATGTTGAATAATTATAGCATCAGGTAAAGCCCCCCGAATAATTGCACTTGATGATGTAAATGCAGGATGACTCAAAGCACCTTGCCCTTCAACTATAATTATATCAGGCTTCTCTATGGCAACTGCATTCATAATTGCATTTTCAACTTCACCTGTTGCAAAACCAGAAGTTAAAACATCCAAAGCAATGCCATATTTTGCACCTTGAAGTAAGCCTGTTTGTCCGGTTGTTACAAAAACTGTTTTTAAACCCTGTTTTTTCAAAGACTCAACAAGTAATCTGGCAGTAGTTCTTTTCCCTACAGCACAATCTGTTCCTGCTACAAGTATTACCGGAGTTCCAATTTCTAAAATACGTCCTGTGAATATATGGAGTTTATTTCTTGGTGGAGCTTTCCTAATGTCATAAATTCGGACACCATATTCACTTGCTTTTTGCAAAAATTCATCATCATCTGTAAAAAATTCCGGCAGACCATTTACAATATTCATTCCTTTTCGCATAGCTGCAATGATTATCGCCCTCTGTTCTTTATCGAGGAATAAAGCAAGTGGTGCAATACCATAAATGAAATATTCAGGGACAGAACTTAATTTATCCAACGCATCATCAATACTTCGGAATATAGGAATACCTTTTTTAATACCATCAAGATATTCTCCTGCGTCAAGCCCTTCCTTTGTACTATCTATAATACCAATGATTTTAAATTTTTCAGAATATCTTACAAGACCATTTGCAACTTTTCCATCTATCTTTCCAAATTCATTTTCACTATATACTAATGCTCTGTTTTTCATAATTTATCTCTTTAACTCAATACCTCTATTTCATAGAGGCACATAAAGTATGCGTATAAGAAATTGATTAAATACCGCCAAATTGGGTGTATAAGAACAATTGCAGGGTACTGAGTTTATCGAAGTATTTATATTTTTCTTTTATCATTTCTATAGTTTCACTGCATCTCATTTATCATTCTACTCTTATTTAATATAATAGCTATTGAATTCTTTATTTTATTAATTTAATTTTATTTCCAATCTGAATTTAACATGTTTTTTATCTGCATTTTTCAGATGTTTCTCTCCTATTCAATATAACGGATCGGAGATATGAGAAGTGCAGGGAAAATTG